>Ga0182192_1000002_pt1 | contig 57102 bp, 111 predicted proteins | sample G6R1MG_47_FD_128382 | JGI IMG/M metagenome (GOLD analysis project Ga0182192, IMG submission 128382) | Miscanthus phyllosphere microbial communities from Michigan, USA - G6R3_NF_22AUG2016_LD1 MG | ecosystem: Host-associated > Plants > Phyllosphere > Phylloplane/Leaf | place: USA: Michigan...
CATGCCGCAGGAACTGCCACGTCGAGATTCACGAATCCCTTGGAAGCCGAAGCCGCAACGTAGGAGTCGATGAAGGTGTCGTTTTCGAGAACAGTCTCTAGTTCTTTGTCGGTAAGAAATTCGCTAGTGGTGTGCTCCTCCCCGATAACCTCTACGTTGTCCAGCTTGGCAAGGGTGGGGTTTTCCCGTACCGGCTCGGGGCGTAGACGGGCATCCTGTACCCGCTTGTGGACAAATTCAAGTCCCCAATCCCGCGCAAGAGCAGAGGTGCGAGGCGAGTTCCACAGCACGGAGGTAGCGGTCAGGTCATCCGCGCCATTTTCCAGCAGCGAGCCCAGCAACTCCCGGAAGATACCCTTATCCCCCGGCTCCCCCGTAACCAGGCGGTCAGGAACACCCTGCGGAACCAGCGAAATGCTGTACACCGGAAGCTGCGAACGCAACTCGATTGCCGCGCCATGTTTTGCGATACCCGACAGAAGCCCCTCTTGAAACTCGTACAGGTATTCCTCAGGCTCGCGGCTGTGGGCACCTTCCCTGTTAAGGGTCAACTCTTCCAAGCGCTCCAAAAGCACCGGGATTCCAGGGTTCCCTTCGGCGGCGAGGCGAATTGCTCGATGTTGGGCTTCAATTACGTCACTGTGCGTAAAATCATTTCCGCGGTCGGCAAAGAGTGCTTCGGCGTCTTCGATAGCCTTACGGACCAGCGCGTTAGGCTCGCCCTCTTCCAGCGTCTCGTACCACGCCTTAACGTCACCCTCGAACCGGTCAGCAGTACGGGTGGTGGTTTCGTCCTGTAGCCACTCGGGAGCAACCGTTAGCTCGCTCTTTACAGGTGCAGTATCAGCAGCGAACACCACGTAGCCGTCACCGGAGCAGCGGTCAACACCCGCCATCTTCCGGTAACCGATCTTACGAGGCAGGTTCTTACCCTCGGGGGCGGCGTACCAAATGTGACGGCCCTGACCGCCGGATGAGGTGTATGCGAAAGACTCGGGAACCTCAACCCACGCCTTGTCGAGTGAGTCGTAGCCGTCTACGAGGACGACCTTGCCGGATGCGTCCTCTTTGTAGTCCAGGTCGAGAACAACCAGTCCGCTTTTACCGGTAGCTACACCGATCTTTACCTTGTCCCCATACTTCGCGAACCACTCCTCAACGTGGTACGGGTCGTCGGATGCGTCTTTGAAGCCGTTCTCGGTTCTCGGGGTACCGTCAAGATTAAGCGGAAATACCCAGAAACCATTTTTGGCGAGGTCGAATGCCAACTGAGCGATTGAGATTGTGGCCTTTTCGGAAACAGTAATGATTGGCCCCTCCCAGTGGCATCGTCAGACTATCTATCCTATCGCGTTACCCTTTACGTATGCTGTTTACTCTAGCCTCAATATATGTCCCCGTGGCGCGACTCGAACGCGCAAGCCCAGTATTTTGAGTACCGGAGGTATCCCTATTCCCATCACACGGGGGTAAGCAGTTTATCGTCATGCTCAGGACTTCTCCCGCCGTCTTTTCCACCGTACGTCTACGGCTTCTAGGGTTGCGGTTCCCTCGCTGTTCCCCTGGACTCGAACCAGGACTAACGCATCCAGAGTGCGTCGTGCTGCCAATTACACCAGGAGACATCAAGCAGTTTTACATCGTGCTTAGGATGAGGGTTTAGAGGTTGACAGCCTCCTATGGCGACCCTAGTTTAGAAAGGCCCTGACGAGTCTCCGCCGCCAGCCGATTCGAGGACGGTGAAGTCGCCGTACCGGAGGGTAATGCCCAGCTTAGGATTGCCCTCCCGGTCGGTGTACTCGCGGACCTCCTGCTTGGCGTTATCTACCCGAATTTTGTCCCCCTTCTGCACCTGGGAAAGAACGTTCTGAGCAAATTCCCCCGCGCCAGAATAGGTATACCAAGTGGTCGAAGTCTTAACGAACTCGCCGTCCTTCTTGTAGCCCTCGTTAACCGGAAGGCTCACCTCTAGAATGCCCCGGTCACCACTCTTATCGTATGCAGGCACTCGGGCAGGGGCGGCAGCGTAAGCCACAATGGAGGCCGTAGCGCCAAGGTAGTTGTTCTCGTTAGTCATTTTTGTTTTCCTCCCGGTTGGATGTTGAAACAGCGGCCCACTTAAAGAAGGAAGGGCTATTTTCCAGTTTCTCTACGGCCCATGTTCCGTAGCCGTTTGATCGTTTCTCGGCTTCGTCCACAGCCTCTTGCCAGCTATGGGCTTCAAGGCTCTGACTTTTGCACTCTTTCGTGGCGTTCACAAGCCAAACCCGATACTTAGCCATCCCCATCCTCCGTACCCGAGTCTACAACCTCTTCGGGCTCGGTGTCAACTTCCGACTGTTCGGTTACCGGTTCGCCAAACAGGAAGTGACGGCCCAGACGATCCGCTTCCACATCACTCAGGATGACGTAGGTGCTACCGATAGATAGGCCGAAGCCCTCATCCAACCGGCTGACATGAACCTTCGTCACCGCATCAACGCTGAATAGTTCGTTCACTAGACATCCACCCTTCACTAATAAGACGTTCCGTTACCCGCTCTAGAATTCGGGTGTCAATCGACGCCTCCATGTTCGCATCAAGCGCATCTTGGAGTGCATAAGTAGCATTGTTCGTCATTACAACTCTCCCAACTCCTTGTCCAACTGTTTTAATTCCCGTTCGGCTAGTCGGGCTGATACCGCCGCCTCGAAGAGCCTGAACCCCGCATCCACCTTAGCATGAGGAACACGCTTCAGTTTACAGAACGGTTCGGTGTATACCCCACCGTTGCCTACCTCTCCGGGGCGTACATGAAGGATAGCGTACTCCGAGAACGGTGGCAACACATCCTCCACCCACCACCGCTCTTTGTACTCTACCGCGCCGTCTGTACCCGCTGGAACCTCCCGCATGAGGCTCTGTGCGGCCCCTAGAGCAGCCAACTGGGCAATGTGCTCCCGGCGCGTACGTCGAGAAGTTTTTACGTCTACCAGCGTAGGCACCGCTACGCCTGCCGGTTGCCCCAAACACGTAGGCCCGTCATGCTCACAGATGATTACCAGCAAGTGATCCAGAGTACCCGCCCAGTTCTCACCAACAACCGTAGCCTCCGACAGCACCACTTCGATTTTATGCTGGGATTTCCACTCCAAGAAGGCTTCGATCATCTCGGCCTGCTCTTCGCGGAAAATCTCAGGCTCAAAACGGTCGTTTAGGTTGTCCTCAATCCACGTGTGGGTAAGGGTTCCCAGTTCGCCTAGATCACTAAGAACACCGTTTGAAGCGTCAGAGAAGTCTTTTAACGGATTGTCAAAATCATCTTCTTTCCACCGCGAATGGTAAAACCTAAGAAACCCCCACTGCTGATGTTGTTCCATTTCGGAGAGGCGGTCAATATTTAAAAGGGCGTAGGCAATCGTGTTATCTACCGACCATTGCGTTACGCCTTTCTTTTCTAGGATTCCCAGAGCAGTGGTCACACCCATTACCCGGGCGGGACGGCCCTTCTCATCTGGCCGACAAGGTAGAGCGTATCCACGTCCTTCATAGCCCGAGGCATCTACGGCAAGGAACGGCTTCGTCAAAAATGCTTCCTTGCGTCGTCTAATGCCTTCGATGCGGACGGGAAAGTCTTGCCCGATCCGTGCTTCCCGTTTTGGGTCACCCAGTCAAACACCTCTTCGCCGTGCTGAATGATATCAATGTTGATCCGATGCTGCAACGTCGTAATCACCCGAGGGTAATTCATTCGGCCTCCACCTCGGCGTCGGAAATCTGCTTTGCAGGGACCGTCCCGTGCGGGCGGACCTCGACATAGTGGTCGTGGCTACCACCCCCAGGGCAAAGGCATGAACGGCGCAACGTTCCGCCGCAGTCGAGACCCGAGGAGATCAGCGCGGGAGAGCAGTGCTGCCACTCACCGCCCCTCGGGGTAACGACGAATGCCAGCGCTTCGCGTACGTCGTCGGTCATCACGCGCCGCCCTTCAGCTTGCCGCTCTTCAGGTCAGCGAGAACGGCTTCCATTGCCTGAGCGGAGTTCTTACCGACCTTGACGTACTTTTCGTGCGCTGCGTTCACCTCGGGACCGGAGATAAGACCCTTCTCGATGTAGTTCACCCGAATGTCGTCCTTGGTGGACTGCACCTTTCCCTGCGATGCCGGTTGGGCCTTAGCCACGCGGGCCTGTGCCGTGGCCGCAGTTGCCTCCGCCTTGGTGGGAAGCGATGCCGCATTACCGTCATCGTCCGCATCCGCCACGATTCCCGTAAGGGAGGCGAGAAGGTATCGACGTGCGTAAGTGATTGCACTACCGATCTTCTGCGGGTCGGTGGCGATGATCGGGAAGAAACCGCTTCGCTCTTCCCCGGACTCATGCAGCAAGGTTGCCGAAAGACCGAACTGCCCGTCCTGCATCACACCCCCCGCCGTGAATGACAACCCGTTATCTGCCAACTTCGGAAGAACAACCTTCGTGATCTTCGGGAGGGATGCGAACTTGCTCTTGAAATGCGGATTTTCGCTATCAAGACCAATGTCCGGGAGGTCAGCCTGGAACTTAATCAGCGCTGCCGCCAGCTTGCTACCTTCGCCACTCTCAACGTATGCCTTTACCAATGTGTTTCCTCTCCTTAGCCCGTAGGCGTATCCCAGTCTAACGTACGATTTTCTACTTGCCGAGAAGGTGACTCATATCCACCACGGTCACAGCCACTTCCCAGAGTTTGTCCTGGTACTTTGTGAAGTGGTGAATGCAGTAGGACAGGTTACTCCCGGATTCCAACTCGACAAAGTAGTAAGCCCGGGCCGTCCCACACGCATCACACGCCACGTACTCGTCTACATCACCCTCAACAATTTCCAGCGTCTTAGTCATCAGAAGCGCATTCCGGGCAGATATCTTTTCCGTTTCTATACACCCACCCATAATCTCGTCCAAAGCGTCGTGCCTGACTTACTGTGGCAATGTCCCCTATTGCACCCGACCCTTGACCATCATGCCACTCATCACAAAAATCACACCAAACAGTTACCGATTTTGTATAACTCATTTTAACCCTCAACAATTTCCAGCGTTTTAGTCACTATGGCACCCGCAATCGCAAGATCGGTTTAGTTCACCCAACAATACCCGATGGCACCATTCGTGGCTATCCTTCGACGGCCACATACAGAAGCCGGATAGGTGGGGTTTGTCTTTAGTCATGCTCGAACTTCTTAGGCGGGTAGTCCCCTTGAAGACTGAGGCCGTCAAGTTCTTTCAAAGCTTGCAGACAAAGGGGCATTACGTTGTCCCGGGTGAGGACTTCTCGCAGCTTAACAATCTTGTCGGGGGTTCGTTCATAAGTTGATACACCCGATCCGTAGTAATAGCCATATGGGTATCGGGTTCCCGTGTAATGACTGGTGCCGTAAATCGTGTCCGTTTCACCCGTGTAGGCAGTGGGGATATCTACGACAAGAATACTTCGGTTCACATAACGGTCATAAGTCACTTCACCCATCTTTGTAACAGTCTTGTACTTTTCGCGGGGCCACCACCAATGCTTTACCCTTACGCGGGTTTCAACTTCTTCCGTTTTCACCTTAGTTTCTTTGTTGGATCGCTCACCGATTGATTTCCCAATGTCGTAAAGCAGCCCGGTAGAACTATACTTCTTCCACTCGGTATCGGGTAGTTTCTTACGGATGGTCACATTGTACTTCCCGAGGCTCCAAAAGTAACCATCTGGTAGTTCAGGAAGACCCGTGGCGTTGTCAATTTCAGTCATTGGGAATCTCCATATTCTTTCGGTGCCCGGCAAAAATTCCGTGGCTTGGTCGGGCTACGATACGGAAAATATCACACTCTCGGAAGGCGGGGCAACCCGCGCACGCTAGCTGGGCATCCCGTTCGGAGAGAAGATTGTCCCCGGAGAACTCTTCTGCACGTCCCACACACGGAACGCCTTTACCTTCCCCGCGTTCTTTCTTCATTTCTTCGGCGGTTACTTTGTCGTTGAGGTTTTTCAGCGCTTTGGCCTCGGCATGACCCAGCAGCAAATTGTTAATCGAGTATTGCTTTTCAACTTTACGGTCTGCCAGAACCTTATAGCCCCGGATGCTAGAAATATTCTCAGCCATTTACTTCTTTCTCACTGCGTATTTCCAAAGGCCGCGTTCTCGGTTCCCACGCTCCACGATCTTACGAGCCATGCTTGCAGCCGCTCGGTAGTGCCGGTTAGCCACGTCGTAATCCCCGAAAGTCACTTCCCAATTCGTCCGCTCCCGAATAGCACGATACTCCTGCGCTCTCACCACGTAATGCCTACGGGCCTTTCGATACAGGTTTTTACTGAAAATCATTGTTGCGTTCCCCCTTAGCAGTGCATCGAAACCAGACCCACATAATAGTGGGCGGACCCTCAGATGGAAAAGCCGGTATTTTAATAAGGTGCCTGTGCACACCGGAAAGGTCTTCGGTTTCTCGCTTAACTCGTCGTGTTGAGAAAATCATCGCCCCTGTCCAATCGCAAAGTCGCGGGTCATATAGTAGTGACCAAGGTACTGCTCTACGGCGTCCATCGTCACAAAAGTCTGTGCAAAATGAGAATTAATGTAAAGATCATACTCCCGCCATTCGGGGAATTCGCGAACTTCAACTTCCTCGTTTAGTTCCTTTGACCAATACCCTTCAACGGTTTCGTCGCTGTTTCTCATTTCTCTTCCTTTCCCTGTAAGCAATGTCATAATTGTTTTTAGCAGTTCTGCATTTTTCGCAACGGCAAACATAACCTGTGTACCCGGTTACTGTACCGTGCACCTCACTGTCGGGAGGAAGTGGGTTACGACGAGCTTTTTCCCTCTTAGACTCCGACCAATCCCGAGAACACTTAATGCACTTTCGGATGCCGTTATAGTATCTTGTATTTTCAGCAGTAAACTCGTGTTGTTTAGCACAATGACTCTTAATGGATCTATTATCCGTTCCATCCCGAAAGCGGTCCCGCATATTCTTAAGTTGATCGCCCCAAGATAAGTTTTCAATTCTGTTGACAAACTTACCTTCAGGCCCGTGGATAACAAAAGGAAGATCTTCGGGGTTTTCAAGAAACGCTTTTGCTACCAAACGATGAACAGAAACAAGTTTTTCATGTCCTGTGTAATCCGATAAATGAACGGCCAGATACCCGCTTCGATCTATTCGAGGTTTTAAAATCTTTCCCTTAACGGGTAAAGGCCATCCGTTTGAACGTTTTGTTACCCTGGAAACGGACCTTACATTTCCTTCCGACGAAACTTCATATTTACCCTCATAGCCGATAACGGGCAACCAAACTTCAGTCACTTCAGGTCAATCTCATTCCACTCGGGAAACTCTCGAATCTCAACCTCTTCGTTAAGCTCATTCGACCAATAAGACTCCACCGTCTCATCATCCTTACGCATCTTCGTCCCTCTCTCCGAGATACCAACGCAACGTCTCGATCCGCTTCCGAGCATACACCTCGAACTGCGCATCCGTTACGATGGTTTTCAGTTCGTCATCTTCTTCGATAACGCCGTACTCCGACCAGTCCTTGAATGCCTCGGACATGGCTTGGTCGTAGTCATCAAAACCCACGGCACCCTCACGAATAGTGGCGGGAATGCCGTCTTCGAGAGTTGACATAAAGCCCATGATGACATACCACTTCAAGTCATCTGAGTTGAACTTCACCGTGTAGTAATTATCCGCGCTCATAACCACATCGCTTTCAGAATAGCCTTGCCGAGAGATTCGCCATCTCGAATGTATACAATGCGGTTGGGTGGCCCATCTACGGTGCTACCGATAAGAATATGAAGGTCACCAACCCCGTTAGTCCACACATCAAGGTATGTGTCACCGTTTACATCATCGGTTTCAGTGAATACCGTGTCTTCGGTCTTCGCCGTAGGCGAGTGAGGTTCGTTAGAACCGATCATCTTCCACTCCATTCGTCCAGTGTCGGTTACGTGGCACCCAGTCTACAGGTGTATCGGGTAGATCGTCAAATCGAATCACGTACGGCCACCCCTTGTACACCGTCAGCGTCAGAAACGCCCCGGCTAAGACCCCCAGCACGAACTTCACGACGGCCTCCATCCCCTGTCAAGTAGGTAATCAATAAGCGGGGTGATGTTCTTCACAGGCGCGAGTTTCTTACCGCCTTCGTGCGTGCATTCATCCACCCACACTTCTTCCATACGAATTTCGATCTTGGTCATTCCCAGTGCCACATCCCGAATGAGTTGCGCCCTAACTGAAAGGCTCATTTCTTACTGTCCAAAATAGCCAAGGCTTCACGCAAGCCCTCTAGGCGGCCTCTAACCCGGTTGACTTTGCACCCACGATCAAAAGTTTCTTGCGGGTAGGCTGCGGTAATGCCCTCCATAACCCGCATCCTCTCGATAGCTACAATCAGTTCATTACGCGCATCTTCAATAGACGCAAGCAACTTCTCACGGGTGTTCATTGTATCCTCCGTCAGCGATAGCCTTAATCAACAGGGCCTTACGAAATGCTCGGTCCTCATTGGTAGTGACCTTCGCGTTGTGCTCCCGCGCAAGGTAACGGGAGATCGGCGTATCCTGAAACCGCCCCCATGAAGTCTCGACAATACGCCCGTCATCAGTAAACCATTCAGCGGTCATAGGTCGTTCTCCATAACACTAGATACTGTAACAATGAAGGATACTCGGAGGCCGTCTTTGGTCTTCCCAAAACACGCAACCTGCCCCGATCCCTGAAAATCAGTCTCATCTACGTCTACGGGACCGCCCCAGCCGCCCGTAAGGTCTAGACCTTGGGCAATTTCATCTACAGAAGGCAACGTGCGTTTAGATGCATCTGCTGCCTTCATAACCAACTTAATGTCCTTCGGGTCTAAAACGTCTTCTGTACCGTACTCGCTCCAACCGCTAGCGTAATACTCGTCGTCTTCTTTCCAATTGGGGTTAGGGTTTACGTCGTCCAGGGTGAATGTACGTCCATCTTTCTTACGAGCAACAATGTCTCCTACTTCAAAGTTCTTCACTTCTTGTACCTCGCCTTCAGCCAATCAGTCATCTTGTTTAGTAGCCGGGTAGCCTCGTCAAGAAACACCCCTGCAATCTTTCGCCACGCAATACGCATGTTTGCCATATTCCTCGCGTCCTTCACTCGCTTTGGGTCAGAGTAGCGCCAATAGTGGAATTCAGCTGCCTTTTTACGGGCTTCAATAACTTCTTCACTTGTCTCGTCGTAACCCAAGTCTCGAAACAGATTGACCATTATCCGTCCCACTCCCTTACTCGTCCAAAGCCTAGGTCCGCATCGGTTACCTGGCATACCCCGCACCGAATGGCTGGGTTAGGTCCATAGTACGACGGTTGGATTTCTCTGTCAACCGTGTAACGAAACTCCCGAACCTCGCGGCACTTAAAGCACCACCGCTCCCCATCCGTCTTATCCACGATCCGCTCCATAGCCCCAGGACGGCAGATAACCACGTTCCCGTACGCCTCACACGTCACGACGGATACTCCCGAAGAATACGCAAAAGATGGTCAAGTGCCTTATGGGGCTTAGCCTCGTAGTATTCCGGCTCTTCAAACTGGCTGAGAATATCCCAACGACCCGCGACGAATCCCGAATTCCACATTTCCGTCTCAGTGGGGTACTGACGCGCCACAGCATCGGAGCCGCCGCTAGTGCCCTCAGGCGGGTTGGACGAACGCCGATAACTCTTAACCCCTCTCATTCCTTATCCCTTCATCGGCTGGTAGTGGTCGAGTAGAACAGCGGCAAGTTTGGGGTCGTCTTTCTTGTATACGTCCCACTGGTTGACGTTGACGGTCATGCTCTCGATACCGAAGGTACCCGCGTAAAGGTAGACCTTAAAGTAGGCGCTGTCGCCCAGGGAATACCGCTTATCCTCGGCTGCTGAGGCTCGAAGAGGCCCCAGAGGCGAACGAGGGTTAATCAACACCAACTCATCCCGCTCTTTCACGTCATAAAACATAGTCACTTGGCAATCTCCTTAGACTGTTCCTTAACCGTTTCGAGCATCTGGGCTAGTTCCTGACGTGCGCAGTCGGAGTTGTATCGGGCGTCGTCGAACTTGCGCTGGGAATCTTCGAGTGCTTTCTTTGCCTTACCGATAGCCAGCCATGCTTCCTGAGCACGGTCTTCCGCAGCTTTTACTTCATCCTGCATTGCGATGATTTCAGCCGCCGTAATAATGTGGCCGTCATCGTACCATTCACCCACAGTTTCCTCCAATTGATCGTCAATTAAACGCATCTCGTTAAAGATTGCGCGTCGTTCTGCTTCGCTGGTCATGCCCACAGCCTAGCGCATCAGGCAACGGTTCGCAAGCTGCGATTGACAACAAGTTTCTGCATCCAGAGGTCTTCCATCCGGCCTTCCTGAACCCCCTCGTCATCGAGCAGGACGTAGCGCTGGACCTGACGAGTATTGTCCATTCGTTCGAGACGGGCCTGGGTCTGAATCTGCATCGTCAGGCTAACCGGCTGCTCTGCCCAGATTTCGGTACTGCACACCTTGTTCAGCCCTGCCGTACCCGTACCGATGGCTGAGACGACACCTACGAGAACCTGGAAATCCGAACCGAAGCGGGAAAGATCGGCCTTACGAACCCCCGAATACTCTTCGGTCTTAAACCCGGCTGCATTCAAGCGATGCACCATGACCTCAGCAAAGCGCTGGGATTCCAGGAACACGGTCACCGGCTCGCCGGTCGGAAGGTTAGAGAGAATGTGGATGGTTTCGTCCACTACGGGAGAGGCGCAATCCCTATCGAATACCAACGTGGTGCGCTCAACCTCGCCGTCATCCGTCTTCCGCATAACGGTGGTCGCATCAGCCTCACCCAAAGTCAACTGTCGAATGCGCTGCTTTGCGGTCAACGGAATTTCGGCAACAAGGGGGTTAGCGTCAAGCCATGTAAACATGCTGTCCGACATTTCCCGAATGGCCTTACGCTGCTTTGCGGTCAGAGAAACGGTGCGCTCGATAACCTGCGGCTCATCCACCGGGAGGAAGCCTCCGGGGTGGGCGTCACAACAGGTCTCGCGGCGGGTGTGGGTGATAACGCACGGCATCTCCGAGATAAGGCGTCCGGGGTTCTTTTCCGACTGGAACTGCTTCACCTTCTTCGGCTGGCCGGTGTGGTCGCGCTGGTTGGTGTACACCTCGACGTAATCCATGCGGTCGAACTGCCACTGGATGAAGTTGTAGTCGGCAATGTCCCCACGTCCGATACGATCCGGCCACAGGAACTTACACAGCGCCCACATGTTAGAGAAGTCGCCGCGCATGGGGGTGGCAGACAGGGCCAGGCGGTGACGGAACCGAACGTTCAGCGGCTCACCATCGGATGCCACGTACCCAGACACCTTACGCTGCATCTTGGACTTCGGGGTAACCGCGCCCTGGTGAATCTCGTCAATGATAAGCATGTCTCCCGACCAATCGGATACGTCCGTGCGGGTAACCCACTGCGGGGATGCCAGGTAGATGCCCGGGTAGCCCAGACGAAACGCGCTGTATGCCTCTTTGGCCGCTTTGTTTCCGTTGCCGATGATACGAGGGGTGATACCCGCGTTATCGCGAAGAGTGGGAATCCAGGCCGTCTCATGCGTGGACTGAGGCGCAATGATGAGCGTCACCCGGGGCTTGGCTTCCATGATCGCAAGGGTTGCCGTCAGCGACTTCCCGCCGCCCGCTTCAATACGAACGAGGCCGGTGTAGTCGTGTGCCCGCAGCTTGGCAAGGTCGGCCAACTGGAAGGGATACGGCGTCAACTTGGTCATGCGTCGATCCTACACGCTCGGTAGAAACACCGCAACCCCGCTCCGAGAAAGGAAACGGGGTTACAGTTGGGTGCTCATCATAGGCGCGCATCACGACGTTCGGCAAGTACATAAGCGTGTAATGACTTGGTTAGGCTGTTTCTAAAATCTCTGTCGTCTACCCCCGCCTCTTTCAACGCTTTGTCGATGCGCTGCCAGACGGTTAGGTTACGGTCAATGTTTGTTTTCGTTTTATTTTGAACAACAAATTCCACTTTTAAGTCTTTGTCCACCACAACTAGTCACCCTCTCGAAAATCTGTGCCGCCGGTCAATAGACCCCCCATTGACCATTCAAACACGACAGTATCTCCTTGGATATGCCAGGTTAGTTCGTTATCGTCGGCGACCCCCGAAATAACTAGGGAATTTGCAACAAAAGCCAATTCTGCAACATCCCCGCCAACAACTCTAACTTGTTCTGTCTCAATCGTCTTTCTATAACGTTTAGCGCTCATTAGTCCCAGTCTCCGTCGTTGGGGAAGGTGACGCCTGATAGCAGGGCGTACACGTCCGATTCATCAAGGCCGAAAGAATACGTCAGCCGCGCCGCCATATCCCGCAGTTCAATGTTCGGCATCAGTTGTCTCGATTCCAAATAACCATTCCAACGGCATAGCCAAGAATGAAAGTGCTTACACAAAGAAGAAGTACCTCGTACCAAGGCATTCCTACACCCACTGTCCCATCTTGCGGTAGAGTTCTGCGAAGTCGGTGCCCATGAAGCCGTCCAGGTGCGATTCGATCACCGAGGGGTCAAGGGCGTTCACCTCAAACACCTCGCCAACGTAGTACGGGGTGTCCTCGCCGTCGTAAAAGGATACCTCCACGACCACACGTTCGCCGTCGCGGGTAGAATCCACCGCGGCCCACGTCGTGCCGTGTGAGTAGGTGGCCCCTCGCTCTGCGGCGATCTGGCGGACGGTAGCAAAGTAGCTGTCAATCGTGCTGTTCATAGTGAGTAGCCTACTCTCCGTTGATGACTTCCGCAAGATGCAGAATCGAAAGCCCTAGTGGGGTTGTCTTAAGGAACGTGCGAAGGTGTGGCTTTCCCTGTTCTTCCCAGTAGTCCTCATCCTCCTTGGCCTCAACCCACGCAAGTTTCAGCACACGGCGAATCTCTTCCGCGTAGGGAACATCGGCAGGTAACGCGTTGATTGCGTTCTTTACGGTATCCGTTGGGTTAGTCATGGTTTCTTCCGTCGAGTCGGTCAAGGTAAGAGTAGCGCGGATCGGAGTCGGGTGCAACAACGTTACGACGCCACCACACTTTGAGTGCTGCGATCATTGGTGAAACCTCTCAATAGGTTCCGCGTGATTTGCCTCGTATCGCTCGACATCATCACCACAAATTTCACATTTCTCTGCACCGCACAAATTGCACTCAGCAACTCCGAATTCGTGAACGTGGTTGTAGCCACTCATAATGTGGACACCCCTTACTTCCCGTTCATCTTGTCGATAGCCACGGATATAGCACACTTCCACGCCTGGAATGCTGTCCACATCATGGACGCTCGTTCCATGCGGCTTCGAGAGCTGCGCGGGCCACGTGGTAATAGCGAGTGCGGGTAGACGTGTGCGCATTGCCGAAAGTTTCCGACCAACCGTAGATCGCGGCGTCCTTCTCGTAGATGACGTGCCCTGCCGCTTCCACCTCGGCGTCGGTAACCGTTCCGTGCGGGCGGACCTCGATGCCGGGTGCGGCGAGCACGGCGTCTGCGTAGTACCCCGCTCCAATCTCCGACATTTCGAACTGACCCGAGCCGTCATTGAGTGCGGAGGCCTCTCGGATAGCTCACACCACCTGACTCCTGACGTCAAGACCGAGACCGCAGCCATTGCAGACAGCGCAGTCCATGTCCCAGCAGAGGGGGCACCCTTTAACCGTCTCGGGAGTTTTGTTGGTCATTGTCTCTACCCCTTAGTAGGCGATGTGGTCGAAGGTGGACATGTCGATGTTGTGAGCGTCGCTAAGGTACAGCAGGGCCTCGGGGAGAACGATTTCCCAGGCGCTGTCGTTGTCGAGGTTGGGACGCCATGCAGTCTGGTCGTGAACGGTGTCCACGGCGGCTTCTACGGCCTCCACAACGTCGGAACGAGTGAGGGATAGGAAGTAGGGCAACTGCTCCCACAGCCACTCAGCGCGGTAGTGGGCAGCGGAAAGGTAAATCGGGGTCGGGTCAATGGTCATGATGTGCTCCTAGTCGTTGTTGCGGTAATCGGCAATGAGGTTCTGCACGCGGATACGGTACTCAAATGCCATCACCTCAGCGTGGTTGATAAAAGCGTAATCGTCCCGGAGCGAAACAGCGGCCTCACGGATGCTGTCAGCGTACTCCTTGCGAAGTTCGGTCAGAGACTGGGTGTACTGGTCGTAAGTCATGATGTGATCCTGGGTGTACTCCGCCACAACTTCGGTCAACTCCGACTGGAATGCTGCCTTAAAAGCGGCTCGGGCCATATCGCGGTAATCTTCAATACCGTAAGTCCCGTTCTCGAACTCGGGATCGTCTTTAGCAATTGCGTGCGCTGCGGCGTCGATCTGTGCTTCGGTGATGTTCATGTTGCCTCCTAGGGTTCGGTGTAGTTTGAGTCTAAGGTACACGCTCACTCGGTGTCAAGCGTTCTTCCGAAAAGCACTCGCTACGCGCTTCCAGCCGCTCCTAGCGACGTACAGGGTGGAGCCGTCAACGAGGGTGACCTTAAAGGCTTTTCCCGCTTTGAGCGCCGCGAGGTTATCCCGCACGAACTGGTTCTGGTGCTGATACAGCGGCATCTTCCAGTTCTCGGGAAACTGATCCATCGCAAACGGGTTGTACTTGCCGACGACAGTCTTTAGCTGGGCGTTGTACGTGCCCCGGTCCTGGCATTCTTCCGGCAGGGGGGGGATACCCTTCTCGGTCATCTCCGGGCGGTGCGAGTACCACATGAGGTCACGAAGAGGGGGATGGTCAAGGTAGCTGGTCATTCGGAGTCCTTCTTGAATCGTTCGTTAATTACGGGCTGGGCCAGTTCCAGGAGGTTGGCCCGGTTGCTGAATACCTTCAGCGTAGCCGCTAGGTCGTGCTCTGTCCAGTCGGGGAGGGTCAGGTGCTCAGGATCGACAATGATGTTGATGGGGACTTCAAGGTTCTTCCCCTTCTTATCCTTCAGCCACACCAACACCGGACGAGGCTGACCCGCCCATTGCCCCTCTTCCCACCGGTAAGCCTTATTGCGTTCGGCCTTCTCATTGCCGATAACAACGCTGTCGGGGGTAATCTCGGCTAGGTCGCGCCAATACGTCCACCGGCTCCACACGTTCGTACGCAGCACGTCCCGGCGGATGATGGATTGGGGAACTCCCGCTTCGTTCGCCTCTTTCAGCAGCTTGGCAAAGTGAAGTTCCGCTGCCCGGTCTGCTTCCTTGATCGCGTGGTCAATTCGGGCTTTGTACTGGGCCGTAATCTCGATGCGGTTGCGCGCTTTAATGGCCTGCATCTCCCCCCGGGCATTCTGCAAAGAGAACACCTCAGCGGAGTAGTCGTAGCGGGTCATTTGTTTTCCTCCAGCGCCTCGAACATTACGTCCAAAACGGCGTCGTAATGAGTCTTCCCTACAGTGTCAAACTCCTTACCGGAGCGGGTGACCACGGTAGGAATATCGTACAAACGGGCGATGAGTGTTTTGACTGTTCCTCGGTCTAGTTCCAAAAGTTGCCTCCTAAGCGTCGATTTGAGGTCGTTTCCGAACTCTAGATCAAGCCTAGCATGTGCTTAACGAAATGATCGGAATCGGGCTGAAAAGTTGGTGTGAGTTGAGGTTTTTGGGGGTGGTGTGGTCTGACCACAGGCTAAAAACCCCAGAAAATCAAGGGTTGAGGTCAAAAAGTGCCCTCTATAACGTGATAATCTCTTTAATTCATTCATATATATAACTTGAATTGATGATTACGTATATTTGTTTTTAGTAGAGAGAAGTTTTCAGACCGGGCGAACTGACCAGCATTCTTCTACCGGCTTGAAGCAGTCTTCACAGTAGTCACCTGTTCCGAATGAAAGAACGTAGAACCGGGCAGCGGCGAAGCAAATGAGGAAGCGTTCTGGGCCGCAAGCAAAGGTACTGATGTGGGTGACTATACCGGAGCACGTTTCGTTACCCTCGGCGGTGTGTAGGCACTCACACTTACATTCGTCGTTAAGCAACTCTTCAAGAACGGTCAGTTCGATATCGGTAGCATTCATTGTAGTTACTCCGAGCAGAAGGTTTTGATGAGGTAGTCGTAGCGGTCTTGCATGGGTTGGAGGTTGTCGGTGATGACGTACTCTCCGAAGGTGGAGGTGCCTCCGTCAAAAACGTTCATGTCCGAGGCTGCCCATTGCCCGGCAAGGTCGGTGGAGAGGGCCATAGCGTCCCGAGAGAAGCCTTTGAGTTGCTTGGCGCATTCGGCTACGGACTGGTACTCGGGGGTTTCAGTTACCGCAACCGGGAGGTAATAGATGTTTCCCGCTTCGTCAGCGTAGAAAGACTTACCCGTTGTGCCGTGGGCCTGAGCGTCCCAAAAGCATCCGTTGCTGTCTTCGGTGGGGCAGGCAGGAGTTGTGGCTTCTACGGGGCTCTGAGGACTTCCTGCGGCGATATCTAGGGCGGTGTAGGTACCGGTAGCGGCAAGGGCCATGACGACGGCTGTTGCTCCGATTTCCTTCCAGCGAAGGCGAAATGTACTCGAGGACTTAACCGGGTTGTTAGTGCGGTGTGTGTTCATGCTTCAAGTATCCCCCGCCCTGACGCCTGTGTCAAGTACCTTCGGCACTTTTCTTCGCTGCGCTCAGAGCAACCCCTACGCGGGAAAAGTTGAAAACCGCTGTACGGCTGTTTAAAGACCGAAAACCCCCGCTACCTAGGTCGGAGTACCCGGGACGGGGGTCAGGTCGTTCAAACGCCTATCAGACTGTAGCGTTTGAGGATTTCCGGGCATGTTCTAGACGTGCGGCAAGGGCTGCCTTCTGTTCATCGGTGAGGGGCTTACGTGTGTGCTTGAAACCCTTAAGCGGATCGAACCCACCAGCCGGGATCAAATACTCTCGGGCCTCTACGCGGTCTTCGATTGCCCAGGTGCGTCGAACGGTAGCTTTGCCCTCTTCCACGCGCTTATCCAGGGCGCGAATGTGCACGGGGTTGGCAGTGTATACACTCGTATCCCCGTTTCGAATCTGAGTGACGGTGGTTTCTTGCTCTTCCATTGCGGTCATATGTCGATTCTCTCAGTCGGTGACGGCGTTGTCAAGGGGCATTCGAGCGCCGTCGTGCATCCAGGAAAGAAGCTCGCATTCGGCGCAGTACGGTGTGCGACCGTCGCTTACGAAACGGTGGTCGGTGTCGTACATCGTGTTGTAGCGCATTAGATGACCTTCTGAACGGTAGCGGTGCGGGGAAGGATCAGAGACCAGTCCTGACCCACAAAGTCAATGGCGATATCGGGCAGGCCAGTGCGGGAGTTGACGATGCTGTCCCGGAAAGATTCAACCTGGAAAACTTCACCGTTGACAACCAAACGGTCGTTCTCTCGAAGGTTTGCGGGGTACGTGGTCTGAGTGTTCATGGTGTCCTCCTGTGTGGGTTGCTGTTGATCCAATTCTGCCCGGTCGGTGCCGGCGTGTCAACCCCGTACGCGAGTTTTTTTCGGAGTTCGCTAGACGCCGATCTAACGCGACAGAATCCGTTCCGTGGGTAGTTTGCCGTACGCGAGGGTTTAGGCCGTTAGAATGGCGCACAGGGCGTTACAGGGGGTATTTAGCCCTGTCCTGTTCGTAGCCTTCACGCGGGGCAAAGATTGCCCACTCTATCGGCATGGTCGGTTCGTACGCGGATCGGTACTCTAGATTGTCCAACGGGTTTCCTATGCTCCAGGGCAGCGGGTCGAGTTTCATAAATGTTCCAGTTCTTTACGGACGCGAAACTTACTTTTGTTAAATTTGGGCGTTTTTTAAAGAACGGATATGTCCAACCATTCTTGCCGGGTAAAAACTTCTTCGCGATAGAGCCAATACGCACAAAAAGCGCAGTTCGTATCCCTTGTGGCCTGTGCTAAACGGGCTGTCTCAATGGGCTCCCCACACACCACACGGTTGTTGTACCTGTCGTAAGCGTGGGTGAGGCTGTCAGGATCGGGCATCACAGCGCCTCAATCTCAGCGATCCAGTCAGCGTACGTACGCGCAACAACACGGCCACGAACGGTGCCCCGATTAGCCCCCGCGGTGTAGTCGAAGCTACCGATACGCTCACCTGTAGTGTCGTCCACTGCAATGGTGTCGTACTTGCGGGTGATGATGTCGTAACCATTGATGTTCATTGGTCTTATCCTTTCGAGGTTGTACGTTCAGCCTAGCGGGTTGGTGTACGCGGTGTCAAGAGGCGAATACGGGGTTGTAGATAGCGTCACTATCCATTACGTCTTCGGTTGCGGTGTAGCAGCACACGCACTCCCCGTTGGGCCACAGGTCATAGCCATCAGTGAGGCGCTTGCAGGATGCGCAGTAGTAAGTCATGGGTTAGTCCAGGCTCCAAGTGGGGTGATAGCCTGAGGTGTAGCCGTCCTCGATCTGACGTGCAATGTCACGCAGGGTGGCAGCGATATCGTAACTGTCGTCAAGTTCAACGGTGATGTTCATGATGTGATCCCTTCGTTGTTGGTAGTTACAGTATGGCAAGGATTGGTGCTGAGGTCAAGCTGTACGCGGGGGTATTTTGGTAACAGATTGGTAACGGTGGGGTAGGTGGCTGGGTAGGGGCGGCATGTATACCTACGCATGTGTAAGTGCTTGACTTCGGTTCCGAGGTGTGCCTATGCGGGCGGGGAAACGTTACGCTTTCGTTATGTGTTTGGGGTTGACAAGACTTCTCATCTTTTATAGGATTGGAGGGTACGCCTGTGTGTGGGGGCAGCTCGCATAGATTTTTCGCCCCTAAATTTTCCGTACCCGAGCAGATTTTTCATTCCCAGTTTTTCCCAGCCGAGCACCCTTCCCGAAATTTTTCTTGTGCTACAGTTGTTTTATATAGTGGGACAAACGATCCCACCTCGGAGGTATGATGGACGTTCGTAAGGCAGATTCTAAAGGTCGCGTGGCACTGGGTCTACCCAATATTCAATACAAGGTTCACAAATTGGGTGGGACCGTTCTGTTGGAGCCGTTTATCGACCCGCTGGAAATTATGGAGCACCCCGCACCCAAGCCTGCGCAGGACTACCTGAGAGCCTTTGGTTTGGACCCCATGAAGATTGCGATTGACGGGGCTAACGACCTGGGTTACGATGAGTTTGCGTACACCGAGAACGGGCGTAAGGAAATTCAGTATGGACGCGTGAAGACCATCCGCAAGCCCTGGCCGGAAGGTTTCGACTGGAACGTGTTTGTACAACTGGCTGTTGGATTGATTCAGTGACCCGCACAACCCAAGTCGAGTGGCATGAGGACCGCCCGTTCGTTCACTTTGGTTCGCCGCCCGAGGTAACCTACTGGCGCGAGGAACCCAAGCCCAAGAAGAAAAAGAAGCCCGTGAGGCTGAAAGAGCCGAAGACCTACTACCCGGGGAGAGGTAAGAAGTGAAAGGCTTTATGGTTTGGAGGGGTACGAGAATGCCCGTACTCGATGTGGTTTACGAGCCGAAGATTGATGAAAGGGGCGTACGAGCTGGGTGGATAGCGACAACAGACGATATTATTGCTTCCCGAATGTTTTACCCTGAGGACATGTTCGACTTTGAAGAGGAACTGTGACACGACTATCGCCCGTTGAGAAGACGACGCAGTACGCCACGACCGTAGACACCTTGCAAGCAGCCTTCGAGTTCGTGTGGGACCACATGGATGAGTTGGGCGGCACTCCGCAGATCATCATTAGCCCGCTGGAAATTCACTCCGAAGACGGCATCCAAAGCGCTTTCGAGGTCGTCGTATCCAACATGAACGAGACGAAATAATGTGCAACCACTCGGACAGGGAAGCAGCCATGTCGGTAATCATGCGGGACGGGAGTGGGAAACCGACTGTTTGGTGTGATCCGTGTCTTGAACCACTGATTAGGGCTTTAAACGAAAACGGCTTACCCACTATCGCCTCTTGCTGCGGACACGACAACCAGCCCGGACGAGTAACTTTGCGGGACGGTACTGACCTTATTGTGACCGATTTTACTACGGCAAGTTCCTTCTTTGAGAGATACGGTAATTAGATAGTCCTAGGCCACTGATAAATTTAATACGATCACATCGGCACCTGTGCCCGAAAACCCCTTCTTAACCGGAGGGGTTTTCGTTGTCCCCCAAATGACCGACAAAGACCCGACTGATAAACTAGTTAGGACGCTTAAAAAGAGGACGACATGCGGAAGAAACTGATTCACTGGGTGCATTGGAGTAAGACGCCCATTATCGTTCCGCGGTGGCTTTTAACGATGAAGTACGCCGGTTTCATCATCCTCGGCATCTTTTCTGCGCTATCGGGGGGTTTGCGAACTCTTAACACCGTGTCTGTGGATGTTTACCCAACGATTTGGTCATTCGGGGTTATTGCAGTGGGGGCAGCGGCTTTGGTGGGGTCGCTGAGGGAAAAATGGGAATGCCACGTAGAGAAGTGGGCGGGGCTTGTTCTCTTCGGATTACTGCTTTCATGGGCGTTTGCGTCGATGATTATTGCCTTTAATGAGGGTGATTTGGCACGAGCTACGGGTGCATTCGCTATTTTGCTGCTGTCAATGCTCCCGGGGGTACGATCTTTCAGCCTGCTTTCTCAGCATGGCGTTGGCGGGGGTAGCAAGAAGGTATGAATTGGGAAGCACTCATCGTCCCCTCCATCCCGGGAGTCCTCGCCCTTATCGGCGTCGTATACGGGGTGTACGCATCTCGCCGGAACAAAATTGACGAAACAGATTCCACCAAGCAAGCCCGCCGGGAGCCTACCTGGAACGAGGTTGTGAACGAGAACCGTCAACTGCGTAAAGACCTGGACGAGCAGAAGAAAGACCACGAAGACGCTATCAAGAAGTTGGAAGAGCGCTTCGATGCCTTCGAGAAAAAGACGAATACCCGCATCGGTGGCCTGAGCAACATGCTTCATGAGGCGAGTCGCCAATGGCCGTCTGACCGCGAGGGACCCTACTTCGACCAGGAGTACCTAGACGCCCTGGAGAACACCGACGTTCCCTACATCTGGCGAAATCGGGTGCGCCCCGGGGGTGCGGTGTGAACCCGTACGATGCTATCCGGTGGATCAACATTGTCGCGCTTTCACTTGTTGTACTGGGTCTATCAATATCCGCGTGGGTGTATCGTCGTTACCCTCTTAACGTCAAAGGCGTAGCACTCGGGCTGTTCGCGGTTTCGGGTTTGTACTCTACCGTGGAAGCACTTATCAACAACGTCCCGGGCGGCATTCGTTCCGTAACCGTTCTGTTCGTAGCGTTGGTTGCGGTCATCTTGATCTACACGCCTATGGTTGAGTGCTGGGTGACGAACGTTCGCCGCCGCAAGCAATTCCGCGGCCCTGATCTCGACTAGCAAGCTCGGCTGACAACTCGCGCTCACTCCGTTTGCTGACAGTTTACTGAGAACCCTCTTGTTTTCGAGCAAGGGGGCTTTTCTTTGCCCTAGAGTAGACACAGGAGGAAAATACAATGACTTTTAAAGTAGGCGACTACGTTCGATTGATTGGGCCTAATTGGCGTCCCGAAGAAAAAACGGCGGTAATTGCAGAAACTAACTGGGACGGCCCGACCAGTTATCGTGTCCGCGTGGATGGGTTTACGTATTCAGATGATCCTGAAGATGGGCACGAGGCGGATGAGTCGGAAATTGAAAAGATCGAGACGTGGGCGACTGTGGGGGACAAAGCAATCGGCCAATTAAAGGGTTCCCTCGAAGAGTTCATTGAAGCTAACACCCGAAAGGGCGGCAGTTACTACGACTTCCCGGGCGGCGTAGAAGTTCGGCAGATTTCGGCCCACCTTACCGGATTTGGCGCACAGGCGCTTCAGTACGTGGCACGTTCCACTCGACTTGACGGCAAGAACAAGGGCGACGTCGTATCGGACCTTCGAAAAGCCATCGACTTTATTACGTGGGAAATTGAACGACTTCAGGGGGATGCCGAATGACCATTGACGAGATCGAACAGTGGATTTACAATTACTACCAGTCCATGACTGCGCGTATTACTGAACTCAAAGGCCCTGTGGTTGCGGGCTACACCAAAGTTCAAGAAGTGGGCGAGATTGCAAATTACTGGGCCGTTGCCGATTCGCTTTACCTTGAAGATGCTAAGAAGTTGACTTACAAGGAATGCGTAAACGAGTACGGAACAATGACTGCGATGGAGCGTGAGTTTTGAGCGAGGAACTGATTGAGCGCTATCTGTTGCAGGAAATGGTGGCGTACGGTTTGATTTCGTGGGATCGAGACGACAGTTACGTTTACGAGGGTCATCATCATCATCATCAGGACTACGCCGTAGAGGTTCGCGTCCTACCGCTAGGTACGAAGAGCGTTCGATTGAAGGAGAGGGAATGAGCAAGAAACCCCGCCATTTTATTCCTTACGGCTCTTACTTTGCGCCGTGTGACTATATTACAGACACACGTCACGCTGATCAGGAAACCGACCGCCGGAAGGAAGTTACCTGCCCCGAGTGTCAAAGAAGCATGAAAGATTTGGGTGACTTACCGGAACCCGTTACGCATTATCGTAACTGATAAACTGAAATAAGCGAATTACACTCCCACGATTCGCAAGTAGGCTCCCACCCCTCCTGGCCTGCGGGCTTAACCCCTTTCGTTGTTGGTCTTAGATCACCGAGAGGGGTTTTGTCTTGCCCGAAAACATAAGCGATAAACTGGTATAAGGAGGAATACAAGACAATGACTAATGAGGTAGATACAACCGACGCTCGTATCGAGTCGTATATCTACAAGCACATCGGTAAGAAGAGTGCCCGCGAGATGGCAACTGATCTGGGGGTGCAGCCCGAACAGATTCTTGCTATCAAACGGGAAATGGTCGACTCTGTAGATGAACTAACCATCTCCATTCAGAAAGCTAAACTGCTTCGAAGTCTTCAAGAACTAGCTGAGGACGCGCAGGAAAAGTCTAAAAACGTTGCTGATATGCGCAACTACTCGGGGATGATCAACGCTTCTGTGGGTGCGATTAAAGAACTGTTCCGGCAACTTAACGCGTTGTCGAAACAGGACAACGAAAAGATCAACCAGCTTAATGATCTTCGTAAGCGCGAGATTGTGGCAATGTATATTTCGACCGTTGACGCCTCGGTGAAGGAGGTAGCCCACCTCTTCAGTATTGGTGAAGACGCGCTGTTCGATATCTTCAACAAGAACCTGGAAGCCGCTGCCGCTGAAATGGATAGCCGGTGACGGGTCTTTTTAACGCAACCTCTGCCGCCCTTGACGATATCCGGGATAGGGCACGCCGTCAAGCCTACAAAGAAGACCCCGTTTTGTGGGCTAAAGACGTTCCCGGCATCCACCTGTGGTCCCAGCAAGCAGATGTTGCCCGCTCTGTCGCCAAGAACAAAGACGTTGTTGTCAAGGCCGGTCACGGTGTGGGTAAGTCCCTACTGGCTGCCCTCCTTGTGTGTTGGTGGATTGACACCCGCTACCCCGATTGCTTCGTAGCCTCTACCGCCCCCTCAACCGCTCAGATTGGCGCTATCGTCTGGCGTGAAATCGAGAACATCTCCGCGATGGTGGACAAGCGCTTCAAAGAAGGCAAGGTCGATCACAAACTCCCCGGCTACCGGACCAGTCAAAACGAATGGAAGACGGATACCGGAACGGTAATCGGCTTTGGTCGTAAACCCCCGGACGGCGAAAACCGTACTGGAGACTCCCTTCAAGGTATTCACGCATCCGGCGGTGTTCTGGCAATCGGTGACGAGGCAGTGGGTCTTACCGAAAGCCTGATTGACGCCCTCGGTAACATCACCTCTACCCGTAACTCCCGGCGCTTGCTTATCTGCAACCCCACCAACCCGGGGTCGTACGTTGCAAAGCTGTTCAAAAACAAGCCCGCTAACTGGACGTATCATACGATTTCCGTCCTGAACAGCCCAAACTTCACGGATGAGAAGCATGTCACCCCGCCTGAGGTGCTGGAAGCTCTGACGGATGAGTCGTACCTGGAAGCCAAGCGCGAAGAGTACGGCGAAGGCTCCCCGATGTGGAAATCCCGCGTCGAGGGTGAATTCGCCTGGGACATGGGTAATACCCTGTTCAAGCCCGAAGACCTGGAAAAAGGCTACGACTGCGTGGCCCCCATTTCCGATGCGCTCCCTGTCCTCGGTGTTGACGTATCTCGCTCCAAGTCCGGCGACACCAACACGATTTACGAATACCTCTCGGGCCGCTTGCGCTTTGTCGATGAATGGAACGACGCCAACGCGATGAACACCGCGGGCAAGATTCACAAAACGGCGCTGGGCCGCGGCGTATCCGAAGTCCGTATCGACGGTGCCGGTTTGGGTGGCCCTATTGCCGACCGGGTGCGGGAACTCTCCGAAGGCCGATACGACGTTATCGAAATTCTGGGTGGTAACGCTTCCCCTGACCGCAACCGGTGGTTCAACTTCCGCGCGTGGAGTTTTTGGTCACTGCAAGATCGTCTCGCCAAGGGTCAAATCGACTTGGACATTGAAGACGAGCAATTGGCCGATGAATTGCTGGGCATGGAGATTAAAAAACGTACCTCGGGGGTGGCAAACCTTCTGATGGAGTCCAAGGAGGATATGCGCGCCCGTAACGTCAAATCCCCCAACCGGGCAGACGCCGCCAACTACGCAAGCATTGACCTCTCCCCTTGGACGGGTCGTGTTCCCGAGGGCACTTTGTACACCGAAGACCCGAGTGACATTCCCGACTACGGCTACCGGCAGTATTTGACCCGCCCGGGACAGCCAATTTTGGGATGATGGTTGGTCATTTGTATGATAGTGTTAAGTATCATGCAAACGGGATTTATTTATGGTCTTTACGACGTTCGCGACTCCAAGAAGACGGTTCGGTACGTAGGACAGACGCGCCAGAAGAGGGGCGTGACTATGCGTATCTACGGGCATGTCCACGATTCAAAAACACCCGTCTACCCAGTTTCGCATTGGATCTCTGCGATAAAGCCCGAAAACCTGTCTTATATTACGCTGTCCCAGCCTCAGGTTGAAGACCTAGATGCTGACGAGATTTGGTTTATCGCCAAGTACCGTTCTATGGGTCAAGCCGACTTGAATGTAGCAGAGGGTGGTCAGGGACTTACAAGCAAAAGGGCTCAGGGTGAAAACAATCCTAAAGCTAAACTTACCCAGCTTCTCGTAGATCGGTTCCGGGAACTGTCCAAAACGGAGTATGTATCCACCGTTAAACTAGCGGAACAACTAGGTGTGACATCTATCACAGTGTCAAAGTTTCTAACTAACTACACGTGGTATGACGCGGACTATGACCCGAGCAAACGTAAGACCGTTTCAGATACGAATAAAACAGACGCGCTTGTTTGGCGCTCTTTGACCGACGATCAGGTAAACAATCTGCGCCGGGAATATCTAGATGGCGTCCCAGGGGCCAAATTGAGCAAAAAATACAACATTCCTGCTACGTCTCGGTCACGATACCTATTTGAGAAGTACGGTGACGAGGAACTTCGTTTAAAGTGTGTTGCGGTGCGACCCCCTGTAGTAAACCGATCCAACAAGGTCACCCCCGAAGAGAGGATTGAGATTTTGAAGCGCTATGAGTCCGGGGAGAAGCAGAAAGATATTGCGCGAGACTATGGCATAACGCAGAGCGGTGTATCCGCAATCTGTAAAATGCTAAAATTGAACTAACCATGGATGCTAATACCGACCCAATTGCCCTTTTAGGCGAGGCTTTCTCGCGCATTCCCGCTCTAGAGGCTGAAAATGGTGAACTTCGAGAATCTATTGCGCAGGTTCGCGCCCAACTCGAGGGAGATAATGAGGGTTGGGCGCTCATCTCGGGTATCCAGCGCGGCGAGAAGCTAGAGGGCCTGGACCTCGACGAGGTGCAGAAAGTGGCTGCCCTCATTCAGCCCAAAGTTGCCGCAGGTTCTATGGCGGGTCGTGCGGTAGACCTCCATACCGGATTCGTCTTCGGTCGCGGCATGAGCATCGAGGGCTTGGAAAAGCCCGCTAAGGCTACTCGGGGTGCTAAGAGGGGCATTGTCGCCTTTTACGGGGACCCCGATAATCAGGAAGCGCTTTTCAATAGCGACTCGCAGGCGGAACTTCAAAAAGCCCGCTTTATTGACGGTAACGTGCTGATTGCGTGCAACACCAAGACGAAAAAAGTCAGTCGTATCCCGTTCAACCAAGTCACCGGGCTTCGTATGGACCCCGACTTCCCAGAGCGGATTACCGCCTATAAGCGTACGTGGACGAGCCAGAACGCCAGCGGGGATGACGTGGTAGTAAACCGTTGGTACGTCACTCGTCGTTGGGCTGGCCGTATTCCCGAAACCCTACTAACCGGACCGGATAAGAAAGAAGTCCCGGTCGATCAGGACACCACGATAGTTGATTTCCGAGCCAACCGACAGACGGGTTTCGTACTCGGCATCCCGGACGGCCTTCGAGGCATTCACTGGTCGCAGGCATACACCGAGCACATTCGCCACGGCCAGGTTGTTACCGAGGGTCTTTCCCGCCTCATCTTTAAGATCACGAATGTCAAGTCCAAGGCGGGCGCTCAGAACGCTGGCGTCAAGATGGGTTCGTTCACCGGTAATGGGGGAATGGCCGCTGTTGGAGAAGGTCAGGACGTAGAGGCTGTCCGCACCGCGGGTAATGCCTATGCCTTCGAGAAACTACGCCCCATTGCAGCCCTTGCAGCAGCAGCGTGGAACGTTTCTAACGCCGATCTTCTGAACGATTCGGCAGCAGCAGGTGCATCGTACGGTGCCCTCTCCGGGCTAGTTGTTGGTAACCGTAACGCCATGACGCTCATGCAAAAGCAGTGGGCGAACGTCTACCAGGACGTGTTTGAGGTCTTCGGGTTTGGGCGTCCCGAGATTCACTGGGAACCGCTGGAAGCCCCCGACCCTTACCGGGCGGCACAGGCACTTACTCTTCTCGCCCCTACCCTTCACAACGCGGAATACCGCAAGGGCGCTCTCGATATTCTCGATATGACCGGCGATCCGAACGAAACTCCCGAAACTCTTGCGGCCCGAGTAGCCCAGGCCAACACGAATGGCGCATCCGCAGGCACTCAGCAGGCGTCTCCAAACCAGGGTCAGAACTCCCCCTCAGGTGCCGCGGGATCTTCAGACTCCAATGACCTGAGAACAGATACACTCGCCAACTCACTTCGACGTGAAATGGCTAACGACGATTTCCTTACAAAGTTTGAACAATTGGTTATTCGCGCGGAGAACCTTAGTAACAACTGATAAGATTGGATAGAGATGACTACGAAACTTCTGTCCGAATCTACGGCGGTCGCCACTAAGGCGGGGAATGGCCGCTGGAAGAGCGTGCTTATTACGCCTGGGCAAGGCTCTAGTGGATACTACTCCGAGTCTACTTTGCGGGAGACAGGACCAATTGCGCTACGAAAAGGCGCTAAGTCTTTTGTCACGCATAACCGTGCCGAAAACGGAGAACCCGATCCGTTCGCAATGTGGGGTTTTCTTGCGGAGGATTCTTATTACGAAGAAGGCGTTGGACTAGTCGGAATTATTGAAGTCCTCCCATCTTGGCGTGAAAAGGTAGACGAAGTCGCGCCTCATGTTGCCCTTTCGGTGTTTGTATCGGGAGAAGTCGACAATGAAGGTAACGTCACTAAGTTTGTAGAAGATGTTCAGAACGGTGTGGACATGGTTGTCTACCCCGGGCGGCCTGGAAGCTCTCTTGTCGAGCAGATGGTCGAAAGCGCGGCTCAAATGGCCCGCGAATCTGATGAACCAACAGTCACCTCGGCTGTGGATCAAGAAAAGGAAATCAAGATGGAAGACCTAGAAAAGGTGACTGCCGCTATTGAGGCACTAACCGCACAGGTTTCCGCCCTGGTAGCCAAGGAGAACGCCGCACAGGCCGAGGCCATCCAGGCCGAGGCTGACGAAAAGGCTGTAGACGAGGCTCTTGCTTCGTACGACGCTGCGGTGGACGCGATTGAAGCTGCGGAGCTTCCGGCTGATGCAGCCAAGAGCCTCCGCGCAGAGGCGCGTAAGGGCGTGGACGTTGCCCCTCTCATTGAGTTTGCCAAGACGGTTAAGACCTCCACTATTTCGGAATCCGCCCGTGGCCGCGAGTATGTCGGCACCGATAAGGCTAGCAAGTTTGGAGCGTTCAAGCGATAATGGCTACGAATCTCGTATTTAAGGGCGACAACAAGCAGAACCGCACGGAGACGCTTGCTGCTACCTACGCCCCCGGAGTTCCGGTCCTGTCTCTCAGCGGCCAGCCTGCCGTTACCGTAACCGGCTCGGGCGATTACGTCAAGAGTGAGGTTATCCCCGGTGGCGGCACCATCTCGGGTATCCCCGCAGGTGGCGTTGGCCTTACCGGTAAGCAGGTTACCCTTGCTTTCTCCGGTACCTGGGAGTTCCCCGCTTCGTCCATCACCGGTATTACCGCAGCGTCCGCACAGGGCACCAAGGTTTACATTACCTCGGGCGGTCAGCTAACGGGTACCGCTACCAGCAACACCCTATACGGCACGGTGGATTTCCCCGTTGACTACGACAAGACCCGCGGTTTCGTGCCGGTCAAGATTGGAAACCGATAATGGCTGAATTCAAGGATGACTTTACCCTTGATGGTCGGCTAAAGCCCGCTAACTTCAAGGTTACCCGCCAGAAGGTTGAGGCGGCTGACGCTCTTATCACGGCAGCACAGCGCGGCGACCGTATCGCGGCTGGAAAGCTTGCTGAGGCGTTTTCTACCACCGACCTTCCCTTCAACGCCGCTCACCTCATCTCGGCTATCACGATTCCGCAGTTCGATGCCGCGGAGCGCACGTGGAGCCAGGTTGCCGGTGTCCGTACCGTTGACGACTTCGGCCCGGTTCGCCTACAGTCGCTCTACGCTTCTGTGACCGGCAGCGGTGTCGCTCAGACCGGCGGCCTGCCCACCATCCCCGAGGCAAACCCGTACCCCCACATCACCGTCACGGGTGCTGAGGCTTTCTACTCGAAGCTTCAGAAGTCCGGTGCTCGCTTTGACTGGACCTGGGAGTCGAACGTTAACGACGTTCTCGGCTTCTTCGATCAGATTCCTGGCGAACTGCTGAACCTTGCTCTCGACACCGAAGAGCGTGAGGTTTACGAGGCTCTTATTAACGGTACGACCAACGAGCTTGCTTCGCAGACGCTCCCGGACGGCACCGTTACGGACCCCAACGCCGCTATTTCCCCTGAGGCTATCTGGGCTGCTATCCTTCAGCTTCAGAACGTCACGGTCAACGGTCGCAAGGTCGGCCGCGCCACTGGCTACAACGTCGTCGTACCCGCAGGAACCGCGGATTATGTCAACTACGCCATCAACCGCACCATCCTTCAGGTCATCGATGGCAACATTGTCTACGGCCCCGGCGACCGCTCGGCTCTCAACAACGTCACGGTTGTCGAGTCCGACTACGTTACCGGTACCAACTGGTACGTGCTTCCCAAGCCCGGTGCGATCCGTCGTCCCGTTCTTGAACTGCTCCGTCTCCGTGGCTACGAGCAGCCGGAACTTCGTGTTCAGGCCAACGCAGGTAACTACCTCGGCGGCGGCGTTGTCTCCCCGTTCGAGGGTGACTTCGAGGCCGACGAGATTGCCATGCGCGTTCGCTTCGTGGCTGGGGGCGTTCTTTGGGATAGCAACTACTCGGTCAAGTCGGACGGTTCGGGATACGCCTAAACCAAGGGTACGGTCTTAGTTCCTACGGGAACGGTGCCTACGGTTCATAACAAGACCTAAACGATTAACCCCCATGCTTGTACAGGTGGGGGTTTTTCGCACCCTAAACGAAAGATGAGAATTCTCTAATACACCCGTCCGATAAAATGGAAAGAGAAGCCTTAACCCCCGGAAGGTATTACTCGCCATGCAGTTGGAAGACAAGCATTTTCCTGTAAATCGAACAGCGACGATGGGTGGCGTAGTTCTTGTAGACCCCGCTACCAAAAAGCCCTATAAAGCGGGCGTTACAATTCAGCAGGTAGACGGTGGGTTCGACCCCACAGGACTTGCCACCGATACGGGCCAGGAAGTCATTGTCCAGGCGCTTGAAGATTTGCTTGCGGCTGTTCGGGCGAATGCGACCAACGGTGAAGTCAGCATTGCCGACGAGGAATTGCCGCCCGTAGCAGGCGGCGCTACTGCAACAAAACAGGACGCCATTCTTGCAGCGCTGCAAAACCTAGCGGGTGTTCTCGGCGGGACCCTTACCGTCACGGCAACGGAGCCAATTGCGGTAACGGCGGAAAGTGTGCCCTTGCCCGCGGGTTCGTCTACTGCCGCTAGACAAGACGCAATCCTTAGCGCACTGAACGCACTGGCCGAGATATTTCGCACCGAAACCCTGGACGTAACCGGGTCGGTAAACGTAGAGGGCACGGTTCCTGTCTCAGGTGCGGTATCTCTCTCCAACGCAAGTATTGCTGTAACGCCTTCAGGGGCCTTTACGGTCGATTTGCCAGGTTCTGCCACCTCCGCCAAGCAAGACGCTATTCTGAGCGCTCTAGGGTCGCTTCTAACGGGTATTCAGGCACCACAGGTCATCACGGACGGCGGGCAGTCGATCACCGTAGATGGGGTAGTGGGTGTTTCGGGTAGTGTCCCCGTAACGGACAACGGCGGCTCGCTCACGGTGGACGGAACGGTTGGGGCAACCCAGTCTGGCACCTGGAACGTGGGTATCTCAGGCACGCCCACGGTAAACGTCGGTAACACGGTCACGATCAGCGACGGCAGTGGACCCCTTACGGTAGATGGCGCGGTTTCGGCGACCATTACCGGGACGCCGAACGTCAACGTTGCTAATACGTCTCTTCCCGTTACGCAGTCGGGAACATGGAACGTGGGGCTTACCGGCACCCCCTCGGTTAGCGTTTCGAACAGCCCGAACGTCAATACCCTCCCTCAAAACGCGGCAACCCTTACCACCAGCCCTACTGCTATTTCGGTCGGTACAACAAGCGTTCAATTGGTGGCATCCCTTGCCACCCGTAAGAGCGTCATTATTCAGAACATGGGCGGCACCAACCTTGTACTGTCGTTTGCGGGCACAGCCGTTGCTACAGCGCCTACGATGATTGTCCCGGCTAACAACTGGGTGAACATCTCCCGGGGGACGTGGACAGGTGTTGTGACGGCTATTCGACCTTCCGGGTCGGCCACGGCGGATGCAGTTGTGACGGTGGTTTCTTAATGTCTATCGAAATGGGTGGGCCTTCGGGCGTTATTACCTCTTTTGAATCCCGTTACCTCTCCACTGGCTCTGTAAGTGCAACGGGTACAGCGGAGCAGTCGCTTATCGCCCCGGGGATGGGCTCGATGACCATCCCGGCAAGTTGGGTTGTCCCCGGGGCTACGGCACGACTCGTTATTCGAGGTCTTCTTACCACCCCTACGTTGTCACTGGGTACCTCCACGTTCCGATTCAAAGTCAACGGTACTACCCGGACGACAGGCCAGACGCTGAATATTCTTGGGGGCATGACAGATGCCGGATTTATGACCGTGCAGACGATTAGTTTCCGGTCATCAGGTACGAGCGGTACAGCCGTGTGCGCCGGGGACATTCGGTATCCGTCGGGAAGTCTTACCAACCGGGCGGTGGTTGACATGATTGCAGCCACCCCGTTTACGCTGGACACGACCGCCCCTATTACCCTGGACTTGACTGCTCAATGGTCCCTTATTAGTCACTCAATGACTTCGGTTACGACAACGCTGGAATTGCTATCGCCTACGCCTTCGTAAACCCCTACTGATAAACTGGTATAAGACTTATAATCGAACGTTAGGGTTAATTTGTGGCTCAGCATGTTCATAAAATGGATATAGTTCCCGGACTGTTGCTAACCAGCATGCCCCCAAAACTTTTGGCTATTTGCTCCGAATGTAAAAACGTAGAATACGTTGAGGTGGTTAAGAATGGCTGATATTGGCACTCGTCCCGCCATTGGGCAAAAGCCGTGGGATTTGTGGCCCGCAATTTCAGCGGTTAACGATGAGGTCACAACTCGACTGGCAGACTCCGCCCTGGTTAAGACCACTGGGGCTCAAACCGTAGCGGGAACCAAGACCTTTTCGTCCGCGCCTGTTGTACCCGATGGCGCTTTCTCTTTCTCAAAGGTAACGGGCCTACAAACTGCTCTAGACGGCAAGATCAATTCGGGTGCCGCCGCCGGTAACGTGGTGATTGGGTCAAACCAAGTACACACGCCCCCCGCCGATACAAACACCGGCTTCGAGGTTGTTAAATCCATTACTAACCCAAACGTTACTTTCCTTGGGGCACTTTCCGGCTACACGGTCTACTTTGGTACGGAGGGGGCAAACGCTGGTAGCATCCAGGGCGGTGCCTGCGAAGCGTACTCCCTTATGACGGGCACCGTGACCCACGCCGTTCTTGGATGGGAGGGTGTGGGGTCAGTCGCCGGTACGGGCTCTTATTCACAAGTCATTGGTTTGGCATCCACCGCCCAGGCGAAAGACACCACTTCGGTCACGAACCTCATTGGTTACCAGGCCCGCGGCCCTGTCGGCAGTGGTACGCCGAATGTTACCAATGCATATTCGGTTAAGATTCTAGAGCCGACCGTAGGTACGGAGCGCCATGCCCTGCACGTCATCGGTAGAACTACCCTCTCACTGGGTGTTCACTCCAAGTCACTTGAAATTCTCGGTACATCTGCGGTCAAGCGTTGGGACGTAGATGGCGGCGGTGTGTTTACCGGGTACGCCTCTAACGGCACCTCTGTTCGTACCAAGATGAGCACCGCCGAGGAAACTACTGGTAAGCTGTACTCGGATGCTTACACTGCGACTACTAAGCACGCAGCGTACCTTTGGCAGGGCAGCGAGCGTCTATCCATCATGGCGGAGGGCTACCTTCGATTCGGGGACGCCATCCGTCAAACAACCGTAGGTGCGGCGGGAACCGCTTCGGCTCTGCCAGCCCAACCCACCACCTATATTCAAGTAAAAACCGCCGCCGGTTCTACGCTGGTTATCCCGGCGTACCTTGCGGCCTAACAGGAGGATAAAATGTCGGAAGTTAAGGCCCCCGTGGAGTACGTACGCTTTGAATGCCTAACCGCCCCCGTTATTGACGGTGGAGAGGTAAAAGCTCTTTACGCACCCGTTTTTCCGTCTGTAGAAAAGGGTGACAAGTAATGGCTGAATCTGACGTTGTTCTAAAACTTATCGCAGACCTATACGCCACAAGTCTGGTTAAGGACCAAAACCTTAATGAGATGAACGAGCAGATCAAGACTTTATCTGCGTCAGTTGAGAAGGACGAAACCCCTGTTTCATCTCACGGAATTGTTGACTCTTTTGTAGGAGTGACAATCGGAAATGGTACCGTTGGGTTGGGAAGCGACTCCCTTATTGTTGACTTTAACAACGGCGAGGTGCGAGGTACATTCGAAGACCTCAGTGAAGCCGCGGCTATTTTTGTCCGGGAGGTTCGTAACATGTTGCCATCCGGTAGGGGTAATGGCGAACCGGGGGAGGGGGAACTGTGATTTTGGACTACGATCACCAAGTTGAAACGGTAAACAACCACATTTCAACAGATTCCTACGTCTACGGCTTGAAGTCAGACGGAACAGTTCTGTACGCAGCGTATAAAGATGGTACGTATGAGGGTAGTCTAAAGGCCGTTCTTGATCGCGCGGAGGGACAAGATTGGTATATCTCTACTGCCGCGTTGAAAGCACTTTTAGGTACCCCAGAGCAGAATAGATAAGATGGTTAACCGCGGCCTCGCGCCTTATGATCCGACAACCCCCACGGGCCACTTTCGTGTTTTCTATGGGGACGTAACGTATACCCCACTCGACCCTGAGGAAGCGGGTTACGGGGATTACGTCGAAATTGCGGATACAGAAATTGAGGCCTTTCTGAACTCGGCCAACGGCTCTGTTTACCGAGCAATCGGTAACTACTACGCTCAACTGGCAGGGCAAGCGGCAAAGGCCTCATCCTCCATCAAGGATTACGACCTCACTGTAGACACCACTAAACGTGCTACCGATTTGCTTAACCTTGCTAAGTATTGGTGGGGTTTGGCGGATGATGAGGACACTACCGCAGGCGGGTCGGATATCTTCGAGGTCTTCGGAGTAACCAACGCGGATACGTGTTGCACGCCCGAAGGTGCTGCGTATTACTGCGGGTGCCGAGGTCGAAATGTACTCTTTTGAGTCGGAGGATTGGACAGCCCCGATCCATGCCGTATCCACCCAGTCCCGCTTTCAGAAATCCAAAATCAGGATCGAAGACTACAGTCTTATCACCCCGGGTGAATACCACGTGGACACCGGGACCTACACGGAACCGACAGGTGACCCCGTTGTATACGAGGGACAAGCGCGTCTAATCGGTATTCGCTGGGGTACCTTTACCGGCGGTGAATCCCAAGCCAACGCCACCACCCTATCGGCTATCCGCGTACAAATCCCGAAGGCCGATGAAACGACGGTACGGGTAAAACGGGGTTGCAAAATCTTCGTGCTCGAATCACCCAACAACCCCGCCCTGAACGGTTTGATCCTGACCATTACCTCCGACTTGCAAGGCTCTTCCGCTGCGGCTCGCACCTTTGAAGCAGCCCTTGATGCGGACACAACCGTTGTATCAAGTGGGGTTCCGCAAGATGGTTAATTTCACCAACGGACGCCAACTCTACGAATGGGTTGAAGACAAATTAGACCGTCTTACCGATCAGGCAAAAGACGCTATCCGTGAGGGCGCTAAAGAGGGTGAAGATTTAACCAAGTTGCACATTGAGACGCGGGGTACGGCCAAGTCGGGCAAGCAAGGGCGTATTGAAACCGGTCGTATGCGGGACGCTGTGTCCTCCCGGGTGGAAAAGGATACGGATACCGAGATTGAAGCATTTTTCGGTTGGCTGGATGACCGTGCGAACTATTTCGGACTGCAAGAGCGTGGCTTTACCCACACATCCGGCGTAGACGTTGAAGGTATGTTCGCACTTTCGGACGCGGCAGACCAAGTGGTGCGAGATATCGAACGCAAACTCGGTAAGGCGGTGAGAGATGTATAGCCTGGAAGAAGCTCAGGAAGCAATTCTTGCCTTTATCGACGCTGAATTTGTTCAGGACGTATATGAGCAGTCCATTTCGGATTTGACCCTTGTGAGCCGCGATGCCCAGGGACGACTTAAGCCCTACATCGCCGTAGACTTTGGGGACACTGCGGAAGCAGGCGCGCGAACTTTCGCAGGCCCTCGCACTTACGATTACGCCCTCACAATCCGATGCCGCGCCATTGCCCCCACCCCGAAGATTGCCCGTCAACTCGGAAACAAGCTTGTCCGAAAAATGCTGGGCTTTTCAACCGATTGGTCAGGTGGGATTACGAAAAGCCGCGCGGCGGGGCTATTCCCGATTACCACTTCGAATATGGCGACCGAAGCCTACCAAATGGCGGTCGGCTTTAATTTGACGCTCCAACTACAGGAATACTGATAGAATTAAGTGAGATGAACATTGATTTTGTAACCGTGCGAAACACCGAAACCGGTAAGGTTGGTCGGATTTCTCGGCGTCTGTTCGAGAACCCCGCCATTAACCGTGATGGCATTCTTGTCGAGGTCGAAGCGGATGCAAAACCTTACGTCAAAGAACTTTACACCGCAAAGCCCCGCACCAAGGACGCAGACAAGTCCAAGGCGTCTGAAAAAGAGGTTTCTGACTGATGGCTAATTCCCGGCTAATCGAAGATGTTGTCTACCGGTACTACATCGCCTACCCCGAGGCTTTTGCGGACCTTACGGACATTACCGCAGCAGAACTAAACGCTAATCCCAACAACGACGAGTCCGGTCTGATTTGGAACGTCACTTGCGCGATTTCAACGGATGGCACCACGTTCAACCTGGACGAGCCCGACTACGACGAGTCCACGTCATTCTGCCAGAAGGCGGGTGCACGTGAGCCGATGGCTAAGAACGCGGATGTGGTGTTCGAGTTCTTCCGGGCCACTTCTGAGCAGTCAACGATTAACCCCGCTCGCGTCAACTCGGCAACCATTGCCCAGCACCTTCTTACCTGGCGGGGTCAGGAAATGATCGCCATTATGTCTATCGGTAAGTCCGAAGATGCCCCGTTTGCTGAGGGCGATGAAATCTCGGTTGTTCAGGTTGCTACGGACAACGCCACGACCAACTTCGGTTCGGGTGAAAACGTCACCATGACTCAGAACTTCGCCCAGCGTGGCGTGTGGGCCTGGGAATGGCCCCTCGCGGCTTAAGTATTAGGAGAACATAAATATGCCTATGGATTACGTTAAGCTCCGCGCTAACCTGGACGCTTCTGTCGTCACCCCTTACATTGGCCCCTCCGGTGGTACCACGCTTGGTATCACCGACATTCACCAGCCCACCGCTGCGGAACTAAACAACACAGGCGGAAGTTCTGCCGTTGTGATGGCCGCTGAGGCAATTAGCTGGAACGACTGGGACTTCGGTGTCAGCGAGTCGGAAACCAACAACGAGCCGTCAATGGCGGACATTTCGACCTATGAAGAGTTCGGTCAGTACAACTACGGCGGCGGTATCTCCTTCTTCCAGCCGCTCGAAAACGATGACCCCTCGAACGTTCTTTCCGTTGTCAAGGAACTGACCAAGGTTGATCTTGACCAGGACATTGCTATCCGGGTAGACGGCAACAAGTCTAACGCCACCCCCGCGGCTAACGGCGACTACATCTCGGTCTTCCGCACCACTTCAACCGCCGTTGAAAACCCCTTCACCCCGGGTGAGTCCAAGCGCCGTACGGTCACTTTCGTTGAGAACGGTGATTTCGCTCACTACACAGTTGTCGGCCCCCACACCCTTGTTGCTGTCCCCCCTGCAACTGCTCCTTGGGCTTCGGGCAAGAAGGCGCGTCTTCGTGTAACCGTTCAGGGCCGCGATTACACCAACGCCACCCCGATTCGTTTCACGTCTTCGGATTCAACGGTTGTCGCCATTGGTCCGGGCGGCGTTTACACCGTCACCGGCGCGGCAGGCACTTCCGCCACGATTACGATCACCGACACTGACGCTAACACCACGACCACGGTAAACGTTACGGTGACTGCGCCGTAGTAAACTAGAAGAGTAGCAAGATGGCCCCTGGCTGGTTAATTCTGGCTGGGGGCCTCCACTATTAAACGAGGGGTTTAATTATGACGGAACTTGATCCGCAGACATTTAACATTGCCGATATGTTCACCGGGGCGGCTTTCCCCAAAGAGAACGTTACGATTTACACGAATGAAGAAGCCGGGTACAAACTCGACAAACTCAACAAGCGTATCGCCCGCGAAATTGGGGTCGGTGACGACGAGACGCTAACCGAACTCGAAGAAGAGGCTAAGGCCCTTCTTGAAATCGTGAATAAGTCCCGGTACGTATTTCACATGACGGGTGTCTCCCGGGACGATCTTAAAACAATCGCGGAGAAGGCTCGCCAGGCGCACCCCTCAAAGTACGGAACGTTCGGGCAGGAACTTCCCAACCCCGAGCAGGACGACTACTTCTCGAACCTTTTGTGGGCCATCCACACCGAGCGTATCGAAGCGCCCAATGGGGCAATGATTACCGCCCCTGACGATTCACAGATGAAGATTATCCGCACCCACCTCTCTAAGTCGCAGCAGGAAAAGATTGTGGCTCAGATTGATGACTTTGCGTCTGGGTCCGCCTCTGGGTTTGAAGCTGCGGCCCAGGAAAGCGATTTTTTATCACGGCCCTGACCCGGGGGGCATCCCGGGGGTTCGTACCTGCCATTCGGGCGGGTAGAACTTACGACAAGCGGCCATCTTCGTGCGTTATCGGGGATGATTGGGTTGGGCATCGTGATCCCGTAACGGGTGAGCCTTTCGGTAATAAAACCGATTGGACGGACTGGGATTACGCCCTTATGTTTGCTGTTCAAACGATTGAGGACTTCACCACCCCGGACGGGTTACTAGCGTGGGAAATTGACGAGGACGAGGTTCGTGTTGATGCTGTGAAAAAGATCAACAAATTTGAAGCCGTTAAGCAACGAAAAACGGGCGGGGAAAAGTATAAGCCCACCCCGGGCGAGTACTTCGTCCCGGCGATTCGCCCCCCTCGCGGTAAAGATCGCCACCAGACAATTGCGGAATGGCGCGAGAATTCGCTTACCGAAGATGATTAAATGCCCTTAACTGATAAACTGGATAGAGAGTATTTTACCCCCTGTACGGATAGAGGATTAAGTGGCGGACGCGAATCTTGATATTCTGCTTCGCCTGGCGGTACAGGGCGCTAAGGGTTCAAAGCAGGAACTAGAGGGTGTTCTCAAAACCACAGAGGAACTTTCCCGTCAAGGTAAGATTACTGAAAAGACCCTGGAATCTACCACCAAGGCGGTAAACCGGGCTCTCTCTTCCTCTACGTCCGGCTTAACCAAGCAGGAACGCGCGTTCATCCAACAGGACCGCATTTACACGAACTACCTGGAAAAGCAGGAGTCGGGATACCGCAAACAGGACGCTATTTACTCGGATTACCTTCAGAAGCAGGAATCAGGGTATCGTAAACAAGACGCCATCTACAACTCCTACATGGAGGCGCAGTACCGGGCGGATGCAAAACGGGCACAGTCTCTTGAACGACTCGGAACGGTTTTTGAAAAGTCTGAAACTCGCTCTCAGAATGCTCTTCTAAAAACGCAGCAAGCGGAACTATCCCTCAACCGGGAACGTTCACGCCGCGACAATAAGGCGGCATCCGCGGCTTGGGACGCTGAGTTTAAAGCCCTCAGTAATACAGCCGATGCGGCTAATAAGACAAAGCGGGTCTATGCTGGGCTGGAATCCGGCTCTGCGGCTCTCAGGTACGCCAACTACGACATTGCCAACACGATGTTCACCGTGGCAGGGGCCTTTACGGCTGCGGGTGCTGCGGCGGCAGTGGCGTTTGCAAGCCAGGAAGCGGCGTTCACAACCGTTGAGCGCATTGTGGGCGGTTCGGCATCCGAGGTTGCGAAACTTCGGGAAGAACTGCAAACCCTTTCCACTGAAATTCCCCGCTCTTTCAACGACCTCTCTAGCGTTGCCTCTCTCGGTGCGGCCCTCGATATCCCGGCTAGGTCTCTGGATGAATTCACCCGCGTTGTAGCGACGTTCGCGGCGACCACGGGCGTTACCGAAGAGGCTGCGGCTACGGGCTTTGGTCGAATCGCCCAGTACCTAAAGGTGCCCGCGGAGGAATTTGACAAACTCGGTTCCGCGATTCTTAAGGCCGGTAACATCTCGGTTGCGACCGAAGAACAGGTTCTAAAGTTTACGCAGACTTTGGCTCCGGCGGCTGCGCGTGTAGGATTCGCTACGGACGAGACAATTGCCCTCGGTGCGGCTCTTGCCTCTTTCGGTAACATCAACGTTGAAGGTGCGGGCTCCGCCCTTTCCCGTATCACCAACCAGATTGAGCGTGCAACGGCTATTGGTGGCGAGGAACTGGACCGTTTCGCTTTGGCTGCGGGTATGTCGGCTGAGCAGTTCCGTATTGCCTGGGAGTCGGACGCGGGTGGTACGTTCAACGCCATCCTAAAGGGTATTGGCGGGGTAGAAAACCTCACTATCGCACTGGATAACCTGGGCATCCGTAACGAACGTGACCGCCGCGTTGTCCAGGCTCTTGCTCAGAATTACGGGTCATTCTCCAAGATTCTCGGTGACACCTCAGATGCATGGCGTGAAGGCACGTACATGTCAGAGGCGTACGGACTTGTGCTGGACGACCTTAATTCCAAGTGGCAAATTTTTGTCAATGCGGTAACCAACGCGGCTGCGGCTGTGGGGTCTGCGGCGGGACCCGCCCTGAAAGACCTTCTCGATATCTCCACTCAGCTACTTGTGAAGTTGGCTGATTTCGCAGGTTCCGGTGCCGGTCAGGCGATGATCCGCTTTGCCACAGGGGTTGGTCTCGTCGTAACCGCTTACGTCGCTCTTCGGGGTGCTATCGCCCTGGCGACGGGTACGCAACTTGCCCTCAACTTTGCTTCGGCTCAGTTGGGCGGTGCGGGCATCATGGCAGGTATTCGCGCCTACATCACGGCTCTCGGCGGCGTTACGGGGGCCGCTACCCGGGCAACCCTTGCTACTCGGGCAATCGGAGTTGCAGCCAGGGGTGCCGTAGCGGCCGTAGCTATTGCGGCAGCTACCGTCCCCGGGTTCTTTGATGTGTTGGTGTCTGCGGCTAAAACTGCGGGCGCGGCAATGGGTGTTGCAGCCACAGGTGTCATCAAGGGTATCTTCTTTATCCTTTCGCGGGCTATTGACGGTGTTGTTCAGTTCGCGGGGATCGCCGCACAAGCGTTCGCAGATGTTGTTTCCATCATCGACGGGGGCGCTGCAAAACAGGCAGTCTCCGGGTGGCTTAAAGATGCTTCCGCGAACGCACTCGCCTTCGGCAGTACGGTTGACTACGCTTTCAACGCGGCTGTTTCCGATGTTGCCAAGTACGGTAAAGAGACGGGTGACAACTGGAACAAGATGCTTGCGGGCTTCCAGTCGAACACCGAAGACTCTACCGCAAACGTTGACGATCTTCTCGGTTCGCTGGAAGACCTGGGAACAGACGGATCAGACGCACTTGATGACCTAGGCGGTAGCGCACAAAAGAACCTCCGAACCCTAGCAGACTATGCAGGCGACCTCTCCGGGGTCATCTCGCGGGCGTTTGAGATTCGTTACAACCCGGGCGCAACCCTCGACGCTATTGCAACCTCTTTCCAGTCGATTCGGGATGCTGCGGACGATGCTGCCAAGAACATTCGTACCCTGAAGGCTGATATCCAGGGCCTCGAATCGGACTTGAACATCCAACAGCGATTCTTGAACATCGCGCTTGAATACCGTGACTACGACCGAGCGCAGGCCATCCAAGCCAACATTGCCAAACTACAAGCGGAATTGGCTGACAAAGCGGCAGAACTTTCCAAGGAGCAGGACACTAACTCCAAGACGCTGGAAGGCAATTCCCGGGCGGCAGTTGCTAACCGAACCACGGTGCGCGACCTTGTATCTCAGTACCAGGCCCACATCAACGCTCTTGCATCCTCCGGGCTTTCCCAGGAAGAATTAGCGCGTCAAACTGAGGTTCTTCGCCAGGACTTTATTAACCAGGCAACTCAACTCGGCTTCAACCGAAACGAATTGGCGCTTTACGAGCAGGGCTTCCGGGACGTAAGTGTTGCAATTGCGGGCGTGCCTCGTAACATTGACATTGCCGTAAACGCGGACCCCGCTATTCAAGCGCTTAATGAATTCGCCGCACGGGCACAGGCTCAAATGGGCGGACTCGGCAACTCTTTGGGTCAATCCCTTGGTGCAGGCATGGGTTCGGGATTCAACTCGGAGCTAAGCAAGATTCTCGCTGAAGCAGCTACGGGCCTTACAAGTGCTGCCACAAGTGCTCTTCGGATTCTTGACCCCCGATACCGAGCAAATGGCGGGGGTTCCGGGACACGTAACGGTTTTGCCAATGGCGGATACACGGGTGCAGGCGGGAAGTACGAACCCGCAGGTATCGTGCACCGGGGTGAGTACGTTGTGCCGAAGCACCAGGTCAACCAACGTACGGGTCTTCCCTATGCGGATGCCCTCGGCAAACTTCAAAAGGGTAGCCCAGGACGTTCAGGATATTCGGGCGGGGGCTTTGTATCGGGTGGCGGTTTTAACGGCATCATCCAAGGTCTTTCCCCAATGGCTATGCAGCAATTCATGGCGGCGCTGCAAAACAACGTATACGTCGGAAATCAGCAAGTAGCTAATGCCGCAAACACCGCAAACGCACAGGCAACGAACACGGGAGCGTGGTAATGGTTCGCTTAACCCGTAAGAACTTCTGGCTGGATGTAGAGGGCGGCTGGAAAGGCTGGATTCGTACCCCCAACCGCGGTGCTGATTCCTCCCCCACCGGCTGGGCAGTCGATGGAACCCTGCTCAACGGCGGTGGTTATGCGCTGAACTCGTTTGGCTCTCACAAGCGTTACACCTACGCCTGGCCGGATTCATCCCCCCGGCAAGAAGCTCAGTTTATGAAGAGCCTGGCGGATGGCACATACGGACGCGGGCTTATCCACTTCATTGAACCCACCCTTTACGACCAGAACATTCTCCCCGCCCGGGTGGCAGACCCCTCAATGGCCGTGGATGACGAAGGTGCATCCCTGGTCTACGGCTACGATCCTTCGGGGGTGGTAACAAGCGGGTGGGAAACGAACCTTCTACCGCTCACCTCGGCATACTACAATCTCTTCAATGTTGAAACGGGTTACCGCGGATCGTCCGACACTGTTTATGTGCCGATTCCCGAAGGGTACACGCTTTTCCTTGGTGCGTTCTATTCAGCTACGGGTTCAGGCGGTATCTTTGCCCGGGAGGTGCTATCCAATGGCGTTGAGGGTTCAGACACAACCCTTACACCTTTGTCTAATGACTCATCCGTTGTAACTGCGGATTCTTTTTCGGGTATTCGCGGCATTCGTATTTGGCTGGGTAAAACGGTTTCAGGTGCGGCAACGGTAACCGCCACGGCTCTTATTGGTAGACTGGTAAAGAGCGAGATTCTTAATTCCGCTTTGGGCTACGGTGAGGGTGGGTATGGCGAAGAACCTTACGGCGGCGTATACCTTCCCGAATGGGTCACGGCGGGGCCTTGGGTTGGCGGTATGGGGCACAGTGGGTGCCGGTTCGTCGGTAAGCCCTCATTCGTCTCTAATACAGGCGTAAACGGCGGTCAAGTCGGTTATTCCGCAACCTTCCAAGAAGTAGGCTCGTGGCTATCGGGCTAGGGGAGAAGTAATGGGTTTTCGAGTTGATATCGGTGGCAAGGTCTATGAGGCGCAGGACTGGAACGTTCAAGAGGCGGCTACACCTCTCGCGGCGGGGGATTCTTCCGGTTCTACAGGGTCCATTGACCTGACCTTCCCCGTTATCGACTCCCAAATTCTTCCCGATCACCCCGTCAACATTTTCGGCCCTGAGTGGTTTATCGACCAAGAAGTTCGCCTGGCGGATTCTCGTAAAGGCTTCACTCTCGGCAAAGTTGAGTCGGTGCGCCGCGGGGACCAGCAAGGGACTTACACGCTGTCCTGTGCCACCCGGCTGGGAGAACTAAACGTTTACGGTGTTCAAGCTCAACCTTTTGTGGGTACGCTCCGTAACGCCTTCATCTATTACCTGTCTTTGGCTAACATTTCGACCGACCTCTTCATTGACGACGTTATTGGTGACCGGCCCGTTGTATTTCCGGGGTGGAACGGGGAACTATGGTTCCACCTGAAAGAGATGGCCGTTTCCCAGGACTGCGACATCTCCCTAGTATCGGGAATTATACTACTTCGACCCATCCGCGCCCGTGTAGCAACGCGAGGTCGCGATATTGACCGCAGCCGGGATATCGGTGGTGGAACGCTTGCACGAGCGGTTGAGGTCTACCGGTACGCTGCGGAGCCCATCACCAACGAACTGGTTTACCCCCCCGGGGGGTGGGAACCCGAGACGCAGGTTCTCAATGTTAACGCAGGTGAAGAGTCCGAGTACGTTCTAGAACTTTCATCCTCCGTTGGCTCCATCCAACAACCCGTGATGGGCACATTTGTGGCCGAGGACTACGATTTATCCTCCGTATATACGGTAGTCGCAAATGACGGCCTCCCGGTATCCCCCGCGGCATGGTTTAACAATGGGGGCTCACTGACTGTCTCCATTGAGCCCGATACCGTCTCACTGCGAGTAAAACTCCGGGGTCCCACCAACCTTCCCACCGTTTCGGGTGGTCCCGCAACCAATTTTCAAGTTGCGCTTGCCTCCGACACCACGGGTAACAGGTACTCAACGCTTCGGATTGTCGGTACGGGTGTTCGCTTCGATAAACAGAAAATCACTGTTCGCACTACCGTTCCACCCAGTAAAACGGCAACTGAGATTGGCGTAACGGTAGATAATATCTTCATTAACACAATTGACGATGCTTACCGGGCGGGTACTCGGGCCGCAAAACGCTTCAGTGGTTATTCCCCCACCCTTTCAGGTAGCGTTACGGCCATCAACCGCCGTGGGGATTCGGGGGTTGCGGACTACCCCACCTACGGAGAGGTAAGAACTATTCTCAACGAGGAACTAGCCGCCCCCTCTTATGGTGAAGTTCAGGACTACTACACGAATAGCCTGGGACTTTCCACCTATTACGATGTGGACCAGTATTGGTTTTCTTTTGTTCGGGACTCCGCTGTCAACCAGGTCTTTGGCAATGTTCAGGGGTGCCGTATCTACGACCGTAAATCACGTCGGTGGTACCGTATTCGTACAGGCACGCTCACCCCTCCCAACATTCAGCAATTTGAAGCAGATGACGACTTAATCTTTGCGGATATTGAAGAGTTTTTCATCGACAAGACTTACGGTGACGTGCAATTACCCCGAACAGGTTTGACCTATAAACAGGAGCAAATGGCGGGTCTTTATGGCTGACGTATTCCCGCGCCGGAACTTAGGCTCAGGTGAATATTGGGGCCGGACGGTAGAAACGCGTATTCAGTCGGTAGAGAAGAAAAAGGGTTACGCAGACCTTACCCAAGCGGGCACGAACCGGGGTGTTGTTGCTTCCTCATCCGATCTTGCCCGTAACCTGGAATCTCTTCGGCAACAAGCTCTTCAAACGCAAGCACTTATCAATGCCACCCCCGCTACGGGCACGAACGGCTCCTATGCATCTAACTTTTCCCTCTCTCCCGGGTGGCAGACCGTCCTTGTCACAGCAATCCCCGAGGTTAACGGACGACCCGTTCTCGATATTTTCGCTACCGCGGTCGTTAGAATTGTCGATCCCGGAACGGGGGGTGGTTCTGGGGGCGGAGGGTTTCGGTGGCCCTTTCCCACCTCTACTGTAACGAGCGAATACGGCCCCCGCGATGGCCGAATGCACCAGGGTATTGACTTCGGAGTCCCCGAGGGTACCCCCATTCCCGCGTCCAACGCAGGTACTGTTACCGGTAACGGATTCGGCAGCGGCACCGGATGGTATGTCGATATCACCCACCCCGGTAACATTAAAACACGCTATTTCCACATGGTTGCGCAATCAGATGTAGCAATTGGGACCGTTGTATCCAAAAGCCAGGTAATTGGGTTTGTAGGCAACACCGGTAACTCTTTCGGCGCTCACCTTCACTGGGAGACTATTGTGAACGGGAGTCACTGGAATCCCCGAGACTTTATGTCCGTTTATGGTGATGGTGGGTCGGGTGGCGGTTCGTCGGGTCCATCTTACGCACGACCTAAGGCAAGAATCTTTCTTAACGGTATGCCTTCTTTTGATTTCTTTCCGCATCGTGACTTGGCCGCAAACTCCGTGACGCTGAATCAGCTTTTTCCGATTCACGCGCTTAGAATTACGGGAGGCCAAATGGACGCAGAACTGCAAGTTTTCTCCGAGACGAATGTGCCCGCGAACGCTGGTAACTTTGCCCGCCTTACGATGGAGGGTGTTTTTAACCCGTGAACCCCAAAGACGTTTTTCCCCGTCGTAATCTTGGCCCGTCTGATGAATGGGCTAGAGCCGTTGAAGACAGAATTCGAGACCTTGAATACGCTGTTCTAGGCCAAAGCACGAACCTTAAAAGCGATAATCGAGCCAACTCATCTAACTTTCAGGAACTCGCACGTCAGCTTGTGCAATTGCGCGCCCTTCAGGCTCAAAACGAGGCTGCAATTCGGGCTATTCCCAAGACGTTGCAGTCCCTTGATTCCGCCGCCAATTTCTCTTTGGGTGCGGGCTGGAACACGGTGGTATCTACCTCGATTACGGTCCCTCAGGGTGTGAATTACGTTCGTCTTGCCGCTTACGGTTCGGGTCAAGTCGTAAGCACTACCACCACTCAAAACGTGGAGACACAGTACCGAGTAGTCGTCCCGGGTATCGGTGAGCAGCCTCCCGCCCCTGGACCTTGGGCTGTCGGCTACGGAGATTTCCGTACAATCCTTCTCCCGTCTTACGCCTGGGAAGCGTCTGTAAGTCCGGGACAAATCCTTACAGCACAGTTTCAAGTGCTACCCACAGACCCCGGGGCGTATTCCGCGCCTAACGGGGATTCCTACGCCATCATTACCCTCCGTGCAACTTTCACAGGGTGATGCTGGTAAAATTGATTAGGAGGACACATACTTATGGCGACTACTAACGGCGACGACCTTTGGACCCCGGATGCTGGGGATGATTACGCCCTTACTGTGGACCTTGCGGCGTTTGCGGACACGGTACAAACCGGCCTGAACAACCGCGTTAAAAAGTCCGATATGGGGGCGGCAACTTACAACATTGCCTCCAACCAAGTAGCGGATGCATCTATTACGGCTAATGCTGCCACCACCGTTGTACCCGCACAAACCAATAACTCGGGCTTTGTTATTTCGTCCGCGGGAACTGTTTTCACAGTAACCCCCGGCTATTACAATTGCAGCGCACTTATCAAACTGAACACCGCGGGTACAGGACGTTGTTTTGTCGAAATCCAAGTTAATGGCGAACTTGTAAATCGTAATACCGTCTTTGCCCCCGAAGACAGCTATGGCGTTAGTGCGGGGTTCTACGTCTCGGCACAGTCCACGGTGACTGTCCAATTCTTCAAGACCACGGGTGGCGGGGCAAATATTACAGGCCGGGTGGCGCTTATGAAACTGGGCGCGCAGTGATCGGCATTGAAGGCACAGTTCCTCTAAACGGCGGAAGGGGACGTGCAACCCCGCAGTGTCAATGGTCGATCCACCGTATTGATGCGCAACTAGGCCGGTACTTGGACATCAACTCCGCCTGGCGTGACCCGCAAGAGCAAGAGCGTTTCTATACCGCTTACCGCGCGTACGTCAATGGTAACGGCCCGTGGGCACCTATTGCACTCCCCCCGGAGCAGTCGGTTCACTGCAAGGGTGAGGCAATCGACACAGACGACAACAATGCGTCGATGACCCGTATCCTTAACGACAACGGCTGGTTCCACACGGTTTTCCGGGATGGGAAACTTGTCGAGCCGTGGCACTACGAATACGACTATAAGCGAGACAAATATTTCGGTGGCACCCCTGCATCGGGCGGGGAAGCAACACCTCTACCGCAGGAATGGGATGAAATGGCTACTAAGCAGGAAATTAAGGATGCTCTTTCCGAGGTGATTAGCGCTCGCCCCGCCACTTCGGATACGGTAATTATCAGTTACTCGGGTTCTGGGGGGCGTAATGGTGTCTTCCTCGCGGCTCCTGGGTTCTGGCACCAGTTCAGCCCCGAACAGTGGGAACAGTTTCAGGCTTACGGCGCTCACGCAGGTATCAAGATTATTCGACCCAACAACGACCGAGCCTTTGATATCTTCCTTGAAATCTTTACCAATAACGACAGCCCTGCAAATGCGGCCCTCCCCGGTAACATCGCAACCGCGGTTCTCGGTGGGCGTGTTCAGGCTCAGGATGCCGCGGGTAACTTCTTGACCCGAGATGGGAAGCCCCTCACCTTCCCGCTATCCGGGTTTGTCGCCTCCACCAACGCTCAGGTCAACGCAATCTACACCGCCCCAAAATAAGTAACCCTAGCCAATTGGACGTTCCGATAAACGGGACAACCACCCGGCTAGGGAAACGGCAGTTGGATATTGCAATCGCTATCATTCGAGGTGCGTACTCGCGTAATCTCGGGGTCGCAGGTGCGAAAGTCGGGCTTATGACGGCTCTGCAAGAATCGGGCCTTCGTATGTACGCGAACATGAACGTACCTGAATCCCTGAACTACCCGCATGACGCCGTAGGCTCCGATTACGATTCGCTTAACCCGTTCCAACAGAGGGTTAAGTATTGGGGCACGGTAGCGCAATTGATGAACCTCGATTACGCCATTAACGCCTTCTACGCCGCTTTGGTTCGAGTACCCGGGTGGGCTGTTATGCGTCCAGGTGTTGCCGCTCAGCGAGTTCAGGTAAGTGCTTACCCCGATGCGTACGCCAAGTGGGAACAAGCCGCTGACACACTTCTTGATACACTTAAATAGGAAAGGTAATTATGGCTGATTCAAGTCTAGGAACGGTTATCACTAACCCGAACGTCCGCAAGGTTATCTACGGCATCTACATTGTTGCCGGTGTAATCCTTGGCGCTGTACAGGTCGCATTCGCGGCTATCGAAGGGGCGGGCCAGCCCGATTGGCTCACCGTTAGCCTTGCCGTCTACGCCTTCCTGAGCGTGCCGGTTGGTTCTCTTGCCCTGGTCAACACGACCGCGGGTGAAATCAAGACCTCGGAGGCTATCTACACGGGTACGCCGGATTCAGACTTCCGATAGAGGAAGAGGGGCAATTCGCTACTGCCCACGGTTATAGTGCAGGTCACTAGTAGAAAGGAGCATCCCACTTTGACTACCCTGTCATAAGGAGGTGTTCACGTCTACGGCGAAGCCCCCAGTCAGGACTCTTACACCTGAAGCTGGGGGCCTTGTCGTTTCTACTTACGGGCGGGGCGTCACTATCACAGTCGAGACCTCTAGAGACTCCAAATAGAAAAAAGCAATCCCCGCAATAAGGCCAGCGATAAAGACGAGAATAACGGCCCCGGTGGTTTTAAGAATGTCGCTCATTTCGTCCCGAGTCACGAAATCTCCCTCTGATTGGTGGACGGGGTGCGGGTCGTGCCGTGAGTCCAGTGACCGCAATCCTGACACTGATACCGCTGGTACTCGCCCTGAAGACTACGGGCGGTCCCACGCTTCTGAAGGTTGTAGGAAGCGCACGTACGACACCGGTCTTCACCTTCCTTGATGGGGTGCGGCATTTTCAGCCAGCCTTGGAGTTTGTAGAACAACTCTTCGAGAAGGTCAACGTCCTGCTTCTGATAACGACGCATTTTCCGCCACGCCGCCTCATCCCCCGCCATAACGCCCTGCCAGAGTGCGAAACCCCCGGTATCGACCTTCTTGCCGACCCCGAGTTCCTGAGCCACAAAGTCTAGCTTGTTAGACGCGAATGCGAACCGCGACTTAGCCAACTTCATCAAGTCGAGTTCTTTGTACGGGGCCGGTGGGGTAAGCCCGTGCTTCACAAACTCCGTGTTCGCTTTCTTCGTATCGAAGCGCTGCCCGTTCCAAGACACCACCATATCTGCCTCGGTGAGTAAATCGCGGAGTACGGTGAGCATTTCCACGTAGCCCATGCGCTGGTCGTAGACCTTGGTCGGCTTACCCAGCCACTTAGCCCCGAAGCACAGCATTTCCGAGGGGTTGATGACCATGTTAGCGGGAATGAACTTCGGCCACAACCCCCAGGAATACACCTCCATCGGCGTGTTCTCCAAATCCCAGCACAGAACGCGAGCATCACTCAAAAGATGACCTCAATCCCTACGGGCTTACCATCAAACCCCGTGTCGAAGAGGATAGCAACACCCTCAGAATAGGTTGTCAGTTGTTCCGACTTCTTAACCTCGCTGTCGCTAAACTTCAAATACCCTGCGTTTGCATCCGGGTCGAACGTCCAAATTGGTTCAGTCATTACCCCTCCCGGGTACTAGCCTATCAGGTGCCTCAAAGACACCGGTAGTAAAATGGAACTCACCCCTAAAATTCAAAGGAGCCTCCTTGGTCACTGTCTACACCAAACCTGGATGCGTTCAGTGCAACGCTACTTACCGCAAACTTAACGAAAACGGGGTGGAGTACCGCGTAGTCGATATCTCCAAAGACGCCGATGCATTTGCGTACGTGAAGTCGTTAAACCCCGCGTACATGCAGGCACCTATTGTTGTGGCGGGTGAAGATCACTGGTCCGGGTTCGATCCGAACAAGTTGGATGCTCTTACTGCTGCGTAGTCTTTAGCCACGCGGCGTAGGTAAGTGGGAATAGCTCGGAGATGTGGGTTTCAATCTTCCGGGCTACTTCCATAATCTCGTGCTGTGGGTGCCCGTGTGAGCCGTTACGCTGACTCAGGACGTAGAACCACGCTCGGAGGTTTCCTGAGACGTACAGGGACGTGTACAGGCCCTCCGGGAGCACCGTACGGGCTACTTCCTTGGCTACCCCGTCTGCGAGTAGCGCCTGGTACTGTTCGGTGGCCGCGGTTGCAACGTGTCGAATTTGTGTGACCGTTCGGAAAGACAGGAAGTTCTTTTCCTTCTCGTCAGGGTGTTGCAGATTGGGCCGTGCCGAGTCCCCCTTGTTCACCAGCGGGCGGTCCGTGTCGGGAACCCAGAACACAGGGTCAGCCTCGGTATACCGGCCAGACTGCACAGAGAATGACAGGTGGCGGTGGCGGGTTAGTTGACCTAGGGCAAACAGTGGAACCTCTAGCCGGAAGGTTGCCCCTAGATGCTCGAACGGTGCCCAATGCCCCTCGGACACAAGGTAGTTAATTAGCCCTGTCAGTCGCTCGGGCTTTAGTTCCTGCTCCCCCGTAGACACCCGCGCAGCAAGAGCCGCAAAGTGATCCGTCCCCCACGACTGTAGCAGGTCTACGGTCATATCGCTTCTAAAAGTCGGCGTCATTCAACAACTCTCCGTAATTTGTCCATTGTAAAACGGGTGTACGCATACGTGTAAGCATCACGCCAAGTTGTAAAGTCTTCGCGGTCTTTTGGACGGGCCGCTCTATGAGCACACCACCACTCGTCTCCCGACTGATGCACAATCCATTTAAGACTGTGATCCGAGTAAGAGTTGTCATACCAGCGAGATGTTTTCATTCAGCAATCTCCCAGTTTTGTTCGTGAAGTGCGAACTCTAGCGACCGGTAGGCTTCCTGTGCCGTCTTACCCTTGCGCTCGATGAAGATGTTCTCACCTGTGCTCAGCGGGCCTTGGATGCTCGCCACCCACTCGTAACTGACGACGTTGGAACTATCGTGAAGGTTATAACCGCTAATCTGACCCTCGGCCAGTGATACGTGCTTCCGCTTAATTGTCTTCACGGTAGTACCCTTCCAGCCGTTCCAGGATTTGCTCAGTTGTCTCGATCACGGTACGACCCCTTTGCCGCCTGGATTGCCAACTCTTCCGTGCGATAGTTCCCGTCAGCACCCCACGGCGTACCGTTCACGCTCATCGTGTAGTCGTACAGGTACCCGTCATTCTCCCAGACGGTAATGTCAAGCCTTGCCATTCTTCAACCCCTCAATAGTATTACGCAATTCAGCCATGCGCTTGCGCTCGTTAGGCACGTCAAGTGGTTCTGGGGGCTGAGGTTCATATCCAACCCAATCAGCCAACGCCGCAATAGCCTTGTATACGTTGGTAATATCGTATTGGAGAGCGAAATCAAACTCGCTTCCATAGGACAAAGGATTGTCTGCCCGCCAGATACCGTAGTCTAGGTACGTCTTCATCAGATAATCCCCTCGTCAATAGCCCACTTCAATTCCGCCATCAGCTTCGGGTAGGCGTTGATGCTATCCACATACTCTAGAACGCGGTCAACGCCCTGCCGGTAAGCATCCTCCTTAACCTCGCCCACCCATGTATCGCTGTTGTATCGCATCAGTTATTCTCCATCCACTCCGACACCATAGCATGTACGCCACGGTGCTTCAACTCCCGCTGCAAATAGGCCAGACCGTGAGCACATGCTGAACGAAAGTCATCCGCGTCCGTCGTCCCCAGCGCTAACGGGGCCACGTAGAACCCGCTATCTTTCAGAAACTTGTGCTCACGCTTCTTCTTATCCGCCTTATCCTTGCCGCCCACAAGATACTGTAACTTCGGGTCACGCCAACGCTTCTCAGTAGGTGAATAGTCGGGCATCAACCCCAGGGCGATAAGGGCACCCTCCCCCCGGAGGGGTTCGAGGCTATCCGTCGTGTAGGAAAAACCTTGAGTATTACGGGCAGTAAACTTTTCGGAAATCGGAGTAAACTTTACCCACTCGGGCCACCCTTTCCTACCAATCCAATTGACACCTTCCTCTTTTTCAAGATCGTGAACGGCAAGAGTCAGGTGCTGGTCGGTCCAATGTAAAAGCCCATTTACGCCCCCACTGAACTGCCAGGACCCCTCTAGCCACGCCTCTTGGTCGTTGTATGCCAATAGGGCAATTCCCGAACTCTTGCCCGGGTCGATGCTCAGAATGTATTGGTCAGTCAATGATCGACCTTCCGTCTAGGTAACGCTTCATGTCCCAAGGGTACACAATCGGTGCCCCGTGTGCAACCTCGCACTTTTTGTCGCCACCATCATCAGACCCACCGCAGACCATCATCGTCTGACCCCGCATCCAATCCCAGAAGTCATCCTCACGGTCTCCAACGAGTTCTTTCACCTGATGATATGTGTAGCCTCCACGGCACTCCGGGTCAATCATTGACTTTCCCCTCTGCTACGTAGTCACGCCACCGGGACCACGAATCCAAGGCCCGATCAATGTAGGCCAGGTCCGCATCGTCAACATCAAAGCTCCACTCACCCACCTGGTAGAACGACCCATTGAATACAACTTCGGGGCTTTCGTAGTTAGGCATCAGTGAGCGGCATCCTTCCACGTCTTGCCATATCCTACCCCAACCGGGAAAAGAATAGGCATGCTTACGTTCGTCTTGGGATCAAACACCCGTTCCATGCAATCTTTGGTCACCGCCACGTCCCTCTCAATCGTTTCCTCATCGTAGGCTAACAGAAGTTCGTCGTGAATAATAGCCCGAAGAGAGCGAATGTAATACTCGCCCTTGCGAATCAGACGGAGGATCGCGTCACCCATCATCTCCCGGGTGGTTGACTGTCCCAGGTGCGCGGGTCCCTGGTTGTACGCGCGGCCTTCATCCACCTTCAAACGTCGTCCCCAAGAGTTTACAACGTAGCCTTGCTGTTCAGCGTCTTTTACGGCCTTGTCCTTGAACATCTTCAGCCACGCATAGGACTCGTTGAAGTTGGTAATAAAGTCTCTGGTATCCATCGCGTCCTCGGGCTTGGGAAGTTCTTTCTGCCCGTACTTGGTGTTCGCGGGTGCCCAGAACGTCAGACCCATTTTCTCTTTCTTGGACTCCTTGTTCAACGTTACCGCCAGCTTGTAGGCACCGATGTTGAAGTTCTGCGCGTGTCCTGCGGCTTTGGAAACCGGGCGGAGAGCAGGTCGGGCTTTCTTATCGCGCGGTCCTGTGCCGTAGTAAGCGTCCGCTCCAAAAAGCGCTTCACCGGTCAAGTTATGGGCGTCGTGAAGATCGTTTCCCTCTTCGTCTCGCTCGAACCGGCGCGCGTATTCGTCGTCTCCACTCATCGCGGCCATCGCGCGGGCGTCAGCACCCGAGAAGTCAAATCCTGCCAAGACCTTACCGTCTTCTGCGGTGAACAGTGCTTTATCGGCCTTTAGCTTTTCGTTGCGCTCCCCGAAGATCGTAACCCCCGGGTTGGTGAAGGACCACCGGCCCGAGCGCTGCAAGGAAGTAATGTCGGGGTGTACTCGACCATCCGGCTTGGTGTTGTCGAGAACAAGTTGCGGGATAGAACGCATTCCCTTTAGTTCTGAGATAGCCGCCGCAAAAGCCTCGGCCTCTTCGCTCACACCCTCGGCCAGCATCTTCAGTTCCTCGCCGCCCATCTTCAGCGACCCATCAGGGAACTTAGCACTTGGCGGGTTACGCGGCCAGTCCACCGTCTCAACTGAAATACCAAAATCGCACATAGCTGAATAGATCGCGGCTTTACCCTTATCGGTGTCCCACGGCTTCTTGCCCTCGGTGGGGAAATCGTATCTCTCTACAAGCCACGCCATGATCTTCTCGCGCGATTCGGTCATCTCTTGAACGCGGGCACGGGCGTATTCTTGGTTGACAAGGATACCGTTGCGGTGCATTTGCCCCACCGTTGCTGAGATAATTTCCATCTCGCGCCAAATGTATTCGCCCGGGTAGTTCTGCAACTTGATTTCGTTCAGCAGGTACTTGTAAAGCGCCCGGAGTGCAATTACGTCGTTCTCCGCGTAGATTCGGAAGTCAGGGTCATCGAGCGGGATGAGTCCGTACTCGTAGTCCTTGACAAGTGTGCCTTTAGGCTGGTACTTCTTGGCAAGTTCTTTCAGGTTCCCGATCTTGCCGGGCAGGTTCTTTTGGTACGTCAGGTTAGCAAGTGAGAGCCATCCCATCGTGTGCTCAACCGGCTTGGTGGCAGCAGTCGATACCGCGCCGCTTTCACGCTTGTACGCGAACGGGGACGGGAGCAAAATGTTCGCCATGTAAAAGGTGTCAATGACCTTACGCTCCATCGCCATGTACAGCGGCTCAATGGAATCCATGCCGAAAATCCAGGTAAGGTCGCTGGAAATACCGTTGTGGCTGACGATGTAATCTGCCGTCCTGAGAATGTTGCGAACTTCCTCCAAGTCTTCGGGGGTATGAACCTCTTTGAGAATAACGGGACCGTTGTCAAGAGCGTACTGGAACAGGCGTACGAACTCAAACGGCTCCATCTCGTATTCACGGCCAGCCGAAAAAGTTTCCGAGTCAAAATAGCACGTCGTCTTAGTCACTTCAACTCCAATCCGTTGAGAAGTTCGTTGCCCTTTCGGACCATGCGGGAGTGTGCGGAAAAGCCTTGGGGGTTGGGGTTATAGTCTGGGAACCACCTGTGGACTGTTCTGTGATCGAAGCCAAGAGTCTTACGAATCTCCGACAGACTCCACTCATCCTCAACCGCCGCGCACAAGGCATCGTAGCGCTCTAGGGTGAACGTGGAGTCCCGCTTGGTGTCACCTGCCGCCCGGAGGACTGCGCACACGTTATCGTACGCCATGCCCGTCTCCCGTGCGATCCAGTGGCGAGGCCGGTTATTCTGTCGATGCCCCCACACCGCCGTCAGCAGTTCCAACCCCTGCACGTTACTCCGTCAGTTCGAGGATAGCGTGAGCAATGTCGCGGGCGTCTTCAACCGAAATGTTGATTGCATCCGCCGCATACGCACGAATGTATACGCCAATCGAGTCCACTGCGACGTGCCAGTTCTCAGTCCGTCGTACATCAACCATTAACCGCCACCTCCATCACAAACAGTTCGCCCTCGTCATCAACCTTAAATACGGAAACGTTAGACAGGCGCTTACGTTCTTTCTCCGCTGATTCATAGTCAAGGAAGAACGTAGACCACGCGCCGTACACATACCCGTCTACTGCGTGCTTGCTACGACTCTTCCACTTCTCGACAACAACGTAAGCATTAAACCTCGTAGACACCAAAGCCTCCTTCAATTCCGGTGAACACGCACTTACCCACGCCAGCCCTAGCAATAGCGATACGACACTGGGGGCAGGGCATAGACAGCATAGGTCCCCCGAGCCGGTTGACGCGGGCCACGAACAAAACCGAACGTCCGTCGTGAACATCGTAGTTCAGTTGACGCAAAACCGCAACCTCGGCGTGGAAAGAGGCTTCGCGCTTCGGGTCGGTAACATGCATCGGGTGGGAGCGAAACGAATTCACCCCCACCGCCAGCACCCGCCTACCGATAGCCAACACGCTTCCGTGCATCTGCCGACACGTACTCTGCCCCGCCACCTTCACCGCCCGGGACAGGTGCGCTTCTTCCGCTCGGGTAAGGCTACTCACTGCCCCATCTCATCCGCTTCAAAGATATCCCAATATCGGGCGTCGATGGCGATACGGAGGTAATTAGACGGCTGTTCGGGAATGATTTCCAGGTAAGCGTTGGAATCAAACCCACCAAGATACCTACGTGTGATCCAGCCTTTAATCACGTCCTGAGGCACACTTACGGATGAAGCATGGACGTACGAGCCCTCTTCGATAATCTCACCCGTTGATGACATACATAATCTCCTTGTTGTTGCCCGATACCGGGACGTGATTCACCCTACCACTCTCCACCAAGAAACTCAACCTGTCGTTCAACTCGTTTTGGGAGCGAACGATGAGACCCTTGAACTGATGGAGCAGTGCCGCCCGGGAGACTGAGCCGCCTTCGTGCTTGATGTAATCTTCGATGAGGGCAAGATCACGTGAATACGGACTCTCCGCAATCTCGTTGGCTACCATCAGTAGGGTCTTAAACCATGTCTCAGCGTGGTAAATCGCCGTCAGCACGTCCACGGTGTCAAAGACCGTTTCACCTCGGTACAGGGCCAGCAGCGCCGCGCACTTAAGGATGGTTTCTTTCAGTCGGGTGACACTCGGCTCAATCGAGTCGTAGCGGGGGTGCTTCTCGCCCTTCTTGTAGAACGCCCGGATTGCCTTTTCAACCCGCTTAGTGGCCTTGTCATCGCCAGTCACCGGAACCGTGGAGTCGAACTGGGCTGCGACACTTGCAAGGTCGTTTGCCAACTCGAAGGCTGCGGGACTGATGCGCTTTTCAGTCGTTGTGGAGTAGGTGATGCGGTTCTTGGCGTCCGGGTCGATGGGGGGTGCCCCGATAACCCAGTTCGTTCGTGCTAGGAAGCCGGATGCGAACATGGATGCATCAATGAGGGGGAGGAAGCGGTCAGGCGTTGCCATCATAAAAGACGACAGGGAAGTACGCGCGTTCTTACCCCGGAGTTCTTTCATGTTCAGCTTGGTAGAACCCTTAACCCAGCCGTTGTACCAGCGGGCGAACCGGTCAGGAAGAGTTGCCATCCAATCTTTAGATCGGAGATTCATAAAGAACGACGACGCCTCATCTTCGTAAATAAGGGTTGGCTTTCCATCCCGGGTAAGAAGGTCCATCTCCATGCCCTCGGGGGAGGAATTAGCGCTCATGGAAAACGAACTGTCATCTTCGTGTAGCAGAACGCGGAACACTTCTTGCAGGAATTCACCTTCAGAAGTCTTACCCGTACCACTCATCGCAGCAATTGTGAACCACAGATTCATTTCCAGCGGGGTTGCACCGATAGGAACGTACGCCCGGGTTCCGAAAGCCATTGACAAACACGTCCATGCCGCAGGAACTGCCACGTCGAGATTCACGAATCCCTTGGAAGCCGAAGCCGCAACGTAGGAGTCGATGAAGGTGTCGTTTTCGAGAACAGTCTCTAGTTCTTTGTCGGTAAGAAATTCG
>Ga0182192_1000003_pt1 | contig 38586 bp, 55 predicted proteins | sample G6R1MG_47_FD_128382 | JGI IMG/M metagenome (GOLD analysis project Ga0182192, IMG submission 128382) | Miscanthus phyllosphere microbial communities from Michigan, USA - G6R3_NF_22AUG2016_LD1 MG | ecosystem: Host-associated > Plants > Phyllosphere > Phylloplane/Leaf | place: USA: Michigan...
ACGTTGTATCGAGATTGACAGACAAGCGCGGCGGCGCTGATTACCGACTGAGCCGCCAGCGCAGGAGACATTTGGACAATGTCTACAATCGCCGCGATCGCTGCCCCGATAGTCGGGCTCAGAGCGTCGACCGGAAATTCCCCCGCCTCACCGACACTAGCCCTAAGCGGGATCGGTTGCGGTATGGCGGCGCTCGCCTCACCATAGGATTCATCGAACATGCCGCTCATTCCCCGGTCGCCAGGGCGTTCGTGCTTTCGGGTATGAAATCGGCAGCCCGCTCAACCATGGGCTTGCCGCACAGCTGGTCGTTGAAATCCTTAAACCGGCGATCGGGAAACATCGTCTTGACCGACAGGCCGCGTTCAACCAGCCCCGCTACAGCCTTGCACACCGCCGCATGCCCGGCCGCGTCATTCTGCCCCGCGATCACCACCGATCGCACCAACGGCGGATAATCAACCGCGACCATCATCGCAGTCCCGAGCGCGACCCCCACGGATCGTCCGGGCATTTCCTGCGCCAGCGAAAGCCCGTCCTCCGGTCCCTCCGTGACGACCCATTCGTCCGGCGCCCCATCCGACAACAGCACGACTGATCCACGCGGACGCCCGAGGCTCAGCTTCGACTTCTTGCCCCAGCGCTTGGACATGCCGTCATCGGACAGAAAGACACGCTGCACCCCGACAATCGCCCCAGCACGATCGCGAGCCGCGAAGATGACCGCCGGGTATGGCTGTTTCCACCGTCCGTGTTCGTCCCGGCCGGTGGGCACGACACCGAAGCGCACCGAAGGTGGCAACGGCATGGTAATGCCCCGCACCTCGCGCAGATACCGTTCAGCCAGCGTGCCATTTGGAACTATCGACCGATCCCAGATCAGCTGCGCATCGGCGATGGCCGCGCGTCGCAACGCCTCGTCCTCTTCCGCCGCCTTGGCGCGCTGCGCAGGGTCGACGGCTGGTAACTCGGCAGCGCCAAGCCAACGAAGCGCGCCTTTGAAATCGCACTTCTCGACCTGCATGACATATTGGATCAGGTCGCCAGTCGCGCCGCACCCGAAGCAATAATAGGTGCCCTTGGCGTCGTTGATTTGCATCGACGGGCTTTTTTCGTCGTGGAAGGCGCACAGTGCGCGCCGTTCCCCTTTCGAGCCCCGATGGAGCTTGCGCGTCCGCTGCACGATGTCCGACAGATTGAAGCGCAGCTTGGCGTCCTCAACGACCTGGCGAAAGGCCGCGTCGCGCGCCGCCGATCCTGACGTAGGGCGATGCCCACCGCGCATCAGGCGAAAGCCTTGGTGTGACCGCAGACTTCAGCCAGCGTCACACGGCCTTTTGTTTCGCGAACGATGGCCTCGCGGATGACCGCTTGGCGAGGAACACGGCCATTGGCATAGCGCGCAACGACACTGGCATTTGCGACGCCGATCCGGCTGGCAAATGCGGCTAAGGGGGTGTTGGTCTCTGCCAACCATTCACGTAGCTGCATATCCGCAAGGTATCCGATTCGGACACCAGTTGCAATATCAGACACATGCCGTTCCCCAGATAAGATATGTGTCCGTTAACCATGAAAATCGTTTTCATCCGTATCCGGATCGGATAAGCGTCGCCTCGACGGATACAGGAGCCATGTCGTGGATATTTATGACGCTGAGAACGAATTGACCGCTGGCGCGCGGATCAAGATTTTCCGCAACGCTTACGGACTCTCCCTCGAGCAGCTCGCTATCAAGGCTGGAACCACTAAATCCACAATTTCAAAAATTGAACGCGGCACGATGGCCGTTACCGAGGAATGGGCCAAGCGTATTGGTGCCGCTTTGGATGTAGAGCCAGGCAAAATTTTTGGGACGGCCCCTTTGCTCGACCCCGAAAACGAAATAATCGAGGTGCCAATCATTGGCGTCATCTCAGCCGGTTCTTGGCGAGAGGCGGTAGAAGATCCAATTGGCCATATTCGCGCGATCGGAGCGGGTCGCAACGTATTCGCCCTTCGCTCCGATGGTGACAGCATGAACCTGCTGGCTCCGGAAGGCGCCTATGTCCTGATTGATCCGAACGACCGCGAGCTACACGATGGCCGGGTATATGCCGTGATGAATGGCGACGGTGAAACGACCTTCAAGATTTTCCGAACCGGGCCCGCTCGACTCGAACCCCGTTCTACCAACCCAGGCCACCATCCAATCATCCTTGGCGACGGGTTCTACCAGATTATCGGCAGAGTGACGCAAATCATCCAAAAGCTATAAATTTCCGGATCAGACACTTTTGGGGCTTGACCTCGTGTCCGAAATGGATACCTTGTCGATATCAGGTGACGGGCTGACGCCTAAAATCTGAGTATCGCAGGGTTCGGATAGACGCGTTTGTGCCATATCGGTGCCAGCGCCTGCCGATCCTCCCTGCTTCATCATTGCAGGAGGTAGGCTTATGGCCGCCGTTACCAGTCGCGCACCCCGTGTGTTTGCGAAGCATACGAGCATGTCCGCAGCAGCGCTGCGTTACACGACGCCGGACCACAATTTTCCGGCCGCCTGGCAACAGATTTGGACCGCCTGCGGCGGCAAGTTCTACGAAGCCGACGGTCAGTGCACCACCGCCATGCCCGCAGTTGATGAGCTTTCCGCTCAATCGCTGCCCGCTATCGGCTTCCACCTCGATACGGTTGACCAACAGCGCGGGGCTTTAACCGCCCTGTCCGCAGTCGCGTTTCTTGCTGGTCCCGGAGCATTGCGCGCCGTCGTCGCGAATGAAGGGCATGACCCCGTCCCTGATAGCGCCATCGAAACTTCGTGGGACCTGTTCAAGGTCGCAGCAGTGACGCTGCTTAATACTGACCTCCGCCCGGGAGACGAAAGTGTTCTGGACGAACAGATTATCGCGGCTGAGAACGAAATTCTGAACGCGACGCCTCAGACTTTACGCGGCACTATCATCCAGCTTTGGACCGGTCTTTATCAAGATCCGGGCAACCTTCCCGCGCCAGATTTTCATTACCCCGGCTCACCGGGCGTTCGAACGGTCGAGCGGGCCATCTTGGCAGAGGATTTTGCGAAACTGGACGAATGGGAGCGGGCAGGCCTGTTCGATTGGAGCGTCCGCTTCCTGGTCCGCGCGCTTGTCTCTCTCTCGCGTGTGGAAGCCTGAGCCATGGATGATCCGCGCTACATCTACCTGCACGAGGAAGCCATCGCCTGCGCGGCGGCAACCCTCGATGCAATCCGCCGCGGCAATTATTTCGGGACTACCCCGAGCGATCCCGACGCCCGCGACCTGCATAACCACGGCTGCTGGCTGCTGGCGATGCTGACCGACCACCTCAGCGAGCTTCAGGCGCAGATCGATGCCCTGAGCGACAGCCAGAAGCAGGAGGGCTGACCCATGACCACGGAAACGACCCGTCGCGCCCTGTTCGGGGGTGCTGGTATCGTCGCACTTGCCGCCGCTGCGCCAGCGCTGTCCGGCGCCGTGCCACCGCCTACGAAGTTGCTCAATCGCCGCGATTGGGACGCGGCCTTCGCAAAGCTGCAAGCCGAGCTGGCGCGTGACCGCGCACTTGATGCCCGCCACAGTGAGGCTCAGGCGAACGGCACGCTGACGGAGGAACTCGAGCAGGAATGGTCAGATAGCATCGATCCGCTTTGCGTAGCGGAGTGGGAGCTATTCGCCACGACGGCTCCCGACCTGGCCGCGCTCGACTGGAAGCTCAAACACCTCGCGGACCATGGCCTGATAGACGAGGATAACGTCGAGCAACTGCGAGCCGATATTAAGCGCCTCTTCAGCATGGAGGGCCGCTGACATGGCGACCGTGGAAAGCGAGGCCTTTCGCCAGCTAATCGAAGCGTCGGACGTGGCGAACCGCCAGTTCAACGCGTTGCCGTCCGATTTCGAAGACACGAACCCGGACGATTACGAAGTGGAAGAGCGCCGGATGATCGCAGCGTGTCACAACGCCGATCGGGCATACCCGACCAACTGGGCAGAGTTCCTTCGCCTCTTTGACCACATGTCCTACAACGGGGGCGCGTCGGTCGATGAGGATAACGCCCGGCGCCTGATCGAACATGGCCGCCGCCTGCTGGCAGCCCACCAGAGTGAGGGCGCGTGAAATGCGTGCCCTTGCCAACCGCATTCGCGGACTCTGGCGACGTCTCGGGCCCGGTGTCGAAATCAACCGGGACGACGCCTTAATCGAGCGGTGGGACGCAACAGCCGTGGGGCCTGGCCGCGCGATCGCGTTCGAAGGCTTCGGTATCAGCTTCTCGCTGTTCATCGGCCGCACGCCGCCATTCCAACCGAAGAATACCGACCGCACCGACCAGCTTTCGCGCTGGTATGCAGGGGAGGATTGCTGACATGACCAATACCCCGATCCGTCAGTTGATGGAAATGCTCCAGACTGCCGAAGAGCGCAACGATGCTGTACTGACGACCCCACACGAGTGGACCCGCGATAGCGATAGCCGTATCTGGTCGCGCCAGCTGAATGGCCTGATGGCGGCGATTGTCGCCGAGCCCCCGCAGGACATTTTCGAGGTCTTGGCGGTGCTCGAGGTCCTGCACTCAATAACGCAGGCAGAGTTCGATGAAATCGAGCTGGCGCGGGACTCGGCTGGCGCCGAAGTCAAGCTGAACGTGCTGAGCGAAACTGTGCACATCGCCTTGTGCAACGTCATTGCTCGGCTCGGGCACGTCGTGGAAATGGATTACGACAAGGGGCCCAGCATCAACCGTGTCGAAATCGACTTTTACCCCAATCAGATGAAGCGCTGGCTTCGCGTGCCTGATCCGCTCGCACCCACCGTTGGCCTGGGGGAAGCGGCATGACCCAGCGTCCCAAAAATTGCCGCAGCTGCGTGTGGTGGCGTGAAAGCGCCTCTACACGCGCAGAGAAGACTACGGCGCTTCGCGACCCCGATATTGGCACCTGCCAAGCCCGGCCGCCCTGGGTCTTCATCGCGCCTAATGGCGAGGCAATCAGCCTCTTTCCGTCCACCCATGCCGATCGCTTTTGCCGCGACTGGCAAACCCGCAACGAGGTGCCGCTATGAAGCTCGCAGGCGCTGACCAGCAGTTTCACTACGTGAAGAGGGGCGTACAGGAAAATCCCTTACCCGAGTGGCTTACGCCGTTCGTCGTGGGCGGATTGATTGAGCCGAACGGCTCGTGCCTGCTGCAATCCCGCTTTGGCCAGATGCGGATGCACGTCGGCTATGTGGCGATGCGCGTCGGGTCGTTCGTCTATGCCTATCATGCCTCTGAGGCGGCACAGCGGCTTGCCGAGATACTGACGGAGGCGGAGCCGTGCGCAACCCTGCCCAAGGACCGCGAAACGCTGGATAGCGAGGCTGGCCGCGTGGATCGATCGGATGACACGGACGACGTTTCGTATCGGGCACGCGGGCAGACGCCACCGCCACCCGCCCGCCCGGCGCTGAAGGATGATCGCCGCTATGCGCCCATGAAGGGTATGCCGCCGTCGATCGAAAACCGTCACCCATCCGAACTGCGGATTGACGACGGCTATCAGCGTTCGATCGACACTGGCCCGTCTCAGGCGCTGATCGACCGCATAGCGCGCAATTGGGACTGGCGGATGTGCCTGCCCCTGGTCGTGTCGAAGCGTGAGGACGGATCGCTGTACGTGATCGACGGACAGCACCGGCTTGCCGCTGCCCAGCGGCGCAATGACATTCCCTTCCTCCCGTGCTGCGTCAGCGTTTACGGTAGCGTCGAGGACGAAGCCGCGATGTTCGTCGCCATGAACCGGCAGCGGCGCCAGATGAACCGGCTGGACGACTTCCACGCCGCTCAGGCAGGCGGCGATGAGGAAGCCACGGCGATCGCCGCGATAATCCATAGCGTCGGCTTCACCGTGTCGCGCAAGACCGGTTCCGCAACATGGGTGCCCGGTGAGGTGGCGTTCACCAGCGCCATATCCTCCGTGCGCAAGCGGCATGGTGACGGCATTGTTCGCGACGCCCTCCAGATGATGGCCGATGCCTTCCCGGACGAACGCCTGACCGCCGGGTCGTCCATTTTCCAAGCGCTGTGCCGGATCATGGTCGCGCCGCCCGAGCCGATCGATACCGACCGGCTGCACCGCGCACTGCTCAAGTTCAACATGAAGGAATGGGCGGACCTGCTGAAGGGCGCGAAGGGCGGTGACCACCGCGCGCAGATCATCCGCGAAATGCTTCTGATCGCTTATGACGAGGTAGCAGCATGAGCCAGCCTACCGACGTGACCGCCATCAAGGGGCCGTACACCGTACGCTCCGCCAATCAACGCCGGATCGTGAAGCACGGCCGGTTCAGCCAGGCCGAATCCGAAGCCTTGCGCCTTGCCCAAGCAAACCCCGGTGCCACGTTCGTTATTTGCCAGGAAGTGGCGACGGTCGGACCCGCTATGCACAGGAACCCCCGCACATGACCAAGGCGACCGCTCCGATGATCAAGTCACCACCCACTACGGCTTATGCCGTAACGCAACCCATCAAAGGCCCGTCCTTCCTCGTCTTCCGACGGCAGGGCAAAAGGATCCGTAAGGAAAAGCGGAATGACGCCCGCCCCCCTCGCTTTCGGCACCCGACATTTGAAGCTGCGCAGACAGAGGCCGCACGCCTCGCCAGGCTTTACCCTGAATCTACGTTCGTCGTCATTTGCGAGATGGTGACGGTAAAGGCTCACATGCTTGACGGCCTGCGACCAAAGGAAAGCGAGCGGCATGACTCGATTTGACCAAGGCCCAATGGCCATAGCCGATCGCGCGCTATCGCTTTCCAGCGATGGCAGCCAAACCGAGACGCAGGAACGTCGTGCCCGGCGGCTTTTCGATGAAATGGCGCGCAACATCGGCCGGGAGGCGGTCAACCATCTCAAACAGATGTACGGCCATTTGCTGACCGATCAGGCGCGCCAGTCGAAGAGCTGGGAAACGTCGCTGACCAACCACATCCGGAACGACATCAACTGGCGGATGCGCCCGCTGTTGATGGCCATGATCGCCATGCACCGCGAATGGGAGGAAGAGCAATGACGCCGTCAACAGCCACCGCCGCCGCCATCGCATGCCTATGCATCGGTGCTTTTCTCGTCGGGATCATCGCGCGTGAAATTGTTGACGGCTTACTGCGCCGCCGTACGATCGAGAAGGGAGAGCCGAAATGATCGACCGCAGCCGGGACAATCTACTGCGTCTCCGGGACGTGACGGCGCGGACGAAGCTATCCCGCACCACCATCTATCGCCGGATCGCGGCGGGCACCTTCCCGCCGTCGACACCGATCAGCGCGGGGCTGGTGGCCTGGTACGAAACCGATATCAATGAATGGATCGCCAACCCCATGGGGTGGCGGGCAGCAGCCTGAGGGGCACAGACAATGGGTGAGGCAAAGCAAAGGCGTGCAGCGCAGGCGAACATGGTGTGGCACCACACCAGCATTCTGCGAACGAACCTAATATGGATGTCAGGCGTGATAGACCTTGAGGGACGATCAAAAGGCGTCCTGCACCCCGCGTTCGGTGAGATATACACCGACGCCGGTTTCCGCCGCCCGATGCAGGATTTTCCAGCGCTGGCGTGGTTCACGTCGGACATCAACGTCCCTAAGTGCCTCCAGCACTTCGACCTGTACACCACTGATCACGATACAGGCGAGTCGAAGAAAATGGATCTCGGGCCCGATGCCGCCGCAGCGTTGGTCATGAACAGAATGGCCCTGGGCTTCCGCACCTCTGATATCCCTGTCGTGCCATGGCCTAGCCATCGAGGCTACGACACTGGCGAGGGCCGCGAACTGAACGAGAGCGCGCGCGACGTCGGCGATGACCCGGACCTCTGGTGGGTATCGGAAACCCCGGTCGACGTGCTGAAATCGTCCGACATTCGAGGTTCCAAGTCCATCATGGGCCTCAAGATGGAACGACTGGACGGGTATCTGGCAGAGGTCCATGGTATGGTGCGCCTCTGCCGCGCCATACCCGGCACGGTGATCCCGCCAACATGGACAGGATCAGCCGCACACAAGGCATTGATCAAGTCAGGCGGGATGCACAAAAGCCTGCGCTAGTCCCTGTCGTACATCGGCCCAAAAACGCCAGCGTCATTCATGGCTGCGTAAACCTTTTTCATGGCCATGGCGGTGTCTTGGGAGACAAAAAGGGATGATCGCTTCCCATGAGGCGAGCCGAGAAAATAGGGGTGCATCGTTTCCCACGTCTCCCCTACTTCTGCATGTCGCCAGCTGGGCAATTCGCGCTCCATCATCAAGGCCACCGCCACCCGCTTCGGGATCATGTGGTTTTCGTCCAATGGATCGTTCCAGTCGCAACGAACTAAGATGGCCGTCGTGCCCTCGTTATAGAATTTACAGTCAAGCGCCTCTGCCGTGACGTAAGCTGGAATCTTAAACTCATGGACCAGCTTGCGGCTTAGTTCTTGGACTGAAGCAATAACGTCTTGCCCGTCACCGTATGGGCAGGTCACGAAGCCATGCGCGAAATAGCGGGTGTGATCCAATCCGACATAGCCCTGAGCGCGGCCCGGTGTCGTATGCGGATGGCGGTCGGGGTGGCTAACCACCAAAGGGTGCCAGCTCGGGTAATCGTCAACGGCCGGGCCGCATTGCTCGACAATCTCCGCGAACACCTCTTCCGCTCGGTTACGGACCTCCACCGGGAAACCCCGTGGGATCAGATAATTCTTGGTTCTTGCCAGCCGTTCGGCTGCGGCCTCTTCAGCGCGGAATGCCATGACGCTTTCTCCTTACGCATGGTATTTATACCATGCGCATGAAATGTCAATATCGTGCGCAATATTAATCATTGACGTTCGGGCAAGCCATCGGGGTATTGCCATTAGCGATACCCCATCCTGTTCACTCCCCCCGGCGCGGCCCCTCCAGCAGATCGTTTGCCCGCACCATCCCATCCATCAGCAAGTCAGACCATTCTTGCGCCAGTTCGCGCCGCCGCTCCATGTGCCCGGCGCGGTCATAGGCCGCCTTCACCTTGTTTTCGGGGACGTGCGCCAGCATCAACTCAATCACGTCATCGTCACCGACGCGCTGCCGCCGCTTTGCCAGCGCGTTCATCGTGGTCGAGAATGACGATCGCCAGCCATGCGGGACATGCCGCCCGTGATAGCCGACACGGTTGTATAGATACCCGATGGCATTTTCGCTCAGCGGCCGATGGCTATGGCGCTGGCCAGGAAAGACCAGCCTGCCCCGGCCGGTGAGACGGTGCGCCGCGCGCAGCACGTCTACCGCCTGCCACGACAGGGGGATGAGGTGTTCGAAATCTTCCTCATCCTTCAGGTCCATCACGAGTTTCATGCGCGCCGCCGGGACGCGCCATAGCGCCAGGTCGGGCCCATACCGTTGTCCGGACCAGTCGATGCCCTCAAATTCCGACCACTCCGCCCCACGCACCATACCCGGCCGGGATTGGGTCAACGCCAGCAGTCGGGATGCCAGCTTCGTCACCGGAGATGCCCCGGACGATTCGGCGGCGATCAGCACTTGGCGCGCCTCTGGAACCTCGGTGATGGCGGGCTGCTTACCTTTCTTCGGCAGCGGCTTGAGAGCCTTCATCACCGCCGCCGCCGGGTCGACCGAAACGACGCCTTCCGAGATATAGAGGGCGTATACCCCCGATATGCGCTGACGCAGGCGGCGGGCGGTTTCGATTGACCCGCGATCTTCGACCGCACGCAGCACCTCAAGAACCTTCGGGGCATCGATCGCCGATAGGGCTTTTCCCCCAATCTGGGGAAAAACATCACGCTCGAGGCTCGTGATCACATCTTCGGCATGGACGGGTGCCCACCTGCCCTTCTGCATCTCATGCCAAGCTCGCGCCGCCTGCTCGAACGTAATCTGCCGCGCCTCTTCGACGCGCTGCTGATCACGCGCTTCCTGGGCACGCTTGCGGGCGCCCGACGGGTCGATGTGGTCGCGGATTTGCCGCCGGGCAGCGTCGCGCCGATCGCGCGCCTCTGACAGCTTCATGTCCGGGTACGGCCCGAACGTCAGCAGCTTTTCCTTGTTGTCGAAGCGGAATTTCATGCGCCAGGATTTCAGCCCCGACGGCGCGACATAGAGGAACAAGCCTCCCGTATCTGCCATCTTATATGGCTTGTCCCGCGCAACCGCTTTCTTAACCGCCGCGTCCGTCAGCATCGTACCCCGACCCTCCAAGTCGATACCCCACATTGTGCCCCCCGATACCCCGCGCTTGGGGTGAACAAATGGGGACCACCTGGGACGAGCCTTAGCCGAAAACGCACGCAAAATCAGCCCCTGAGGGACTGATAAGGTTCGATTGAGATGGGTAAATGGCGGAGAGGGAGCCCGTCACAAGATATCAACAAAATGGCTAATTTCCGCCATTCCTGACCGCTGGTCATGGTATCGTACCCCGACATATACCCCTAGGATAAAATTTGGATACTGATCAGGGATTCTAACCCCCGCTACCGCGCAGCGGTAATATCCGATCGTCCGCCCCGATCATATACCAACCTGTTTCCAGAACAAAGGAAGAACGTTATATTAGGGGTATCAGACGATTCGGAAAGGATTGCCCCATGTCCTTCACTTCCACCCTCACCCGGCAGGAAACGTTCGGGGAATGGCTACTCATACAGGTCGACCGGCACGGCCCAATAGGCGAGCTAGTCAAGGCCGCGAAGGCTGACCGTAGCTTTCCCCGCACCGGATCGCCCGACGACGTGCGTAAGCATCTGAACAAGATGCAGGCTGATGGCGACATGTTCGAAGCCGTGGACGACGCGGAAACGGACTGGCTATGCTACTGAGCGCCGCATCCGATGACGACAGGATCGTCCCGTTCCCGCGCGACGGGTTCCTGATCGGGAATCATCACTGCCGTTGCCCTGGGCCCGAACACCACCTGATGTGCTTTCTTCCCGCTGGCCACGAGGGCGGCCATGGCTGGGCTGACTGGCGGGGATGCCGGGTGTGGGTGCCTGGCCTTCAGCGCACCGTTCCATTCCAAGGCTTTGCGTCATGACACCAGACGACCACCAATTTCCACCCTATCCTCAGGTTGAGGATCTACCGGCCGGTCTGACGGAAAGGGAGCTGCACGAATTTGCCTTCCGGCTCATGACGGAGCATGGCGAGGCGATTGGCGATTATCTGTTTGCAGCCGTCCGCCAATCTCGAGATACCGAGACGACAATGCGCTGGGCTCGCATGGCGGAGTTGATCCAGCAAATTTACGGATCGCCTATCACCCTCACCTATCGGGCTTGCGATCGCATCGCAGCGGAGCGTGGTAGTCCGGTTGAGACGAAGCATTAAGGGTGGGTGAAACGCCCTCCCCCCGGCGCTGGAGCGGGTTGAGCGTAGGGTTTGATCGACAGATGTGTCGATCATAAGCCTCGATCGACTGGCCTGACGGTCGACCCCACGATACCCTAAGTTAAACTTAGGGTATCGGCGCGACGGGCTTGGCGCATATCCGTCAATGGTCCATTGTGCCTATTCACAACCAGGATGGCGCTCATGGACTTGTTCGAACTGCACTACATTGATGGCCGGCCGGTCATGTTCGAGCGCAATACCGTACTTCTAATTGAGCCCCATGTGTCAGGATCAGGCACCTTCTTGCGCCTTGGACCGATAGAAAGGCCAACGGAAATTCACGTTCGCGAAGAATATGACTTCGTGAAAACGGAGGTAACCATGTCTGCGATGGATCGGGGGATACGCAGCTTCCTCGAGAGGCGACAGGCTACCGAGCCTGAAAGTGCCTAACCTGCAAAGAAAAGCGCATTTCGTTGACATGTCAGGCGAACGTGTAAGCGATCGTTACATGTTGAGGGTGACACCGTAGCGCCACCCTCTGCAAAGCCCGATGCCGACGCAGAGCGGGGATACCTAAACATGTATGGTAGCATACATGCTAACGCCAGCTATTCCACCGACTTAGCGGTAGCCGCCACAATGATCGGCGCGATCTTTCGCGTCAGGCCAGGCGCTACCAGCGTCCCCACGATGATAGCCGCCTGCGGGTTCTCCTTCACGACGCGCACGATGGATTTCAGCGCCTTGCCGAGATTCAGTTTCATTGCGGTTCATTCCCTTTCATTGACTGCTTCTCAACCAGCGCCGCATTCTTCTCCGCCAGCTCGCCACCGCCCTTAGTCGCGGCGTAGGCCCACGACACCATGCCGTTCACGAAGGCGGTCCCGACGATTAGGGTCATGATCGTCTTGAAATGGTCGTCTTTGTGCAGGTCGGGGTAGGCTGCGTACATCCACAGGACCATGACCGAGAGGCCGTAGACGCCGATGCCGATCCAGCCGCGTGCATCGGGGAGGGGGAGGCGGGTCACAGCGCCTCTCCATAGATTGCTGCCGTCTGATCGGTCCCGCAGGCCATGCAGCGCGTAATAAACCTGCCGTCGCCAGCGCGCTTATAGACGCTCATCGCCTCGCAGCCGCAAAGGCAGCGGAACTCAGCGTCACCAACCTGCGGCCCAAATGGCCATTTGACCGTGCCTTTTGGCAGGTCGCAGGAAGGGCACTGCAAGCCGGTGTGGACGCCCATCGGCCCGATCCCCTGCCATTCGTGGCGGCATCCAAGACAGACGCATGCGCCCTGCCAATGCGGCTCCCGTTCTGCACGAGCAGCGGCTAGGGATATCACGCTCACATCACACCCCCGTCCCGCAGCGACTTTTCAAATACCTGCGCATAATCCTCGATGTCGTCAGCCTTGTCCTGAATGTTCACCAGATAGCGGGCGTTGATGTACTGTGCGCGGGTCGCGGTGCCGCGCATCGGCAAGCGCTGCGCCATCGTCTTGCCCTGCGCGTCGTACCAGCCTTCTTCCATTCCCCGGCGCAGCGCAAAGGCTGCAACGTCGGGCCGCATGGCGAGATCTGGGTTCGCCAGAATTTCACCGGGCTTCGTCAGCCCGGCCGCTGCCGCTTCCGCGTCGAGGCGAGCGTAATTGCGCTCCCACGTCGTCTGGACATAGCCCCGGCCATACCAAGGCCAGTAGCGCAGGTTCTTCTTGCGCCACGCCTCCGACAGATTGAACGCCTCTCGCACCGGCTGCATCGTCTTGGCAGTTTCATGCCAAGCGGTCGCCAGCATGTACGCCTGATGCGACAGGGGCGCGCCGTCGATCGCGCTCAGGATATTTTCGAACCCGTCGACTTGCGATTGGGTCAGCGGGCCCAAGCGTGCGCGGACGGTCTTGTAGAAGGCGGCGCGGTTCATTGTTCCCCTCCATCCATGCCCTTCACTTGCGCGCGAAGGACTGTGATCTCATCCTGCAGGCGCTTGATCTCATCCGCCTTGGCCTGTTCACTGCGATAGTGATGCGCCAACGCGATGCCGATGAGACCGGTGATGACGATCGCCTGCGCCAGCGTGCGGAACAGCGTATTAGCAACCGTGCTACTGACAAATGCGGTGAGCGTGATGACGTAGAACGACAGCGCGAACAGAGCGACCGTAGGCCATTCGTCTATGAGTTTGCGGTGAGTCATTCTCCGGCCCCACTCAATCGATCCAGCGAAGCCACAGCGGCTGCGATCAACGGACTAGTCGTCTGACCTTCGACCCGAATGGCGCTTACCTGAACCTGGATAAGTTGCTTCTTCAGGCTCTCGATCGTCGCTTGCTGCTCCTGCACGCACACATTGAGCCGCTGGACTTCCGCCTGCATTTTTTCCTGCCCATCCATGCAGGCCTCATGCCGCGCATCAGCCGCCGCGATCTCACGAGTGAAGCGGGCGGTGGCGTCCTCAAGAAGCTGTCCCATCCGCTCTTCGACTTTGGACTGACGGTTGGCGAGTGCTTCCAAGACGGCGGGTAGGCCCTTCCACCAACCGATAAGGCTGATGGCGACGAGCACCCAAATGCCAGCGCCACCTGGCGTCCAGCCTTTCGAGATGAAGGGAAGTAGCTCCTCCATTACCTACGACCGCGTTTTGCCAAATGCTGCGCCAGACGGACGCAGAAGATCGCGGCAAACGCCATAAAAATAAGTGATCCTAAGCCAGACACCCGGTCCTCCCAAAGCATAGACGCAGGCCAGTTGCGCGAGGAACGTCAGGTCCAGCGCGCGGTCATAAACGTCCCATTCGATCAGCCCGAAATCGCGGACGGTGTGGAAACACTGCTGGATCGCCAGTAGCGCGAAGATGGTCCAGCCCCACCAAAAGCGACGAAGCGACCAATCCAGTCGCCAGCCACTGGTCAGCACGAAGGCCCCCAGCAAGGCATCAGTAATTGGCCACAGATGCTCGCTTTGCAGGGGCAAGCCGATCGACCACAGAAGCGAAGCCGGAGGCCATGGCGACCATGCCAACAGGTATAGCGCCCACGCGCCTGCAATGGCTGTCATGACGCCCGTAGCTGCTCTGCGGTGCTTGGGAGGAGCGTGCAGAGCAAACACGTAGGCCATCGCGACCAACGCCATGAACAGCCAGCGCATTTACGGGCGCCGGGGAGGCTGAGGGGGAGGCGTCGGACCGCCACCTCCGCCGCTATCGGCCGTGTCCGGAACCTCATCACTCAGCGTCACGATGCCATCGTCTTGGCACTCAGCCCGAAAGCGATCGCGTAGCTTGTCGCGCTTCGCTTCATCCGTCTCGGTTGCTATCTGCTCTGCCAACTGCTGGCAGTGCTGCGGGTGGTCCATCACTTCACTCCTGACCGGGTAGCGCCGGTCGCGCATTAGGGATGGCCGATGACGTTGCCGTCGCGAAGAAATCGGCGCCAATAGAGCTTGTTCAAGTCCATGTTTCCGGCAGGCGTCGCTACACTGCCGTCAAATTTCAGCAGGTCCACATAGAGCATAGCCCAGTTGTTGGCCGCAGATCCGTGAAGCGCCTCGTTGATACCCGGAGATTTTTTACGGGTGTTGAAGCCTTGCAAAGTCTCAAATGCCTGATCACCAGTAAGCGAGGGCATCAGAACGAACGGGTACCCGTTGGCACCGTCAATGACGATACGGCCATAGTTATCTTGGCCGCCAAGCTGAACAACTGCATCGGCCGTATTGGGGCCGACGATGTCCTCAAGTTTGAGGTCAAAGCCCCCACGGTAGTTGGCGGCGCTGTCGGTGCGCAGCGCGTAGCTCGCTACCGTTCCCGCCCCAACAACACGTCCTCCAATAAAGAAGTCACTGACGGACAAGGGAGCAAATGTGCCGTCATTCAATGGGACCGCACCATCAGCCCCCGCCACGAGAATAATCGCCTGGCTCAGCATCGGCCGATCAACGCCAGTGACGCAATTCTCTGCGTACAGGCCCTCAACCCGCGCCCCGCGCGAGCCGAGAGTGTTGAAACTATCACTGCCTTCCGTAACGAAATACACCGCCGCAGCGCTTGACCGGATGATAGTCGGGTTGCGGTGGATGCTGTCGAGGCAGCCCAGCACCGAAAGGCCCCGAGCCTTCACGTCGATCGCCCGCAGCCCGTAAGTGTGAATACGCTTATTGATCGTGCCTTGATAATTGTACGAAACAGCCGCGAAACCGTCATCGCCCACGCCAATCGAGACAGGGTTATAGAACGTCAGGTCCTCGCAGCCGTCAGAGCAGTGATGCCCATCCGCGTACGAATAAAGCGCGCGCGAATTGCGGATAACACCCCGCTTGGCTCCGGCAAAAAAGATCGCGGCTGCGCCGTGCCCCTTACCGGCCTCAACCCGGCCCGCCTCGACGTTTTCCAGCACGAAGTCGGTTGCTGTGATGAAAATACCACCGTCCGTTGCGTCCGCGCTGGTTCGCGCCGCAGCCGCCCCAAGGTTGGTGATGTTCTTCCACACGCGGCCCGAGCCGCTAAGCTGGAGCGCGTTGCTCGATCCGGCGCCAACGAACGAGCATCCCTGACCGTCGAAATCGACCGCGATAGGAAGCGGTGCGTCCTTGCGATATGCCGCGTCAGGGTGAGCGGTGATCTTGAGGCCGTCACCCGCCGCATCAGAGAATGCGCGCTGCAGCTTGGAGGTTTGGCTTGCGGTCGTGAACGGGTCGACTGCCGACATATACGCCAGCGTACGCGGGATTGAGCGATCCAGCGGCAAGGCGATGTTGACGGTACGGCTATATGCGATGCCATTAGCCTGCTGCAGCACCCATCCACCAACGGTCTGCGACGGGTTGTTATACGGTCCGTCCGGGTGCGGCGGGTTATCCGTATCACCAACTAAGCGCGCTGACTTGCGCGTCGGGTCCGACGCTTGCATCTCTGCATAGCTGGAATAGGTGTTATCTGCGGGGCCGGTGGGCCCTTCTGGGCCAATATCGCCAGAGGGACCGGACGGAATAGGGAATGACAACCGCGAAGTCGAAGTACCCCCCGTCGTGGGCTTGTACCACACGACCTTGCCAGCGCGATTGCGGACCCGAATGGAATACGCTTGCACATTAGCGAAAACGTCCGATGGGGTGCCGTCCCGCACAATGACGCCCCCCGACGTGCGCAGCGGCTGCGCTGCCGATATAGTTAGCGCCTCATCCCAATAGACTGCGATCGGGTTCTGCTCAGGGTCATCATTCGGAACGCCAAGATAAATTGCCCCGCCCTCGAGCGCGGTAGCGTCCAAATCGACAAATACCTGATATGCCAGGTCAGCCATGACGGCTATACTCCCTTGATGCGGTCATGGTTGAAGCCCTTCGGATGCGCCTTGCTGGTTGCTGCCCTGCCCATCGACTGGGGCGGCATGATCCTGGCTTTCATCCGCTGCGAGTCGTGCAGCCGGGGCCCGAAAAGCGTCTTGGAGCCGGGTTTGAAGCGCCAGCACATCGTTAGCGATTACCGGCTCAGCACGGGCGATCGCCGTTAACCGCTGGACGTGAGCCTGCTGCGCACGGATGTTCGGCTTCTTGGGTGCTCTGGCCAGCCAATTCAGGAAGGTCTTGGAGGTTAGTACCTCTGCCCGAATACGCTGAAGGGCGGCGGGGGCCGCCAGTGCCACGCCAGCACCCCAATGGCCTAGCATCGTCGCACCGAGCGCTGCCAGCAATGAACCCGAAGTCGCATTCGCAGTCAGCGCACCCGCCGTATTCGACGTGTTGCGCAGCGCCTCGCTTTTCTTCACCCGCTCGGCAATCTCAGCCAGCGCGTTGAAGTTCGAACGCATCTCACCGTCACCGAAAAGCGTCGCCTTCGCCTGCGGCGTCATCTCGTTCCAGCGCGTGAGGAACCGTGCGATCGAAAACGCATCACCGTCGGCATTCTGGCGTCCAGCCGACGCGCGGCCCATGCGATCAATGATCAGCGCCCGCGTGCCGTTCGCCTCTTCAGGGGAAAGGGCGTTCAGGCGCGACCGGAAGGCGGCACTATCACCACGATTATTCGCCAGGCGCTCGAACGCCAAGAAAGCTTGTTCGCCACTGAGCGACGCCATGGGATCGCGCGTCGATGCCGCAGCGCGATCGGCCGCGTCGTCCATGATGCTGCGCAGGCCAGCTTCTGGCAGCAGTGCGGATTTGCCGCGCTCGGACAGGCTATCCCACCGCTTCGCCAGCGATGCGGGATCGAATGTCTTGCCGCCGCGCTGGTCGTTTACGATCGTTGCCCGGATCGTCCGTGCATCATCGGCCGGAATGGAACGCATGACGCGGCTGAAGGCGGCGGCATTGTCAGTCGACCCGCTGCGCAGCAGGCTTTGCAGGCTCGCTATCGCCTCGTTAGGGGTGCGGTCCTTACGTTCACCAACCACGATCGACAGCGTATCGTTGATGCGCTTCATGCGACCGTCGTAGTAATTGTTTGCCCGGCGCCAGGCGCGCAACGCACCCTCGCCTTGCTGGCTGGCGGTCGCTTCCATGTCGTTGGTCAGCGCGCCGTAGAGGGCCCGCAGCTGGCGAGGTGCGATCTTTTCCGACAGGCGGGGATCGTCCAGCGCGTCACCGACGCGGGTGCGAAACTCCTGAAGGTCGCGCCAGGACAGTTGCCCACCGGTTTCCGCGTCACGAAGGATCGGCTGGCCAGCGGCGGTAAACTGCCCCGTATCTTCCTGCACCACGCGCGGGGTCACGGCGTCGAGATAGGCGCGCATACGGCCATTCTCGAACAGACGTGAAAGCTCTGGATTGCTTTCCATGCCAGCAGTCAGGTCGCGCAGCACGGCGCGGGTATTGCCAAGATTGGCGTTCGCTTCCTGCGGGATCGGCACGCGAGCATACAGCTCGTTCGCACGCTGCGCCGTCTGGTCTATGAACCGCGAAACGCCGCGCTGGGCAATCTGCCCCGCCCCGGTCAGGTCGTCCGGCGTGCCGAGCGCCGTCTGCACGGCACCGCTGGTTTCCTCCGCACGCTGCGCTTCGCGCCCGGCAAGGTCCGCGCTTCGCTGCTTGAGCGTCATGCCGACGTCGCTTGCAGTATCCGCCGCGCCGCCAAGCTCCTTGGTCCGGGCCCCGAAACTTTCGTGCAGATTGTCCGCCGCCTTACGAATCGTACCCCCACCGAAAGGGGTCTGAGCGGTGGCCTGCGTAGCGGCTGCCACCGTATCGTTGCCCAGATCCTGGGGCAGGATCGCGACGTTCTGTTCCCGCGCCATTTGCGCAATGCGCGACGCATCCGTCTCCGCAGGCATGGCCCGAAGGCGCGCGGCACGACGCGCGGCAAGCGCTCGGGCAAATCGGCCGCCGCCAAGCGACAAGGCCCCGCCGGTTACGCCACCCACAGCTCCGCCGATCCCCGCACCCAAAAGGCGGTCGCCTGCACTCCCGTTTGCATCACCCGCACCATAGACCGCGCCCACGCCCGCTGCTTCGGCAGCGGTGCGCTGTGCCAGCACACGATTGGCGATCACCCGCGCCTCAGCGACGGGCGTTCCGGCGCGGACGGCGTCGATACCAGCCGCCCGCGCTGCTGCTCGGGCGCCAAGAAACTCGACGCCACCTAGCGGAACAGAGCCAATCAGCTGCCCGGCAAACCGCGACCCGCGCCGGTTTTCCTCGTCGTACAGTTCGTAGCCACGGCGCAGGTTGACGTTATCGGCATAGGTCCCGCCCTGAGTGACAGTATCCGCCAACGCGCCAATTTCATCGCCAAAACCAAGCGTCAGGGCATTGTAGGCCCCGCGCGCCGCTGCGCCGGTATTACCGTCGCCCGCGTCGACCGGCTTAACCTCGATCTTGCTGTAATCGACACCAAAATCCTTGCCGCCCTTGGCGTAATAGTCTGCCAGCTGTTGCGCGTTCTCTGCCGACAGCACGCCCGCGCCATATTGCGCGTAGTGTTCACGAATCTGATCAGCCGACGGCTTCGTCAGCAGGAAGTTGTAATAGGCGCGGTTCTGCTCGGGCGTGAGGCGGCTGATACCGCTCTGCATCTGAGGCGCTTCGTCCGAAAACTGCACCTCCTGGTTGCCAGGGTTGCGAGGCCCCGGACCCTGAGGTGCCGGACCGCCAGAACCCGGCGGGGGCTGGTCGCTTCCAGTCGACGCGGCCCCCGTCGTGTCAGATTTCTGATCACCTCCTTTCGTCTGCTCGTTGCCGCTCAGATCGCCAATATATTCACCAAGGAGCGCGTCCACGGCTTCAGGGCGATAGCCGTTCGCCTTGAGATATTTCGTGCGACGGCTCAGCGCCTCGCGAATGATTTTCTCACGGCTCGCCAGGTTGGCGCGGATTTCAGTCGCAGCCATTGACGGGCTGATCGTCGTGGCTTCGTATGCAGCCTGCTCGCTTGCCGTCAGGGCTGCACCGAACAAATCATTGCGGATTTGGTTATCGACCTGTCGGAACCGTGCCCACCAGTCCCGCTGGCCTGGCGTGCCCCAGCCCGTTGCCGCCTGAATTTTGTTTTCCCAGTCACCCGTCAGCGTGTTGCCTGCGAAGTCATCCTTAAAGCCGCCGTTAGCAGCCTTCAGGGTGGCATAGGTCGAAACCTGATCCTCGACGCGCTTAGCGGCACTCTCCGGCAGCGACTTGTCGTTTTCCCCAATGCCAAACGCCTTGCGGATACCCGCCGTGCCGATCGACTTGCGGATATCAGCAGGGATTTCGCTAGGATCGTTGACGGTTTCCCAGCCGTCGCTCTGCGGATCGGCCATCACTGGCGCTTCCGGCGCTGAACGGCGCCAGTGGCAGGATCAATTCGATACTCGTAATTACCGGATGCAGCAGAACCGCCGCGCGCAAGGCGGGCCTCACGGGCGTCTGCCCGCGCCTCCCGGCGTTCTGCTCGAGCATCAGACGATTCCGCGCGACGGTCGGCTGTGTCCGCCCGCTGCTGCTGAATAGCAAGCGCGCGGTCCGCCCGCTCGTTATCAATGCGACGATCCTCCGCCTTTCCGCCGATGCCCAGGCTGTCCATGATACCTGCGGTGTGATCCGCGCCAACAAGGCCGGACATGACGTAGGACAGGTACGCCGTAGCGCCCTTCACATTGCCCGCCTTAATCATGTCAATAGCCGACTGCGTATGCGAGGTGTCGATGCCGCTACCCTCAAGCGCGGTGGCGCGATCGGTCAGCGTTTTGATTGCCAAGTCGTTCTTGCCCGCAGCAAGCGCGCCAAGCGTACCCGACGTGGCTTCGACTAAGCTTTGCTTTTGGGCTCGATTATAGCTGTCTCCAGCCTTAAGCAGGTCGCTCGCTTTGTCGGGGAAACGAATTGCGAGATCCCGCAGCGCTTGAGCGCTCGGGTGTAGCTGATAGTTTTTAACCGCCTCCAGATAGTCGACGTCTTTCTGATGGTCGTACTCGAACTTGGCCTGCGCCAGTTGCCTGGTCTGTTGACGCTCCGCAATCTGGTCTTTTGCAATTTGCTTCTGCTGGCGCAGTTGGATGCCCTCGCGAAGTGGCGCGAGGTTCACCTGCGTCAACAGACCGCTATAATTGATGGGATCGACCATCTCAGAACCCCGCTATCGTGCCAGCAATCTGGGCCATGGTGTTGAAGTTGTTGCCGACCACATTACCGCGAGCGATTTGACCGCCCGCAATGGCCGCGCCCTGCTGCTGGAGAAGGTTGCTGATGTTTGAAGCCGTCGCGAGTCCGGCATTGCCGACGCCTGCGGCAGCGTTCTGACCAAGGGAAGTCAGGCCGCCTAAACGGTTATATTGGTTGTTGATCACGTTGTTCAGGAGGTCGGAACGGAAGTTGGCAAGGCTGTTCTGCGTATTGCCGCCGCGTAGGCCGCCCGTGGCAGCTGCGTTCTGAAGAATGGCTTCCTCACCCTGGCGGACGCCCGTCGTGTACTCAGGGCCGGTCAGAAGCGCGTTCATCGCGTCTTGCTGTTGCGCAGTGCCGTTAAGGCCGATCAGTGACATTTGCTGCGCGAGCGCGCTGGACCCAGCCTTGACGAACGGGTCCTGCCGCTGTTCGTTCGAAATACGGGCGGCGCGCTGCTCTGCGATTGCGCTTTCCGCTGCCGATGCTTGGGTATTTGCCGCGCGCTCTGCGCCCTTAGCCGACTGGTTCGCGCCGGTAATACCTCCGAATACCGACCCGATGGCATCTCCGATGAACGACAAGTGCAGGCTCCGCATAATAGCTAGAGCGCTGCCCGGCGTGCGCGTCGTACTCGGACTTCACTTATTTACATGGTCATGAATCTGTGCGCAAGTATTGATATGCTGATTCTAGCCGCGCTGCTCATCCAGTCTGCATCGACGCTGTGCACCAACATTGGTGGCAACATGACGAGTTGCAGCACTGTAGGAACGTCATCGACGGGCCCGGTCGTGATAAACCCCTATCAACCCGGTATAATGCAAAGCGCCGTAAAGCCGGGCAAGCGGGAGAAGCGAGCTGGCGAGTTTATTTTAAAGGGGGACTGCAAAGGCGCTGAAGATTACGCCCTGAAGGAAGGCGACTTTATCCTTGTTCAGTCCGTCAGGTCGTATTGCCGAATTAAGGTGCTGGAGCGCAATAGCCCCAAGTAAACCACATCGGTTGGTACGCCGCCCACCCGACACGCCTGGCGCCTCACCCCCTCGTCCACGAACCCCAACTTGCGGCAATAATTCGCAGCGCTGGGCAGCGTCGCCAGCACGGGCGCGGTAATGCGCAGCAGTTCCGGCTGGTCGTGCCACAGTTGGTCGAGGAACAAGCGACCCAAGGCGCGGCCGGATCGCATGGCCGATCGCAACAGCGCCGCATGCACCTCGACTTCGCACGCCGTGTGCTGGATTACGACGAACACGCCCACCAGCGCGCCGCCCACATGAGCGCCGTGATAGGTCAGGGCAGGATGGTCGATATGGCCCGGCTCGCGTCCATCGTGGCGGATGCGCGCCGCCACCCATGGGTCAGTCAGCACGGCGTCTATCCGCGCAGCGTCATGGATCGGCGCAACGCCTATCATCAGTTTGTCAGCGACTTGTTTGCCCGGCCGTCGGTGATCAGCGCCGCGACGCGTGACGTCAGCGCCGCCACCTGATCGATAAGCGCCTGCATATCCGCCTGTGTGTAGGTCGCTGCCGCCGTGCCCCCCGTATAGGCGGGCAAAGCTATGCGCGAGGCTGCGGCGGCCGGGGCAGCGAAGGACGGGCCCACATTCTGCGTAACCTTCGTGCCCGCTAGGTCATAAGCGTCATCTGCCCGGCTCTGTGCCGCTTCTGCTGCCGCTTGCGCGCCATTGGCGCTGGTCTGTGCGGCATCGGCGCTGTCCTGGGCATTGCCAGCCCTCGTGTCCGCCTGATCGGCCTTCGCCTGCGCCTCTGCGGTGTCCGCAGGCGCGTCGACATAGACCGATTGCTGAATATCGCGGATCCACGCCACCCCGACCGGCGATGTCGCCAAGCCACTGCCGACCGCATCTCGATCGTTGATGAACGTCAGGTCCTCGCGCATCCTAGCCATTCAACGGCTCCAACTGCACTTCCAGCCGGGCAAACGCCACTGGCTCCTTGACGATGCCACGAAAGCGGAAGCCACGATAATTGTTGAGCCGTCCCAAACGGCGCCAGGCGAGGCGCTTTTCCGAACAGAAACGCTCTTGGCTCCATGTCTGTCCATCGTTGGTGTAGGACAGCGCGACGTTCGCCTTGCCGCGCACGACCAATTCAGCCTCATGGGCGATGGCTGCGCGCCCCTCATTGTAAATGAGCGGCGTATCGAACCGATAGCCCAGCGTGGCCCCGAACACCGTCGGCAACGTGGCGTCGACCCGGCCGATTTTATCGGTCGTGCCGCACCACCACTCATTGCTGATTTGCAGATAATGGCGAGCGGGCCACGGCTGATCGGCCGTCGCGCCACCGGAAAGCTTGCTCCACACGGGCAGGTCGAGCAACTGCGAGGCGGTCCAGTGGTAAACCCATGTTTCCGATGGGAGGTGCACGTATAGCTGATACAGGCCGCTGTTGTTCAGCGCCTCGAGTTCGACCTTTGACAGTTGGTCATCATTCAAATCCGCCAGCACGTCATCAAGGGCGCGCGGGCTGATCCGGATCGCCTGCCCGGCACCCGCCAGATAGATCGACGCCGTTTCATTGCGAGCGGACCCGCAGAAAGCGAACGTCTCCACAAACGGCGTGTACGCTCCGGGGCCCACAACACCCTTCGGGATTTGCGAGCCGCGCGAACGCTGGAACGGAAAGCCGGGCGTGCCCGCGTTGATGAATTTCTCGATCGTATAGCGGTTGAGGGCAGACACCTCGCCACGCAGGGCCATGACGCCAACGATGGGATCGGGGTCGGCTTCCGAACTGCCATATTTCAGCGGGTCGACGCTCGTGGGGTCCTTCAATTCGGTTACCACGATATATGAGCCGTCCGTGGTCATGAAATACCCGTCGGACCACGTGACGGACAAAACCTTGCCAAGATCCGGGTCCGTCACCTGGGTTAGCTTCGTGCCGTCCCAATAATACAGCCGCTCGGTTGACGCGATCGCAATGCGCCCGAAGCCCTCCGCGAACTGCACGGGCTTCCCGTCGTTGCCTACATCGCCAAGAACCGTGGCGCCTGCGTCCGTGACGCTCAACAGCGAAGAGCCCACCACCCGCAGATGAAAAGCCCCGAAAATGGCCGCGCCGCGATCAGCCCCCGGCATGGAATGCACAGTGGCGATGCCCGGAATGGTCTTGAGATACCCCTTGCTTACGCCAGTGCCCGAACCATCGCCAGGCTCTGCGATCGGCGTAAGATTGATCGGCACCGATCGTTCGAAGTCGGCAGACGATCCACCATAGATGCCGCTGATGAGCGGGATTTGCGCCATCAGTAAACGAACCGGCGATAGAACCGGTCACCCCCGCCGTAGATGCGCTTGCTCGCACGGCGCTCGGTCGGAACGACGGTCACCTTACTGACGCATAGGTCATAGCCACGCTTGGCATCGCGCCGTAAGTCGCCAGCAGGCATCTTGCCGAACTCCGGCGCCAGACGCATAGCGAGGTTGTTCCAAATCGCCGCGTCAGCCCATAAAGGCGTGGTCATCTCAACGCCGTCATTATCTTCGTCGTCGCTCGGCACATAGCCAAGAGGCACGCCGTTGCCGTCCCATTCCGCCAGCATCGCGTCCAGGGTCGTGCGCGCATCAGCGCGCTCGTCCGGGGTGACGTCAAATTCGTAATCGGCAACGCCAATCCGGCTGAACGCGCGGCGCAGGATCACAGCGCGGGTAGTCACGACGAACTCACATCAGAGCGAGCGACCGCGATCACCGAGACGGTGGCACCGAATGCCGTGCCGCCAAAGACGTTGTAGTTTGTAAGCGGCGTGACGACATTGGAGTTAACAGCCGCGATCGTCGTCGCAATGGCGATCAGCGACGTCGAAACTGGCGTGATGTTGGGCAGAAGCTGCGCCCGCGAACCCTGAATCGTCACCCCCGTAAAAAGACCGGTGGCATCCTTGATCCACCCAAGACCGCGCAATACGAGAGGTTGGCTGCCTTCCGTCGCGTCCGTCTCGGTCAGGTTCAAGCCGGGCTTGTACACGAATGACCGGCTGAACATGGCGGTTGCCTTGCCCATGATGTCAAGCGTCGCATAGGTCGTGCTGGTCAGGCGGGGATGCTGATGGTCGGCTCGAGCATATCTGCTATCCGCCACGCCCACGTCCCCGCCCGTCTTTTCCTGTTGCGGTGTCGTGGTCGCTGCCTGCGGAATCTGCGCCTTGATGGCGCTGACGTCCGCCGCGCTGGCGGGGGGAGTGTAACCGATACCGCTCATGTCACCACCTGTGGTTTGGCTGCAATGACGGGGGCTGCTGCTGCCTGCTGCGCACCGGAGCCGGGATGCGTCCCATCCGTGCAGTTGCTGGTCGAGACGACCGAGCCGACCGCATGGGCCTTCTTGACCGAGTAGAACGCAGGTGCCTTGACCGTGAACGTGCCGTTATTGTTGTTGACGATCGACGTGCCGATTTGCGGCCCCAGCTCGAGATTGGCGGTGCCCGGCTCGAACACCAGATACTCACCTGTCTTTGGCGCGGTGTTGGTCGTGATGACGACATTCACATTGCTGATGTCGTTGCTGACTGCGAGTGCAGCCGCCAACGTACCGCCACCGGCTGCCGCCAGGTCGGTAAGCTTCCACTTCGGCACACCCGTGCCGTCGTCCGGCGCCTGATACGCGGCGCGCAGGTCGACCGACAGCGATAGCGGGCTTGGCTTGGTCATGATCCAATTATTGACCGTCTGAAGCGCGGCTTGGCTGTTCAAACCGTTGCCCGTCTGGTCCGCCAGTGTCGTCCGGCCCATCGTCGCATCAACGGTGCGCGGGGTAACCGTTGATTGAACAATCGGCACTCCCGGGAAGGTCTGCGCCAGGAATTGCCACCAGCCCAGCGAGCGCGCCATCATGTCCGATGTGACGGACGCAGCGGTATCACCCGAGTTGAAGCCCATGGCGGAAAAGTCGTTGCGCAACCCCTGCGACCAGATGACAGAGAAGGGCCACACCTGACCACTGTTCAGGGTGTTGCGGATATACGACAGGATCGCATAGCGCAGCCCGAAGCGGCCGGGCGTCAGGTCCATGAAGTCGATCATCTGCGCGCCGTGGTGACCGAAATTGCCGACACCAAACCGACCGGTCGTGGTGTCGTCATCCAGCCCGCGCGTGATACCGCCCACCATGCCGCGCGCACTGGCCAGCTGCGGAATATCATCTTGCTGGGTGATGCTGTCGCCAATCTCCAGCACGCTCGGCTGACGGCTCCAGGGCACTAGGACGGCGATCGGAGAATAGCCGTTGGTCGTGTTCGCGGTGATGCCGACGCCATTAATTGCCCCACCCGCTGCCTTGGACATATCTGGCGCGGAGAGATGGCGGCGGAGTTCGCCAAGCTGACCCATGCTGGTGAAGCCGCGCGGGCGCGCGGCACCCACGCCGGGCGTGGTGATGGAGTGGCGCAGGAAGCCGCCCGGAAACGCGGACGGAATGGGATCGCTGATGACGAACCCGCCGTCAGGGATGGATACGCTGGTCGCACCGTTGAACGTCAGCGGCGTGCGAGTACCACCCCCGTTCGCGGCGGTGAACGCCACGACGTAATCCAGCGTGTTCGCGTTGCCCGGCCTCAGTTCGCGAGCCGTACCGGCAGGCCGGTTGTTCGGATCAAGACCGAAATTGGTGAACACCACTCGCCAGCCTGCGGGCTGCGCGGGCAGATACAGGTCCGCCAATTCCGTTAGCCGGGTCGAATCGCCGGAGGTCATCCGGTATAGATCGGCGCCGATCGTACGGAAATTCGACTGGCCAAAAACCCATGCCGATCCTGAGGGGGTGCCAGCGCGGGAGCCAGCAGCCAGGGGCCACCCACTGAGAAAAGCGCGGCTGGTCACGGCATGCGGCTCGCGACGATGAATAGGCCCACAGGCGAACCGGTAATGACGGCCTTGATGATGGCGTTCGAGCCAAGGCCGGTCGGCTGCGTACGATTGGCGGTGAACGGCGTTACGGCCGATCCGTCTTGGTTCGTCAGGTCGGAATAGGTCGAGCCATCGGCGTCAAGAAATTGGATCTTGGCGCTCCCACCATTCCAGTTCGAGGCGACCGCGCGGATTTGATAATCCCCGCCAAAGGCGGTCTGCGGCGGTGAAGCCACGCTATTGTTGACGAGCGGAAGCGTCTCTTGCTTGCTGCCATATTGGACGGGAGCCCCGCTGCCATCGCCTGCGACAGCCGCGACGAAGAAAGGGTCTTTGGCGCTATCGCCGATACCACTGCGCATGGGCACCTCAGAAGATTGGGGCGGCCCGCAAGCCGCCCCGGTACATCACAAGTCGGTGATGCTCGTCATGTCGTTGGTATAGGCGGGGCCACCGCCAGGCAGTTCATCCGCCTTCAACTTCAGCCGCTTCATCATCGCCTTGACGTAGGGCGTACGGTTCTTGCCGTTGCGCTCGAGCGCCAGCAGGCCGTAAACCTGCGTGTCGGTCAGCTCGCCTGCGTCCTTGGCGTTGCCCTTGATGAGGTCTGCGAAGGCGTCCGGACCGCGCTCCAGATGGAATGCGATCAGGTTGGTTTCGTCGCTGCCCAGATAGGGCGTGACAGCGGGTTCGCCAGGCTGCGCGCCGTCGGTCAGCGAGCGGCGGGCGTCCTTGGCGTCCTCCTTGATCGCCTCGATGGCGCCCTCGTGGCGGGCGTCCTTGGCCTCAGCATCGCTGACCGTCAGGCCAGCGGGTGCGTTGTCGGCAAGGTTGGTGCCGGTCGTATCGGTCTTGGTGGGCATCGATCCGCTCCCTTATGCCTGGTTGAACATGGTGACACCGGCCATGTCCGGCGCGAGCAGCGCCGTACCAAAGTCGATGTCGAGACGGGCCTTGATCGCCAGGTCGTTGATATTGCCCTGGCGGGTGTAAGTGATGGGCAGACCGAACTTGGGGGTCGTCGCCTTCATCACGGCCCAGCCGTCACCCTGGTCGACCTTGAACGAGCCAGGCAGCAGCAGCACAGCCTTGCGCGAGAAGAACGGGTTAAGCTCTGCGACCGTGGTGTTCAGCCACGTCAGGGCGGCGCCATTGGCAGGCGTTGCGGTGACGTTCTGATACTCACGACCGGCGATCGTGTTGCCCTGGTTCGAAATGAGCGAAGGCGCGATGGTCAGCGTGTTCGTGGTCGTGTTGACCGCGATGACGCGGAACGTCTGAAGCTGGCCAGTGTCCTGCTTGGAGATGCGATGCACCGCGTTGACGCCGGGAATCGTAAACGCGTCACCGGGCTTCACGCCACCGATATTGGCCGCGCTGACGACAAGCTGCGAATAACGGTTGTCGCGGTTGACCTGCTCGCCATCCGGCTCGGTGGTGTAAGCGGCGGGCTCCCAATACTGGTTGGCGCCGTTAACCGACGTGACCCCGCCAGCAGCAGGCTGCAAACGGATCGGCTGGTCATCGCGGAACACCTCGAAATTGGCGATGTCGATCAGCTTGGAACGCTGATACGCGCTCAAGCTGGCTTCACCCATGGTCTGGCGGCCCGCGAGGTTCGACGCCATGCCGATCGACGCCCGCGTGCCGACGAAGGCGATACGGTCTTCGGCAGGCACACCGATTTCGTCCATCTGCGCTTGGCTCAGCGCCAGGTCGTCATAGCCCGACGGTGCGACAGTGCGCCGGGTGAAGATGGCGGCTTCCATCGCGACACGACGACGAACAGCCGCGTTGACGTCTGAGCCCAACTTGGTCTTGCCCGCGTCCATCCAGCGCTGCATCGCGCGCGCGTTGCGCAGGTTCTTGGACGATAGCGTCTTTGGGCTGGCCTTGTGGAAGCCGACCGACGCAGGCACGACCAGTTCGGTCAGGCCGTCGAAGTTGCTGGTCTGGTCGAAGCCGTCATACGACGAACCAATCATCGGCGTGTCGACCCACACGCGATCGCGCGTGTAGACCATCTCTTCCGGCGTCAGTTCATCGAAAAGGGTGGCGGCTTCGGCATAGGAGAACTGGTCCTCGAACGAGGAAACCATCTTCGTGAACGCTACGCGCTCTTCCTTGAAGAAACTGGATGGCATGGGAAAACCCCTGAGTAACGGTGGAGAGCTTTCGCTCGATCTGCCGATACTCAGGGGTTCGCGGGACCCTGGCGCCCGATGGCTGCCTGATTAAATACGCGAACTCGCGTTAGGATGCAAGAGTTTCTGCATCCTCACGACGCGGGCGGCCGGGTCCGCGTTTTGCCACGTCGACAGTGTGCCCGGCCGGAGTAGTGGATGGTACGAGCTGGGCATCCCGCTCATCACGGCGCGCCAGTTCAGCCTTCAGCGCGGCGATTTCCTCGTCCTTGGCGGACGCACCCTTTGCGACCGGGGACTGCTCGCCATACGCGGCGCTTGGAGAAATATCCCAGCCCTCAGCGAACAATGCTTCGGCTTCGTCCACCGTTTCTACGATGGCCGTATCGCACAGCAGGCCACCGAACGAATTGAGCGTGACGACTTCTACCGGCTTGCCGAACTTGTCATAGTGCAGGACATTTTCGACCGGCGCATCCGTCTTGCGGTATAGCATGCGCGGATATGCGGCGCCGATGTCCTCGCAGGTGTTCATGCCACCGGTTGCCAGCAGCTTGGCTTCATCGACCAGCGCCATGCGCAGGCGGGCGGCTTCGACGGCAGAGAGCTTAGCCATTGGTCTTCTTCCTCATGTTCGTGTCGTAACGGACCAGCGCACTGTAATCGCCGGAAGCGTCGGCTTCGCGCTCGAGCCGTTCACGCTTGGCATCCTTACGGTGACCGGCTCCCGTGCCGCCGCTGTTGCCTTCGGTGGCGTGACGGCGCTCTGGGGCGGTGCTGGGCTTCCTGCGTTGCACGTTGACTTCCTTTGCCATGACTGCGGCTGCGGCGATGAACTCAGCCCAGCTTTCTTCCTTCGCCAACTCCTGAAGCTCGGTCGTTTTTGCCTCGTTCCCGCGCAGTGCGACGACGAACGACGGTGCCGCCTTGCCTGCGGCCTTGACGATGAACGCGCGCTGCTGATCGGTGAACGTGTCCTCAAACCATGCCAAGGCGGCATCCTTGCCGGTCACGCGCAGGTCGGCATAGCCCGCGTCGAAGTCACGGCTCTGCGCTTCCCAGCGTTCCTGCTGGCGGCGGGCGGCCTGCTGCTGCTCGGTTTGACGCTGCTCTGCCGAACGCTGGCGTTCACGCCATTCCAGCAGGTCCTTTTCGAACTGCTCGGGCTTGTCCCAATAGTCGTCCATGTCGGGCTTGGGTCCGACTTCATCGACCTTGGGAGCCTGAGCGGCCTTCAGGGATTTGTTTTCGCGCTCGATTTCCCGCAGCCGTGTGCGCAGGTTCCGAATGCCTTCGGGTTCATCCTGCGTCTCGACGGCCTGCTTGCCCCAGCCGATGACGTCCTGTTCGTCGTCATCGGTGCCGGGCTCGCCTTCGTCCTGGCGGTCATCGTCCTCGTCGTCCGTCTCATCGTCATTATCATCCCCGGCATCATCGCCAAGGTCGAGGTCGGGTTCGTCCTCGCTGAAGTCGTCTTCCCAATCCTGCTGGTTAGGCTGCGTCGCCATTCGTGCCTCCCGTTTGCGCGGCCTGGCGTTCGCGCATGTCAAATTCGGTTTCCGTGCGAGCCGCATCGAGGTCGAGCTTTTCGTCCGCGCGGTCGCTGTCCGTCTCCGCCTTCACCTCCGCGAGGATCTGCTGACGGTCGGCACGGTCGATACCGGCAAGCGCGGCGGCAGCATCGGCTTCAGCCTTGCGCGCCTGCGCCTGAGCGGTGATCTTTTTTGTCTCGGCTTCCAGACGGCCGGTTTCAGCCTTCGTTACCTCCGCCTGAGCCGCGATCATCTGCGCCTGCGCCAGCAGGACGTTGGGGTCCTGCTGCTGGCCTTCTGCCTGCTTGGCGGCCTCAATCTCGAGCTTTTCCTGTTCGTTCGGCTCGATCCATCCAGCGCTGACACCGAGCTTGCGAATGAACGAGCGGGGGCCTTCGAAGCCTTCGCCATCCATGTTTAGGACAGCGGTGCCCAGCATAGCCGAACCTATCGAAAGTGCGGTCTGATCACCGGCCGTAGCGAACGTGGCGCAAACCTGCGCGGTGTTCAGGCACGATTTGACCGTGGCGTCCTTCCGGGTCTTCGTCGCAGGCCCGACGTCCACCAGCACGTCATACATGCCTCGCGTCAGGTCGTTGGCCAGATACTGTCCACCATCCCCCTGCTTGGGTTCAGCAAGGGTAATCTGCGACTTGCCGCCGTTCTTGTCGATCGCCGTCATCTTGCGGCCTTCCTCGACGTAAAGCTCTTTGGCCTGGCCAAGCCAGATGGTGCCGGTACGCTCGAGGGCGATTTGAAAATTGTCGTGCCACAGGAAGTCGTTCACGTCGCCCCGGTCGTTGACCAGTTCGATAGCCGCAGCTGACGTGTTGGCGGGCACGGTCTCCGCTGCTGCATTGGCGCCCATCAGGGCGTCAATCGTCGTGTCCATTACCTGCATCAGCGCGGCGGTGGCAGGCTGCAATTCGTTAGGTTCAACCCACGACGTGGGTCCGGCGGCTATGATATTGTTGCCCTCAGCGTCGTAGATCGGCTTGGCGAGCAGGTACGCGGGCCGATCGACCTTGTAGGTTGCCCACGCCGTGCCCAGCCCGCCGTCCATCTGCTCGGGCGCGAAGACCGGAATCTTATGCGTCGGGCCGTTGGCGTCTTCCGCCAGGTTCGACACGACAAGGTTGTTGATGATCGTCGCGTCGATCGCCGGGCGAACCATGCCGCGCACGCGCTCAATACCGTCGACATAGCAGCGTTCGGCATAGAAGGGCACCAGCGGGATATTCGGGCCCGCAATGAACCCTTCGTCGTCCAGCACCTCCATGCCGTTCAGCAGATACTTGTGGACCTTCTGGCGACGGATACGGCGCTTGCGAACCTGACGATAACCCCGCGCGCGAAGCTCATCCTCTAGCTTACCGTCATCGGCCTTCAGGTCCGCATCGTCGTGCGTAACTTCCGGCGCTTCAATGCCATCGATCCCTTCAAGCACGGTCTGCTTGAAGGTGCGCCGGACGACCGAACGGTCCTCGATCTCGTAATATTCCGCCAGGGTGATCGTGTCAGGGCGGGTCCACTCGTACTGCCACGGATAGCCGGTCAGGTCGGTGAAGGTCGACGGGGAGGCATCGGGATGCTGCTCCTCGAACGCGTCCTTCGTCATGGTGAACAGCAGGAAGGCGTGCCGAGCGTCAGACTTGTCCGGGTTCTTGGCGTTGATGTCGAAAAACAACGACTGGTCAGCGTCGTAAATGGCTTCAATGCCTATCCGCTGATGGTCGTTATCCTCGTCGCTTTCATCCTCATACCGCGCACGGACCCGCCAACCGCCCCGGCCGCCGTGGATGCCTTCGGAAAAGCCATTATCGTACGCGAGCTGGCCACCACCGATGCTGTCGTTTTCATCAGCCCGATACAGCCCGTCGAGATTATCAACACTGGCGTCGTCGCCATCGTCCTTAGGCTTAAAGTCCACCGTTTTCCGCGACGAACGAAATTCACCCATGACACGACGGATCGGGCGCAGGAACTTCGGGATCTCGAACCGCGCCGGGCCGCCAGTCTCTTCGCTATCCTCGTCCTGAGGCGTGTTCGTTCCGTCCCACTGCGCGCCACGAACAGCGGCAAAGCGACGATCGAAGAGCGATTGAAGACGCTCTTCGCGTTCCGCCTCCCATATGGCATCGAAACGGCGCATGGCGCGCTGATGCACAGCGTCGAGACGTTCCTGTTTCGTCTGGCGGTTTCGCGTCCGGTCGTCGTCATCCTCAATCATGCGGGCCACCGCGCGTCACAGAACCGACGAAGGTTGCGCACCGGCGCTTCAATCTCAGGGCACAGAAAAGCATCGCGCCAAAATTTGAGACAAGCCGACATGGCAAACTCGCGACCGAGCCCAAAGCGCGCGATCGCGGGAACGGATTTGTGGGTGTTCTTCGCGAACACATCAAACCGAACGCGATCGGTCGACGGCTCATGCCAGATGCTCCAGCCGCGACCCTTGCCGATTACGACAATATCGTCTGTCATGACATAATCGGAAATGCTCATGACCCGACCAGATACGCGCACGCGCGTGCCAAGTCAGTTAGGCTTAATTAGGCTTAGCCCTCTCCCTGCCAAGCTTTGATCGCATCAACAGCGATCGCAACGAATTGCGCTGAAACGGAAGGCCACTCGTCCCACGAAGCATACCCATTGTGAATAGATATGACACGCGCGGCTTTTTCGACTGGCGACAGAGTGGACCAGCGGTCCGCATGTATGCGCATATCTTGTTCGATAAAATCCGATAGTACATCGGATAGCAGAACTTTTTCAGCCACAGAAAATCTCGACATATCCCCACCCTACGTAATTTAAAAATGCGTACGCTTACCGCCTAAACCCCGACGACATGCGCGGGATCGGCGCCGGGGCCGCTGCCTTACGCTCCACGGGCGGCTTGCGCACCGCCGCTGTCTCGAATGCCTTGTACCCGTTGCTGAACTCGTCGTGGAGCGCTTTATCCTTCCACACCCCGAGATGATCGTTCCATTCCTTGCGGTAGCTGTCCAGGCAGTCGACCAGTCGCTGACACCGCGCCTCGTCAATGTAGACCTGCGGCAGGTAGCTACGCGACGCCTGAATGCCGACGCTTTCCGTGGAGATGCGCGGCACAATCCGGATAGGCTTGATGCCCAGCTCTTCGCCATGCTGCTTTGGGCTCTTGGCGTCCTTGCCCAAGCGACGATGATCGCCATCGTGCGGGAAATAATGCTCGCTGTAGATATAACCCTTATCCGCCAGCACCTTGGCGTAATGCTCCAAACCTTCACCACTATTCTCGTAATAGTCGATCAGGCGGCGTTCCATACCCACGTCCTGCCAGAAGCATATCGCCATGGCATCGCCGACGCCTAAATCCCAAGTCGTGTAGACCGGAATATTGAGGATCGGGATACGACAGATGCGCCCTTGTGCGCGCATCTTCTTCATTTCGGTTCCGAAGTAGGCTCCCTCCACGCTCGCCTCGAACGCCTCATCCGGCGTGGATGGAAATTCCTGCTTCATCTTATCGCCTTGCTGCTGGTCCTTCTTGATGTACCAAGCGCGCTGCTCCCGGCTCAGCTTGACACCGGCCGCGACCAACAACGGGTGCACCTCCAGCTCAGCGAAGTATTTGGTCATCTCCGCCGTCTCGGTCACATCGGCGTCGAGCACGCATGTCTTGTCCGACCACCATCCGGAGAAGTGAAACTTGAAGTCCAGCGCCGTCAGTGGAGTGCCCTGCACCGCGAGCTTCTGCGCAGCGTCGCACATTTCCTTGAACTCCCCCGCCCGGCCTTCCGCCGTCGACTCCACGGTGATGCGCTGGCCAATGTTGACGGTATTGAACGCACCGGATTTCACTTCCTTCGCGCGCTCGGGATATTTCGCGCACAGCTTGCCGAACTCCGAGACATGCAGGATTTGCAGCGTGCCGGAGCGCAGGGAGGTGCCGACGCGGATACGCGATCCGTTGTTGAAGCGGAGGCTGTCCGCGCTGTCCTGTTCCGCCGATCGCAGCTTACGGAATGGCGGCGGCAGGCTGTCATACGCGAACCGGATCTTGTCTTGAAAGAACGCCTTGGCGTCGTCCAGATTGTGCGCGATCACGCCCGCAGAGGTGTTGGGGATGAACAGGCAATCGTCCAGCATGTCGAGCTGAATAACCGTCGTGAACCCCTTCTGGCGCGACTTCAGCACCACGTCGAGATACCAGCGGTTTGCCATGTACTCCGCCTGGTCCTCGTTCATGCGGAACGGGACCCTGCGGCCTTCTTTGTTCTTGATGTCGTAAAATCCCCCGCTCAAGCGCGAATGCTTGTCGGGGTATTTATTCATCATGGACTTAAGAAATTCCCGCTCAGCAGGGCTTAACGTTCCCCCAGCCACTTCGCCATATCCTCCGGCAAATCATGTTCAACGACAGTCTTGTCCCGCCATTGTTCGGGAACGCGGTTCTTCAACCAGAATATAGCGGCGGTCGTATCGGGCGGATAGTGTTCGACATAGTCAGTCTTAACCACCTCACCTTCAACGCTCATGATCTTTACCGCATCATGACTGTAGCCAACCGCCTTGCGGTACAACGACTGGACCACGCGTTCATCAGCAGTTGCCTTGCCGACCTTTAAGGCCTCCGAAAACTCAGGCTCGGTGTGCTTCCAAAGGTACAGCGTGCTTTCCGCTACGTCGAAGAACTCGGCCGCCTCGCGATCGGTGGCGCCAAGCGCAGCGAGCTTGCGCGCCTGATCCACGAACTCGGGCTTGAACTTCTTCGGTCGACCGACGCGCCGGGGTTCATCATCAGACATGGGGCTTATCCTTCCTCTTAAGGTTCCGTATCCGGCTGCGGACGGACCATGCGGTCCGCCCCAGCTCGGTTGCGATCATGTGGGCCGTCATACCCTTGCGGACCATGCGGCGCAGCTTCCGGTCGTCCTGCACCGTCCACATGCGGCGCTGCCCTTCCTTGGCTCCAAGCAGGCGCGTTACCTCGTCAGCCGTCAGCGGGCGGACGCGGCTCAACTGGTCTGCGAAATAGGCCGCGAGCATCTTATCCCTCCTGTTCATTGGTGATCGCACCACGCTCGAGAACGCGAACAATGGCGCGGGCCTCATCGAAAGCCATGCGCGCCTCCCGGCCGATCACCCCGACCGGGTATTTATTCTTGCAGGGCATGGCTGCCATGCCGCGCACAAGCGCCTCCATGCGCTCGCCAGGCGGCGGCTGATCCAGCCCACGGGCGATCAAGGTCGCAGCTACCCCCATCATCCGAGCGCCGCATTGCAGCGCGCCACGTTCGCCTCAATCTCGCGCGCCTTGTTGTCGACTGAGCGCGCCAAACCTGCCAAGTCACCTTCAAAGCCGTCGTGGAATACGTCCGGAGAGCCCTGCCCATCACCGATACGACCAGCCAAGCGGCCCGTTGCGGACTCGATCGTGCACAACCGCTCATAGGCCCGGCCCAGGATCGCCATCACGGTCATTGGATCTCCGCCAATCTGAGCGGACAAGTCGGCAGAGGACTTTGCGTTTTCCGCAAATTGCTCGGACGCCCCGGCAGTGCGCGAGCGGTAAATTGCCTCCGAAGAGGCAGCCCCCGAAATCGACCCCGTTTCGTATTTACGCGCGTCAGCAGGCACGGGGACGTCGGATTGGAAATAACCATTCATCGTATTCACTCCTCTTTAGAAAAATTCTGACCGGAAGCCCCCTTGCTGTTTCGGAGAGGTCCGGGTACAATCCCCCTAGCCCTGTAGGGGCGTAGGGGATTGACCCTCCCCACGACAGCTCGCCCCGTCACTGTGAGCCCTCTAAACACCACTGCCAGACAGGAACCCCGCCAGCCGCACGGCGCTGGCGGTAATAGGTCGTCACATCCTTGGCGCTGTTGCCCACGGTGGCGCTGTCAGGCCCTATTTCCTGCACCGGACGACCCTTCAGCAGCGCGACAAGCCCCAGGCGATCGTATCGAGCGTGCAGCGGGTTCCGGTTCACCCCGAATACGTCGAGCGTGCCCCACCCTGCCCTCAGCGCGTCCTCTGCCCACAGAGCGAGGAAGGCGCGGGCATCGGCAACCATCTGATACCAGCGGCCATGGTAGAACTTCATGGCTGGCGATCGGCGCAGGAGCTGGACCCCGGCCGTCCAGGCTTCGACCGACGGCGGCGGCGGGCTGGCCGGAATGCCTCTATTAAGTGTCGCAACAAGTGTCGCAGCGGCAGGAGCCGCTACTTGCGACAGTCCAGAATAATCGCTGCTTTGCAGAGGCTTGACCCAATTATCGCCGGTTACTGCGACAGTTGCGACATCTGCGACATGGCAAGCGAGCTTGGCCGAAAGGGCGGCGGCGAGGCGCTGGCCTTCAGTCTCGGGGCGGCCGGTAGCGGGCACGATGGCAGGGTTTGCTACCGATGCCTTTGAGCGCGCCGTACCAACGTCTTGTGCTACCGCTGCTACCGTTGCTACCGGCAGGTCAGAGGTGCCATTTTTCGGCAGTTTTCTGCCATTTTCAGCGGTAGCAAAAGCGGTAGCCCGGCCTGCTACACTTTCGGCATCAACCCTATCCGCGCATCCATTTGCTACCGTTGCTACCGCTGCTACTCCATTCGCGGCGGTAGGCGAAAACGACGGTTTTACGCCGCTTTCAGGTGTAGCAGATGCGGTAGCAGGCCGGGCTACCGATCGCGTCTCGCGCCAGTCTACAGGGCGGTCGAACGGGTCCATCACGCCTGCTCCTCCGAGACGACGAAGAACGCATCCCGATAGAACTTCTCTTTGCCGTTCAAATTGAGGGTGGCACCGCCCTTGATCGGGCGGATATGTCCATGTTCTTCCAGCATCCCTAGGGCGCGCTTCAGGATAGCGGCGGGGCGGACAGCCTTCGGAGCGTACTGGCTCAGATGCTTGGTGCCGAACTGGTCCAGCCCCTTTTCCCTGATCCAATCAATCAACAGCTGGGCATTGTCGCTGTCCTCATCAACCGACCCGGCCCCGAACAGACGGATTGCCTCGTCGGCATAAAACCGCATGATCTTGATACCAGCGAGCAACGCGCCTTCGCTTAGGCCGTCCTGCTCCAGGGCGGCGGGCGTCCGCTCGAAATACGAAAGGACGGCGGCAAGCCGGGCGGCATTTTCCGGCATCTTGGATGCGAAGTCGCCAATGTCCTCATATTTGGCACCTGGCGCCATCAGCTCTTCGCAGTGGTCGGCAAACTGGATCCACAGCTTGCGAGCTTCAGGCGACAGTTTCAGCACATCAAATTGCAGTTCGCGGGTCGCCTGGTCCTTGAACCGCATGCCCTGACGCAGGCGCGCAGCAAGCTTTTCGTGATACGCCTCAATGTCAGCCCAGCTTTGATCGGTCGGCTCGCGCCAGAAACGCTTGCCTCGCATGCTCCGGGGGTATGCGACGAGCATGCGGCTCATCATGCCCTGGTCGCGAAGCGCTTTGTTGCCGAACAGCTTGAGCGCGACGCCGGGCTGCACCATCAGGTGGACCGATAGACGCCTGCCATAGTGTAGCTCAAACCCGGTAGCACGGACGCGCTTTACCGGCTTGCCGTCCCAAAGGTGCGACAGGGACGCGCCGGTCGCGGAACTGTTTTCGTCAGACATGCTGTACCCGCCGAGCCACGACGCGCCGTCGTCGGAGAAAAGCCCGAGCGAGGGCATTGCTTCGGCAAACAGCTTTTGCAGGCCGGGCACAGTGGCTTCATCCGTCAGAAGCACCCCAGCCGGGGGCTTCACGGGCGGCGGCCCTACGGCATTCAGCGCCGCCAATTTATCTTGCCGCGAACCCGTCCCTCTTTTCGCGTTGGCCTTAGCAGCCTCGTAAGCCGCCATCTCATTGTCAAAGAGCGCGTTCGTTGCAGCCGCCTCCTGGTGCAGCTCGCGTTCGCGCTCCATCACAGGCTTCAGGACCAGCGTGTCAGCCGTCGTCTTACGATCGCCGGACTGTGCCACCGAGAACATGAACAGCGATGTCGGAACCTGCTTTCGGGTCGGCAACTCGACGTTGTATCGAGATTGACAGACAAGCGCGGCGGCGCTGATTACCGACTGAGCCGCCAGCGCAGGAGACATTTGGACAATGTCTACAATCGCCGCGATCGCTGCCCCGATAGTCGGGCTCAGA
>Ga0182192_1000010_pt1 | contig 23287 bp, 16 predicted proteins | sample G6R1MG_47_FD_128382 | JGI IMG/M metagenome (GOLD analysis project Ga0182192, IMG submission 128382) | Miscanthus phyllosphere microbial communities from Michigan, USA - G6R3_NF_22AUG2016_LD1 MG | ecosystem: Host-associated > Plants > Phyllosphere > Phylloplane/Leaf | place: USA: Michigan...
CCCCGTCAATCCTCCAGGACCCAAACAACTCACTTTTCGCCCATGAACCGTTTGTGTCAATGGATTGGTTTGATCAAAAACTTGAGCTAAGGGGTATGTGCCAAAAAAGGTCTCATAAGTAGTGATTAATAAAATCGAAGTTGAAGTTGGAGTTACCAAAGTTTGTGGAGTCGGTTTCGATTGACGTATGAATACTCTACGGATAGTTTTTTGAACCGCATGTTGTAAACGGCCAAGAGCCAGTCCGAATTGATCTTGTAACAGATCTGCAACCGAACGAATACGTTTATTTTTCAAGTGATTCATATCGTCATCGTCAAGTATACCCGTTCCAAATTTCATTCCAATCAAATGATCCGTAGCGGCCAATACATCTCGTGGTAACAAGAATGTATTGTTCTGAGGGATATCAAGATTCAGTCTCCGATTCATATTTCGTCGACCAACTCTTCCTAATTCACATTTTTGTTGAAAAAATTTCTTTTGTAATTCCTCGCATAAGGACTCCGAAAATACCAGGTCCCCACCTACACAAGCAAATTGTTGATAAAACTCCAAAATAGCTTTTTCTTTTGACTCAATCCTCTTCTTCTCCTTAGCATTCGGGAAAGACAAGAAAATTTCGGGGTAGGAAACATTATCTAAAATTTCTCTTAGATTCGAACCCATAGCTGATGATAGAACTAAAATAGATATCTTTTGTTTTCTACTCACGCGAGCCCATATCCTTTCTTTTTTATCAATTGCTAATTCCGACCTTCCTCCCCAATCTGATATTATAGTACCGGTGCATATAGAAATTCCCTTATGGTCTAATTCCGAGCGGTAGTAAATACCAGGACTTAGCAATATTTGATTGATCACAATTCGGTATATTCCATTTATTATAAAGGTTCCTAAGGAATTCATTATAGGAATGTTTCCAATAGAAATGGTTTGCTTTTGCACATCGAAACCAAAAATTAATCTCGCGGATACATATAATTCGGAAGAATAGGTGAGTGATTCATACACAGCATTCCTTTCTTTTATCGAGGGTTCTAGCAATTGATATCCTTTCGCAAATAATTGAAATGAAATTTCGTGATCTGGATCTTTAATTGTGGGAAACTTCTCAAGTTCTTCCGCCAAGCCTTGATTAATGAATCTACAAAATCCCTCGAATTGGATCTGACTAAATCCGGGTATTGTGGACATTCCCTCATTTCCATTCCGGAGCATTTGAATCTTAAGTTTCCTATTTATAGAAGAAAAATTCCATTATCAGCTCACTCTTCATCAATCCCTACGGATCAATCTAGCAATCATGGAATCCATATTCTGTTTACTGAATCACATGAAATTCTAGGGAACTCCACATACGTATTTCATATATGTATTTCATACATATGAATAGAGACGATTTCGACGAAAGTTCGAATTTAGCAGGGGTCGAAATGGAATAAAAATGAATTGATAAAACAGTCCTAGAAAAAAATTCTGCCACTTAAACTTTATGATATTCTAAAAAGATTGGATAGCAAAGATTTCTCGTTTTATCTCCTTTCTATGAAAGGGATAAAGCCATAATAATTTATAAGCACTAGAAAGTTTTACTTTAGTTCGATTTAGAATAGCACGCTTAGTTTCTTTTTCAAAAATAAATAATTTGAAGGGTCTTTTTTGTTTCGTAGTAGTAGAATTGCTAGAAAATAAAGGATTTCGTTGTAGAATCCAAAAATAAAGATAAAGTACTTTATTTTTGAAATACTTGCCAATCTAGTTATCCACCTATCTACATATCCTTTCTTTTATCGTAATTGCACTTAGGTGGGCCAAGAAGGCCAGGCTATAATCTATATCAGAGCAAATTCCCTCTTTTTTTTATTCAAGATATTTAATGCAATGAAAAATTAAAGCACGATTCCCCATAGGGATATGTACATAAGGGGGATCTGTAGATAATAATGCTGTTCGGACCTGGAGTTTCCCTATATACAGATTAGGGAAACATTTATTCTTATTCTATTTTATTATGCCATTCCAAATAATGGGGGGGGGAATACCGATTTAAGAGTCGTTCACTACTGCAATTCAAAAAAATTAAATTATATTAATTATATTATTATATTAATTATATTATATTATAGTTAATGGTTCTAATTTGTTCTGAATTTTGCAGCCTGCGACTGGAAATCCACTTTTTCTTCTTTGTCATCTCAATAGAATAGAAAGAAGCGGGAAGTTTTCTAGTGTTAGCAATGTGTGTTTTAAGATAGAATCCATCGAGGAGAATAAGCGAAACTGGATACAAAAAAGCAGAAATCGATTTTTTGAAAAAGATTCGAAAAAAGAAAGTAAGTAGAATTAGATTCAAGATAAAAGAAAAAAAGGTTTTAGTAATTAGTAAAAAAATGTGGATGAATACTTGCTCTTTTCTCGATTTTAGATCGGATTTTTTGGCGGCATGGCCAAGTGGTAAGGCAGGGGACTGCAAATCCTTTACCCCCAGTTCAAATCTGGGTGCCGCCTGATCAATAAAATACTTAGGATTTCAATAAAATACTTAGGATTATAGTACTGATCAAACTCGACAAATTCGTACCCCCCTAAGTTGGGGCACGAGAGTAACTAGGTTTGGCGATACTGGATTTTGAGAATCCATACCATAGTTCTACCCTTAAACTAGGGTTTGTTTTGTGGGCAGTGGCCCAAACGGCTACCAATAGGGATGAGATAGCGTTTCCTTATTCTTTTATTAATTTAAATCGATTCGATTCGGGAATTTAAAACTACGAGACTAAGATGTCAGAAATCTTCGTAGCCAAAGGTCCCTAAGGGGCAGTCTTTTTTCAATCTAAGATTGAAGAAGGGACTTTGCGAAGAAATAGAAAGATTTCCTAATTATCATACATTTTATTTATCGTACATCTTACTACATACACTTAGTACATCTTATGCTACCTACATACACTAAAGTAAAGGCTACTGATTCTGTCGAGAATTAGATTGAATAGGCTGATCAAAAATCAATTTTTGGATTGTGGATAAGACCTCCTTACTCTTTCATAGAAAGATAGAAAGCGGGGCAGCAGTAGGGTTTAGGTCAAAAATAAAAATAAACATGGGTAAGTTAGGTATCCAATAAATATTTATTTATCCTAATTTTATGGTATATTCTTACGTCCTTTGCTTATAAAAAAGGTAACAAACGAAAGAAAAAATCTCTCTATTCCCGCGTCTTCTATTCAGAGCATCCCCTACTCTTTTTTAGGGAAAGAGCGATGTATCATATTTCTACTTAATGCTCTCCAATTCTACCAGAAATCATATAAGAATTTGTTAGGAGTAAATTCCTTTAACGGATTCATCCATAGTCTTAGGGCAGAATAGAATGGCCTTTTTTTTGACTCTGTACCCTTGATTCCACTATGATTATTGATCAATAGTAGAAGAATTCTTTCATAGAAATAGGAGACATAATTTACATGGATATAGTAAGTCTCGCTTGGGCTGCTTTAATGGTAGTCTTTACATTTTCTCTTTCGCTAGTAGTATGGGGGAGGAGTGGACTCTAGGGATACTACCAATTGATTGAGTAGTCGAATTGTAGTATCAACTCTTTTCTTTAATTGATCGTTTTGCATTAATAATTTTGCCAAACTTTATTTTTTCTTTCTTTAGTTTTGTTTCACTCTTGTAAGAAACTCTTTTAAGAAAGTAAGAAAGAGTCGTTCTATTCTACTATGTTCTATTCCAGTATAATAGAATAGAAAGGGCAATTATAGTAACTCATAATTTCTAGTAGAATAGAAATTATGAGTAAAAAGAAAGTTCTATACATAAGAAAATTAGAACATAAGAAAATTAGACTTTCTTACACGAAGCTATTCACAACATATCGCACATTTTCCATTTATACTATTTTCTTATTCTTAGAAAATTTTTTATGTTCTTTTTTTTTTTGAAGGATCTCGATTGAAGCATCTCGCACCTTTTTTAAGCATGAAAGATTCGTAGGTTTTTTCCTTTTACTTTTTTTCTTTTACTATAGTCTATTCTAGTCTATTCTCGTATTATTTTTCTCCCCCTCCTTGGATTCTTTCAATGAAGAATTATCTTCGATTTTTTTGATTTTGACTTGATTGAAATTAAGTGGATGCAGTGAAAAAAGAAGTTGAATTAGACTACTATTTCAATCTACTAATCGATTCTATGTAGATTCAAGATAATATAATAGAAAGAATCTAAAGTGTGGTAGAAAAAACTATATGTAGTTCTACCACACTTTATGATTCCAACCAGACCCTTTCATTTAAGACTTGGATTTTTTATTTTCTTTAATCCCTTTTTCATTTCTTCAATGATTAATTGGAATTCCAATTAATCATTTTGACTGGCTGTTTTTACATAAATAATAAGTAAAAAGGCAGTAGGGACTAGAATGAACAATGCTGTAGCAATAAATGCGAGAATATTGACTTCCATAACTTCTTTATTTTTTTTTCACAATAACTCGGGATGTAATCCCATGGAGAGGAAAAAGGGGTATCCTGTAAATTCAAGGGGAGGACTTGCATTCTGATAATACTGAATCAATTCAATATTATGAATATTGGATCTATCAAATCAATTCATGGTTGATAGTGGAATAATATAACATAGGAAGATCTCTTATCCATACTAAGACCAAAATAGGTTTTTTGATTGGATTCGAAACCCCCTCTATTCTATTTTTCATTCTTTTCTACTTTTGCTTTTCTATATGTATAACCCAAAATCTTTCTTATCTTATCCAATTTCCCTTCCTTTTTCTTATAGTTATACATACAATTATGTATGTATTATATGACCAACTTTCTATGGGTCACATAGACATCCCAATAAGCAGTAGAAGTAGAAATGAGATGGAGAAAAGAGGATCTTAAATAAAAAGGATCCCATATTTTAATTTAGGAAAAAGAGTGTTTGCTTGGTTTTTATTTTATTAGGTTACTATCAATATACGCTTTTTGGGGTCTAAAGATGAGAGCAAATCCATAAAAAAAGGAGTCGGCAAATGGAGTGAGAATGAGATGGATTCTTTCCAATTATTCATTGAACATACACAAACAAAGTTGGAACTAGAAAATGGAAGGGGTGCGGTTTAACCCCCAAAAAGTAACTAATTAGATGAAATTCATTCTCTAACAATAAACGAATACGGTTTATGTATGGATTCCGGTAAAATACCGGTACTCGATTTCATAAGAGTCGAATAGGAAGTTAAGATGAGGGTGGTATAATCATAAAAATAGAGTAGTATCCTAAATTATACTAATCCACGTATGATATGTATGCCTTTCCTTATGCACCGGAAGTAGTGAAAAAAAATTCTATACTGCACTGCTCTCTTTTTACTGAGAAATGCAAAAAAAGAAAAGTGAAGTAAGGGTGCCCCATAGATATTTGATCTTGCCTCCTGTCCCCCCCCTTTTTTTTTCATCAAAAATTTCCATGAAAAAAGGAAAGATGAATTTGTCCATTCATTGAACCCTAGTTCGGGACTGACGGGGCTCGAACCCGCAGCTTCCGCCTTGACAGGGCGGTGCTCTGACCAATTGAACTACAATCCCTGCGGGGTGTATGGCATGGCATGCCTATTCTTAAATAGAAGATTCGATCCGTCTGTCGTGCTCTAAGAAATAGACGAATCATATACTACATACCCGCATATCCTATGTGGGTATAGTGAGAGTGGCATAACTAGTATGTTGCGATTTTTTATCCCTAAAAATAAACGATAATCCGCCTTTCCATAAGAAAGGCTCTTTTCTTTGTCTTTTCTTTGTAAGATAAAGAATCAGAGAGATATGGATTAGAAATCAATTTCCCCGTTTCTCTTTATCCTTTATTTCTATGGATAATCCATTTTTTTTCTTCCATAAAAAATAATGGATTTAGTTCATATTCACGAAGCCCTAAATTTTTGGGCCGAGCTGGATTTGAACCAGCGTAGACATATCGTCAACGAATTTACAGTCCGTCCCCATTAACCGCTCGGGCATCGACCCAGGAAGAATTTATTCTAGGCTTTTTGATAATCTATGATTAACCTCTTTTTATAATACTCCCTACCCCCAGGGGAAGTCGAATCCCCGCTGCCTCCTTGAAAGAGAGATGTCCTGAACCACTAGACGATGGGGGCATCACTAGACGATAGCACCGTATACAACCACTCGTCATTATACTATAATGATAGTATGAGCAGTTTTTTGGAATTGTCAATATACTCTTCGAACTAGATCAAAGAAAAGAGTCTTTACTACTTTTCTGTTATGCTTTCATAGGATTTTTTTTAGTTGATGGTTAGGTTAATTCACGGATCATCCCCTACCTTTTAAGCTTTTTAAGGTTAAGGAAATTCGTTTAAAGGGTATAGAATAAGAATAGACTAATAAAAAGGAATCTAAATTAGTTCAGTACAGGTATTGATTTGATTGCTATAACAGGAAAAAGAGTCCAATTTCATTTTTTTTTGCAATTTGAACTCTGTGCTTCGTTTAGTGTTCAGACCAAAAATGTGGGCATCTCGCACTAAACTAAGTCATAAAATTGCAAAAAAAAAAATGGATACATTTTCAAAAAAGAAATGAATGAATTTAGTAGAAAAGTACTTTATCGGATTCGAACCGATGACTTCTGTCTTACCAAGGCATTATTCTACCACTAAGTGAAAAGCCCTTTATCGGATTTGAACCGATGACTTATGCCTTACCATGGCATTACTCTACCACTGAGTTAAAAGGGCTTTTTATTCAATAATTAGCCACTTTCATTTACCATTATGGGTCTACTGCATAATGTACATATTATATGTATATATTAATGTACATAATATATGTATATATAGAGATATGTAGAGATTTTCTTTTCTATATATCGAGATCGAGATATCGAAGTTTATTTATGGCGAGGTTTAAAATCTTGAGAAAATTAAGAAAAATAAGAAAATCTTTCATATTATCTCTTATCACTTGCACAAAGTATAGGTATTTATTATTATATAAATAAATACATATACATATCATGTATAATAAAATACATGAACAGAGAGTTGACACACCCAAAAATTATTATATATCGGATACATTTGAAGAGGCTAAGTTCATAGGTATGTAAACACGATCTCGTACGACTCACCAAACCAAAGCTCGGAAGTTCCATTTTTTTTTTAAGAGGAGAACAAATATGTATCAATTGTTGAATCGGATACAACAATGGGCCAAAAAGGCCAAAGGGGCAATAAAAACTGCTGTTAAAAAAATGATAAACTTTTTTTTTATCTTTAGGCTATTCACTTTTCACGTGCTCAGAATGTTCTGCAGAATTAGGGACTTTTTTCTTCTATTGGCTGATCTTATGATGAGAACTTTCTACATTTATGTTTTATTTCCCCTAATTCTAATTGGGTGGGGTATAAAGGAATTTGCGCTCTTCATATACCCATATGGCTGGATAGTAATTTTCAGTGATATACTTCTTATCTGTTTTGGTGAGAGATTGAAACAATTTTTAGCAGGCATCTCTTGGAAAAACTTTAGAGTTCAAAACTTTTTAATTTTTCTTAAAAAGTTTTGGACGGATTTGTTGAAACTATTTTCAACAGGTACCCCTTGGAAATGGGGTACTTGACTATTCTACAAGGATTCTAGTGGATTTGGAACAAACTATGTTGGAGTTTTATCAACAATTTTATTCTAAAAAAAAGTTGGGAGTCGAATTTATACTGCAGAGTATAAAAATTATACTACTGCCTGCCCAACAAAAAATAAAAAGCATATCCTACATACCTAACTCCTCCAGGTTCAGGGTTTTCCGTTTCCGAACACTAGGAAAAGGGAGGATTCTAGATTTTCGATCCTAGGGTTAAAAGGAAGGGGACAGATACCCAATATGATTCTTAGGAGGAACGTTTGGTAATGGTTCTCTATGCTCTTTTTTATGTGTTCTTAGTTCTATTCATCTTCTTTGATTCTTTTAAACAAGAATCTAATAAACTAGAATTGAGCGGAAAAGAAGAGAGGAAATTAGGAAATGGAGGGGATCGACTAACCAGAGACTTTCTGGATCCTCTTTATGAAGAGTTTGAGGAATCCTCATCAGAGGACTCTGATGTAAATTTTCATCAGGTAAATCTGTCGATTCGTATCTGCTTTTCTTTTTAAGTTATTACTCTTTGTTGCTTCTCTCAAGCGATAGACGAAGTCTATGATAAATTTGTGAAAGTCATCTCACTCCTTCCCTATGGCTCGCACTTCATGATACGTGGAGGAAGAAAACATCTTTCCCAATTTCTTTTTTCTTTGTTCAATTCTGAACAAAAAAGAAAAGGAAGAAAGGGATTTATGGGGACTGTACTGCCTTTATATCTCTTAGTATATATTGTAGGAATAATTAAACGATTCCTTACAACAGTCTGGCACATTTACGTCCTCACAAATAATGATCCTTGTAGTCATAACCGTAGAATAGATCCTAATCGAAATGCATACATTTGGTTCATACGCTATTGGTATGGTAAGAAGAGATGTATTTTACAGACTAGAGAGGGGCTATCTAAATCCTAAAGTAAAGGCCCGCGATTGAAGTACCAACCGCCCACCGCCATGAACTTTCTCCTTTGATTCGATAAGGTGGAGTGGAATTAGCCTCCTTCTCGAATGGCTACCCTTGACAAAGGGTAGCATTGGTATCATAATCTACATGTAGCGGGTATAGTTTAGTGGTAAAAGTGTGATTCGTTCTATTAATAACTGAATTTGAAATGATATACTTAAGGCATCCTTAAGTTTTTTTATATTCATATTCCGATGAAAACTTTAGTTCTTATAAAGGGTTTAATCCTTTTCCTCTCAATAGCATATTGAGGAAGAATATACATTCTCGCGATTAGTATCCAAAGACTAATTGAATTTGCATCTAAAATACAAATTCGATTAGGAGTACGTAGTCGCGAAGCAAAATTTTGCATTGGATTAAGTATTCCGATAAGTATTCCGATTGAATAAATATGAGTAAAGGATCTATGGATGAAGATACAAAAAAGTTTATTTCCAATCGTAACTAAATCTTCTTTTGTTTTGTAGGAAATGGAAGCCCAATAGCTAAAAAACGATGGTTTTGGTTTACTAGAACCATCAGTATATTATATTGTTTCAGCTCGGTGGAAACCCAACTCTTTTCCTCAGGATCTCTTGAATGAAATTAGGGAACGAAGTAAGTAGATTAGATAGATATTTAGGAGAATTTCTATCTCCCTACTCTATAGGGATCATCTAGAAAGCGGAGAGCTTTGGTTCCATTCAGACAGAAAAGCTGACATAGATGTTAAGTGGTGAGAATATCCATAAAGGAGCCGAATGAAATCAAAATTTCATGTTCGGTTTTGAATTAGAGACGTCAAAAATAATCAACCAACGTCGACTATAACCCCTAGCCTTCCAAGCTAACGATGCGGGTTCGATTCCCGCTACCCGCTCCATTCTGTATAAAAAGACTATTCCATTTGTTTGTCTAGACATGGTAGAGACTTGTATTCAACCTTTTTCTTTCGTCCACTAGTTTTCGGCCCTACAGAGCGGAGTAGAGCAGTTTGGTAGCTCACGAGGCTCATAACCTTGAGGTCACGGGTTCGATTCCCGTCTCCGCACTTAGCAGTCCGTATAAATGGACTATTCTATTTGTATATATATGATAGAGGGCTATATCCAACCCTTTTTTTTATTCAGCAGGCAGAAAAAAAAAAAAAAATGAAAGAAAAGCATAGCCTATCCCCTTTTCAAAACCGTTTGTCTCTTGTTTGTCTCGGCGAATCCCCGGTTTAGGGAACTTTCTTAGAAAGTTGAATTTGCGCCCTCGAAGCACTCTTTTTTTTTAGTCGGGTGCAAAGGAAGGATAAGATAGGAAGGGGTACAGTACTAGACTAACAACTACTTAATTTAATATTCATTTAATATTAAATAGTAATTTAATAGAAGTAGTGTAGTTAAGTAGTCATTTACTATAATAATTTACTATATTAAAATTAAATAAATAATTAGTAAATAAATAATTTACTATAATATAAACTATAATAACTATAATATAAACTATAATATAAGTAGTTAAGTAGTCAACTAGACTGAATTTTTTATCATAGCACCTTACTAAATTAAGCTGGCGAGCGACGGGAATCGAACCCGTATCTTCTCCTTGGCAAGGAGATGTTTTACCACTGAACTACGCTCGCTACATTGAACTACGCTTGCTACGGCCTATATTTTATAGGGTATATCCACCTGGGTCGACCGTCTATGTCTGGGTCGACCGTTTCATTTTCTATTAGAGTTTTCTTTTTATTAATTGTCTATCAATCAATATTCTAATGGCAATAGAATTTCATAATAATGAAAGAGAATAGGTAATAATTCGGAACGAAAATAGCATTTTAATGTGTATAAAAATCCGAATTTTTTCGAAAAAAGGGCCTTTCTTTTTATTTATTTTGTATCGGGTTACTAAATACTAAACAAATTCAAGAAATAAGAGAATTCAGAATAGCTACCAGAAAGACTAATCCAATCCATAATGATGTACCGGAAAATACAACGTTTTTATTATTTGACCAACCATCAGGAGAAGCAAATACAAGGGGTACACTAATTACTAAAACTGAGGAAGTCGCGATTAATGCAAAAACAGCTAATTGGAAAGCAATAGTCATATTTATAATCCTCCAAACTACCTTCAAATAAAGTTGACTACATATTTCTATTTGATCCCTCACTTAATCAAAATTGTACGAAAATAAAGAAGTAGGAGGGGTTTAATCATGAATCCGTTGATTCTTCTTTTTATTAAAACTTTTTCCTTACCGTTTTTATTTGGATATGGAGTTGAGGGGAGGGGATTTAGCCTTTATTTCACAAACGGATATAGCGGATTCTGTATCCGTGTATACAGTATACAGAGATATATTGAAAGTGGACTTGCATCTGAGATGAGTTAGTAGATCATTTCATATAGCTATGTTCTATTTGTAGGAATAAAATAGGGATTGGGCTGTGGAGAGATGGCTGAGTGGTTGATAGCTCCGGTCTTGAAAACCGGTATAGTTCTAGGAACTATCGAGGGTTCGAATCCCTCTCTCTCCTTTTGTATATTGAATACATTTGTTTCTTTCTATCTATGTTTTTCTTTGTTCAGCCCCCTTATATCATTCTTTCATAAAAAAGCATGAATGGCTCGGCTAGATGGAATAACCGAGCCAGAACAGAAAAAAACTAGAACAGGTATAAATAAAAAATCTTAGTTAAGAGGGGTCATGTAAAGAACAGGTTCCAAATCACGATCAATTCCCTTTTCAAAGCCTGCTGCAGCAGCTCGGGCTCTTCCTGCATGCCACAAATGGCCCACAAAAAAGAAGAATCCTAGAACAAAATGGGAGGTCGCTAACCAACTCCTAGGAGAGACATAATTAACTGCATTGATCTCGGTAGCTACGCCACCCACGGAATTTAAAGAGCCTAAAGGAGCATGGGTCATATATTCTGCTGAACGTCGTTCTTGCCAAGGTTGGATGTCTTTTTTCAACCTACTCAAGTCCAAACCGTTGGGGCCCCTTAGAGGTTCTAACCACGGAGCACGAAGATCCCAAAAACGCATAGTTTCCCCTCCAAAAATAACCTCTCCCGTTGGGGAACGCATTAGATATTTACCTAAACCCGTCGGTCCTTGGGCAGACCCTACATTAGCTCCAAGACGCTGGTCTCTAACTAGAAAAGTAAATGCTTGAGCTTGAGAAGCTTCTGGTCCAGTGGGCCCGTAAAACTCACTTGGATAAGCCGTATTATTGAACCAGACAAAACAACAAGCGATAAAACCAAAAACAGATAAAGCAGCTAAACTATAAGACAAGTAAGCTTCGCCAGACCATACAAATGCACGGCGAGCCCATGCAAAGGGTTTGGTTAAGATATGCCAAATTCCGCCAAGTACACAAATGGAACCCAACCATACATGTCCCCCAATTATATCTTCTAAATCATCCACACTAACAATCCATCCTTCTCCCCCAAAAGGGGATTTTAGTAAATAACCAAATATAACACCGGGGCTAAGGGTCAAATTGGTAATTTTTCTTACATCCCCCCCCCCGGGGGCCCAGGTATCATATACGCCGCCAAAATAAAGAGCCTTGAGTACTAGAAGAAAAGCACCTAGACCTAACAAAATTAAGTGAATACCCAAAATTGTAGTCATTTTATTTCTATCTTTCCATACATAACCAAAGAATGGAAAAGATTCTTCAAGAGTCTCGGGTCCCAGAAGCGCGTGATAAATGCCACCGAAGCCTAAGACTGCGGAGGAAATTAAGTGAAGTACTCCGGATACAAAGTAAGGAAAAGTATCTAGAACTTCTCCCCCCGGCCCTACTCCCCAACCTAGAGTAGCTAAGTGCGGAAGTAAAATCAACCCTTGTTCATACATGGGCTTTTCTGGTACGAAATGGGCCACTTCAAATAGGTTCATTGCTCCGGCCCAGAATACGATTAATCCGGCATGGGCTACATGAGCTCCAAGTAGTTTACCGGACAAATTGATAAGTCTGGCATTCCCAGCCCACCAAGCAAAGCCGGTGGTTTCTTGGTCACGACCAGCTAAAACGAAAGTTCCATTAAAGAGCGTTTCCACGTGGTAGAACCTCCTCAGGGAATATAAGATTTTCATGAGGCTGATCCTGAGCTGCCATCCACGCACGAATACCCTCATTTAAAAGAATATTTTTGGTGTAGAAAGTCTCAAATTCAGGATCTTCCGCTGCACGGATTTCCTGGGAAACGAAGTCATAGGCACGTAGGTTCAGAGCCAGACCAACTACGCCAATAGCACTCATCCATAAACCGGTGACGGGTACAAATAGCATAAAGAAATGTAACCAACGTTTATTGGAAAAAGCAACACCAAAGATTTGGGACCAAAAGCGGTTAGCAGTGACCATTGAATAAGTTTCTTCAGCTTGAGTTGGGTTAAAAGCACGGAAGGTATTTGCACCATCGCCATCTTCGAATAGAGTGTTTTCTACGGTAGCCCCGTGGATAGCGCATAGCAGAGCTGCGCCTAATACTCCGGCAACTCCCATCATATGAAATGGGTTCAACGTCCAATTATGAAATCCTTGGAAGAAAAGGATGAACCGAAATATAGCTGCTACGCCAAAACTCGGCGCAAAGAACCAACCAGATTGTCCCAGTGGATAAATAAGGAATACGGAAACAAAAACAGCGATTGGACCAGAGAATGAAATTGCATTATAAGGCCGCAATTGAACAGACCGAGCAAGTTCAAATTGACGTAGCATGAAACCTATTAGTGCAAAAGCTCCATGGAGAGCGACAAAAGTCCAAAGACCACCTAATTGACACCAACGAGTAAAATCCCCCTGTGCTTCCGGTCCCCATAGTAGCAACAAAGAGTGTGCTAAACTATTGGCAGGTGTGGAAACCGCCGCGGTTAAGAAATTGCAACCTTCCAAATAGGAACTAGCCAATCCATGGGTATACCAAGAAGTTACAAAAGTAGTCCCTGTAAACCAACCCCCTAAAGCGAAATAAGCACAAGGAAAGAGCAATAAGCCGGACCATCCTACAAAAACGAAACGGTCCCTTCGTAACCAGTCGTCCATAATATCAAATAGATCGTTTTCTTCTTTAGTAACTCTACCAACGGCTATAGTCATAGTGATCCTCCTATTCAATTACTTCAACCATTTTCGAGCACCTCATATTACTTCCAGGGCATACGATAGTTTGATTATCTGTGGACGATTTCTTTCTCGTTCAATGCCCTTTTTCAGTCGTCTCGAAGATAGAAATTTTCCATTTTTATCTATGGGGTCACAACCAAGGTCGTGCTAAATCCACGAATTTCATTTAATTCATTTTTCTTATACTATAGAAAAGAAATAAAGAAATAAACATTTGAATTCAGCATTATTCCATGATTTCTATTTCAAAGCCTATTTTTTAAGGGAAAACCCCTCTTTTCTCATTCGCTCTCTATTGCATGGGTGGAAGAACAAAAATAGGATTCTGAAACAAAAAGAAAGATATTGAAAAGAAAAATTGCCTTTTGAAACCCTTTATTCATTATGTGTAACGGAAAAGAGTTGCGATTTCTTCTTATTCCTATAGAACGTCTAGTAACAAGAATATGAAATCGTAAATAGCGAAAAATTCTTGCCTTGCGCGATCTAAGTCTAAGGAAATAAAAAAATGCGCTTATACACCAATTTCATCCACATCGAATTTATATATCAGAATAGCGGATAGAGGAATCATTCAAGGGGTCAGGTCTACTTACTTTATCTTTCTTTCCAATTTTATTGTGGGTTTGATAAGAACCTTTTTTGCTTTGTGGATAAAAAAAAGAGTTTTTTTTATAACCCGCTTGTTTTATTCTAACAAATTCTATATGGAACTGCCCGCTGAAGAGAAAATCGATCTGATTGTCTCTCAGCCTATATCGAATTTTGGAAAGAAAAAACAAGAATTTTCTTCTTTTTTTTATTAACATTAAGAAAAAAGAATATAATTAAAATGGAATTGGCAATATAATTTTTATGCACTTTTGAAATGAAAGAAAAAGGAAGGATTTTTTGCAATCGTTATTTCTTGCCTCTGTCATATCATGAAAACCTTTCGATTTGGAACGGGGAGAGATGGCTGAGTGGACTAAAGCGGCGGATTGCTAATCCGTTGTACAATTTTTTTGTACCGAGGGTTCGAATCCCTCTCTTTCCGCCCCCTCGGATCATTTGGGACTTTCGAATTGTAAGGAATTCTGACCCCCGGATTTTCTCATAAATAAATGTACGAAATAAATCCAATTTTAATTTATAAGAAAAAATTCCCAAAAATTTTGGATTTTTACTCCTCACGCCCAGGATTACGTCCTGGGTCATTAGATAAGAATCCAAAGATAAAGAGGGAAACAAAGAATATCACTACTTTATAAACAAAAAGTTTGAGAGTAAGCATTACATAATCTCCAAAATTTTTTTTGTTAAGGAATAGATTACCCATTTTTCCTTACCACACGGATCCACTAGGATGGGTTTTCTTTATTTTGACACCTAAAAATGCAAAAATCAATTCTTAAAAAAATTGCAAGAATTGCTTTATAATAAGCACTCTTATCAATATCAAAAATTAGTTTAGGTATTGTGTGGGTACCTAAAGGTACGTTCAACGTAGGCGCAGGGGGTAGAAAGGCTGATCAAAATTTATTGCTGCAGCTATACATTCAATGTAGAAGAATTTGAATTTTAGAATCGAAGGTTCATAATATAAGACTTCTCGGCTCTTATCCATTTTTTTTTTTTGGAATGAATACATCATTCAATTTGGCAGGCAGAATAGTAAAGATTTCATCGAAAACTTACAGCAGCTTGCCAAACAAACGCTAATAGAAAAAAGAGTACAGGTATGACAGGCATAACATCCACGATTGGGTTGAAAATGGCATAAGCTTCGGGTAATTTGGCGAAGAAAAAGCTAGTCGGACAAAGAACAGAATTAAAACAGATACAGGTTAAACTAAGTATATTAGGCATAACAAGCATTTCATTCTTGTAGAGTAGATAATTGGATTTTGATTGAGTTATTTTTCTAAGGGAAAAAGCAAAAGAAAAAGTGGATTCCAAATCCTTTTTTCTTCGGACTTTCCCAAACACAAAATACCTCCTTGTATTCGCATTCTCAAACGAGAATGGAAGAAATTCGACTTTCATATAATATCTTAATAGAATTCCATGTAATGATCAATGCATTTTTTGTATTCTATATTATCTGCATGTCTAGAATCCTAGCAAGAAAATATCCCTCATTTTTTAGGTAATTGAAGTGGGATTGACGAATAATATATAAAAATAATAGTGTTTATTAGTGTCTCATAAAACGAAATGACATGGGGCGTGGCCAAGTGGTAAGGCAGCGGGTTTTGGTCCCGTTACTCGGAGGTTCGAATCCTTCCGTCCCAGATTTTTTCTGATGAAGCGAAAGATAGAATCGTATTGTGCCCTGCACGACACAAAAGTTTATTAAAGAGAATAATTATCTCTTATGAACTCGTAGATTAGATGCATTTCTAAGCATTTTTTTCTTTCTCAGAAAACAAAAAATAAAGTGTCAAGTCCAGTCAAATTTAATATCTTTATTTTCATGAAAAATTTTTGTCTATCAGGCACATTCAGGATATGCCCCTACTACTCATTACTCATATGTGTTTTGAATATGTGTTTTGAAATTTGAACTTTTTTGATAAACTTTATACCCCGTATCTATGAAGTGGGAATTCTTACAGGATCCATTTGACACCCAATATGAAAGAAAAGAAGTACCCCCCTATTTATTTTCAAAAAACAAAAGAACTAAAGTAAGTAAAAAAAAAGAGGGGGAGTATTCTAATTCTATGTTTCATGGCCAGATTAAAGAGTAGGATGTTTTTAGTTTCAGCACAGGCCTTAAAACTTTTGACCAAGATCGGCGCGAAAAAAAAGAAAAAGGTTTCCATTCTACGGATAGGGACTCTATTTTTCTATTTTAGGTATTATCTGATTTGCAAATATCCATTTCTAAATCAATGGAATGTGAGGATTAGAGATAAATTCATATATTCTGTCTACTCTACTTTCGAATTGATTGAAAAAAAAAAAAATTTAATGAGGTAAAACACTGTATAGAAAATGAGACCTATCCCTTTATGATAGAGATAGATTTTTGTTGTATTATTTGTTTTCTTGTATTATTAGTAAAAAAGAAGCGTCCTTCTTTTCTTTGGTTAAGCGAAAACGATCTCGATCTGTGATTCTTTAAATATCTAGAATGATCCATTTCGGTAAGGTTAAGGTAAGAACTGTTCGTTGGTTAGAATGGATTCGAAAAAAATCGTACTTTTCTTATTTTTTATTTTGAGTTCTTTCTTTCTTTTAGGTAAAAGAAAGAATGCTATAAGTAAAAGCAAAGACCTTAATTTTACTTTACAAAAAAAATTTCTTTCTTTTGTTATTCGAGTCGAAGAAGTATGAGAATTTTATAACTACCCAAAAACGACCAATCTTTTCATTGGCATAGCTTATTTGTTTAATAGCTTATTTGTTTAATAGTTAATTGTTTTTGTTACAGAAAAATATATTAATTCATTAAATTAATTCCACTTTTTTTGAGGTTGATAGTTTATTTGTTGGGAAAGAGTCGATCCTTCTCATTTCAGGATTGATCATCTTGAGTTCTCTGTTGAGAATGGAAATTCAATAATAAAAATAAATAAGTCTTAAGTAAACTATTTTATTCCTCTTTTTGAACTATGTTTCATTCATATGATAGAATATGGGTTTAAATAAATTGTATCTTTGCAGAGTGTTCCCCGATAAATACTTATTTCTTTTATCCAATTTTCTCCATAGATAGCAGGTTTTAATTAGTATACAAAAGCAATGACTATTCATGATTCCATCCATATTGGATCAATTCTCGATACCATTTTGCAATGAAATTAGAGGAATGTTATGGTAAAACTTCGTTTAAAACGATGTGGTAGAAAGCAACGTGCGACTTGAAGGACATGATCGATTGTGGATTTTGCTATCCATCATTTTCCATAGTAATGAAAATGCTCTTGGCTCGACATAGTCTGTTCTATTCGTCCCGAACCGAATTTGCGCTGGGTTGTTTGTAAGTAAAGTAAATAGTACACGATGGAGCTCGAGAGGACAGAATTTCTTTTTGATCAAGGGAAAGAATCTAGGGTTAGTGAAAACTAATAAATTAGGCCAACTTTGTCAGTCTATCCTTAATATAGAAATCAAAAGGTTAAAATAAGAAAAAGTCTAATTTTGGAAGATTGGAAAAACTTTTTTGATTAAAAGTCTATCTGAATCAATTGTTCATATTTGATTTCTATAGAAGAGTGAGATGCTTTATCGAAGGAAATAAGAAAAAAGAAAGGGTATGTTGCTACTCTTTTGAAAGAAAAAAGAATAGGAGTTCCCGAAGTAATGTCTAAACCCAAGGATTTCACAAATCAAAGATAAAGGATTCCGGAACAAGTAAACACGATTTTCAACCGTCTCAACAATAGAATTAGATCAGAATAAGGAATAAAAGTCAATTTGTTCGAGATGAGATAAAGAAAAGAGTTTAGAGACGACTCAAAAAATTTCGAAGGGTTTTTCTTTTGAAGTTTGTCAGTCAAAATTAGCCAACTTGAGTCATGAGTATAAATGAAATTGGTTTTTTATTTTCTTTAAGGAAATTAATGCAAGTCATAATCGAATTTCTATCTATTTGCATTATAGACAGAAATTCGAATCATTTTCTCGAGCCGTATGAGGAGAAAACCTCCTATACGTTTCTAGGGGGGGTTGTTTATCTACATCTATCCCAATAAGCTATCTATCGAATCGTTGCAATTGATGTTCGATCTCGAAGAGAAGGAAGAGATCTTCGAAAAGTAGGTTTTTATGATCCGATAAAGAATCAAACTTGTTTAAATGTTCCAGCTATTCTCTATTTCCTTGAAAAGGGTGCTCAACCTACAAGAACAGTTTATGATATTTTAAGGAAGGCAGAATTCTTTAAAGATAAAGAAAGAACTTTGAGTTAATTGAAGAACTAAATGAATAAAAAAGTAGGAGAGGGTCCTTAGTACCCCTTAATTATTTAGACACAATTTGCCTCTTTCTTAGTCCTATTTTTTTTTGCTGCATTTATATCGTGCCAATCCAACAAAAGTCCCTATTTTATTTCCTTTTTCTATCTAATTACATTGTATTTCCATTGACAAAGGTCTATTGAACAAATAGAATTTGTAGATAGATGGGTCTCTTTATTGTCACTCCATATTAGGTATTTCTGTCTACACTTCGTTCAAATGATAGGGTTGCCCCTCTTGCATGTACTCTCATACAAGATTATTTTACTTCTTTAAATAAAAATTGCCAAAAAAATCACAATTTTGCCATTGTGATTGGGGCTGCTTTTTTTTTACCCTTAGACTTAGTGAAATTGAACCGGATCTGTTCATTTTGGTATTTTAGTGTTTTTAATGGATTAGAAAATCTTTCTTTTGATGTCTTGCTAATTCAATGTTTTGACAGGAGCGTCCGGTGTAATTTCATCGATTTTTAGATTTTGATCGTATCTAAGAGATCCTATTTTATCTGGGTTGCTAACTCAATGGTAGAGTACTCGGCTTTTAAGTGCGGCTATGATCTTTTACACATTTGGATGAAGCAACAAATTCGTCCAGACTCTTGGTAGAGTCTAGAAGACCACGACTGATCCTCAAAGGTAATGAATGGAAAAAATAGCATGTCGTAATAAAATCAATTTCTTTTTTTTTTTTTTAATCAAAAAATTCTGATTTTCTGGGTCTAGTGAATAAATGGATAGAGCCTGGCTCTAATTCTGGTAAAATAAAAAAAAAGCAACGAGCTTAACTTCTTAATTGGTTAATTGGAAGGATTCCCCGATCTAATTAGACGTTAAAAATAGATTAGTGCCTAATGCAGGGAAAGGTTAGGTTTTCCTATGAGTGGACCCTTTACTTTTTTTTTAGAAATCCTAATTATTCTTGATTATGGATTGAAAAGGGATGTTATGACTTGAATGTGTAAAAGAAACAGTATATTGATAAAGAGACTGTATTCCAAAGTCAAAAGAGCGATTGGCCTGCAAAAATAAAAGATTTGTTCTTGTTTGTTTTGTAATTAGAACAAACATAAACTAATTAGATAGAAAAGGAGCGGAAAAAGTTCTATGGATTAGACTCCCTTTCTTTCCTGGGTTTGTATTATGCAACACCTTGTTCTGACCATATTGCACTATGTATCATCATTTGATAAACCGAGAAATGCTTTTTTCTCTGATTCAAGTAGAAATACAAATGGAAAAATTCGAAGGGTATTCAGAAAAACAGAAATCTCGTCAACACTACTTCGTCTACCCACTTCTCTTTCAGGAATATATTTATGCATTTGCTCATGATTATGGATTAAATGGTTCCGAACCTGTGGAAATTTTTGGTTGTAATAACAAGAAATTTAGTTCAATACTTGTGAAACGTTTAATTATTCGAATGTATCAGCAGAATTTTTTGATTAATTCGGTTAATTATCCTAACCAAGATCGATTGTTTGATCACCGCAATTATTTTTATTCTGAGTTTTATTCTCAGATTCTATCTGAGGGGTTTGGGATTGTTGTAGAAATCCCACTCTCGCTAGGGCAACTACCTTGTCCAGAAGAAAAAGAAATACCAAAGTTTCAAAATTTACAATCTATTCATTCAATATTTCCCTTTTTAGAAGACAAATTTTTGCATTTACATTATCTATCACATATAGAAATACCCTATCCTATCCATTTAGAAATCCTGGTTCAACTCCTTGAATACCGGATTCAAGATGTTCCCTCTTTGCATTTATTGCGATTCTTTCTCCACTATTATTCGAATTGGAATAGTCTTATTACTTCAATGAAATCCATTTTTATTTTGAAAAAAGAAAATAAAAGACTATTTCGATTCCTATATAACTCTTATGTATCAGAATATGAATTTTTCTTGTTGTTTCTTCGTAAACAATCTTCTTGCTTACGATTAACATCTTCTGGAACCTTTCTGGAACGAATCATCTTTTCTGGGAAGATGGAACATTTTGGTGTAATGTACCCGGGGTTTTTTCGGAAAACCATATGGTTCTTTATGGATCCTCTTATGCATTATGTTCGATATCAAGGAAAGGCAATTCTTGCATCAAAAGGCACTCTTCTTTTGAAGAAGAAATGGAAATCTTACCTTGTCAATTTCTCGCAATATTTTTTCTATTTTTGGACTCAACCACAAAGGATTCGTCTAAACCAATTAACAAACTCTTGCTTCGATTTTCTGGGGTACCTTTCAAGTGTACCAATAAATACTTTGTTAGTAAGGAATCAAATGCTGGAGAATTCTTTTCTAATAGATACTCGAATGAAAAAATTCGATACCACAGTCCCTGCAACTCCCCTCGTTGGATCCTTATCAAAAGCTCAATTTTGTACTGGATCGGGGCATCCTATTAGTAAACCCGTTTGGACTGATTTATCAGATTGGGATATTCTTGATCGTTTTGGTCGGATATGTAGAAATCTTTTTCATTATCATAGTGGATCTTCGAAAAAACAGACTTTGTATCGACTAAAATATATACTTCGACTTTCATGTGCTAGAACTTTAGCTCGTAAACATAAAAGTACGGTACGAACTTTTATGCAACGATTGGGTTCGGTATTTTTAGAAGAATTTTTTACGGAAGAAGAGCAAGTTTTTTCTTTGATGTTCACCAAAACCAAAACAATTCACTTTTCTTTCCATGGATCACAAAGTGAGCGTATTTGGTATTTGGATATTATCCGTATCAATGACCTGGTGAATCCTCTTACTCTTAATTAATCATTAGACAAAATTAATAAACTAGAAAAGATCGATATCAAGATAAAACTTGCACATTTTCCATTCTGAAATGTTCCATAGTAGGTGAATCACTTTAACTAATTTAAAATTCTAAAAATTAGTGGACTTCCTCTTCGGAATAGAAATTGGCTATTTCTACATAGGGAAAGTCGTGTGCAATGAAAAATGCAAGCACGATTTGGGGAGGGGTTTTTTTCTATTGTAACAAGGAAGAATTATCTACTCCATCCGACTAGTTCCGGGTTCGAGTCCCGGGCAACCCATATGGAAAATAGAAAAGAGCAATCTGAGTTTTGAATTTTTACTAACTTCATTTCCAAAATTTTTGGATTTGGTAAATGAAGTTATACGAAAATACAATCGTTGGGGCTAGTTTGGTTGACATTGGTATATGGACTATGTTATACTGTTAAATAACAAGCCTTCTATTATCTATTTTCTTTCTAGTTAATACGTGTGCTTGGGAGTCCTTGCAATTTGAATAAACCAAGATCTTACCATGACTGCAATTTTAGAGAGACGCGAAAGTACAAGCCTGTGGGGTCGCTTCTGCAACTGGATAACTAGCACCGAAAACCGTCTTTACATTGGATGGTTCGGTGTTTTGATGATCCCTACCTTATTGACCGCAACTTCCGTATTTATTATCGCCTTCATCGCTGCTCCTCCAGTAGATATTGATGGTATTCGTGAGCCTGTTTCTGGTTCTTTACTTTATGGAAACAATATTATCTCTGGTGCTATTATTCCTACTTCTGCGGCGATCGGATTGCATTTTTACCCAATTTGGGAAGCTGCATCTGTTGATGAATGGTTATACAATGGCGGTCCTTATGAGCTAATTGTTCTACACTTCTTACTTGGTGTAGCTTGTTATATGGGTCGTGAGTGGGAACTTAGTTTCCGTCTGGGTATGCGCCCTTGGATTGCTGTTGCATATTCAGCTCCTGTTGCAGCTGCTACTGCTGTTTTCTTGATTTACCCTATTGGTCAAGGAAGTTTCTCTGATGGTATGCCTTTAGGAATATCTGGTACTTTCAACTTTATGATTGTATTCCAGGCAGAGCACAACATCCTTATGCATCCATTTCACATGTTAGGTGTAGCTGGTGTATTCGGCGGTTCCCTATTCAGTGCTATGCATGGTTCCTTGGTAACCTCTAGTTTGATCAGGGAAACCACTGAAAATGAGTCTGCTAATGAGGGTTACAAATTTGGTCAGGAAGAAGAGACTTATAATATTGTGGCTGCTCACGGTTATTTTGGTCGATTAATCTTCCAATATGCTAGTTTCAACAACTCTCGTTCTTTACACTTCTTCTTGGCTGCTTGGCCTGTAGTAGGGATCTGGTTCACTGCTTTAGGTATTAGTACTATGGCATTCAACCTAAATGGTTTCAATTTCAACCAATCTGTAGTTGATAGCCAAGGTCGCGTTATTAATACTTGGGCTGATATCATCAACCGTGCTAATCTTGGTATGGAGGTAATGCACGAACGTAATGCTCACAACTTCCCTCTAGACCTAGCTGCTCTTGAAGTTCCATCTCTTAATGGATAAGGTTTTTCTCTCCTAAACATATAGGAATTTTTGAAGGAAGGAAAGCCGGAAATACCCAATATCTTGTTCCAACAGGATATTGGGTATTTCTTTGTTTATTCTGAATCTTTCTATTCTGAATTCAATTAACGACGAGATTTAGTATCCTTTCTTGTACTTTCATAACTCGTGAAATGCCGAGTAGGCACGAATTCCCCCAATTTGCGACCTACC
>Ga0182192_1000012_pt1 | contig 16369 bp, 9 predicted proteins | sample G6R1MG_47_FD_128382 | JGI IMG/M metagenome (GOLD analysis project Ga0182192, IMG submission 128382) | Miscanthus phyllosphere microbial communities from Michigan, USA - G6R3_NF_22AUG2016_LD1 MG | ecosystem: Host-associated > Plants > Phyllosphere > Phylloplane/Leaf | place: USA: Michigan...
GAGGGCCCGATATTTATGCTGACACTTGCCCTTTGTAACCTTTTGTGCTCCTCTTTTATTCCCTGGCCCTAGCAAAGCAAAATCATTTTCGAAATGATAGGGCTTCCCTAACTTTAGTAAGTTGGGTTAAATAATAGGGTTCGGCGAAATAAAAAGGTGTATACTAAAGTGTGCTACGCGTTTATGTGTAACTCGAAAATATTATTATTATCATTTAAAAAAATAAGGAACTATATGTTACTATGTTGTTAAAAACATAGTTTCTATTAATGAGCCTATCTATTATTCTTTTTCTAATTGGTATTCTGGGTTTTGTTCTTAACCGTAAAAACATTATTCTGATGCTAATTTCCATTGAAATTATGCTACTAGCTGTAACTCTACTAGTTCTAGTTAGTTCTTATAGTTTTGATGATATTCTAGGTCAAACATATAGTATTTATATTATTGCCATTGCTGGTGCTGAGTCTGCTATTGGACTGGGTATCCTTGTTGCTTACTATCGACTACGAGGAAATATTTCACTAACTAATTAATTCATGTATCTAAGTCTTATTCTACTACCTATTTTTGGTAGCATTGTTTCCGGTTTTCTTGGACGTAAAATCGGAGTTACAGGTGCACACATTATTACATGTACTTGTACTATTCTAAGTGCAGTATTTGCTATTGTAGCTTTTTATGAAGTTGGTCTTTGTGACTCACCTGTAAGTATCAATCTGACAAGTTGGATTGATAGTGAACTTATGGATGTTAGTTGGGGTTTCATGTTTGATACTCTGACAGTATCTATGCTTCTTCCAGTACTAGTAGTTAGTTCTCTAGTTCATATCTTTTCTGTAGATTATATGAGTGCAGATCCACATAATCAACGATTCTTCTCTTACCTATCAATGTTTACATTCTTTATGCTAGTTCTAGTAACAGGTGATAACTATCTAATCATGTTTGTAGGTTGGGAAGGAATTGGGATCTCTTCTTACCTTCTAATTAACTTCTGGTTTACACGAATTCAAGCAAATAAAAGTGCCATTAAAGCACTAGTTGTAAATCGAGTTGGTGATATGTTCCTAAGTGTAGGATTTTTTGCTATTTTCTTTGTTTTCGGTAACCTAGATTATGCTACAGTATTTACTCTAGCACCATTCATCAATGAAACTCTTCTAACAATCATTGGACTACTACTACTATTTGCTGCTATGGGTAAAAGTGCACAAATTGGACTACATACTTGGCTACCTGACGCGATGGAAGGACCTACTCCAGTTAGTGCTCTAATTCATGCTGCTACACTAGTAACAGCTGGTGTATATCTGGTACTACGATCAAGTCCTATCATTGAATATGGACCAACAACACTAATTGTTATTACTTGGGTTGGTGCTCTAACTGCCTTTTTTGCTGCAAGTACTGGACTACTACAAAATGATCTAAAACGGGTAATTGCTTATTCTACTTGTTCACAAATGGGTTATCTATTTATGGCCTGTGGTCTTAGTCAATATAACGTTGCTCTATTTCACCTTGTAAATCACGCTTTCTTTAAAGCACTTCTATTCCTAGCTGCCGGAGCAGTACTTCATGCTACTTATGATCAACAAGATCAACGACGACTAGGAGGTCTTCTTGGTTTCCTACCATTTACATATACAGCTATTCTAATTGGTAGTCTAAGTCTAATGGCTCTACCATGGCTAACTGGATTCTATTCAAAAGATCTAATTCTAGAAGTAGCTTATGGTCAATATGAATTCTCAGGTATTGCAGCTTACTGGCTTGGTACTCTATCTGCTTGTCTAACAGCCTTTTATAGTCTACGACTTATTAGTCTGACATTCCTAACTTACCCTAACGCAAGCAAATCCGTATATCTTAACACACATGATGCACCTACAATTGTAATGATCCCACTTACAATTCTAAGTCTACTTGCTATCTTCTTTGGTTATATCGGACGAGATATGTTTGTAGGTATGGGTAGTGATTTCCTAAGCCCTAGCCTGTTCACTCATCCTAGTCATATTACACTAATGGAAGCTGAATTTGGTCTAAGTCTAGGAATTAAACTACTACCTGCCATTGGTACTCTAGCAGGAGCTGGACTAGCTCTATATCTTTACCACGTAGCACCTCTATTTACTATTGCACTTACAAATAGTCCAACAGGACAAAAACTTTATCGTTTCTTTAACGGTAAATACTTTGTAGATGTAATTTATAACCATTACTTTATTAATGGTGGTCTACAATTTGGATATACAGTAAGTAAAACACTAGATCGTGGTATTATTGAACTTGTTGGTCCTCATGGACTATCTTCAAGTCTAACTACAAGTAGTAAAACTATTAGTAAACAAGATAATGGTTCTGTTACAAGTTATGCACTTTATATTCTACTTGGACAAATCATTATTACTCTAGTAGTATTTGCACCTATTCTTTTCCAAAGCACAAGTGACGTAATGAGTATTAGTATGATTCAGGTACTACTTGTATCTGTAGGTATTATTCTTCTACTCGATACTAAAAACACTTCTAACCATTAATAACATTAATATATATATCCTTAGCCCAGCTTAGTGTCCCTCCAATCCTTTTTCCTAGGAAAAAGGATAAGGGAGGGGCTCCCTAACTTTAGTTAGCCAGTGCGAAACTTAAAGTTAGGGAACTCTTATGTTTTTGAAAAACATTTTGCTTTGCTTTTGCTAGGGGAAGGTTATACATATTTGTAATAAAAATAATAAATTCATCCATTTATATTTTTAATACATTTCTAATAACCTTGTCTTTTCCGATTTTTTACTTTTTCTCAAAGCTAGTTACATTGGAGAAGAAAGGATATACTATTCTGTAAAAAATGGAACGTGCTTTGTCTTAGGTGTCCAATCCTAAAACCCCTTTCCGGTATAAGACAGACTACCTTTCTTTTTAACTCTACTTTTTAATATAAAAAGGTAAAAAAGAAGGCTACGGAGTCTAGATTATAAGAGATTATAAGCTGAGAAAGAGGGTGAGGAAATGGGTGTACAAATACAAGTCAAGTAAAGAGAAAGAATAAATGTGTTACTAAAGGTATCAAAAAGCAATTATTAGGATTACACCCTTTATCTCTCCCTTTCAGTATGCAGTTTCCACCGGTAGTAGTTGCATTTCTAAAAGCACCAGTACTACGTTATTTTTTAAATAAGATGCGTAGTACACATACTATTATCTAATAGTATGATTTTGCTAATCAGATAATAACTACTTGTGTACTTTAGATATAAACCATTTATAAACAACAATGTCATTCATGATTCACTCACCTCTAGAACAATTTGAAGTAACTAGTCTGGTAGCTCTTGATCTACCTGTACTAGGTTATACTCATTTTAGTCTAACAAATCTAGGTCTATATACTATTATTACTGTATATATTTCACTAGCTTTTCATTTTATTGCAAATAACAACAAACAACTAGTACCTAGTCGATGGAGTATCTCTCTAGAAAGTAGTTTTGCTTCAGTACATGGGCTAGTTAAAGCTCAAATTGGATCTTCTAATGAAGTATATCTACCATTTATCTATTCACTATTCTTCTTCGTTCTATTTGCCAACCTAAGTGGTAATATTCCATATTCATTTACGGTTATGACAAGTATGATCGCTAGTCTAGGTCTAAGTGTAATGATCTTTCTAGGAGTAACTATTCTAGGTCTTCAACTACATAAACTACACTTCTTCTCATTCTTTGTACCAAACGGATGTCCAGCAGCACTTATTCCACTGCTAGTGCCAATTGAAATTATTTCATATCTAGCACGAGCAGTATCTCTAGGAGTACGGCTGTTTGCTAACATGGTAGCAGGTCACACACTTCTAAAAATTCTAAGTGGATTCCTAGCTCCAATGTTTACTGGAGGTGTAATTATGGCAGTTATTACTCTAATTCCATTTACAGTGTTCGTAGCTCTAATTGGACTGGAAATTGCAGTATCATTCATCCAAGCTTATGTATTCTGTATTCTAACAGCTTCATATATTAAAGATGCTATTGATCTACACTAATAATCCCTTTTTTACCTTTCACCTCAACTACTGCCCCTCTTTTCATTTTCGAAATGAATGGGGCTCCCTAACTTTAGTAAGCTGGTGTGAAAATTAGGGAGGCCTTATCCTTTTTCCTGGAAAAAGGATTGGAGGGCCAGTATACAAAAGGTTAGCGCAAGCGCGTAAATCCATCTATTTTAAGTAGAATAGTAGTATCAGTTACTACTTCTTATTCTATCTTGCAATAGGCAGATATATTGGCTAAGATAGAATACTTCAGGGTTTTTGGCATTATAGTAGTACTACTAACATTATAATCATATAGGTATTAAGTTTAAATAGGTTAAAATAAAACCCTGAGCAGTATAATAATATATATACCATTCTATTTAAAATAAAGTTTCACTAAGCAAATTAGTAAATGAATAGATACTAATGACAAACAGATTTATTCTATTATCATTTTATTATTCCTATTAGCTTACTAAATATCTAAAATACGTTAATGTATAGGGTATACTCTTACATTTTAAACCCGTAATAGATACTTTTGTATTGTTTTATCTCTATTTTTTGCTAAAGTGTCTATTTTCATATTTTTAATTTATTTTAAAATTCTAGTATTACACTAGTTCTTAGCTTACATTTTTAATTATCTATCTATATATAATAAAGAGGGATAATATATAGAAGATATTATTAATTAGTACGCTAGTATATGAGGGTTTAAGATAGTTTATTATAAAAATTGAGAAGCCTGACAACAAGAATATGCTATTATAGAAAATATATGACCCGATGGCTATTTTCTACAAATGCTAAAGATATTGGAACTCTATATCTAATTTTTGCTGTTTTTGCAGCAATGATTGGTACAGCTTTTTCAATGCTAATTCGAATGGAACTAACAGCACCTGGAGTACAATACCTTAATGGTGATCACCAACTTTACAACGTAATTATTACAGCTCATGCTTTCATTATGATTTTCTTCATGGTTATGCCTGCAATGGTAGGTGGTTTTGGTAACTACCTTGTACCTGTAATGGTTGGAGCTCCTGATATGGCTTTCCCACGGCTTAATAATATTTCATTCTGGCTACTGCCTCCTTCACTAATTCTACTACTAGCTAGTGCTTTTGTAGAACAAGGAGCAGGAACAGGATGGACAGTATACCCTCCTCTATCTAGTCTACAAAGCCACTCAGGTGGTTCTGTAGATCTAGCCATTTTCAGTCTACACCTAGCTGGTATTTCATCAATGCTAGGAGCTATGAACTTCATTACAACTATTCTAAACATGCGAAACCCTGGTATGACACTACATAAACTACCACTATTCTGTTGGGCTATTTTTGTAACAGCTATTCTGCTACTACTTAGTCTACCAGTACTAGCTGGTGCTATTACAATGCTACTAACAGATCGAAACTTTAATACTTCATTCTATGATCCAGCAGGAGGTGGTGATCCAATTCTATATCAACACCTATTCTGGTTCTTTGGTCACCCAGAAGTATATATTCTAATTATCCCAGGTTTCGGAATGATTAGTCACATTGTTAGTGCATTCTCAGGTAAACCAGTATTTGGTTACCTTGGAATGGTTTACGCTATGTTTAGTATTGGAATTCTAGGATTCCTAGTATGGAGTCACCACATGTATGCTGTAGGTCTAGACGTAGATACACGAGCTTACTTTACAGCAGCCACAATGATTATTGCCGTACCTACAGGTATTAAAATTTTCAGTTGGCTAGCTACACTATATGGTGGTTCTCTTCGAATTACTACACCTATGCTATTCGCACTAGGATTTATTGCCCTATTTACAATTGGTGGACTAACAGGAGTAATCCTAGCTAACGCATCACTTGATGTAGCACTACATGATACATACTATGTAGTTGCACACTTCCATTATGTTCTATCAATGGGAGCAGTATTTGCACTATTTGCTGCCTTCTATTTCTGGACACCAAAAATTATTGGAAAAACATTTAACGAAAACCTAGGACGAATCCATTTCTGGACACTATTTGTTGGAGTTAACCTAACATTCTTCCCACAACACTTCCTAGGTCTAGCCGGTATGCCTCGACGAATCCCAGATTACCCAGACGCATTCGCAGGATTTAATCTTATTAGTAGTTTCGGAAGTATGATCTCTGTAATCGCTACAGTTCTATTTGGATACATCATTTACGATATCCTAGTAAATGGAAAACCAGTAGAAGCCAACCCATGGCAAGTACCTGCTTACTTCCAAGCTACTCCTCAATTCTGGATGGAATCACAAACATCTACATCACTTGAATGGTCACTAGAATCTCCAGTACCATTCCACGCATTTAATATGCTACCAGTACAATCTTAATAATACAATAAAAAGTACTGTTATTTATATTATACAGTAAATGCGTAGAAAGCAGAACAGATGTTTCACTCTTACAGTAGCATCTGTAAATTATACTGCGATGTATGTTTACTATACTAATACCCCTTTTACTGATACACACACGCCCGTATTCATTCATTAAAAAGTATATAGGTATAATATGCGTTTACTATTTTGCAATCTTTTTCTAATGAAGTATTTTAACCTTTTATTACAAGAGATTTGCAAAGAAAAAGTAAAAAATTGAACCTTGATTTACCTTAGATTACGAATCCATTTTTACGCCCGAATTTACATCTCTAGGCTGTTGAAAGTCTAATGGTTCTTTCTATTGCAATATATTATAAAATAATATAATATAGGTTACACCAGGTTTTAAAGAAAGTTTATTTTGTCCATACTACGTTATTTTTATAAATTAAATACTGCAAAGATTAATCCTATTTACTTAGTAGTACTTAAAATTTAAAATATAAATATCATTAGTAGGATCACACTAGAGACATACTGTAAAGACTGATTTTGTAATTCAGTGTTTTAATGTGTCAGTATACAATTTATTAAAAATAAAATGGTTTAGTAAGGAGTTTAGTTGAGTGGTTTAACGCCGTCTTTACACGACGGATACAGGGGTTCAATTCCTCTAACTCTTATAATTCATGACCAAATATAAGCTTATATTTTTTAACAAAAACAGAAAAAATAAGGTACACGCCATTCTTATGTACATATATGACTTAGGTATTTTAAAAAAGGAGGAAGCTTTTTAGCTATATTACTTAACAGTGCTAGATAGGCCTAGAGTAAATACAAAGATAACGTGTTCTTCGAGACATCTTTCCTATCTTTGTCACTACCTAACCTCTTACACATAGGAAGGCTGAATACATATAAGGTAGAACAGTATTTTGTCTGTCGCCGATATACTAAAACCTACTTCTTAAAAACAAAAGATTGGAGGATAAAGTCACTTTGACTAATCTAATGAGCGATTCTTACTATTTTTTAGATACCTTGATAGACTAACTTAAGTAAACTCTGATCACACAGATTTTACACTTTTTATTGGGTATTGCACGCGCCAATTTATTTTTCCTTGAGAAAAATAAATAAGGCGCGCCGAAAAATAACCTAGCATTATATATATTTATTATATAACATTCTGCTGATTTACTCTATTATTCATATATAATACACACTGTGTATATGTTCCGTGATCTTACTAATGCTATTTTTTTAATAATCAAATAGTATATTAGTTATTTCACGTTGTCCCAACTTTGACTTACACAACTTATGATTAATCTTTTTTAAGATAAAATCGGTTTAGTTAATATATACAAAACAAACAAAATACGAAAGTACAATAAAGAGTCTAAAGCATTAACTAACTAATGTTTTTACTAATAGTATATAAGTCTGGCTACAGACTGTTTTTGGACTAAAAAATAATTTACATCGACTGTGCCCCTCATTTTCTAGCCGTTCAATCATTTTTCTCCAAGAAAAAGGATAGGGGCTCCCCAACTTTAGTTAGTCGGGTTAAATGAATGAGGCTCTCTAACTTTAGTTAGTCGGTGTGAAAGTTAGGAACAGAAGTCTCTAGCTTTTCGAAAAAGATTTTGCTTTGCTAGGGGCAGAGTGGTAAATAAGACTATTCTATTTTTATTATTATGCTAACTACACTATTTACATTTATGAGTGCTATGTGTTCATCCGTTTACAACGATGCACCACAACCATGGCAATTTGGATTCCAAGATGGGGCTTCACCTACACAAGAAGGTATTACAGAACTACATGATACTATTTTCTTCTATCTAGTAGTTATTTGTTTTGGAGTACTTTGGATCCTATCAAGTGTTATTGTAAACTTCCGAAGTAATGGTTCTTCAGAAAAAATGGTTTACAAATATGCTAACCATGGTACACTAATTGAACTAATCTGGACTATTACTCCAGCATTTGTTCTAATTGCTATTGCTTTCCCTAGTTTTAAACTACTTTATCTTATGGATGAAGTAATTTCACCATCTATGACTATTAAAGCCGCAGGTCACCAATGGTATTGGTCATACGAATATTCTGACTTCATTACTGATGAAGGAGAATCACTAGAATTCGATTCATATATGGTTCCTGAAACAGATCTTGAAGATGGTCAACTTCGACTACTAGACGTAGATAACCGAGTAGTTGTACCAATCGATACACATATTCGATTCATTGTTACAGGACAAGATGTAATTCATGATTTTGCTGTACCTTCACTAGGACTTAAAATCGATGGAATCCCTGGACGACTAAACCAAACTTCAGTTCTAATTGCTCGAGAAGGAGTATTTTATGGACAATGTAGTGAAATTTGTGGAGTTTACCACGGATTTATGCCAATCGCTATTGAAGCCGTATCATCAGAAAAATTCCTAACATGGGTTAATGATATGGTTTAATACTACAACCCCTTACTTACTTTTCGTAGAATATAGATTACTACTATATAGATAGTATATAGTAATCTTATAGGTATATAAACTAAGTTTTGTAATAATTGTTCAAACGATTAATATAGATACTCGACTTAATAAATATATGCACTTATCTGAACTTTTATTTACTTTTAAGTCTGAACTTTACGATATTCTATCGTAACTAAGATTACATATTGTGTGCCTTAAATCCTAACCATAGTACTGCCCTTGCTTCTCTACTATTTTTTAGATAGTTTCTACTATCAATCAACAAGTTGAGAGCGCACTATTTCACATAAGTATGGTATATTTTTACTTTATATTATATATGATAATAGTTTCGAGGCAGAAATAAAAAAGGGCATAGGTTAAAAGTACTATTAAATAAAAGTAGTCAAAACGCATAGCGTTGACTAATAACATTTTAAAAAATATGCTAACTATTCTATACAATCTTCTAGAAATTCTAATCGTTCTAGTACCTACTCTACTATCGGTAGCATTCATGACTATTATTGAACGAAAAGTTATGGGTTCTATGCAACGACGAGTGGGACCTAATGTTGTAGGTTACTATGGTATTCTGCAACCATTTGCAGATGCTCTTAAACTTGTGGTTAAAGAACAAATTATTCCAAGCCAATCTACAAAAAGTCTATTTTTCCTAGCACCAATGATTTCTCTTATTTTTAGTCTGCTCGGTTGGGGTGTAATTCCTTTTGGTCCCGGACTAGCTCTATCAGATTACAGTCTAGGAATTCTTTACTCTCTAGCTCTAAGTTCTATTGGAGTATATGGTATTCTATTCGCAGGATGGTCTGCCAACTCTAAATATGCTTTTCTAGGTTCTCTACGATCTACAGCTCAAATGATTAGTTATGAACTAATTTATAGTTCTGCTGTACTAGCAGTTATTCTACTTTGTGGTACATTTAATATTACAGAAATTATTGAAGCACAACAAAGTGTTTGGTACATTATTCCTCTACTACCAATCTTTATCCTATTCTTTATTTCAGCTCTAGCTGAAACAAATCGAACACCTTTCGATCTTCCTGAAGCAGAATCTGAACTAGTTGCTGGATTTATGACTGAACACAGTGGTATGATTTTTGTATTCTTCTTCCTTGCTGAATATGGAAGTATTGTTCTAATGTCTACATTTACTGCTATTCTATTCCTAGGTGGATATAATCTACCTGAAATCTTCAGTAATAATACTATTATTAATATCCAAAGTATTGCACTTGGTCTAAAAGCAGTACTATTTATGTTTGTTTTCGTATGGATTCGAGCTACTCTTCCACGACTACGATATGATCAACTAATGGTATTCTGTTGGACAGGTATGCTACCTATGGCTATTGCAATGCTAGTTCTAGTTCCTAGTATTCTAGTTGCTTTTGATATTATGCCATATTAATAACCCCTTTCATTTTACCCTATCTGAAAAGTGAGTGAGCCTACTCTATTGAATTATATTCTTTCTTTAATTGTTTTACATGCGAGTAAATCGTTTATTTATAAAGCAAAAACACCAGATTTGGAATCTCTTTCCCACACATTAGGCTTACTTTTTTTACAGGAAAAAAAAAATGGAATAATAGATTGTTGATTTAATACAATTTATAAATTGTAATTTATTGTACTAACTCTTTTATTTCATATAAAAGAGAAGCACATTACTATTTTAGTAAGATAGATATTGTTCTCTTCTATTTTTAAAAGAGAACTTAGTTGCTCCGTAGAGTGAATAATATTACGGACAAAAGGAGATTCGAACTCCTAAGGAATTTAAAATCTTCCAGACAATTAGCAATCGCCTACACCTCGCCAATAGCTGTTTGTCCTCTATATACATATATATATATATGTAAAATGTAAATAGCGCTATGTTTTAGTTAAACACGAAATTTAGTTACTAAATTACAGAAAATATTCTTATTTTGATTATCCTGTAACTTTTTCTAATCCTGCCCTTAATCCTTTTCTAGTGTGATGTGCCGACCAACCGAGTAGATTGGCTATCACACTTCATTGTAAAGAAGAGGGTGATTTATAAAGTTAGAAAAAGCTAGAAACTTGACTTCCCTGAAAAGGGATGTGATACTTATATCTATACGTACCTTTTTTATTATTTATTTAACTTTAATAGCACCCACGGATCATATATAAGTTATCCGTATAAAAAGTCTGTTACATACACTAATAAAAGGTAGTATTTATTGGCCTTTTAATCCATTTTTACTGGAGGGACAATGATAACTTGTTTTATCTTTGCCAACTTTTCGTTGCATGAAAGGTAAGAAGACGACAGGGATAAAAACGAAACAATACTAAATAATACTACCGTATAACAAGTAGGGGGTTTAACTCAGTTGGTAGAGTGAGTGACTTTTAATCACTCCGTCACAGGTTCGAACCCTGTAACCCTCATATATTATAACATAATTTATTTAAAGAAAACAAATCAGCATTAATTTAATTCCATGGTAGTATTATTAGCATAATAAGTAACTACCTCAAAACCTGTTTATTCTGTATCCCTAGCTGACCTTTTCAATTATGTACCTCGTATGCCTAAGGTAGGAAGTGAAGCGATGAGAGAAAAGGAATGGGCGTAAAGAAGGCGATACTAGGACGGATTGAATCGAACAATCATTACTATAGCCAAAACATAGTGTCTTTCCGTTAGACGACGTCCTACAATATAAGACTAAAACCAAGTAAATGTAGTCTTTCTTAAATTCTCCCCATCCTATCCCCTTTTATCTAAAGTGCCCCTCCTTTATACTTTTATTATTTTTAAGTAAATATAAAAGTACTTAGGAGTAGCCAAAAAAACAGGCTGAGTAAAATGATTGGAGGAATTAAGTTCGTTAAATAAGGTAAGCAAGAACATATAATAAAGATTAAACAATGAACCTGAAGCAGATAGTTCATTTTAAAAGGTAGTATGCCGACTACTAGAATCGAACTAGTACCAAATAATTACAAGTTATTTATTCTACCATTAAACTAAGTCGACAAAATTACACGCCAGAGTTCCTCAACTTCCAATTTCTATAATAATTAGATTATACTTTGCAGCTTTTTCTTAGAATATCTCAAAGTAAATTAACAAAAATAGTATTCTTTACCAACCTACTTTTTACCTTTTTATGATCACCTTTTATAAATAAAAATGATCAGGTCAGCATAAAAAGAGTAAGGTACCAGACCGTATCACTATCTACCACGCTGACTTATTGCCTCTAGCAAAGTAATCTATTTTTAGAAAAAGATAGGGACTACTTAACCTGACTTTCACACGGGCTTACTAAAGTTAGGGAGCCCCTATCCTTTTTCCCAGGAAAAAGGATTGGAGGGGCAGTAAGTAAATGTGAAAGTAGGGGCACTCAACTAATGATCAGAGGGATAGTGACTTTATATTACTATACCCTTTGTAATTAGTAAAATACTTGAAATACTTCCTTGTTTATATTTTGTCTAGTTTATTATAAAAGAGTAAAGAAAGTAGCCTATCACTATAATCTCCCTCCCTCTTTTTAATATTCTCACTTTCTTATCTTTTCGACTCTTATTTCTTGTCCAGAAGGTTAAAAGTAAAAAGTAAAATCAGTCAAAATGTCTTTTCAATCAATAAGCTACGGAAATATATGATCTCTAGGAGAATCGAACTCCTAACTGTGGAATGAAGATCTACTGTTTTAACCGTTAAACTAAGAGACCTGCTATTATATAGAATTTAATATTTCATATAAATGAATATATATATGAAAAGTAAGGATATATTTCCTTATCTCGGTTACCCTTTCTCACATACCTTTTTATTTTACTTTGGGTTCCATTAATTCTTCTCATTTTACCAATGGTAAAATAAAAGAGGGGCAGAAGTCGGGTGAAAAGGTTAGTAAGGCAAGGAGATGATAAGTGTTTATCAGAGGGTGCGTGATAGAAAGGGCATAAGACATAAACTCATATATATAAAGAAATCATATGAAACCGATAATTATCGGTTTCATCATATAGATAAAATCGCTCTGTCTAGAAATTATAAATGTTTTAGATCAGGTAATTCTACAAACATTTATAATTTTTCACGTTCCTCTAGAAGGCACACATTCCATATCTTCGTAGACTATCAAAATGGATAAGACTAGCGTTACTTCTTCTTTTCAATTTAATGATGTGTTATCCCTTTTATAGCATAGCATAAAAAGGAAAGGATCGCGTGTGTAAACATGTTAAAAGGGATAACATTGTGAGAGCGTATTCCAGGAATCGAACACTGGTCTAGCAAATCATGAGCTTGCTGTGCAACCACTACACTAAAACGCTGTTCCTATAGTTTAATATTAAGAAAATTGAGAAATAACCTGCTAGTCTTAACTTATCACTTCAACTTAATTTAATGTCCCTAGCAAACCAAAATCCTTGCGGCAGTAAGCCTGTGTGAAAATAAGGGCATCCTTTTTACTGTAAGAAAAATTAGGGCAAACTTAGTAGGTGTGAGCAAAGTGTGTTTTAGATAAATATATAACACATATTTTATTAAAAAATCAATAATAAAAAGGGGTTAATAACTTAACTATGATGTGTATAGTAGTTGTGAAACACTGATATGTAGAGTATCTAGTACAATGTTAGGGAATACTCCGAATACTAGAGTACTTACAAGCAGTGGCAGTAGAATCATATATTCTCGTCGACTTAGATCTGTTGTATAATTCATGTATTTACTCCAACTTCCAAAAGCGATACGGTTATAAAGCCAAATAGAGTAAGCAGCACTTAGTACAATACCTGTAGAACCAAGAAGTGCTACTACGGGGTTTTGTTGGAAAATACCAGTTAGTGCTAGGAATTCTCCAATCCAGTTTGCACTTAGTGGTACAGCTGCGTTAAAGATAGTGAATACAAAGAAAAATACTGAGAATAGAGGCATATATGTTGTCATTCCTCGATAATATCGAATAGTTCGAGTATGGTATCGATCGTATAGTACACCTCCTACTAGGAAGAATAGAGCTGGACTTACGAAACCATGTGCAATACTTAGTAGAATAGCACCTTCAATTCCTTGAGTAGTATTAGAGAAAATTCCTAGTACTACTACACCCATGTGTGCTACACTAGAGTATGCTACTAGTTTTTTGAAATCTGTTTGTCGTAGAGTAACTAGACTTGCATAAATAATTGTTACTACTGCAAATGTTTGTACTAGCGGACTGAAGTAGTAACTAGCATCAGGTAGGAATTGTAGTAGAATTCGCATATAACCATAAGTAGCTAGTTTTAGAATTAGACCAGCTAGAATAATACTTCCAGCTACTGGTGCTTCTGAATGGGCATAAGTTAGCCATGTATTGAAAGGCATTAGTGGTGTTTTAATTGCCATACTAATAAAGATAGCTAGCCATAGAACTTTTTGAGAATCTAGACTAATTTCATTTAGACTTACTACTTGGAAATCTGTTGAACCAACATTGTAATAAATTACTAGGAAGGCTAGTAGCATGAATAGAGATCCAAAAAGAGTATATAGAAATAGTAGAAAAGCAGCTCGCACTCGAGTTGGACTACCACCCCAAATACCAACAATTAGGAATAGAGGAATTAGAACACTTTCAAAGAATACATAGAATAGTAGTAGATCTAGTACTACAAATACTGCAATAAGTAGTGTTTCAAGTAGTAGAAATGCCATAAGGTAATATTTCATTCCATATTTAACATTATCCCAACTACTTAGAATACAAATAGGAGTAATAAAAGTTGTAAGTAGTACAAAGTAAAGTGAAATACCATCTACTCCAATATGGAAATGACAAAAACTTACATGTTCATATAGTGTAAATTCTTGAGTAAATTGATATTGACTTGTACTAGAATCGAATTCACTCCATAGAATAATAGAAACAATGAAATTCAGTAGACTTGTACCTAGTGCAATCCGTTTCATACGTGACTCTCCAGACTCCATTGGTACAAGGGCAAAAATTCCTACAATAGGAATAAGTAGTAGTAGTGATAGCATGATTATAAATAATAAATAGTAATTTACCGTACCTTATTCTTGATCTCATGCTAGGTTGGCGCATGATTTTCCCTTTTTCTGGCCCTAGCAAAGCAAAATCATTTTACTAGTAAAAAGATAGGTGGCGGAACCGAAAAATTCGTACCAATATAACATAACGGTAGTATGATTGAACGCTTATTTGCATAGTAATCAAGATTATTGATTAGAACAACCTCTTATTTGATTTATCCTTCTAGTGCCCCTCCAATCCTTTTTACCACACCGGCAATGGGAGCCCGCGAGGGGCAGAGAAAAATATTGAAGGGCCATAAGAAGAAGGATAAGTGGAGGGACAGGACCCAAAATAAAAATATATTTATTCTAAACACCACAGTTTTACTTAGGATACACTGTCTTGTAGCATAGGATTATAAGAGGCCTAGTATTAATAATCATCACCGACGGTGTGAGAACTAACCTTCCTATAAATGTAATCTTTGAGACAAAAATAGCGCCCTATAATCTTTTCCTTACTAACTTTTCACGCTAACTTTTCACTTCGTGCCTACTTTAGCATAATAGATGATAGAGATAATGCGAAAAGGCAGCAATGGGGTCGTTAAAATGTTGCCTGTTGAAAATAGGTGGTTAGATTTCAGCATATAAAAACAAATACAAAATGGGTGAAATCTCTCAATGATTAAATGGCTTAATGGCTCAATGGCCCATTGATACACGCACTTCATTTTATTAATACATAACATAAAAGAAATAGTTTCGTAAGTTAAGAGTGAAAAATACAGGGTATAAAAGTTATCTGTTTAGACAGAAGTCTAATACTAGAAGGTTGCGAGTGTCATATTTATTAGAATACTAGATAGTCCGTCAACATAAAGGAGGATGTTATAAAATACAGAGTAGTATGCTTAAAGGTAAATTCGTTTTGTATGCATTCTTGTAAAATCTTGTCTTAGTAATCGATATAGACATAAATAATATTTATATCGACAATATAAAAGGGGACATCGTATAGTTTGGTTAGTATACTTCTGTTGCATAGAAGAAACGCGAGTTCGAGTCTCGCTGTCTCCAAGATGGTTTTGAGTAGCTAATTTTCATTACTCTTTCACATGGACAATAGGAACCCCATTGATCATGGCCCTTCAATCATTTCTCTCCGAGAAATGATAGGGCCTCCCATTGTTGGGTGAAGATGAAAAGAGAGGCACCATTTTTGTTTATCTTTTTTACTTAAAAAATAAGCAGCGGGTAAAAAAATCATATTGAAACCAATAACTTCTCTTTTTATTTATTTTTTAAATACGAACATATATTCAAATCAAGACCATGCAGGGTACGCTGTGTGTACAAAAATAAAAAAGCCCCGATAGCTTAACTGGTAGAGCATAGAATTGAAGCTTCTAACGAGTTGGTTCGAGTCCTCCTCA
>Ga0182192_1000020_pt1 | contig 10965 bp, 9 predicted proteins | sample G6R1MG_47_FD_128382 | JGI IMG/M metagenome (GOLD analysis project Ga0182192, IMG submission 128382) | Miscanthus phyllosphere microbial communities from Michigan, USA - G6R3_NF_22AUG2016_LD1 MG | ecosystem: Host-associated > Plants > Phyllosphere > Phylloplane/Leaf | place: USA: Michigan...
CAGACAAGAACAGTTACTCGCGTGCTGTGTGCACAGTGGCGGACAGAGAAGTGGCGATTCCAAGGGGGGAGGTTTTGAACTTCATTTCTTTGGTGAGAAACTTCCAAAAGGTTAGTTAGTGTCGTTGCCGCCATTTTTTTTAGTGATTCTTTGGTTCAATTCTTGTATTGGAGGTGCTCTAAATCTAGGGTTAGGGTTAGGGTTCATAGCTAGGGCAAGAGAGAGAGTTTTAGCTATTTTTTTTTTGTAAATTCATAGTAAATTGTATCTTGCTCGGATTATAGAAAATAAATACTTTTTAGAATTCTTGTGAGTAGATCTATGTAATAGAATAATGATTAACACTTTATAAAGTCTTGTCAATTGTTATACTTATTTCCTGTAATTATAAACTGTGAATTAATTTAGTTTTTTAATCTACGTACTTAGGGTTTATGAATTAATTTAGTAGTTAATGTTTTGTTAATTAGGGTTAGTTATTATTGTCTATACTTAGGGTTTGTTAAATTGGGTTAGTTATTATTTCATGTACCTTAGGTTTTTCAATAATTTTTGTTAGTAATTGATGGTTTATTATTTAGGGTTAGATATTTCATGTACTTAGGGTTAGTTAATTAATTTAGTTAGTAATTAATGGTTTATTAATTAGGGTTAGTTAGTATTTCATGTACTTAGGGTTTGTTAATTAGGGTTTGTTATTTTTGCTTATACTTAGGGTTTGTTAATCAAGATGCCATCTCCGTTTAATTAATTCTTATAATTATAAAAATGAGTTTAAATAATTATTTAAATTTTTTATTTTGTAAATTCTGTAAGAGGTAGGTTTTCATATCTATTTAATTGATGGAGGATAGAATCTTAGTTATGAGGGGTTATTTTCGTTTTGTTTTTAGAGTGACATACAATATTTTCCTAACTAATTACAGATAAATATGGAGAGGTCATTATGGATGTACAACTTATCAAGATTAGACCCATCTTATGTAGTGGAGGTCCAAAAATTTATTGATGCCGTGAAGATACATGCTCAGAGAACAAAGGCGAAGCACATATGTTGTCCATGCGCAGACTGTAAAAATATTGTGGTATTTGACAATGTGGAAGCAATCACTTCTCATCTGGTTTGCAGAGGATTTGTGGAGGACTACTTGATTTGGACAAAACATGGTGAGGGTAGTTCTACACCTTATATGCGGACAACTGACAACACTGCAAGTAACATCAATGTGGAGGGTCCAATGCCATATCTCAATGAATGTGATGCTATGCCAGATATCAATGAAACCCATCATGCTATGCCAGATGTCAATCAAACTCATAATTCTACGTCCGATGTTAATGAAACTCAGCATGTTAACACTGATGCCATTGAAGATGCAGATTTCTTAGAGGCAATAATGAACCGTTGTGCGGATCCATCAATATTCTTCATGAAGCGAATGGAAGCCTTGAAGAAGGCAGCAGAAGAGCCTTTGTATGACGAGTCGAAAGGTTGTACCAAAGAGTGGTCGACACTACGGGCTGTTCTTCAGTTTTTGACGATTAAGGCTAGATATGGTTGGTCCGATGCTAGTTTCAATGATTTATTGCGTGTACTTGGAGACCTTCTTCCTAAGGAGAACAAAGTGCCTGCTAACACGTACTATGCAAAGAAGCTAGTCAGTCCACTTACGATGGGTGTTGAGAAGATCCACGCATGTAGAAATCATTGTATTCTATATCGGGGTGATCAGTATAAAGACTTAGACAGTTGTCCAAACTGTGGTGCTAGTAGGTACAAGACGAATAAAGATTATCGAGAGGAAGAGAATGCAGCCTCTGTTTCTTCAGGGAGGAAGCGAAAGAAGACGCAAACAAAGACTCAACAAGACAAACGTTCAAAGCCCACTAGCAATATCGAAGTGGACTATTATGCGTTGAGAAGAATTCCTGCATTGGTGATATGGTATCTCCCTGTGGTTGATCGTTTGAGGTGTTTGTTTGCAAACCCTGATGATGCGGAACTTATGACCTGGCATGCTTCTGATGAAAGGAAAGATGATGGAAAGTTACGACATCCAGCCGATGCAAAGCAATGGCAAGAATTCGATAAGAAATATCCAGACTTTGCCGAGGATCCACGAAATGTAAGGTTTGCTCTGAGTACTGATGGAATGAATCCATTTGCCGAGAGGAGCAGCACGCACAGCACATGGCCAGTGATCATGACAATATACAACCTTCCTTCATGGTTGTGTCAAAAAAGAAAATATCTTTTGCTAACCATTCTTATTTCTGGACCTACACAACCTGGAGTTGATATGGATGTATTTCTAGAGCCCTTAATGCAAGAGATGCAAATACTATGGGAAGTGGGTGTGAAAATGATCGATGCGTTCCGCAAAGAGACATTCACACTGAGAGCAATTATTATTGTCACAATTAATGATTATCCTGCTCTCTTCTCATTATCAGGCCAGTTCAAGGGAAAGGTTGGTTGTGTAGAGTGCATAGATGGAACATGGCACGTGTCTCTTCCTCCATCTAACAAGATAGTGTACATGAGGCATAGGAGGTGGCTACCGGCAGGCCATAAGTACCGCTTACAAAAGATGAATAAGTACTTTGACAATATGGATGAATCAAAATCTACTGCTCCATCAGGTTATAGTAAAGGGCATAGAGTGTATAAGATAGTTGAGAATGTCAAGTTTGTGTTTGGAAAAAAGACCAAAGATGGGAAACCAAGAAAGGTTGTGAAGGCAAATGAGGGGGACACATTCAAGAAGAAGTCTATTTTCTTTAAGTACTTATCGTACTGGAAAGACTTAGACGTACGACATGCGATCGATGGTATGCATGTTCAGAAGAATGTGTTTGACAGCGTAGTTGGAACTTTGCTAGACATAAAGAGCAAGACAAAGGAAGGTCTCAATTCACGTTTGGACATGCAACATTTAAAGATCAGAAAAGAACTTCACCCTGTACTCCTAGAGAATGGGAAGTACCATCTACCGGCAGCAAGCTATAACCTGAACAGAGAGGAGAAACATGCAATGTGTGTGTGGTTGAAGAATTTAAAAGTTCCATCTGGTTTCTGCTCCAACATAAGGAGTCTTGTTTCGATGAAAGACCTTACACTCACCAACTACAACTCACATGATTGTCATGTAATGCTGACCACTTTTCTTCCTATTGCCATCAGGGCTATAAATCCAGTGTTCTTAAAGATGGCAATCACACGGTTGTGCTACTTCTTCAATAAGATATCTGAGAAGGTAATTATCCGTGATGAGTTAGAGTCCCTACAGAAATTTGCTGCAGAGACATTGAGCCAGTTGGAGATGTGCTTTCCCCCATCGTTCTTTGATATCATGGTACACCTTATTGTTCATTTGGTGCCTCAAATTGAGGCATTGGGCCCCATGTATTTCCATGAAATGTGGACATATGAGCGTTTCATGTCAATATTGAATGGCTATATGTCAAATCGTGCTCATCCGGAGGGTTCCATGATAGAGGCATACACTACAGAAGAGGCCATTGAGTCTGGAGGACCATTATGTAATAATCTCCTAAAAGACCAGGTATCAATTGGTTTGCCTCCGTTGCGACATGAGGGAAGGCTTGGTGGACGAGGGAGGATGGGACGGAAATCATTCATCCCGCCAGATTACAACATAGTCCTAGAGGTACATTACAGCATACTACAACAACTCATAATAATGGACCCATTCACCAAGCAACACATGAAAGAGCTTCGTGAGGAGAATCCAGGATGCACAAATGATTGGGTACACAAGGAACACAAGCGTCGGTTCACCGCATGGCTAAAGAATTTGGACATGACAGATGAATCAGAAACCATCAAGATTTTAGCATCTGGACCATCAAGCCAGGTCATATCATGGCAGAGCTATGACATTAGTGGCTTCACATTTTCCACCAGTTTTAGGGACACCAAGCGCATGGCACAGAATAGTGGCGTTCGATGTGAGGCTGTAGATGATACAACTGGTGAAGAAACTACATACTTTGGATTCATTGATGACATATGGGAGGTTGAATATGGTCCACGCCTGCAGATTCCAGTGTTCCGATGTCGATGGGTTCAAGATAAACATGTCACTGTGGATAACTATGGCCAAAGAGTTCTTGATCTAAGTAAAGTAGGTTACAAAGATGATCCGTGGATCCTTGCTAACCGTGCTGCACAGGTGTTCTATGTGGAACAAATTCTATCTACGAATGAAAAGAAAAGTACCCAAAAGCCAAAGCACGTAGCAATCCCTGGAAAGCAACAAATTGTAGGAGTTGATGGTGTAATGGATTTAGAGGATGTTAACCAGTTCAGCGAGATGTCTCTTTTTACAAACTTTGAAGAAAAGATAAAAAATGTGGAGAAAAGTATCCCGCAAACCTCTTTGCCCTGGGTGCGCCATGATGGACAAGGAAGGACTGTAGCACGCTAGATTGTTTATCATGTAACTAATGTATCACTTATCATTTGTACCTAATGCTACTCTTTCTTATTAAGCAAGATGTTTACATTTCCCCTTGTTGTATACCTTTGGACTATGATATTATTTTCTAACTTAATTAAACAAATCTTAATTAAAACCTCTTTCCCCTTCTTGTATACCTTTGGATTCTATATTATTTACTAACCCTAGGTACATGAAATATTAACTAACCCTAATTAACAAACCTTTAATTAAAAACTATATTAATTCACGAACCCTAGGTACATGAAATAATAACTAACCCTATTAAACAAGCCTTTAATTACTAACTAAATTAATCCACTAAGTACATGAAATAATAAATAACCCTAATTAACAAACCATTATTTACTAACTAAATTAATCCACAAACCCTAATTAAGTACATGAAATAATAACTAACCATAATTAACACACCATTAATTACTAACTAAACTAATTCACAAACCCTAAATAAAGGGAATAAATAACCTTTAATTACTTACTAAATTAACTAACAAACCTATTATTAATAAACACTAACTAAATTAACTAACTAAATTAACTAATTACTAACTAACTAAATTACTAACTAACTAAATTAGTACAGACGGGCCCAGCAGGCAACGCTGGCCCAGCAGGCCCAGCAGGCAAGGCGGGCCCAGCAGGCAACGCTGGCCCTAAATAAAGGGAATAAATAACCTGAATTCCTGTGGAAAATGAAAAAAAACATTAGTACAGACGGCTGTTGATGAGGGCCGCCTGTACTAATGTATTAGTACAGGCGGCCCTCATTAACAGCCTCCTGTACTAATATATTAGTACAGGCGGCGGTCAATGACGCCCGCCTGTGAAAAGATTTTTACAGGCGGTGGTCAATATGGCCCGCCTGTACTAATGTGCTCCAATATAAGTTCCCGCGCGTGGCCCGCGAAAATTTCTAAGTCCCGGAGGCGCGAGTTCAGAAATTGGACGCCGTCAGGCTGCCGAAATCCGCCGCCGCTCCTCCACCGCTCGCCGGACCGCCACCGTCGTGAGCTGCCATCGCCACGCCGCCAAGGGACCTCCACTCCGCCGGCACGCCTCCACGCCGCCGCCGAGGGACCTCCGCTCCGCCGCAGCGAGCCGCCGCCGCCAGCAGCTGCCGCGCCGCGCCGGGAATCCGCCTACGCGCCGCCGCCGCGACCTCGCCGGAACGCCGAGAGGTAGGCCGTGCACACCCGCCACCGCCGAGCTCCGCTCCGAGGCGGCTCCGATCGGTGCGGCGGCGGCTGCCATGTGCGCCGCCGCGCGCGCGCCCCTCCGAGCGCCGGCGGCGTTGCCTGCTGGGCCTGGCAGGCCCTTGCTGGGCCTGCTGGGCCTGGCAGGCCGCCTTGCCTTTTTTTTAATTAATTAGTAATGTTTTATTAGTGTTTGTTAGGTAATTTTGTTAGTAATTAGCTAATTTAGTTAGTACTTTAGTTAGTTAGTAATTTAGTTAGTTAGTAATTAGTTAATTTAGTTAGTTAATTTAGTTAGGGTTTGTTTGCAAAATTTAGGAATGTTTTTTGTTATGGTTTTTTATTAATAGTTAGTAATATTTTTTGTTAGGGTTTATTTAGTAATTAGTTAATTTAGTTAGTTAATTTAGTTAGTGTTTATTAATAATAGGTTTGTTAGTTAATTTAGTAAGTAATTAACGGTTATTTATTCCCTTTATTTAGGGTTTGTGAATTAGTTTAGTTAGTAATTAATGGTATGTACTATGTTTTTTGTTAGGGTTTTTTCCATAATTTAGCTATGTTTTTTCCATGTTAATACTTATATTTCATGCAGATGAGTACTCCATCAAATGCTGAGCAGGCCGATGCCCAGATAGGTACACCGGGATCTGACTCCTCTGGATCCGAACCTTATAGGAGCCCGAGCGTATCACCACGTGAATCTCCTAGAGCTAAGAAGGCCCGTCTTGAGTTGGAACGTGACCCTAATTACGAGCCTGAAGATAAGCCAAATGATGATGAGGTATATATGCTCGTAGATTGTCTATACGAGAGAATAATGCATGTGTATGTATGTACCTAACAATTGAATTGACAGGAGGTGTTCTCTCAAGTTGTTGCCGAAATGGAGGTAGAGTCACAAGATGTTCATAAGGACACGGCGCCTCAAACGACCGGGACATCCTCCGAGCGAAGAAGTACAAAGAAAAAGAGTGATCGGGCACGAGGAGATAGAGGAAGGAATAGATTTCCAGAAGAAGTTTATAGGATTACAGAGATTAGCCCGAGCGGAGAGCCCTTAGCACCTCTAGAGGCGCTACCCAAATTTAGGGCCGCCATTGGATGGTTAGTAAAGGAAGAATTTGATATCACCTGGAGTGATTGGAGTATGGTGCCTGAAGGAAAGAGGAAGAATTGTTGGACTCGATTGTGCACTAAGTTTATTTTCCCGGAGGGAACAGAAGGTTTGGTCAAGAGTCATGTCATGAAGCAGTTAGCAATATCATTCCGGGGCTATAGGCACGATATGAATAAAAAGTGGCTGCAGAAGGGGCGGGACCCAACGAAGCGGTACCCTATCACAGCAGAACAGTGGGCACGTTTTAGTGTCATAAAAAACTCCGACGACTCCAAGGCTAAGAGCCAAGCCGCCTCAAGACTTGCGAAGAAGAACAAGTACCACCACCACCTCGGCACTGGCGGTTACAAGACCAAGATTCCTAAATGGAGGGCAGAAGACGAAGCAAAGAGGAGAGAGGGCAAGTTGGCATTGACAGATATAGTGCCAGAACGAAGTGCGAATTGGCTTCGCGCTCGGAAGGCAAACACTGAGAGCGATGAGATCTCCTGTCCCGATGAGATCAAGCCAGTTGCCGAGAAGGTTTTGGAAGCAACAAACCTGGAAAAGACAGGTGCCTTCAAGTCACAGAGGGAGAGGGACAGCCTTTCCCATGCTCTAGGTAACAAAATTATATTTTCCATTTTGTTCGAGTAAAATAGAAATCGACACTGACATTAAATATCATGTTGTAGGTAACCCCGAGCATCCAGGTCGTGTACGGGGCGTCTCATCCAGAACCACCTAGAAAGAAGGGTTTGGTGAAGAGTGGAAAGGCATGTATAAGAAAAGAGAACGACATAAGGAGCACATGAAGGATTTTTTTGAGCAGCAGGCTGCCAAAAAATTTAGGGATTTGATGGAAGACTTCGTTAAAAACCCTGATCCTGAAGTGATGAAGCGGTTGGCGGGAGCAGTGTCTGCTCAACAGATGTCATCACAAGCTCCTTCATATATGCAGCATGTCCCAGCTCAACCCTTGGGTAGCCAGGAGATGGCCACACAATCTATGCCCTTTCCAAGCAGTATAGCGTCAACATCAAATCAGGACCATTATCCAGTTGACGATATTGATAAACCTTGGCCTTGCTCATTGTTAATTGGATATGGCCTTAGGAATCAGCATACAAAGCAAGTGGCCACAGGCAATGCCATCCCTGGACGTAGGTTCCATGGTGTCGAGATGCAAGATGCATACTGTAGGGTGGAAGTGTTGACGGTCGAGAGTGGATATGAAGACGACTTCATCGACATCCCGACCTCTGAGGGTATAGAGAAGCTTGGACAAGCAATCAAGAACTTCATACAATGGTCGAGACGGTATGTAAGGTTGATTGATCCACCAACGGCACCCTCTCCACCAGTGCATCAAGCATCCCAAGAGGCCGAAACAAGTCAACAGCCAGCATCGCCAATGCATGCCCCAGCATCCCCGTATATTTATGAGCCACCGTCGTCATCCCCAATACATGATATGTCATTCTCGCTGGATGAGCTCGAGGGGCCAGCCAAGAACATGCCTGAGCAGCAGACTCCGCCAGCCAAGAAGGACACAACACCAGAGAAGGAGGTAGAGCAAACTCCCCCGCCACCACCAAAGCAGAATGAAGATGAGCAAACTCCCCCGCCACCACCAAAGCATAAGGAAGCAGAGCAAACTCCCCCACAAGCACCGGCCTCCAAGAAGGCAAAGAAATTTCCAATTCCAAAATTGGTTTCTCCCTATGAGCCAAAAAAGGGGAAAGCAGCAGGCACAGTTCTATTTCTGAAAGGGCTTGGAAAGCAGCGGACGGCACGAGTCGTTGAGCTCGAACCGTCACAGAATAAGGAAGCCGCCGGCCAAGCAACTGAAGCCGTGCCACCAACAAAGGAAGCCCCAAGTGGCGATGTACATGTCGAACCGCCATCAAATACACCATTGACCCTTAAGGATATAAGAAAGCCAACGGTTGATGATTATGTCAATGTCCCCAGTAACTATGTGCCCGGAAGGCCTATGCTGCAATGGACGGTGCTTGAAAAGGGTCCATGGACGATAAAAAGGTTTCATGACTGGTACATGAGAGCAGTGAATGCTGGCCTGCATGCAGTTAGTGTTGACATACCAGCAGACGTGTTTGCTACTGGCAAGGATAAAAGCGGGGCATTTGTTACCTTCGAGGACATGCACCTGCTGTTGAACTATAGGAAACTTGACGTCCAACTCATTACAATCTGGTGCCTGTAAGTATCACTCATGCACACACATTGTTATTATTAAATTTGGAATGTGATAAACTCTAATATGTGGATGTTGTATGTAGTTTGCAAGACCACGAGCAAAGATCGTTAACTACAGGATCGATGGTCGGTTACCTGAGTCCAATCAGGTTACAAGAAAATATGCACAAATTTGTACTTACAAATGAAGATAGAGCAAAGATAGAGAAGGACAAAACACCAGAACAAGTTGCAGAAGCTGTAAAGGAATTGCAACGAAAATACGAGGACAAATATGCCCTCTATCTCGGTAGAGCAATGCTGAGATATAAGTACAGGGATTTTATATTGGCACCCTACAACTTTGGGTAAGCGTGACCTCGTATACGTACTTCAAATTATCGTGTTAACCCTAAGTACATGTGTCGCTCACTCGTTTATTCATGCAGTGACCATTGGATTGTTTTTTATATTTATCCATTCAAAGGGAAGGTGCTTGTCCTAGACTCCTTACATTATCCTCCTCAGTCGTATCAAACATTCCTGATTCATTTAGAAAGGTGAGCCAACATGCAACCACATCCGTACTTATATGAATTAGAGTTTCTAAATAACTATAGTGTTTTATATTCGATATCTACAGGGCATGGCGGTTTTATAAGAAGCAAAAAGGACCGGTCGACGCCGCCCGCTCAGATCCTAGTGTGCCATTGACGATACAACACCATTATCCGGTAAGTTATCCGAACACATATCATCATATAAATAATACACAAGGCATGACAATTTTAGTTTAATCTTTTGCTCATTAATTACATAGTGCCACAAGCAACCACCTGGATCGGTCTACTGTGGATACTATGTGTGTGAGTTCATAAGGCAGCAGGGACGATACGTCAGGGACAAAAATATGGTAAAAAATATCTATGTATGAAGTTTTCTCATTAAAGTTGGAAATATTAATATTGGACATGTGTCAATGATGCTTTTAAACTTTGTTTCCAGCCGAGAAGCAAAGGAAAGGACGTGCCATTCACTCCAAAAACTATGGAAGATATAGTAGCAGACTTGTGCGGTTTTATTATGAGAGAAATAATTCCAAGTACCGGATCATATTTTTATGAAGCCGGTGATTTAGCAAGTGAAAGATTTAGAGCGCTGACAGACCTAGCAGGTCTAAACTTGAAACGAAATGACATGTAAACACCAAATGGTTGAACTCATAACATGAAATGACGTGTATTATATGTAATTTTATGCTTGATGTTTGATTTCATGTGTACACATCTGTAATATTTATATGTGTTGTATGTATGATGCAATTTTATATATATATATATATATATGTGACAAATATAGTACAGTGTGGAGGCAAATATTAAAATTTGAAATAAAAAAAAATAATTACACAGGCGGCACACAGAGTGAGCCGCCTGTGAAAAATGGGTTTTCACAGGCGGCTGACAAAGTGAGCCGCCTGTGTAAATAACTATTTACACAGGCGGCTGACAAAGTGAGCCGCCTGTGAAAACCCTTTTTTCACAGGCGGCTCACAGCCCGCCGCCTGTACTGTGGGCCGATTAGTACTGACCCCTAGTACAGGCGGTGGACTTGGCCGCCTGTATAAATGCCTCTACCACCGCCTGTGAAAACGTTTTCTGTACCAGTGGTAGAAACATAAGGGACTGGTGTAGAATATAAATGACTAATTAAAAAACAGAGGGGATGGAACTCAAAATTTGGATTCTTGTTGCGTCTCTACTCTTTCTTGAGAAGTGATCACATTATTGTTTTAGGTCGTTTGCTCGAGTGAAGCAACTCAAAATTTGATCCAATCTGCACAAATACGAAAAAACTATAATGCAATCACACTATGGTGTTGTTTGTTTTCTTTGACAAAAGTTTAGCCATGTCATATCGAATCTTTAGATACTAATTAGGAGTATTAAATATAAACTAATTATAAAACTAATTACACAGATTGAGG
>Ga0182192_1000023_pt1 | contig 9514 bp, 9 predicted proteins | sample G6R1MG_47_FD_128382 | JGI IMG/M metagenome (GOLD analysis project Ga0182192, IMG submission 128382) | Miscanthus phyllosphere microbial communities from Michigan, USA - G6R3_NF_22AUG2016_LD1 MG | ecosystem: Host-associated > Plants > Phyllosphere > Phylloplane/Leaf | place: USA: Michigan...
CCAGGCGGCGGTCGACGACGTGAACACCCGCCTCGCTGCGGTCGGTGCCGGCGGCCATGCGATCGGCGGCGGCGCGCCAGCGGACCCGAGCTATTCCGGCGTCTTCGCCAGCTGGTTCAGGAACGGCAATGGCGAGGCGGATCTTCGGAACGCGAACGGCACCGGTGACCGGGCGCGCCTCCAGGCGGCGATGTCGTCGAGCTCCAATTCGGACGGCGGTTTTTTGGCGCCGGTCGAGTGGGATCGGCGCGTGGTTCAGGCCCTCCGCACGGTTTCGCCGATGCGGCAGATCGCGAGTGTTCAGATTACCTCGGTCGGAGGCTACAGCACGATCTGGAGCGACAGTGCATGGGGCTCCGGCTGGGTCGGTGAGACCGCCGCCCGTCCGAATACGAGCACGCCTCAACTTTCGCAGATCGTGTTTAAGGCCGGCGAGATCTTCGCTAATCCGGCGGTTACGCAGATCCTTCTCGATGATGCCGGCTTCAACGTCGAGCAATGGCTTGCTGATGAAGTCGCTGCGGTCTTCGCTCTTCAGGAGGGCGTTGCCTTCATCAACGGCGACGGCGTGAACAAGCCCGCGGGCCTTCTCGGCTATGCGCCGGGCGGCTCGCTCACTCATCCCGGCGGCTCAATCCCTGTCGTGAATTCTGGCGCGGCGGCTGGTCTTACCACCGACGGGCTCGTCGAGCTGGTCTATAAACTGCCCGCTCAGTATCGCGCCAATGCGTCGTGGCTCATGAACAGCACGACTCTGGCGAAGATCCGGAAGTTCAAGGATACCGGCGGACAGTACCTCTGGCAGCCTTCTTTCGATCAGGGGCAGCCCCAGACCATTCTCGGATATCCGGTGTTCTGTGACGAGAACATGCCCGATATTGCCGCCGATGCTCTTCCGGTCGCATTCGGTGATTTCAAACGAGGATACGTCATCAACGATCGCACGGGAGTGCGTGTTCTTCGCGATCCCTACACCTCGAAGCCTTTCGTGAGTTTCTACACCACGAAGCGCGTCGGCGGTGGTGTGCTCGATCCTCGGGCGCTGCGCTTCCAGCGCGTCGCGGCCTGATCGGATTGCCGATCGGAGGGTGTGCTCCCCTCCGGCCGGCACACTGGGCTACGGGATAGCGCCCGGCATCCCCTGACCCGGTAACCGAGCGGTTCTGCATCTCGCTCGGCGGTCCACTCGGCGGTGACCGCAACAACACCGAGAGCCCGCGGCTGCATCCTCTGCGGCGCGGCGGGCATCCTTTCTCGAGGCCGGCGCGACGCTGGCCTTTCCTGTCGGAGGTGCGCGTTGTCCGGATCGAAGGCGCCGTCCGCGTTCCTCAGTATTGGCGAGGTCGCCGAGAAACTCGATCTCCCCATTCACGTCCTCAGGTTCTGGGAGGCCAGAATCGGCGAGGTCCGCCCGCTTCGCGGAGCCAAGGGCCAGCGTCGGTATCGGCCTGAGGATGTCGAACTGCTGATGGGAATCCGTTTCCTGCTGCACGTCGACCACTACACGATCAAGGGCGTGCAGAAGATCCTGCGGGAACGCGGCATCATCCATGTCAGAACCTGTTGGCAGGATCAGAAAGCGGCCTGATCGACCCTCCCCGCGCTATTGGAACGCGGATCGGATTTCCCTATTATCTGACAAGCGCTTGGCCCTGTGACGGCAGGGCTACCAGAGAACGGCTCGGGCAGCTTCTGTCCCGGGCCGTTTTCGTTTCCGGAGTCTGCCGACGGCATTCCTTCGCCAGATCCTCTGGAGGCATGACGGAGATGCCCAGGATATCCGAGCTATCTCCGATGGATGCTCAGCCAGCATCCCGCGCGAGCTTCTCGGCGATGGCCTGGAGGATCCACGTATTGCGCGGCAGGCGGACCACGCTCGCCTTCCGGGCCTGCTCCAGCCTCTCGAATAGATCGCTGTCGGCCGGAAATTTGAGGGGGTGCTGTGCGCCCTTCGCAGCCTTGTCGGCCGGGCTCTCCTGCGCCGGCACCGAGCCGCCCTTGCTGATGAAGGCCTCTACCGGATCGGCAGGCTTGGCAACAGGCCGGGCTGGTTTCCCGCTCAATGCCATCTGTCAGATCCCCTCTTGGTTTCCGCTGGATATCCCGGAGGCATCGAAAAGGTGCCTACGCAATGTCTCGATCTCTTCGACGGCCTTCGGGTCAGCGGGGCGCATCTCGACAACCGACAGGCCGGCAGCCGCGGCGTGTGCGAACGCTTTGCGCGCGCCCAGACTGGCGGGGACGAATTCGAGCCCGGGCTTCGACCGGATCAGTTCGGCCGCCTCGGCATTCTCACCGCCTCGAGCCTCAGCACGGTTGATGAAGGCCAGGGCGCGGAAATCCGGGTTCACGGCCCGCGCCTCCTCCACGAGTTCCGCGACCTTATCCAGGGTCCACACGTCGAAGGATCGCGGTGCGAAGGGTACGAGATAGACATCGCAGATCGACAGCGCCGCGCGCTGGCTCACGGTATCGCGGCCGCCGGTGTCGATGATGACGTGAGCGTGCTTCGGGGCAAGCCGTTGGACGCCAGAGCGCACCGCGGCGCCGGTGAGAGCAACGCACGTATAGCCCGCGCCGCCCGGCCGTGAGGCGTCCCGCAGGTTGGTGAAGTCCGTCGAGGTCTCCTGATCGTCGGCATCGACCAGAAGCACGTCGCTGCCTGTCGCGGCGAGCATGATGGTGAGGTTCGTGGCGACGGTCGATTTCCCGGACCCGCCTTTGGTCCCACCGACGACAACGATCATGGCGAGCGTTCCAGCATCCGAATCGTATGGGATGGATATCCCGCGGATTCGTTTCTGACATCGGCCAGATCACCGCCAGGGATCACCGGGAGATGATTTCGCGGCTGGTGTGGCGTTGGTGCTTCTCTCGCCGGCAGCGCGGGCGGCGGTGATGACCACCGCCCGGCCAATCACCGGATCAGCGAGCCCACCACATACACAAGGCGGCCGCGGCCCTTCCGGCGGCGATCCGCACACGGCCATAGACCCACCGGCCGGCGGCGATGAGATCGAGGATGACGGCGCGCTTGGCCTGCCCGAGCCCGATGGGCAGGAACAACGCGATGGCAATGAGGGGCCAGCCGAGCCCGGCCGAGACATAGGCGGCGGCGAGGGCGACCGTCCCCAGGATCACATGGGGGAGGGCGGTATCGGTGGAGGTGGAGGTGCGCATGGTGTGCGGGTCCGAAGACGGCCGACGTTGACCGCACACCCCATCATCACCCGATCGACGAGACCCACAATGGCCAAACGTTGACTTAACGGTTCGCTCCGGCCGACATGCCTCATTCGGCCTGTGCGCGCCTCTGAGCGAGTCGTGAGCCGGCCATCAGGAGACAGCCGCCGCCGCAAGTCAGACCCTGAAAAGCCAACGGGCCCACCCCGGCAAGGGTGAGCCCGTCGAAATCGAGATGGCCTGTGGGGGCCGCTTTGCAACTCCCCACAAGCCATGAGGCGCCCCTGGGCGTCAAGCGAGAACACCGTTTCTCGCGACGATGAGGCTTTGCCTGTTCACCGGATCGCCCCTGTGGCGCGCCGGAACGACCTGTTGCGGCCCTATCAGGGGCCGAGGGACCATGTTCGCCGATCATCTGCGGAGCGCCATCGAGGCGGCACCGCGAATCACCCTGCCCGCCATCACGGCGCAGCTCTGGCGCGCGTTCGGGGAGGGAAACATCTCGGAGGCTGAGGCCGAGACCCTGGCCGCTCTGATCGAGATCCGGATGAGCGTGCAGCCGTCTGCAAGGCCGGCACCGGCCCGCCGAGGATCGAAGCCGCGCACGGATGCCTCGATGGAGCGCCGCCGCCGGTGGGCCGCCTCTGGGCGCATTCCGCCCGCGCTCGCCGTCCGGTTCACCCTGGCCGAGCAGGCGGTGCTGTCCCTCGTGGCGGCCGAGACATGCCGGCGGAAGGATTGCCGCCTCTCCATCGGCGGACTGGCGGCGATCACCGGCGTATCCGAGACCACCGTGCGCAACGCGATCCGTGAGGCTGTGCAGCTCGGGCTGATCACGGTGGACGAGCGGCGCATTACCGGCTGGAGATCCGATACCAACGTGGTGCGCATCATCTCGGCCGAGTGGAACGCTTGGCTCCGGCTTACCCGGAAGCGGAGGGGAGAAGCGTCGGCTTCTGTGTCCGTGGGGGGAGGGTGCAAATCTGCGAACCCCACGCCTACTGAGATTCCAGATCTGGGAAATCTGGGGCCAACGAAACCGTCAAAATGGCTGCCGAACGGCAGAGGGCGACCTTCCGGACAGAGGGCAGCGCAGAATCGTGGTGGACGGTAGAACCGCTTCAGCCATGCGACGTGCGCAAGCTGGCGTTCGGCAGAACGGATATTGCGGGCCTGCGGGCTGGCAAATTTTGAAATGAAAAATGCCAGCCCGCAGGACCGATGGATTGCGTCTGGCTTGGCGAGGTTCGGAACAGGTTACAGCCCAGGGAAATGGACGATGGATATGCGACCGGAATGGGTGGCCGGCATTCGCGCCTGGGCAGCGGCCAATCCCAACTTGGCTGAGATCTGGCTGTTCGGGAGCCGAGCCAAAAACCGCGCGCGTTCAGACTCCGATGTCGATCTAGGCCTCGTGCTGCAATTAGCGGAGGGTAGCCACGATTGGGCGTTGGGAAACTACCTCGCGGTCGGGAATGGATGGCGCCAAGATCTGGAAGCCATCGTGGGCCGACACGTCAGTCTCGAGCTTTTTCCTCGCGATGGCGAACCGCTTCCTGAAACCATGATCGAGGCCCGTGCAACGGCAATTCGGGTATGGCCACCGCATCGGTAAAGGCCCGAAAGCCAAGCTGTCAGCCTCGAAAGTGGTTCGGATTTGACACCGCACCATCGAGTGTGGCGCAGAGAGCACGTTGGTTAGCGCTCTTTGGGATTCGATTTGCCGGATACAGCCTTCGGCCCCTATACTCCAGGTGTTAGCAATCGGACGGTGCTTAGGAGATATCTGGGCAGGAAGTTCCCCCGAACCTTTCAGTCACGTATCGAATGATGGGCTCAATGATCTGGGTTGCAGCCAGGTCGGCGAAATCTAATCCCGCGCTGACAGGAAGGTGGATTGTATGACTCTTGGTGATTGCATTGTCATCGTGCTGATGATCATTCAGATCATCCTCGGCTGCCGCTAAGGCTGGTCGGGTAGCAATACCCGTCTGACAGGGGGTTGGGGCCTTAGGGGAGGTCCCCAATTTCTCTTGCGGAAATCACAGAGTCATCAAACCCACCGCAAACGGAAAAACCCCCGGGGTTGCAGCCCGGGGGTTTGGATCGTGTCGTCTTGATGTTTGCGTGCCTATTATGTGGCCTCGAGCTCGCGCGAGTCAATTCGCACGCGTTCAAATTAGCGCGCATGGGAAAACTCCGCGCTCGCATTTTCTGGACGCGCAAAAAACCACAGCGCGGAGTTTTGCAATTAGCTGCAAAACCGAGCTTCGAGTTTTCGCTGCTGTCCTGGGCTGCCGATAAACCATTTTCCGGCGATAAAAAAAGCGAGATCGGAGCGGAGGTTACCTCCAAAGGTAATTTCTTCGACTTTTCGTTGGGAGCAGATCCGCACCACCGTTTCCGAAACCGGGTTTCCACAAATGATTCCGCACGGCTGAAAACCGAAAAAACCGCTGCCCAAAATCATTTCTGAACTTGATTTCAGAGAGGCCATTTCCGCTATTTTTTCGCCCTTGGTCGAGCCTCAGAACCGAGGGGCCTTTTCAAAAAGGAGACCCTTTTGAGCGAAACCGAAATCCGAAAAATCCTCCGGCGGGGCCTTCTTGTGTCCGCTCAATGTCGCAATCGCACACCGTGGCTTCGCATCATGCGTCCGATGTGAAGCCGGAGATCGCCCACCCGATACCCCATGAGATCGACAGGATAGCTAGAGCTGACGCCAGGGATAGGGCGATGCCACGTCCTGCATCTCTGAGCATGACCGAGATGAAGAGTGGGCGAGGAAGGCCGGCGAGCGCGCGTATCTCCGACTCGGATGCGGCCACAGCCGGGCCGGGACAGCCGTTTTCCTTGAACAGGAACTCATCCTCCCGGTAGGCGCTCTTGCGCACCTTCAGCGTCGGGGTGTGCAGATCCATCACACAACGAGCCTGCTCAGCCGTCTCGACCTTTCTATCGATATCGTCGTGAGCTTCGGCAAGGGCAGTCCCAGCACCGGCCAAGAACACGACCACAGCGATAACAGAGCCAAGACGTAGGGCCCCGCGTCTGATCCGATCGCCCGAGGTCATGTTTCCTCACCAGTCGTTCGCTTGTTGCCTTACCGCACTTCCGCCTCGCGCGTGAGGCACGGCCTCCATTCGCGTAATGGCGTGTATGGAACCGGAAACGGCCTGTTATGGAACCGCCGGGAAGTACTCGGATGCATTCGCTCAGGCCGTGAGGCGCACGCCAGTATAGGCGCAGTCAATCCGGCTCAAGAGCAGTCTGCCAGCGCTCTCTTTTGTCTTGCGAGAGCTTCGGCAGAGAAACCCGCTGCCTGACCGTAAACCGCCCGCTTCACCCTCTTTTCAGAAAAATTTGCGTTGAAGATCTATTCGTAGATAATTTTTGAAAATGTCGGTATAACCTACACATCAAGAGTAGGGAGCCGAAGTTTCATGGCCAAAGATCTGCACCCCAATCAGGTCCGCGCTGGCAGGGCGATCCTCGGCATCGGCATGGATGCGCTTGCCGATGCAGCCGGCATTTCCGCCCAGACGATCCTGCGGATCGAGAACGGCGCGACTATTCCCAACCGCGGCACGGTATCCCGAATTGCGGATGCCTTCGCGGCGCTCGGTGTCGAGTTTCTCGACGAAACTGCGACGGCTGGTTGCGGCGTGCGAATGCGCGAACCCACCGGCGGAATCGTCCTCGTGCGGCGCGACGTCATCCGCGGTGGGGTCGAGATCGGCGCGGTGGTTCGCATCTCCGGTCGCGCTGCTACGGCGCGCATCGAGGTCGCGGCTTTGGATGCCGGCGGCGATGCCGATGCGGCGCTCATGGAATTCGATCTCCAGCGTCCGGCGATCCTCCGAGCGGTCGCCCGCAAAATCATCGACGAGGATTTCAGCCCGGATGGGCACGTGCGGGTCACTCGCGAGGATCTCGTCGAGGCCTGAAACGCAAAGGGATCGGCCCTCTGCAAAGGGCCAATCCCGGTGTTTGCCCCGCCGCGGAACGGCGCGACCTGTTGCAAAGCATTGATACCGCTCGGACTTCAACGGATCAAGCTCGGTCGTTGTTTCGTGGCCTCGAAAATGAGGCTGTGAAGTGTCGGAAGACGTTGAGAAAATACCGGATACCGCGAGGCAGACGACGGAGCGCTTCGAGCGTTTCGACGCGGCAATTGATGCTCGCCCAAAACCCCGCCGCAAGCGCAGCGGTTGGACCCGCGGCCGTCAGATCCTGGCGGAGGTCGGCAGGCTGATCGAGCACCGGTACGGCGGCCCGTGCGACACTGACGATGGGGCGATTTGGGTTCGGGCTGCATTGCCGAGCATCGCCGAGGCCAGCGGAGGCCTGGAGGAAGCAGGCTTCGCGCGTCAGCTTGAAGACTGGGCCCGGGTCGCCGTTCCGCAGGTCAGCGCAGCCGAACTGACGGAGGGCATTGCCGAGGCGCGAAGCCGAAATGAGCGCGGGCGCCTGTTCTGGACGGCCGATCAACTCGGGGATCTGCTGGCACTGACGATCGCGGAACGCGAGCATCTCAAAATCCGGACGATCCGCCCCGGAAGCATGACCGCCGACGAATTCGAGCAATACCGCCGCCGCCGGAAAACGACTGGCCGGCAGGCCCTCCGCCAAGCCGCCGCCGCTGCGAGCCCTGAGGTTGCCATGACGACACCCGCGACCGTTTCGGCAGAGAGTGCCAAGCCCTGGGAAGCTGAGGGCATCAGCCGACGGACATGGTACCGCAGACGCAAGGATGGCACTGGCACTGCCGATGTCGCCAATAGATCCGAAGGATCTCCTATCGCGACAAGGCCGGTGTCACAGGCTCCGAAACACCCTGTTGCATCGCCTCGCGCGGACAGCTCCACCCGGCGGCCTCTCCGGTCCAGCGCCGGAACCGGCAAGCCCGCGAACGACAACCGCCGCATGAAGCTGTGGCAACCGAAGCGCGGGCGCCGGATGGCCGTCGTCGGCACCGTCAACGACAATGGCGGTGATTGCTGAGACGGAGGCTTCGCCACCGGGGCTCCCGCCCCAGGCCCCGGCCAAAAGGAACATGGTCCCTTTTGGATATCCCGGCTCGCTTCGCGAGGTTTCAGGTCGAGACTCCGCGCAAGGATCGCAGCACCGGCGTGAGGGGTCGGATTTGAGATCCGCAAACCGGAAATGTCGACGCGGCTGAAACCGTCTCGCTGCCGAGAGAGAGGAAATCGCACCGTCGAGCCTGAAGCCTCGAGCGCCGATCACCGGAAACAGGCGCAACGGATCAGCCGAGGTAGATCCAGGAACGATCAGACGATGCGCGGCGCCGGTGCGAGCGCAGCTCGGCCGAGCCGGCCCGGAACGCCAGAACCCTCAGCACACCGTGAAACGCCGCCCCACAGCGGCTCTTCCGCCTCAGGAGACTATCTCAGGCTCCCAAGCCTGGAACGCCTGTCCTGCGCCACCTGAGGCGATTGCAGAGGAGCCTGCATTTCCAGGGCGGTTCACCGCCACCCGATCAGGACGACGAAGCTGGAAAAGGCGGCGGCCGAGGCCACAACGGTGCGACCAGCTGCATGACCGCCAGATGCACGGGATCGATGAGGCGCGGCCTTGAGCATTCGGCGGGTTCATTGTCCGGCTTGCGATGTCCTTGGGTGGGGGTCGGGCCGTTTTCCATGGGTGGGTGCGCTTCTCACACCTGCGGGACAGCCTGAGACATCCTAGCCCAGCCCTTCAGCTTCTCGCCTTCTCTGCCAGTGCATTGAACCACAAGCCACGACATCGGATCGACCGCCGATACCCCTGTGACTGCCCACGGGTGGGGGGCCCCAAAAGTCTGGAGGGTGGGGGCTGCCAACCGCATCGGGGGCCGACGGCAGAAAAAATTCGTCTAGGCTCCAAATCCTGGCCCCATGCTTTTCCAGACCGGCTGTCCGCCGTTGGTCAATCTGATCCAGGCCGGGCCAACGTCGCATGGCAGGATCCGGACCTCAGCGGCAGGGACTTGGAGCCGCCTCGGGGCCATCCACAGCGTGAGGCTGACGAGTAGCTTCAACACAGCGCGCTAAGAGGCTCGCATTCTTGACTTTTCCGGGTCTTGGCGAGATATCTGGCACAACGCTCTCTGTCGCTGGCAAGCCGTGCGCTGTCGATGGACGTGACGAGCGCCGTTGAGGTCGGCAAGCCGGGCGCTGTCGCACTCGCGGGCAAGGGGTCAGCACAGACCCGCACCCCCCGAAATGCGAGATTTCTGATGCGTGCCAACCACTTCCCTCTCCAGAACTCCGAGATCCGGCTTCCGCGTGCCCTGCTGGGCCTGCCCCGTGCTGAGGGCGATCCCCGGCGG
>Ga0182192_1000025_pt1 | contig 8727 bp, 1 predicted proteins | sample G6R1MG_47_FD_128382 | JGI IMG/M metagenome (GOLD analysis project Ga0182192, IMG submission 128382) | Miscanthus phyllosphere microbial communities from Michigan, USA - G6R3_NF_22AUG2016_LD1 MG | ecosystem: Host-associated > Plants > Phyllosphere > Phylloplane/Leaf | place: USA: Michigan...
AGACGAAGACATTCGTGCTGACCTTGCCGACGTTCCATTGCAGCGATCCGACGACCTTGTACTTGTCCACGCCCAGGATGCGCCCGCGCAGGTCGATCTTCTGGTTGCTGGTCAGGCCGGTCCGTTCGGCCACCATATTATCCAGATAGATCAGCTTGGGCTGGAACGTACCGATGCCCGTCGAGAACAGGTAACTGGCTTCATACGTCATTGATTCGAAGTTCGAACCGATGACATTGTACCGCATGTTGTTCAACCGCAGCACCTTGCCGTTCGCCGCACGCGGGTAGAATTGCGACAATGCGAGGACCTGGGCGGCCGGGGTAAGATTGTACAGTTCAGTGATCGTCGCGAACTGGTTGAAGATGCGATTGCGATTATAGGTGATTGCAAGGTTCAGGCCGGACAGCATGCCGGTCGGCAACCATGATATGCTGTAGACCTGCTGGCGCGAGGTCTCCGGCCGCAAATTGGGGTTGGGCCCCTGCACCGCCGGCACAAAATAGGATGTCGGGCGGTTGCGTATGCAGTCCGTGGTGCACTTATACAGCGGATCGTCGGTGATGATCGTCTGGAACTGCTGCATCCCCGAAACGGAATAGAGCTGGGTCGGCGGCGGGGCCTTGAACCCGCGCGTGAATCTGGCGCGGATATCGATCGTGTTGGTCGGCGACCACAATACGCCCCAGGCGGGGGTCGTACGGGCGAACTCGTTCTTGCCGTAGATGATCTGTCCGCCATCATCCACGGCCGTGCCGTTGACCGTCCCGATCGCCCCCACACTGCTGTTGACGTCGCGACGCAGCGCCATGTTGAAGATCAGGCGCTTTGCCAGCGGCAGGTCATAGCCACGTCCGAGGATGGGCAGGTTCACCTCCGCGAAGAAGGCGTAGCGCTTCGTCGAGGGATCGGGCCCGGCGATATTGCTGATTGTCGTGCTCTTCAGGCCGCTGCGGGAATATTCGGCGCCGGCGGCATAGGTCAGCCCCCCGGCGGGCAATGCCAGCAGCTCGCCATTCACGCGAGCCTCGATATTGCTCAGCGAACTGCCCAGGTCATCGACGACATAGGGGAAGAAGAAGGTGGAAATCGGCGCACCACCACCGTTGGTCGTGCTCTTCCAGGGATTGAAGGCGATATTCGGGTCGTTGCTGGTTACCGCCTGGCATTGCCGATCGAACGCCGCCTGATAGGCCGCGCGCTGGTTGAGCGGGACGCGGTTGTTGGCGAGCTGGAAGTTGTAGCAGGAATACCCCGTCGGCGATTTGGGGTCCCGCGCGAAGCTGACGAGGCTGACCGGCCCGATCTGGTTCCCCGACCCCTCGGACGAACTTTTCGACTTGGTATAGAGGAGCTGGATCTTGGCGGCCTTGCCGAAGTCATAACTGACGCCGCCGTTGACGTTCCAGTTTACGACCCGGTTTCTGACATCGCCCGGCTTCAGGGTGCCGTCCGCCAGTTCGCTCTCCGGGTAATAGTTGACCCGGCTGGCATAGGAAAAGCGGTTCAGGCCGAAGGCGGGAAAGGGATTGTAATATTGGCCCGGCGCCAGGTCGATGCCGATGCCGCCGAAGATCGCGCTTTGCTGCCTGTTCTTGGCGCGGGTGTAGAGGCCGGTGCCGAAGACGCTCAACCGGTCGGTGATGTTCTGGTTGAAGGACAGGGTGCCGCTGACCGTCCGGGTGCTTGGCCCGGCGAATTCGCGGATATAATCGCGGCGGGAGGCCAGGTCGGCCTGGATCAGGTCGGAACGCTTGGGCGCTCCGGAAAAGCCCTTGGGCACGGTCAGGCCGATTTCCGGCGAGATCTGCTGGAACGTCTTCGGGTCCATGACCGCGGGCTGGGTGGCGGTGCCGGGCTGGGTGCCGGACGCGAACGACCGACGATCGAACATCGTGACACCGCCGAAAAGCGACGAGTAATTGTTCGTCACATATCCGGTCCTGGCATTCTCGATCGGTTCGGTCGCGCCGAACTCCAGGCTGCCTGACAGGCTGCCGCTGCCCCAGGCCCGCCCCGAATAGAGGCTGATGCGCGTGTCGCGAGCCCCCGAGCTGGTTTCCCTGCGCGTGGCCGAGATGGTGGTCCCGACATAATTCTTCTTGAGGATGAAGTTGATGACTCCACCCAAAGCATCCGCGCCATAGATGGCCGCCTGACCACCGGTGCTGATTTCCACCCGCTCGATCGCGCTGAGCGGAATGCCGTTGAGATTGGCATAGCCCTGCTCGATGCCAGCCGCGCCCGCGATACGGCGACCGTTGACCAGGATCAGCGTATTGCCCGCCCCGACCCCGCCCAGATTGGCCGCGGAAAGACCCAGGCCGCCGACATCGGACAGGATCTTGGAACCGCCCGGCCCGACGGCGGCGGACAAAGGCCCCTTGCCACGGTCATTGGTGATCGCACCGATCGTCGCGACGTTCTGCGGCAGGGTGCGCACCAGTTCCTCGACCGTGGTGACGCCGCGGTCGCGGATTTCCTTGGCGTCGATGACGGTCAGGCGGCTGGTCTGGTCACCGTCGCGCAGGCGACTGCCGGTGACGAGGATGTCGTCGCTGCCCTTGGTCTTGCGGATGACCGGATCCTGGTAACGGCGCAGTTCGGCCTCGTCGGCGCGCGCCTCCGGCTTTCCGACCTTGGCGGCGGGCGCCTCTTCGCGCTCGGCATTCCTGCGCGCCTTTTCCTCTTCGGCGGCGTCGCTGTTCTGGGGAACGGGCACGGTCCCGACCAGGCTTTCGGCCGGGTTCGACGTTTTCGGCGTGGTCTGACCCTGCTGGGCCGCTGCGGTTCCGGTCGCCGCGAAATACGCGACCAGCGAACATGCCTTCAAAAAGGCTGACTTTTTCATGATCGTACCCCCCATAGATACTATGATCGTCAGCGCTCGGCTTGTGGGGTCCGGGTCTATCGCCTGGGCCTCCGGTGCGAGAACGCTGCCCCGTAACGAGGCCAGACTGAGGGAGGAGGCTTGCACCAACCTTGCAGTAATAGATTACTAATGTCGAAATATGATGCGGATGTGTAATTCCATGACCGCGTCGGGCGCATCGAAGCGCTGAAACCATCTCATTGCGCGAAGGTGATGAAAAACTCCGCGCCGCCGCCCGCCGCGTTACGGGCCCCCCGGGTCCCGCCATGCAGCCGGACGATGGCCGCCACGATCGCCAGCCCCAGCCCATAACCGCGCCGGGCGGACACGGGACGGGCAAAGGGCTCGAACAGGGCCTCGGGGTCCATGTCGCCAAAGCCCGGCCCCTGGTCGCGCACCGTGATCCGCCCGTCGGCCGCCACGACCAGCCGGACCGTCGTGCCGGCGGGCGCGAAGGATATCGCATTGTCGACCAGATTGGCGATCGCCGATTCGATCAGGGTCGCATCACCGGGAATTTCGAAATGCTCCACCTCCGTGTTGAGCATCAGCATGACATCGGCGTGCTCGGCGACCGGCGCGCGGTCGCCGAGCACCTTGGCGGCGGAGGCGACCAGATCGGTGAAGCCGGTCACGTCGCGGCGGTTGCCGATGCTCATCAGCGTCAGCAGCTGGTTGACCAGCTTGGTCAGCCGGCGCACGTCGCCGATCAGCTTGTCCTTCTGCTGCCCGTCCTCCATCAATTCCAGACGGGTGCGCAGCACCGCCAGCGGGGTCCGCATTTCATGAGCGGCGGCCGACAGGAAGAAGGTGGATCGGCGCTGTGCCGCATTGACCTGCCCGATCAGGTAATTGACCGCGCGGACCAGCGGCAGGATCTCGCTGGCGACGCCCTTTTCGGGCAGCAGCGTACCCAGGCGCTGCGGGTCGATCGACCGCGCCAGCCGGGCCACGCGCCGGATCGACCAGATGTGTAGCGAGAAGATCAGCGCGAAGATCGAAAAGACCCCGCCCGCCGCCAACAGGAAATTGCCGCTGAACGCGGACAGCCATTTGCCCTGCGCCCCCATGCCGGCGGTCTCGACGATGACCGGGCGGCGCAGGTTGCGATATTCGTAATAGGTCAGATCCTTGCACATGGTGAAGCTGAGGTAGTCGTCGCCCTCCTTCCGCTTCATGATCTTTTCCGCCTGGGTGCAGACGCTGGGATCGTCCAGGGCGCGATGAACCCGTTCCACCGCGTCGAAGCCGAACCGCCGGAAGAAGGCGGACGGGCCGTTGCCGAATGCCCGGTCTCCCACCCGGACATAGAAACGGAAGTCCGGGTTGCGCGACTCGATCTTGCGGATGAAGGGGTCGCTTGCGAGGTCGCCGGCACCGGATGGGTCGCTGCCCACGGACCGGATGAAGCTGGCGATCGTGCCGCGCAATTTCCCTTCCGTCGCTTGAAGCGGCGGCGGCTGCTCCAGATGCACCGGCAGGCTGGCGAACGGCCGGATCACGAAGGCATACAGGCCCCAGCCCAGGAAGATCGAGGTCAGCAGCAGCATCTGCGCGAACATCGACTTGCGCCAGTCCCAGATGCGTCGCACCAATCCCACGCCGCCCGTCACTCCCGCCTCAATGTGCCGCGTCTACGCCAAGCAGCGGCAGAGCGGGCAGATCGCCCCCGTTCGGCCCCAGCTTCCGCTTTTCGAAGATTTGCGCAAGCGTCGCATGGACGCGCTGGCGGTCGGCCTCGTTCGGCCAGAGCGGGATGGTGGAGACGATCGCCGTCATCGCGGTCGCCAGGTCGTCGACCGAGTCCAGCGGCCCGGCCGGATAGAGCATCTGGACCAGCGCCGCGTCGAGCATCGCCTCCGCCTGCAGGAACAGGCCGCCGCGCGCCAGCACGCGCGCTGCGGTGGTCCGTCCGTCGGCCGTCATCGCCGGCATGGTCCGCAACCGCGCGTCGAGCGCGGCGGCATCCGCCGGGGACAGCCGCGCCTCGATCCGGTCGGCCAGCGCGATCAGGCGCGACACCGTATCGGCATCGGCCTTGCCCTCGCGCAGATCGGCCAGCATCGCGGCCAGCTGCGCCGCCCCCTCGCCGCGCCGAGCGGGGCCATAGGCGATGATGTCGTAGAGCGTCTGCTGCCGGGCCCGGTCCTCCGGGGCCATGACGCCGGGATAGCGTTGCAGCTCGGCCGAGATCGGGGCCTGTGCGAACAGGGTCGCGCCCGCACCGTTCCCCTTGATCGCCGCGGCGAAGGTATAGACCAGCGCCCGTCGCCCGCGTCCGGTATCGCCCTCGGTGACGATCGCGTTCGACCCCCGCCACATCGCGCGCAGGATACGGGCGGGCGGGGTCGCGTCGCCCTTGCCCGACGCCAGCAGCGGCCCCAGCGTGGAGTCGTCACCCGTCCTGACCGGCCCGGTGCCGCGCCCCTGCCGGGCCTCGACCGCCACCACCGCGGGATTATCGGGGGCGTGCGCCCGATAGGCGTCATAGACGCTGGCGAAGAGCGCGCCGGTCCCGCCGCCGCCCCCGGCCCGCCCGCGCATCATCCGCGCACGGTTGAGCAGCGCGACCAGCCAGTCGGGGTCGTCGGGATCGACCTGTGCCGCGCCGGCCGCCGCCATCGCCTGTCCGGGCTGGTCGAGCAGGCGATAGACCAGCGCCAGCATCGTCGCCGCCGATCGGTCATCGGGATGGCCCGCGACATAGTCCCGCAAGACGGGGGCCAAGGCCCGCCAGTCGGATTGCTCGACATGGAGCGCCAGCAGGCGCTCGCGATAGGCCGGGTTGGCGGGATCGAGCGCGATCATCTTGCGGGTCAGCGCCAGACGCTGGTCGGGCGTCGTCTGCGGGTCCTGCACCGCGAAGCGCTGGAACAGCTCCGCCGCGACCTTGGGATCGGGTCGGGGATCGGCCAGGAACGCCGCGATCTGCTGGCGATGGGCATCGCCGAAATGCCGGGCGACGGCGCGGTCCAGCCAGAACACCTGCTGTCCATTGGCGCGCATCGCCTCGCCCATCGTCACCAGTTCGACAAAGGCCTGTCGCGTGTCCCCCGCCCACCAGCGTTCGAGTACGCGCGGCAGCGCGGCACTGTCGGCATAGCGTGTCGCCAGCGCCCTGGCGGCGGCCATCACCACGTCGCGATCGGCGGGCAGCGCGTCGAACTGGAGCAGCCGGTTCGCCAGCGGCGCGCCGCTGCGCGCCTTGGGATCGCGCATGACGGCAATGTCGCGGTCGAGGATCGCGGTCAGTCGCGCCCGCTCGCTCGCGTCCAGCGGGCGGCGGAACAGCGCGTCGAGCGTGAGTTCGGTAAGCCCGGAATCCCCCTCGCCGCGCTCCAGGCGGGTGGTGAGGCCGTCATAGAGCGTGATGAGCTGGTCGACCGAGAACTGGTCGAGCCAGTCCATGCCGCCACCACCATGGCGACGCGACACCGCCAGATTGACGGCGAGCGGCCTGTTGCCCTGGGCGATCGTCAGGCGGACCAATGCGTCGGGCGACAACAGGGTCGCCCCCGCCACCTTTTCCAGCTTGGCGAACCGCGCGGGCGACGCGCGGAACAGGTCGAACAGGATATCGTCCCGCGCCGGCGATGCCTGGAGCGATGGCAGGACCCAGGACCGAAACTGATCGGGCGTCAGCATGTCCAGCGCATCGCTCAGCAACAGCGGATAGAGCGGCCGGCGGAACCCCGATGCGGCAGCGGCGCGCGCCTTCTCCTCGTCGGCGAGCGCCGCGCCCAGCAGCGTCCGCACCGCCGCACTGTCGCCCCCCGAGATGGCGAGGACCAGCGCCAGCTCGTCATTGCCGGTGTCCGCCGCCTGGAGGCCCAAAGCGGCGCGGGGCCAGTCGGGTCCGGCCGCCACTGCCGCCCCGCCCCGCCCGGTCAGGTGGCGGCGGAGCAGCGCCGCACGCCGATAGGCCGGATCGTTCGCGAAGCGGTTGTCGAGCGCCGCGTCCCACCCGGCGAGCCCGGCATCGCCATGCCCGGCATCGACGATGCGGTTCCCCAGATCGACCAGCAGCGCCAGGCGCGGATGATCCGCCAGCGCGCCCGGCTTGGCGGCATCCACTTGCCCCATCTCGGCGGTGAATCGCTGCGCCAGATCGGCCAGCACCGGGTCGGCGGCGCTCGCTCCGTCCGGCCAGGTCAGCAGCAGCCCCTCGACCATGGTCGGATAATAGCGGCGAACGTCCAGCCCGCGTTCGTCATGCGCGCCCATCGGCGTCAGCGGCTGCCGCGCCAGCAGGGCGCGCAGGCCGCGCCCGTACCAGCGATGCGCCAGCGCATCCTCGCCCGCCCGTTCCTCCAGGATCGCGGTCTTGACGAGCAGGTCGAAGTTCGACTGGTCCTGCAACAGCGCGCGGGCATAGTTGGTCAGCGCCTGGGCGGGACGTCCGGCGGCGGCATAGGCGTCGCCCTTCGCCTCGTCGACATTCACCAGCCCGCCCAGACCGCTCATCAGCGCAAAGGCACGCTCGGCCCCCGCCTCGTCCCCCTGCGTCAGCAGGGTGCGGGCGAGATCGGCATAGAGGTCGGGCGGGAAGGACTTGCCCAGCGCCAGCAACCGGCGCGCATAGACCAATTTGCGGCGCGGATCGCCGATGACCGACACCGAACCGCCGTCATTCGCGCCGCCGCCGCTCAGCGTGCTCAATTCGCGCAGGAGGAAGCCGCGCTGCTCGCCGGCCCCCGGCACCATGGCGTCGGTCGCGCGAATCTGGAGGTCGAGATCGGCATCCGCCGCCGCGATGTCGGACAACAGGCCGAGCAGCCGGGGCGTCGCCCCGCCCTCGGCGATCCGCTCCAGCACGCGCCGCTTGGCCCAGTCGAGCCCGCCGCTCGTCCCCGTCTCGCCGGCGGGGGCGTCGGCGACCATGTCGATCAGCGTGTCGATCGCGGTCGCAAATTGCGCCGCATCGCCCTGCTCGGCCCTGTACTGCAACAGGCCGACCGCCTCGGACAGCCGGTGCTGGCGCTTCAATTCGGTCGCCAGCCGCGACAGCGCATCGGGGTCGTCGGGTCGCGCCGCCAGCCCCTCGCGCAACTGCCGCAGCGCCTGGGGATCGAGATCGGCCTGGGCATAGACCGTCGCCTTGAAGGCATGGGTGTCGGCATCGCCCTGGTCGCTCAATTGCGCCATCAGCCCGTCCAGCTCCTGCTGGCGCTGTCCGGCGGATTCCGTGCCGTCGTCATGGCGCAGGCGGGTCAGGATCAACTGGCGGACATGCGCGTCGCGATGGCCGGGGTCGAGCGCGATCAGCCGGGCGAGCGTCGCATCCAGCCGGTCGTAATCGCGCACCCGCCCGTAAAGCTGTGCCAGCTGGTTCAGCACCGCCACCTCGCCCTTGCCGCTGCGGGTGGCGAAGCGGCGGACGGCATCGGCGGCGGCGTCGGGCTTGTTCTGCGCCAGGCGCAGCGCGACCAGCAGGTCGATCTCGCCGGGCCGGATCGTGCCCGCGTCCAGCCGCGCCGCAATCTCCTGCGCCATCGGCTCCAGCCGGTTCATCCGCTTGGCCAGCGCGACGATCTGCCGCTCGACGATGCTGCGCCGCGCGGGCAGCGTGGTGTCGGCCCAAAGCGCGCGCCAGCGCGACAGCGCCTCCTCGTCCTGCCCCGCCTCGGCGGAAAGCTGGGCGATGCGGGCGCGGATATCGTAACCGGGTGCTCCCTTGGCCTCCAGCTTGCGGAGCAGCGCCAGCGCCCGGTCGGGCCGCCCCAGTCGCTCATAGCCATCGGCGACATCGGCCAGCAGCAGCCCGCCGGTGTCGCCGCGCTCAACCGCCTGCAACTCGGCGAGCGCCTTGGCCGTGTCGCCGCGATCGAGATAGGTTTCGAACAGGAACAGATGCG
>Ga0182192_1000026_pt1 | contig 8631 bp, 11 predicted proteins | sample G6R1MG_47_FD_128382 | JGI IMG/M metagenome (GOLD analysis project Ga0182192, IMG submission 128382) | Miscanthus phyllosphere microbial communities from Michigan, USA - G6R3_NF_22AUG2016_LD1 MG | ecosystem: Host-associated > Plants > Phyllosphere > Phylloplane/Leaf | place: USA: Michigan...
CCTGACATCGTGCTGCCCGGGCGACGGACCATCATCGAGGTTAGGGGATGCTTCTGGCATGGCCACGAGGGATGCCGAGGCGCCCATACACCGAAGACGCGGTCGGAGTTCTGGCAGAAGAAAATCGCTACCAACCAGCGCAGGGATGCCCGTAACGAGGCACTCCTCAAGGAGGACGGTTGGAGCGTCCACATCCTCTGGGAGTGCGAGGCCAAAGAGCCAGAACGGCTCAACAGCTTGATCCGAGAAGTCCGTGATCAGCCTCCTCGTAGCCGCATAAAAGGTTCTGCGAGCACCCAACGATAAGCCTTCGTGACCCTGAGATCCTCCTTGTGACATAACCAAATGCTCGTATGGTGTTGTTACACCAGCGCGAGAACCTCGATGACCGTTACGTCCCGCCCTCTCGTCGCCTACGTCCGGGTCTCGACCGATAGGCAGGGCAAGAGTGGGCTCGGGCTTGATGCGCAGTGGTCGATGATCGCTTCCTTTGCCCAGGCAAACGGGTTCGAGATCCTCGAAGAGTTCGAGGAGATCCAGACCGGCAAGGGTGCGGATGCCCTTGAGCGTCGTCCGCAGCTCGCCGCTGCCCTCACCGCCGCACGCAAGCGCAAGTGCGCAGTGATCGTCGCCAAGCTCGACCGGCTGTCACGCGACGTCGCCTTCATCAGCGGGCTTATGGCGCAGCGGGTGCCGTTCCTGGTGGCCGAGCTGGGTGAGGGTGTCGACCCGTTCGTTCTGCACCTCTACGCGGCACTGGCCGAGAAAGAGCGCGCCCTGATCTCGACCCGCACTAAGGCGGCTCTCGGCACTCTGAAGGCCAAGGGCGTCCAGCTTGGCAACCGCACGAACCTCTCTGTGGCATCTGCCAAGGGAGCGGCCACGAACAAGAGGGAGGCGCAGGTCTTCGCCGAGAACGTCCGGCCGATCATCGCCAGCATCAAGGCGTCCGGCGTCACCTCGCTCCGAGGGATTGCAACCGAGCTGAACACACGCCGGATTGAGACGGCTCGTGGAGGCACCTGGACCGCGGTGCAGGTCGGACGCCTGACCCAAGGGATCTAAGATCCTGTGTGGAACCAAGAAGTTCCGGGAACCATCGGCATATTCACGGTTTGTCCTAGGCAACCGTAACGGTTAGCTGGGCGCGAGGCCCATTCTCTTAGTTAGTTAGTTAGTTAGTTAGTTAGTTAGTTAGTTAAAATGACGCCCAGTTGAGACAAATCGGTGGGGCACTCGCCCACAGCACGCACATCGGCTTCAAAGCGTCCCAGACGCTCTACTACGCGCAGCGGCAGGCGAAGCGGATCGGCTTCCCGTTGACCCACTACGCGGTCATTAACTTCTCCAGCACGCGCATCAGCCCGACGGACGCTGTAACCTGTTTCGGCAAAATTCGGCGCGATGACTTCGCAAAATTTGCAACACCGCGCAGCAAACGCGGCGGCCCGGCCTTCCCGCCGACCTATGCCTACACATTCGAGAACGAGCGCGATGGCGTCGCCTTCATGACCATGGAGCCAGAGGACGACCATAACGTCCATGTGAACTGGCTGCTGCACCTTCCTGCAGAGCGCATCTACGGCTTCGAGCAGCAGGTATGGGAATGGGTGGAGAAGCGGACGGGCGGTATTACGGGCGGCGCGTCGACGATCTTCGTCGGACCGATCAGCACGGAGACGGTCAGCAACTACATCTGCAAAGGGGCCCTGCAGACCTCCCTCGACCGCTACGGCGGCGAGCAGAAGCACAAGCCGCAAGGCGTTATTGTGGGTCGCCGCTCAAGCACGAGCCGCAACCTCGGACCGACGGCTCGGCGTGCGCTTGATCGTGAACTCGGCATCAGGCGATCTCTCCCGAAGCGGCGTCCGGATCATCGCCCGTCCGTGTAGGCATAGGTCGGCGGGAAGGCTGGGCCGCCATCCGTGTCAGCGTTGAGGCTCGGCCCTGAACTCGGCAAGCTCCCGACGCAGGGCCTCGATCTCCGCATGCAGAGCGCCATTGTCTACGGCTAGCTCGACACACTGGTCCTGAAGCTCGGCCAGCTGGAGACGCAACTCGCTGTTCTCCACGGCGAGGGCAAGGAACTCGGCTTCCCGAGGTCCGGGCTGTTTCCAAACCTGCAAGGAGTGGCCCCCAGGGGCGGCTTGTGGGTCAGCCAACAAGACGACGCCACCACGGCCGTGCTCGCATCAAGGCGAGACTATCCTCCATCTCCCCAAGTCGGACCCGCAGGTCCTGCTCGCGTAGCTCGGCCTGCTCGATGAGCTGATTGAGCTGATTGAGCTGCCCGGCCTCGGTTGCCATGCGCTCGCGGACCGACTTCAGCTCGGCCAAATGCTGCTCCTGGAGGACGGCGACGCGCTCCTCAAGGACCTTCATCTCGGCCTGAGTGATCGCCGTGTCACGCTGAGCCTCGGCCCGCAGCCGTTCGGCTTCGATCAGCCGTTCGGTCATCGAGTGCGATTGCGCTGTGAGTCGAGAGACCACTTCAACCAACGCCTCTAAGTCGTTGGTGTCTTTACGTTGGGAGTCTTGTTGGGGCGCCGGCGTTGGCCCCTCTTCGACCTGGTTGTTGGGAGGAGTGCGTGGGGCCCTGTGAGGACCCGCACGGAACTCCTCGGCCGGCATTTCGACCCGGACGATGTCCTGTGGGTGGTTGCCGGGGATGAGGCGCCACTCACCCTTCGCAGCGCGGCGCTTCGCCTTGATGCGTGCGCCCTCAATGCCGATCCCGAAGCGCTCGGCGATCTCCCGGTATGTAGCCTGAATCAGCTCGATCTCAGCCATCCCAACGCCCTCGATCTGTTCGGAGGCTAGCGTCGGCAGGCGAGGGGGAGCCCACGTTTGGAGGTGCCTGTTGGCCCTGTTGTCGTGAAGGGAGCCCCTCAACAAGTGCGTGCCCCTCCCGACGTTGGGGAGTGTTTGGTTGAGAGAGCGTTAACGATCCGGACCTCAAGTCCGAGCGGGGCCATAAGTTGACGACTCTGATCGGGGTCGTCACGGTGGCCGGATGCGTCGCGCAGGCGACGTGATGGGAGACGCAGCAACGAGCCGCTGAGGTCCAGAACGAGCAAAGCCCCGACCCGGCAAGGTCGAGGCTTTGGAAATCGATGAAGGCTTTCGCCGACTGACATCGCGAAGGTCTCATAGGCGGTCCCCGACCGTCAAGCGGTAAGTCAACGCTTACTGATCGAGATCGCTCGCGCCGAAGCGGCCCCATGAGGGCCGGGACCATGTTTGTCGACGAGATCCGGCGCGCCATCGAGGCGGCGCCGCGAATGAAGCTGCCTGACGTGGCAGCACTGCTCTGGCGTGCCTACGGGGCGGGTCAGGTGACCGAGGCCGAGGCCGAGGCGCTCTCCAACTTGATCGAGGAGAAAGCGTCAGCGGCAATCATCGCACGTCCAAAGCGTCCTATAGGGTCCCGTCCTCGATCTCCGGAGAGCCTCGAACGGCGACGTCGATGGGCTGCGTCCGGTCGACTGCCTCCCCGGCTCGCATGCCAGTTCACTCTCGCCGAGCACGCCGTCCTCGCCACCATCGCGGCCGAGATCGTTAGGAAGGGCTCCTGTCAGCTCACCGTCGGACACATCGCGGCTCTTGCCGGCGTCTCCCAGAGCACGGTCAGGAACGCGCTACGCGAAGCCCGGCGGCTTCAGCTGCTCACCGTCGAGGAGCGTCGAGTGTCAGCCCGGCGCAGCGACACCAACATCGTCCGGATCATCTCGCCGGAGTGGATGTCCTGGCTGCGCCTTGCTCGGAAGGGGGGTGGGTGCAAATCCGTGCAGCCCACGACTACTGCTACTTCACTTGCCTCGAAGCGACTCTCAGAACCGTCGAAACGCTGCCGGAGGGCAGGGTCGGATTCAGGCCGAGAACGACCTGGTAAGCGCCCGCACGCCACTAGCGCGACTATCACGACTACGAGCACATCCAGCACACGATGAGCGACCCATCACGCCTGCCACCCGCAGCTCTCGAAGAACTCGTCGGCTGGCTGAACACACGGGGCTTCACCCACTTCGTCACGCTCGCGACCAACGATCCAGACCTGCGCTCAGCGGATCGCAAGGTGATCGGCGATCGTCACGGGGTCGATCGTATGGACGCGCTCGTTCGACGCTGGGACGCCTACATGAACCGAGCGCTGGTCGGCCCGAAGTGGGCCAAGCCGCTCTATCGGATGGATCGGATGTTCGCCTTCTACTTCCTCGAAAAGGCAGTGACGAACCCGCACTGGCACGCGCTCATCCGGATCGACGATGACGATCCCGATCGGCGCACGACCAAGCTCAAGAAGCTCCACGAACTCACCGAGGAGCATTGGCTCTCGGTCATCAACTCGGGCTCAACCGCTGTGCGCGTGATCTACGATCAGGAGGACGTCGTGAATTACGTTGCGAAAGAGCTGGGCCGTCCGGTATCATATGAGCACTTCATCCCGGCCGACATGTTCGACACGCTCGAGCTGTAGCAGGTGAGGTCCGAGGACTTTCAGTCACGCCGCGTTTGCCGAGCTACGCGTCCAGCGCAGTCTTCTGAGATCGATATCGACCACATGCTGCGAGTCCCGCGGCAATGGCTTCCTATTGTCTGAATATATACCTATTCAGGTGACGATCCAGAAGACGAACGAGCAGATGGGGCCGAGCACAAAGCGACGTGCGAAGCACGACGCGACTGCGACAGCCCCGCCCCGAAGGGGCAAGAACGCTCCTACTGCATCGAAGTCCTAGAAACTCCGCGCCATCTCGTAGGGGGTGCCTTCTGCGCCCATGAGATCCTGGTCGCGGTCCTTGGCGGACGTGGACTTCCTCCACATGAACGGCACGCTCCAGAAGCGACACACAAGCTCGCTGACAGGCCTCAGTGAGCTTGTGCTCGTTCGACTGCGAGAACCTGCTGACCAGGCTCTACGGCCTTCTGAGGCTTCCCCTTCTGCGTGTTCGCTAAATCGCTCTTGAGCGAAGGCAACCGCTCGCGAGTGAGGGACGCCCGGATCGCTTTGACCGCAGCGGGAACGCGTTTGGCTATCTCCGTGTCCATCAGGCCCATGTGACAGGCGTCGCGGTCGATGCCGAGTTCCTGGGCGAGCCGCGCGTAGGCCGCCTCGCGGTCCATGTGATCCTCCTTCCAGAGCCGGTCGAACGTGGCATGGGCATTATGGCGAGCCCGACGTAGTTCGAACCGGGCTTGATGTTCCTCAGCGTCACGGAGCGGCCGCTTCCCCTTCGACCAGAGCCCGCACGGCTCGCACCGGCTCTTCAAGCCGTTTGGGCTCTCGACCTGAGCTGCAGGCAGACCGCATCGGGGACAGATCGGCGGCGGATTCACGTTCCGGCCGCTTGGAGTAGGGCTAGGATCGCTTCAGAAGCTCGCTGGCAGGCTCCGCGAGCTTGGCGCTGGTCAGAGCAGTCCGGCCCTGACGCCGCTGTATGACGCTCTGAGCGCCTCTTCTCGTATGGGCCAAATCGCTCATGGGCGAATCCGCTAAAAGCATGAGGTCTCAGATGTCCTAACTTGTCCCCTCGTTGTCCCCCAACAGCCAATGCGAACAATTGCGAGAGGGACAAGAATGTCCCCTTGTTGTCCCAATGCGAACCGGTTTTGCGGATTTTGTCCCCTCTGCGCCTTAGAGGAATGCATCCACCCCTGTCCGTGAAATAGCGTCCGGCACGGTCGGGAAGCATTTTCCTCGTCGCACTCCCGCCTCCTCCTTGGGTGTCGATCGAACCTAGGAGCACGCCGCGGTGCAGAGTGACACTCGGCTTGCCCTTACCTTGCTGCGGCTGGGACGCGCCGAGCGCGACCTCCTGTGGGTGGTGCATCTCCGCGTGATGGCTCCTAGTGGCACTGCGCGGTATCGAAGATCCTATGTCCGAGTTCCAGGTTGTCTCCCTGTTTGCCGGTGCAGGCGGTCTCTCGCGAGGGTTTTCCGACGCCGGGCTCCGCCCGTTGCTCGCGGCCGAAATCGATGGCGACGCCGTGGCCACCTACCGTGCGAACGTCAGCAATCACGCGATCCAGGTGGATATCGCGCAGGAACCTGATCGTGTTGTCCGAGAGGTCGAACGTCGCTCTGGCGGTCGTGACTTGCTGGCAGTTGTGGGAGGGCCACCCTGCCAGGGATTCTCGACTGCTGGTGCTCGGGACCATGCCGACCCGCGCAACCAACTCGTGTTCTCCTATTTGAGGATCGTGGAGCGCCTCCAGCCGAGCTGGTTCCTGTTCGAGAACGTCGAAGGGATGCTCACCAGTGGCGGTGGCGACGCCGTGGTCGGCTTGGCCGAGAGCTTCGCGCGTCTCGGCTACGCATTCCGAGTGGAGAAGGTGAACTTCGCTGGCTTAGGCGTCCCCCAAGCGCGCAAGCGCATCATCATCGTCGGCAATCGGCGGGGGATCGACTTCGCGCTACCGGAGGCTTCCCATGCCTTCGAAGGCAAAAAGCATAGGAGCACTCTGGGCGTCCCATCTACGACGGTGTCGGCAGCCCTGGCCGGTCTTCCGGCCACACCCGCGAGCAGTCTCCGGGACAGCGTCAGGTATGAAACCGAAACGCCCGTGACGTCATACGACGCCATGCTGCGGACGTGCTCACCCGGTCCTCGGCATCACACCTGCTCGGCCTTCTCAAACGATGCTGAGCGGATCTCGCTTTTGAAACCCGGCCAGTCGATGAGGGACCTCCCCGAGGAGTTCTGGCACGACAGCTTCAGGCGTCGTGCGTTCCGGCGCGTCGCCGACGGGATGCCAACCGAGAAGCGAGGTGGCGCTCCGGCCGGCATCCGACGTCTCCAGGGTGACCACGCCTCCCTGACCATCACCTCACTGTCTTCGCGCGAGTTCATCCACCCCGAGCACAACCGCCCACTCACGCTGAGAGAGTGCGCTCGGCTGCAGTCGTTCCCCGATGGGCATGATTTCCAGGGCAACTTCCAAGCGGTTGCGACACAGATTGGAAACGCCTTCCCACCCATTGCTGCGCGTGCCTTCGCAGAGTGGCTGCAGGTAGTGGATGGGGCCGCTGGTGCCAGCGTTGGTTCGAATGGGTCGACGGTCGGGCCGGGATTGCTCGGCTACCACCTCACAGAAGCCAAGGCCATGTCTCCGGCCTTGCAGGAGACGGATCGACGTCTGAGACAGCTCGTCCGCGCGGCGGGGAGGTCCACACACGTGTCCCGTGTTCCTCGAACTGCTCCGTCAACGCAGGGAACCCTATTTCCGGAACCAACACTATGCTTGGCCCTGACGACAAAAAGCTGATCACAGGTTGTCGCAATCTAAAACCGATCACTTTGAAGGATCGGGAACTGACACGTCTTGTGTCAGTTTTGCTACATGATCTTGGACATGAAGAACTTATACCAGATTGGATTATAAAGGAAGATATTGGTTACTATTATGATATGGATCTTAAGTGGTTTACTTTAGACAAAGATATTGGATTTGATTTCTCAAGTTTCTTTATAAGATGCTGCAAGATCAATAATTTTAGAATAGTTTTCAAATGTCTGTGTGAATTACACAAGAGACGACGTAAATATGCTGAAATACTCCGAACCCAGCCGATCCCGACCATGGATCAGGTCGCTAGAAGAGGATTGCTCGAGTATGGCGCTGTCGGTCTCCCTGGTTTGACCTCGTGGTTGATGTGGAGGAAGTGGATCTACGACATCGACAACCGCTCCGCTCAAGAGACGGGCTACCTGTTCGAGCCGATGCTAGCTGCCTCCCTTGGGGGACGCACGTATGGCTCGCGGAACTCTCCGGTAACCCGGGACGGTGCCGGCGGCAAAGGACGGCAGGTGGACTGCATCGTTGATGTTGGTGGAGAGCGGCTAGCCTACGAGTTCAAGGCACGCGTCACCATCGCTGCCTCGGGTCAGGGTCGCTTTGCTGAAGAGCTGACCTTTCCAGCGGATTGCCGGGCTTCTGGTTTCACACCCATGCTTTTGGTCATGGACCCAACGCCTAATGAGAAACTCGAACAACTGCGGGCGGCCTTCGAGTATAATGACGCAAATGGCCGTATCCAGGGGAGGTGTATATTGGGAGATGATGTGTGGAAACATGTAGAGGAAAAATCTGGAAAAGAAATAGCTTTGTTTGTTCAGAGATATATTAAAGATCCAATTGTCTCAATTTCAAATCACGAGAAGGATCTCTTAGATCTCGGACTGAAATACCGCGCTGGTGAGGGAGGGGACGTCATCGAAGTTAGCGTTGGTGACCAGAAGTGGAGTATCGCTCCTCGTCCTGAGCGGGAGAAGGCCCAAGCGCTCGATGGCGAAGAAGCCGAGGACTAGTAGCCGCACGCTTCGTCTCCCTCCCGTTGAGCACGGCCTGCGCAAGCTGCTCGCCGTCGGACCGCCGGTGTCGGAGGCAACCCGGAAGGTGATGCTCGCCAACAGGGGTAGGGACACCAAACCGGAAATGCTTGTGCGTCGGGCATTGCACGCTGCCGGACTACGCTACCGCCTCCATGACCCAAAGCTGCCTGGACGCCCTGACATCGTGCTGCCCGGGCGACGGACCATCATCGAGGTTAGGGGATGCTTCTGGCATGGCCACGAGGGATGCCGAGGCGCCCATACACCGAAGACGCGGTCGGAGTTCTGGCAGAAGAAA
>Ga0182192_1000028_pt1 | contig 8172 bp, 8 predicted proteins | sample G6R1MG_47_FD_128382 | JGI IMG/M metagenome (GOLD analysis project Ga0182192, IMG submission 128382) | Miscanthus phyllosphere microbial communities from Michigan, USA - G6R3_NF_22AUG2016_LD1 MG | ecosystem: Host-associated > Plants > Phyllosphere > Phylloplane/Leaf | place: USA: Michigan...
CCTAACAGTATATGCCTATATATGGCAGTGGAGGCTCCTGTGCATGCAGAGAGCTCCGGTACACCGACATCGGCAAGCCGCCGCGCAAGACCACGTATGTGCCATCAGTTGTTCAGGCCCCCATGTGTACATACAACGTTAGATTCATGTTGTTCCTGCGTTAGCCTTACAATTCTGCTACTCAGGAAACAATACTTCGTGTGCTCTAGAAACATCCAGTCCTGCTGCATGTAGGAACAAAAGAAGGAAACTGTTAAACCAACATCGCCTTGTCTGGAGAGGTATTTAGACCTACTAGACACACACACACTCTCTATCTATCTCCTTCCATATCCATATTCCTAAGACCTAGAGTATGTGTACAGGTGCTGCATCTAGGCAAAGTGCTGATCTAGAGTGTGGCCAGTTTGATGAGGCCTTCGTAGAAGCCCTCAAAGGTACTGATTCCATATCTTCACAGCACATGTGCCTTTACTTTTAGCACGGTGCATAGCCCAGGCCCAAAAAAATAGCTTCTTACTATGCATCTGCCTGTTCCATATCTATGAACCAGTTTCGTATCCTGGAAGATCATATTATGGTCCACCTGATCAGCAATGCTGCAACTGCCGAGCCATTTTTTGGCACGCCGAAAGAGTTGGCAAGGACTCCCAGGGTTCTTCGGGCTCAGTTATCTACAACAAGTGCTGCAAAGGAGGCAGAGTCGCCGTTCCGCGGTTCCTGCCAAGACCTGAGCCTCTAGCAACTCTTGCGAGATCTGACGGTGGTCCTATCTCCAATAAATTTATGAAAAATATCAGGCAGTACAATTGCCTTTTTGCCTTCACTTCGATGGGAGCAAACATAGACCGGTCCATGAATGATGGTGGAGGTCCTCCGGTTTTCAAGATTTGTGGACAAATTCACCACCGCATAGGTTCTTTGCTGCCACCGGATGATGAGCTTGCCAAGTTCATACAACTATATGTGTATGATACATCGCACGAGGTGCAAAATAGAATTGCTTCTTTAGGGCATCATGACGCTAGAGGATCGGATCTAGATCCTGCTATTGTTCAGTCCCTAGCTGCCATGCTTGATCAACACAACTCATTCGCGCAGCAGTTTCAGATGGCGAGGGACCGGTTGGCAGATGATGAAATAGAAGACTTTGTTATTCGCATAGTTGGCCCAAGAGATGGTGATCCGCCTTAGTACAGCTTACCAACCATAGATCAGCTAGCTATGTTAGTAGTTGGTGATTTCAGTTACGAAGCCTTTGAGCAGGATATTATTGTGCAGAAACAAGCAGGAGACCTTCAACAGATTTCTGCTCTGCATCCCGCTTTCATGGCGCTTCAATATCCTTTGTTATTTCCATATGCTGAGCGCGGTTGGCAAGCTGGGGTTCTATACGCTGGAGTCATACAGACAAGAGCCAATGCTCATATAAAAGTCACCATGCAGGACTACTACTGCTACATGTTCCATTATAGGAAAGATGAACCAAATTCGTATTTGTGTTATGTTGCACTCTCAAGTCAAGCTAAGGTGGATGCTCGGGCCTGTGTAGATGAAAACAGGTTACGGTACATAGTAGAAAACCAAGCTGATATTAGAATGGAAAGTATCCAAGGAATTTGTGATGCAATAAACAGAGGATCCACAGAGGGCAGCGAGATGGGGAAGATGACCGTGCTACCGACGTCGCACACGGGTGGCAGACGTTACATGATACAAAATTATCATGATGGGATCGCTATTTGTCGAGAATATGGTCCTCCAGATTTCTTCGTTACTTTCACATGCAATCCTAAATGGCCTGAGATCACTGAGGCCATCTTTGATCCTGGACAAAAGCCAGTTGACAGGAATGATCTGATAGTCAGGGTCTTTAATATGAAATTAGAGGAACTTCTACATGATATCAAAGCTGGTACATCTTTTGGACCCTGCAATGCAGGTACACTCATGTTTATGCATAGTGTCTTGCTATCCTTGCTTCAATACAGTCCTTTCCATTCGTACCTACCTGCATGCTGTTTCCTAACAAGCCACTATTTCTTACAAATTCTTAAGATCCCTCTTTTTCCAATGCAGTGCTCCACACTGTCGAATTCCAGAAAAGGGGACTGCCACATGCCCATATTATTCTATGGACTTCCACGGATACATCAAGTCCAACTGCAGCAATGATTGACAAATATGTCGCTGCAGAGATACCTGATCCAAAAATAGATCCACTTGGCTATGCTCTTGTCTCCGAACATATGATACATGGCCCTTGTGGTAAAGACAACCCAAAATGTCCCTGCATGAAAAAGAAAAAATGCTCAAAACATTTTCCCAAGCCATATGAGGCAGCCACTATAGTTAACAAGAATGGTTTTGCAGTGTACAAGAGACGAACAAATGCACTTTTTGTTAGGAAAGGAGGCTTCCAGATGGATAATAGATGGGTTGTCCCATATAATATGTTGCTGCTCAAAAAGTACCAGGCACATATAAATGTTGAATGGTGCAATAAAACGACCTTCATCAAGTACCTCTTCAAATATGTAACCAAGGGAGCTGATTGTAGCAAAGCTTACCTACAGAGGGTTAAGAAAGGCCAGCCAGCACCATATGATGACGAAACAAACACTATAAATGAGGTAAAAGAATACCTCAATTGCAGATATATCTGTGAACAAGATGCATGCTGGAGAATATTTGGATATGACATCCACAGACACCACCCAGCGGTAGAGAGAATGCCTGTCCACCTTCCAAACGAAAATTTTGTAAGCTTTAGTGCAAGGACCAAAATGGAGAAATTAGTATCAGCAGAGTTTTTGAGAAGAACAATGTTGACTCAGTGGTTTAAGTGTAATGCAATTTTTCCTGAAGCTAGAGCGCTCACTTATCCGCAATTTCCCTCTAGATGGTTATGGGATCAAAGAGACAGGAAATGGCATAAGCGGAAGCAAAAGTTTGGTAAGATAGGCAGGCTCCATTATGTGCACCCATCGGCTGGTGAGCGGTACTACCTTCGCATGTTGCTTCTAATAGTGAAAGGTGCCACCAGCTATGAAAACCTTAGATTTCATAATGGAACATATCATCACACTTTCAAAGAGGCATGCCGATCATATGGTCTCCTTGGTGATGACCAAGAGTGGTATAATGCCTTTGATGAGTCGGCTGCTTGGGCTACTTCGGCACAGCTACGAAGCTTGTTCGTTACCATGATCCTGTTCTGTGAGGTAGGTGACGAAAAGAGTTTCTTTGAAAAAGTATGGCGCCATCTATCTGATGATATTATCTATCAATATAGAGATATGGTCGGTGATCCAAACTATGCAGTACCTAATTCACGAACTAGAGATTTTCTTCTCGATGAGCTAGCCATTTTATTCTCGCAGAGTGGTAAGAACATAGTTGACTACAATCTGCCTCCAAAGACCCATTCTGAATATCCTATTCTACACAATCGTCTGGTTGAAGAGGAACTATCACATCCCTCGGATCCATCCATTGATCTGGATAATCCAACTATTTCTCTCAGCGAAGATCAGGCAAATGCTTTCAACACAATAGTCCAGAGAGTTGAACAAAACCAGCCTGGATTCTTCTTTGTTTCAGGATACGGAGGCACCGGTAAAACATACTTATGGAATAGAATGGTTGGATATCTTAGAGCAAAGAATAAGATTGTACTGACCGTGGCTTCCTCGGGTGTAGCGGCGCTGCTGCTCCAAGGAGGTCGTACAGCTCACTCAAGGTTCAAAATTCCTTGTGAGGTAGAAGAGGATACAGTCTGCGATGTTAGTAGGGGCACAATGCTTTCTGAGCTTATTGAGCTCACAAGCTTGGTCATCTGGGATGAGGCCCTCATGGCTAATAGGAGATGCTTCGAGGCCTTAGACCGCACATTCAGAGATATTGAAAAAGCCAAAAGCCCAGAAGCTGCTCATACACCATTTGGTGGAAAAGTTGTTGTTCTAGGAGGGGACCTCAGACAAATCTTACCTGTGGTTGAAGGTGGTACCAGAGAAGATATCATTAGCTCCACTATCATCAGGTCTCGGTTATGGCCCCATGTTGAAATCCTGAGCCTAAAACAGAATATGCGATTAGTATGTTCACCAGATGATCCTTCTAAACAGCAGGAGGTGGCAGCATTTAGTAGGTGGATATTGGACATCGGTGAAGGCAAAATACCATGCACGGCTAGAGACGGAGACGACGAACCAAGCTGGATTACAGTACCACAGCAACTGCTTATCACTCCTGATGAGGACAGACTTGCAGCTATTGTCCACTCAGTTTATCCTAACTTTCGTGCCAGATACAAAGACCCTGTATACTTATCACAGAGAGCTATACTAGCTCCAACAAATGAACTGACAGATACTGTTAATGATTACATGATCCCCTTAGTCCCTGGTACAGAGAAGGAATGCCTGAGCTCAGATACTATTGACAAATCCACCGCTCAACAAGAAGCATATGACCTCTTATACCCAATTGAGTTCTTAAACTCAATCAGTGGTAATAGTTTCCCACAGCATAAAATCATTCTGAAACCAGGAATCCCAATAATGTTACTGCGCAATCTCAACCAAAGGGCTGGTCTTTGCAATGGTACAAGACTGATCGTCACTTCGGTTGGAGAATGGACAATTGAAGCTAAGATTATGAATGGGCGACAGGCGAATCAAGCCTTCGCTATACCTCGCATAACCTTAACTTTAAAAAGTAACAAATGGCCATTTGTTCTACAGCGCCGACAATATCCTATCAGAGTATGCTACGCTATGACAATCAACAAGAGCCAGGGACAAACTCTCTCAGCTGTTGGCGTCTACCTCAAAAAGCCTATTTTTTCACATGGACAGCTATACGTTGCTGTATCACGTGCAACTACAAAGCAAGGTCTGAAGATATACATCGAAGATGACGATGGAAAAGCTACCAATGAGACCAAGAATGTAGTCTACAGAGAAGTGCTTCAGTATTTAGACTAGATAAAAGATGAAACCAGCCATACCTATGCATTTCGCCTACCAAACTCCACCTGCTTTCAGTAGTATTTTGCTTCCTGTTTACATCTGTTAAGCCCATGATAATTTAAGTAGTGTACCTATATATGTACAGCTCGTTGCAGCAGGCCTGCGTGCCTACCATAGCCAAAATTTGGCTTGTATAGATGCTTTTGAAAATCCTTCCACAGAGGGATTTAGGTAGTGCTGTCAATATGTACATGAATGCAGCGTCTGCACTCTTCTTGGTAAACTAAGAAATGAAACAGTAGTTGTTTCTCCAAAACGGAAAAAGCGAGCAACCTTCTATTTCTGCTATTTTAAAACTGCCTCCATACCAAAAATAACACTTCCTTTCATACATACCAGGTACACCATGCAGCAGCCAAGGTTTCTCAGCAATCTGCAGAAAGGTCGCCACGCACAAGGCATAACTACTCGAGTCATCAGAAAATGGACACACTATGAAAACATGGGTCAGGGACCACGTCTGTATGTTGGCATGGTTCTAGCAGACGCACGGGTACCTTCCTGACTTGGTCAAAACCATCTTAAAATTAGTTAGCCTTCAAAAAATAGAATCAATACTATACCTTCTGCTATTACATGTTCATATTGATAGCATCTAATCAGTTCATTGCGTATTTACAATTACAGGGACACGCCATGTATGCAGAGATTTCAAATGACCTGATCAAATCCAAGGCATCTCTTTTTGAAGTTGGAAAGGTTTATATTATCAAGAAATTTCTCGTTGACAGTGCCAGGAAAAGCTACAGGCCAGTTGACAAAGATCTGATGATAGAGATGGCAGCCCAAACGACTGTTGAGGTTGTTCAAAACCCTCCACAAACAATTCCTGAATACATTTATAGGATCACTCAGTTCCCAGCCATAAAACCAACACGAATGGTCTACAACTTAACAGGTTCGTTGTAGATCCAGAATATGTTGCAGATCAACTCTATCTTCACTTTCAGTTTGTTATTTTCTTGTTAACTGGTGCTGTTGACCTCTAAATTTTTAAGATGTCATTGGTTACCTCGTCAAGTATGAAGCAACACATACATTTGTGCCAAAGAACCAAGAAAAGGCAAAAACACTCAAAGAGATCTATATCAAGGATCTAAGGTATGTAACTGCCTATGTCACAGACTACAACACCTTGCACTTACCACCCGCCTATACAGGTGTAGAAATATATATTCATCCAGAATTAATTCCCATCCAGAGACAATATGATGAAGATTACCCTGTGGAGCGAGCATGCTAGAGCTTTCAACGTTAGCAATATATACGACAGTGAGGCTGGTAATGTTATTGTTTGCCTTGTTGTTGGATGCGTACCACGAGAGGATATTAAAAATAATGGTAATTTATCTTCTACATTCCAGACCAAAGGTCATAGGCATATGCCCATCTACCATAGTAAACCAGCATACTTTTTCATTCTGAAAATTGTTCGCCTCTGGCCTCTCGCAGATAAACCATGCCTAACAGGAAGTTCAGCCTGCTGCTACTACTTGAACCCCAACATTCCAGAGGCACGTCCTTTCTACTCTAGGTACAGCCTTCATCGACCTGACCCCATATGTAACTAAACCATCATATGCTGCAACACTAAAATTGCCGTTCTCAGATTCAAAAACACCCCGGTGTACATCGATCGACCAACAGATGAAGAGACTCACTCTCTAGCTGAAGACATTGAGCTTCCAGAGAAAACTATAGATGCACTCAACCAGGTTGACCCTTTTGATGAAGAGGTACGTGGCACACATATTACACTCATTTTTTCACATCTTTGTACATACCTTGTCAAAACATTCGACACCTATCTACTAACCCTATAATATGAACAGGGACCCTTCAAGTGCACGGTAACAGTTGTCTCCATTATAAACTCAACCAGCTGGTGGTACATGTCTTGCAAACTGTGTAAAAAAAAAGGCTGAACAGCAGCTAGATGGAAGCTATAAATGTCAAAAATGTCAAGGCACAGCTATGGTTCCTAGGTACCTATTGCTGAAACCACTTCCGCTTAAAATACACACATACACAGACTGTTTCTCTAGGTACTTATAGATCCACTGTTTCCTAAATTGCACAGGTACCTAATATCGTTCACAGTAAGAGATGAAACAGGTGAAGCTAGATTCTTTGCTTATGATGACGAAGCCTACAAAATGATTCAGAGAGACTGTGAATCAGTGATGAACCCATTAGCTCCACGAGATGCCTTGCCTCAGCCATTACAGAAGATCATTAACAGCACATTCCTGCTCTCTGTTGATCTTACTAATGATTCATGCAAGAGCACAAAATACAAACAATACCAGGTCAAGGCTATTTTAGCAAGACCACCAAAACAGTCTGAAACAGACATTATTTCCATGTCTCAGTATGAAGAAGAGAAGCCAACAAATGCCTCTACAGATACTGATAGTCCACAACATCCAAGTGAGGTGCTTCTGATTGAGTCAGGAACACAACAGGTAACCAGATTTTATACAAGCTTATTCCATTATGCTAATGTTTATAAACATACTGCCATATTTGTCTTGCTATGACATGAAACAGACTCCAGTACCAGCTCTTGACACTGATAAAGAGACCTGTAAAGATGATGATACCAGGTGCTCTAAAAAAATACTCTAACCAGCAATTTTGTATGATCCATACACGACAAGCTTTAGTCAATATATTTATCTAATAATACTTCATTCTTTGTCTCTGTAAGATCGTCGGCAGTTCATCCCGGTGCTTAGAGGAACCTATTCGGCCACCCAGATTCGACGAACAAGGTCAGTTACATTGATGTATATAATTCAAGATTCCATGCATATCATAGTGACACAAGGCTCTAACATATTAATGATACAAGTTACAGCATGATGATGTTCAGAACGATGAAGAAGACCAAACCATCAACGACCTTAAGAGACTTGCTGCACAGGATGCTTCATCGTCGAAGACAAAATCCAAGAAGTATGCGGCAAACACTAATATGCTTCGCATATTTATAGACCCATACCACTTCTCTTCGTTTACTGACTCTTAAAAAAAATACAGAGCAAGGCCTCTCTCTGAAGGCCGCGCTGGAAAGAATGGTTCCCACAGCTAAAATACCTTTCTGATACCACTAAGGTAACCTTATACATCGACTACA
>Ga0182192_1000029_pt1 | contig 8153 bp, 6 predicted proteins | sample G6R1MG_47_FD_128382 | JGI IMG/M metagenome (GOLD analysis project Ga0182192, IMG submission 128382) | Miscanthus phyllosphere microbial communities from Michigan, USA - G6R3_NF_22AUG2016_LD1 MG | ecosystem: Host-associated > Plants > Phyllosphere > Phylloplane/Leaf | place: USA: Michigan...
AGCTTGGGCAGTGCGACGATCGCTTCATTGAGCGCCTTGGCCACACCCTCCAGCGTAGGCGGCTGAGCGATCGTGGACAGGTCAACCGTCACCGTGTCCTTCATACCATATTGGTCCAGCGTGATCGCGAATTTTTCTCGGCCCGTCAGCCCTTCCAGAGGAGCCTTGGAGTTGCCGGTGACTTGCTCGCCCACGATCGCCCCCATGCTCTGCGAGGAGGAGGTTGCCACGCCCACCGTCTGCACTTGGCGCACGACCCGGCCATAGGCTAGGTCGACCTTGTCCGACGGTGCACTGCCTAAATAAGCCTTCAGATCGGCCAGTCCCTTGGCAAACGCCCGTTGCAAGCTTTGACGCTCACTGTCCGACACGCCAGACTTGGCTGCCGCGTCGGCGAGCAGGCGTAAACGATCGGTCGCCTTGTAGGCGGTGAACACCGTCTTCACATCGTCCGACAGGCCAGCAGTTAGGCTGCTCGGCTTGTCGACAAGTGAATACATCGATTTGATCTGCGACAACTTCGTGCTCATCGATGCGGTCGACGCTTTTTCCTTCCAGGGCGGCGTCGTCTCTTTGGTCGTGAAAGCCGCCTTGGCAATGCGCTGCGCCTTGGTTTCGATCTTGGGCATCGTGAAGCTGTTGGCGATGCTGGCATTTCCAGTCAGCAACCCAAGCCCGATCATCGCGCTGTTGTTCACCATGATTTCCGCCCGCCTTCGCCCGGTCCAATCGATCCCTCCTATAATAGGATGGTTCGCCCTTTCGGGATCGCGAACTGGTGCAATTTACGGGAAGGTAACCATGACGATGCTGACCGAACCGCCGGAGCTGAAACGCTATAGCGGCATCGAGCGCGCAGCGACATTGATGCTGGTTCTCGGCAAGGAGCATGGCGCGCCGATCTGGGAAAATCTATCGGTCGAGGAGATCAAGGAGCTGTCGGCGGCGATGGCCACTCTGGGCCGCGTGCCCGCGCCCGTGGCCGAGCATCTGCTGGGCTCCTTCGCCAATGAGGTGTCCGGCATGAACTCCCTGCACGGCTCGTTCGAGACGACCGAGCGCCTGCTCGAAGGGCTGCTGCCCGGCGACAAGGTGCGCGAGATCATGGAGGATATTCGCGGTCCCGCCGGCCGGACGATGTGGGACAAGCTGTCCAACGTCAGCGAGACGGTGCTCGCCGGCTATCTGAAGAACGAATATCCGCAGACCGTCGCGGTCATCCTGTCCAAGCTGAAGGCGGATCACGCCGCGCGCGTGCTGAGCAAGCTGCCGCGCGACAATGCGGTCGACGTGGTGCAGCGGATGCTGCGCATGGAGACGGTGCAGAAGGACGTGCTGCTCCAGGTCGAGCATACGCTGCGCAGCGAGTTCATGAACAACCTGTCCCGCGCCCAGCGCCGCGACCCGCACGAGGCGATGGCCGAAGTGTTCAACGCGATGGACCGCTCGACCGAGGAGGCGATGCTGGGCGCGCTCGACAATGCCTCGCCGGACAGCGCCGAGCGAATCCGCTCGCTGATGTTCACCTTCGAGGATCTGGGCAAGCTGATGCCGTCCGCGATCGCCGCGATCGTCCGCGTCGCCGACAAGCGGCAGATGGCGCTGGCGCTGAAGGGCGCGCCGACCGCGATCCGCGACCTGTTCATGGGCACGATGACCGAACGCTCGGCCAAGCTGATGCGCGAGGACATGGCCGGCATGGGCCCGGTGCGCGCGCGCGATTGCGAGGAAGCGCAGAACGCCCTGGTCCGCCTCGCCAAGCAGCTCGCCGATTCGGGCGAGATCATGCTGAACGATCCCAAGAACGACGATGCGATGATCGCCTGACGCCATGGACCATAGTTTCCACATCCGCCCCTTCGCCTTCGAACGCGTGTTCGAGGCGAGCCCCACGCCGGGCACCGGCAACGACAGCCTGTCGGCGGACGAACTCCGCCTGCGCGTCGCGGTGCTCGAGGCCGATCTGGTCGTCGCGCGTCAGGACCGCGAGTCGGCGCTGACCGATGCGCGCGGTGAAGCCTATGAGGCCGGTCGCGCCGCCGCACGGCTGGAGCGGGAGGCCGCTCTGCTCGCCGCCGTCGATGCGCTCCACGCTACGGTCGAGGAGATCGAGGGCGAACTGACCGCCATCGCCGATCGCTGCACGCGCGAGGCGGCCGAGGTCGCCCATGCCGCCGCCGAGATGCTGGCGGCGCGCGCGCTCACCGAAACGCCCGGCGCGGCGATCGACGCCGCGATCGGCCGCGTGCTGCAACAGGTGCAGCGCGGACAGGAGATCCAGGTCTCGGTCGCGCCGAGCCTGGTCGAGGAGATCGAGCGGCTCATCGCGGTGCGCCAGGCCGGCGACCGCCGCCGGCTGGCGCTGACCGTGGTCGGCGACGCGACGCTGGCCGAGGGCGACGCGCATATCCACTGGGATCGCGGCGGCGTGGTGCTGGACGGCGCGGCGCGGGCCGAGGCCGTCCGCCAGGCGCTGGCCGGCCTGTTGTCGGGACCGCCGCCGCAGGACGGCTAATCGCGCCCCACCCCTCCTCCGTCCTTCGAGGCCCGCGGATCGTCGGCGATCCGCGGGCCTCGTCGCATCCGGCTACCCGGCAGCCCCTGCCCACCGGCCATTCCGTCACGGCAAGTTTTTCCGCCCGGCACAAACTGCCGACCCGCCGCCCGCCTATAATGAACCCAGCAATTGGCACCGGCTCGGACAGGACGGATCTTGGATCAAGTCAGAACATTTTGGACCCAGATCGGACGCCAGCGCCTCCTGATGATGGGAGGGGTCGCCGCAGCGATGCTTGCGGTGCTGGCCATGGTCGCACTGCGCGGCGGCGACGAGCGCATGGGATTCCTGTACACCGACCTGGACCCGTCATCGGCCCAGGGCATCGCGGAAAAGCTTAAGGGACAAAGCATCCCCTTCCAGCTGTCGGCCGACGGCACGTCGATCATGGCGCCGGAGAGCAAGCTCGCCGAGCTGCGCATGGCGATGGCCGGCGACAAGCTGGGCGGCAAGATCGGCTATGAGGTGCTGGACCAGGAGGAGCCGTTCGGCGTCTCGGCCAGCCGCGCCAAGCTGAACGAGACGCGGGCGATCGAGGGCGAGCTGTCGCGCTCGATCCAGACGCTCCAGGATGTCACCGCGGCGCGCGTCCATATCGTGATGCCCGAGCGGGCGATGTTCGCGACCAGCGCGACCAAGGCCACCGCCGCCGTCACCGTGAAGACGCGCGGCCGCCTGCCGGCCGAGGCGGTGCAGTCGATCCGCTATCTCGTCTCCTCCTCCGTCCCCGAACTCTCGCCCGAGGCGGTGTCGATCGTCGACCAGTCGGGCGCCCTGCTCGCCCGCGCCGGCGACGCCGCGACCGGCGGCGGCGGCACCGCCGACGAGCGCCAGGCGCAGGTCGAGGGCCGGATGCGCGACGAGATCGAGGCCTTGCTGTCGCCGATCGTCGGCCAGGGCAAGGTCCGCGCCGAAGTGTCGGCCGAGATCGACCGCGACCAGACGCAGGAGGAATCCGAGGTCTATGATCCGGACAAGCAGGTCGTGGCGCATGTCGTGACCGTGGCGGGCAAGGACCAGTCGAACGAGACCAACGCCGCCCCGCCGGTCGCCAGCGTCTCCACCCAGCTGCCCGACGCACAGGGCAAGACCGGCGAGGGCAACGGCAAGACCGAGGCGCACGACCAGACGTCCGAGGACACCACCTATCTGAACAGCAAGACGCACAGCGTCGTCACCCGGGGGCCGGGCCGAATCAAGCGCCTGACCGTCGCGGTGATGGTCGATGGCGGCGCCAAGGGCCTGCCCGCGCCGCAGGTGCAGCGGCTGACGCGGCTGGTCGAGAATGCGGTCGGTGCGGATACGCAGCGCGGCGACAGCGTCGTCATCGAAAGCATGGCCTTCGCCGCCGATGATACGCTGAAGGACGATGGTCCGGGCCTGTTGTCAAAGCTGCCGATCGACATGCTCGCCGGGTTCGGCAAGCTGGTGCTGATCGCCGCGGTCGGCCTGGTCGCGATGAAGATGATCCGCGCGCCCGGCGCCGACAAGGATGCCGCCGCCGCCGAGGCCGCCGCGCTCACCGGACCTGACGGCGAGGACGGCGCCCCGCTCCCGGCCGGTGCGGACGTCCCCCGCCTGCCCGGTGCCGAGGTCAGCGTCGCCCATATCGATGGCGATGTGAAGGTCGCCTCCCTCCAACGCGTCGGCGATGCCGTCGGCGCCTCTCCCCCCGAAGCCGCCGCGGTGATCCGCCAGTGGATGAACGCGTGATGGAGCCCGCAATGACCGATACGACCGACATGACCGACAACAACGCGATGGTCGCCGATCCGTCGGCGCAGGACTTTCTGGAAAATCTGGAGGATCTGGGTCAGGCCTCGGCCGAGAGCGACCTGGCCGACGGACTGGAGGCGGTGCACGACGTGCCCGTCCGGGTGCAGGCGGTGCTGGGCCGCTCGCGGATGCCGATCGGCGAGTTGCTGCGGCTCCAGACCGGCATGGTGATCGAGCTGGACCGCAAGGTCGGCGAGCCGGTCGACATCTTCGTCAACGATCGCCTGATCGCCCGCGGCGAAGTGGTGCTGATCGACGAATCCCTGGGCGTGACGCTCACCGAAATCGTGCAATCCGAAAAGTGAGCCACAGCATGGACCCGCATGAAATCCGCATCCTGCTGATCGGTCGCCCGGCGAGCGAGCTGGACCGCGCCGCCGCGCTGGCCGCCCAGGCGGGGGCCGTGGTGGTGGTCGCGCATGACGAGACCTCGGCGATGACGACGATGCGCCGGGCGCATGTCGCGCTGGTCATGATCGACGTCGCGCTGGATGTCGCCGGCTTCATCGCCGGGCTTCGCGCCGAGCGGTTCGCGGTGCCGGTGCTGGCCTGCGGCATCGATGCGCCCGCCGCGCTGGCGGTGGCGGCGATCCGCGCCGGGGCCGACGACTATGTCCCCTTGCCGCCGGAGCTGGCGATGATCGCCGCCGCGCTGGCCGCCGCCGCCGAGCGGCCGGGATCGACGATCATCGGGCAGGACGCGGCGCTGCGCCGCGCCGTCGACTTCGCCGCGTCGATCGCGGCGGCGCGGATGCCGGTGCTGCTGACCGGGCCGGTCGGCGCGGGCAAGGCGCTGCTCGCCCGCAGCATCCATGCGCAGTCCGGGCGGCAGGGCCCGATGCTGACGGTCGAATGTGCGGGCGTGCCGGCCGATGTGCTGGAATCCGACCTGTTCGGCCACCGGGCCGGCGCCTTTCCGGAAGCGGTCGCGGATCGCTGCGGCAAGCTGGACGAGGCGCGGGGCGGCACGCTCTTCCTGCGCGACATCGACTGGCTGCCCGCCGGCCTGCAGGCCCGGCTGGCCATGGCGCTGGCCGCCGCGCCGTCGACCCGGCTGGTCGCCTCCACCACCGCCGACCTGGCGTCCCGCGTCCGGGACGGCCGGTTCCGCGCCGATCTGGCCGCCCGGCTGGACGCGGCGCGCATCGCGCTGCCGCCGCTGGTCGAGCGCCTGCCCGACATCCCGCTCCTCGCCCATCATTTCGCCGCGCGTGTCGCCGCGACCGAAGGACTGCCGATGCGCCCCCTGACCGAAGATGCGCTGTCGCTGCTGGCCGGCCATGGCTGGCCCGGCAATGTCGGCGAACTGGAGAATGTCGTCCGCCGCGCCGCCGTGCTGGCCCGCGACGAGCGGATCGGCGCGCAGGACCTGGTACTGTCCGACGGCAGCCGCCTGTCGCCCGCGACCGACGCCAATGACGGCATCGACCCGCTGGTCGGCCGCACCGTCGAGGAGGTGGAGCGCGCGCTGATCCTGAAGACGCTGGAGCGCTGCCGGGGCAACCGCACCTCCGCCTCCAACATCCTCGGCATCTCGGTGCGGACGATGCGTAACAAGCTGAAGATCTTCATCGAGGCGGGCATCTCCGTCCCCGCCGCCTGACCGGACGACAGGCGATGCCCGCACTCACCAACTTCCTCCAGCGGATCGGCGCCAATCGCGACATGGCGCTCGCGATCGGCGTGGTCGCGATCATCGGGATGCTCATCCTGCCGATGCCCGGCTGGATGCTCGACCTGGGCCTGGCCCTGTCGATCACCCTGTCGGTGATGATCCTGATGACCTCGCTGTTCATCGACAAGCCGCTCCAGCTGTCGGCCTTCCCGACCATCCTGCTGATCTCGACCATGTTGCGGCTGGGCCTCAACCTCGCCTCGACCCGGCTGATCCTGGGCCATGGCCATGAGGGCGCGCATGCGGCGGGCGGCGTGATCGCGGCGTTCGGCGAGTTCCTGATCGGCGGCGAGACCGTGATCGGGCTGACGATCTTCATGATCCTGATCGTCATCAACTTCGTCGTCATCACCAAGGGCGCGGGCCGCATCGCCGAGGTCGCGGCGCGGTTCAGCCTGGACGCGATGCCCGGCAAGCAGATGGCGATCGACGCCGACCTGAATGCCGGCACGATCGACGAGACGCAGGCGCGCGAGCGCCGCAGCGAGATCGAGCAGGAAAGCGGCTTCTACGGCGCGATGGACGGCGCCTCCAAGTTCGTGAAGGGCGATGCGGTCGCCGCGCTGCTCATCACCGCGATCAACGTGCTGGTCGGGCTGGTCATGGGCGTGCTGGTCCACGGCGTGCCGCTGGGTCAGGCGTTCCACACCTATACGCTGCTGACCGTCGGCGACGGGCTGGTCAGCCAGATCCCGGCGCTGATCGTCTCCACCGCCGCCGGCCTGCTGGTGACCAAGGGCGGCGCGGCCGGCAAGACCGGCGCGGCGCTGGGCGAGCAGCTCGGCCGCTATCCCAAGGCGTTCGGCATCGTCGCGGTGATGATGGGCGCGCTGGCGCTGATCCCCGGCCTGCCGTTCCTGCCCTTCGCGATGTTCGCCGGGCTGACCGGCTGGGCGGCGTGGAAGCTGGACAAGGATGCCAAGGCGAAGGTCGTGAGCGAGCGCCTGACCGCCGCCGCCGCCACGGACAATGCGGCACCGGCCGAGGAACCGATCAGCCGCACGCTGGCGATCGACGCGGTGCGGATCGAGATCGGCTATGCGCTGCTGCCGATGATCAACGACGAGCAGCGCGAACCGCGGCTCGACGACCAGGTGCGCGCGCTGCGCCGCCAGATGGCCGCCGATTACGGCTTCGTGCTGCCGGCGGTGCGGATCATCGACAATCTCGCGCTCAAGCCCAATGAATATGTCGTCCATATCAAGGAGACCGAGGCGGCGCGCGGCACGATCCGGCTCGACCGGCTGCTGGTCATCAACCCCGACGACCATGGTCCGACCCTGCCGGGCGAGCCGACGCGCGAGCCGGTGTTCGGCCTGCCCGCGCTCTGGATCGATCGCGGCCTGCGCGACGAGGCGGGGATGCGCGGCCTGACCGTGGTCGATTGCGGCACGATCATCACCACCCATCTGACCGAGCTGGTGAAGGAGAATATCGCCGACCTGCTCAGCTATACCGAGACGCAGAAGCTGCTGAGCGAGGTCCACAAGGATTCCGAGAAGCTGGTCGCCGACATCGTGCCGAGCAAGATCAGCGTGTCGGGCGTGCAGCGCATCCTCCAGAACCTGCTGTCCGAGGGCGTGTCGATCCGCGACATCCCGACGATCATGGAGGGGATCGCGGAGGCCGCGCCCGTCACTACCAACCTGACCCAGATCACCGAACATGTCCGCAGCCGCCTGGCCCGCCAGATTTCCGCGCAACAGGCACGGGACGGCGTGATCCCGGTGGTGACGCTGACCGGCGAGTGGGACGAGGCGTTCGCGGACAGCATCGTCGGGCATGGCGACGAGCGGCAGCTGGCGATGGCCCCGTCGCGCCTCCACGCCTTTCTGGCGGCGGTGCGCGACACGTTCGACCGGCTGGCGCAGGATGGCGAGATCCCCTGCCTGCTGACCAACCCGTCGATCCGCCCCTTCGTCCGCTCGATCATCGAGCGTGCTCGGCCGGCGACCGTCGTGCTGTCGCAGACCGAGATCCATACGCGGGCGCGCATCCGCTCGCTGGGGACGGTCGGATGACCCAATCGCCCTCCAACCTGCCCCGCTCCACCGCACATGAACCGGGCGCGTTTCGCCCCAGGAGGTCCGCATGAACGCGCTCAGCCCCTTTTCCTCGCTCATCGCCCCGCCCCCGGCAGGCCGA
>Ga0182192_1000030_pt1 | contig 8114 bp, 5 predicted proteins | sample G6R1MG_47_FD_128382 | JGI IMG/M metagenome (GOLD analysis project Ga0182192, IMG submission 128382) | Miscanthus phyllosphere microbial communities from Michigan, USA - G6R3_NF_22AUG2016_LD1 MG | ecosystem: Host-associated > Plants > Phyllosphere > Phylloplane/Leaf | place: USA: Michigan...
AAGATGCTGGCCGAACAGGGCATCCATTATGTCGATGTCGGCACCTCGGGCGGCGTCTGGGGCCTGGAGCGCGGTTATTGCATGATGATCGGCGGCGACAAGGAAACGGTCGACCATCTCGACCCGATCTTCGACGCGCTGGCGCCGGGGCTGGGCGACATCGTCCGCACGCCGGGCCGCATCGCCGACAAGGTCGATGAGCGCGCCGAGAAGGGCTATATCCATGCGGGCCCCGCGGGCGCGGGTCACTTCGTCAAGATGATCCACAACGGCATCGAATACGGCCTGATGCAGGCCTATGCCGAGGGTTTCGACATTCTGAAGTCGAAGAACAGCGACAAGCTGCCCGAGGACGAGCGTTTTGACCTGAATCTGACCGACATTGCCGAAGTGTGGCGTCGCGGCAGCGTGATCTCGTCCTGGCTGCTCGACCTGACCGCGATCGCGCTGGCCAAGGACGAGATGCTCGAACAGTTCAGCGGCCATGTCGCCGATTCCGGCGAGGGCCAGTGGACGATCGACGCTGCGATGGAGGAGAAGGTGCCGGCCAATGTGCTGACCGCCTCGCTCTTCGCGCGCTATCGCAGCCGGGTCGAGCATACGTTCGGTGACCAGGTGCTGTCGGCGATGCGCTTCGGCTTCGGCGGCCATGTCGAGATCCCGCAATAATCCCCTGAGTTGAAGACGCGGGCGACCGCCGGAAAAGGAAAACAAGGCGCATGGCCATCCGGCTGCTCGTATCCGATGTCGATGGAACGCTGGTCGATCCGCAGAAGCAACTGACCGATGGGGTGATCGCCGCCGTCGGTCGGTTGCGAGCGGCGGGGGTGGGGTTCACCATCATCTCCGCACGACCGCGCTCCGGCCTGATGCCGATCGCGGACGCCCTGTCGCTCGACGAGCCGATCGGCGCGTTCAACGGCGGCATCGTCTTCCGGCGCTCGGGTGAGGTGATGGCGCATCACCGGGTCGCGGGCGACGTGGCGCGCGGCATCTGGGCGATGATCGGCGACGCGCCGGTCGATCGCTGGGTCTTTGCCGACGATCGCTGGTACGCCTCGACCTACCAGGGCGTGCATGTCGAGCATGAGCGCCGCGCCTCCGCGCAGGAGCCGGTGGTCACGCAGGACTTCGACGCGCTGCTCGACCGCGCCAACAAGATCACCTTTGTCAGCGACGACGAGCCTCTGTTGCGGTCGCTGACCGCGCGGGTCGCGCCCGAATATGGCGCGCGCGCGACCGTGGTGCAGAGCCAGACCTATTATCTCGACATCACCGCGCTGGAGGCGAACAAGGGCGCCGGCATCACGCAGCTGGCCGAGGCGTTCGGCGTGACGCTGGCGGAGACGGCGGCGATCGGCGACCAGGCCAACGACCTGGCGATGCTGGAGAAAGCCGGGCTCGCCATCGTCATGGGCAATGCGCCCGACGCGGTGAAGGCAAAGGCCGACAAGGTCAGCCTGGGCAACGACCGCGATGGCGTGGCGCATGCAATCGATCACTTCATACTCGAAAAAGGGCAATAATCGATGAAGCAACTGGTCGCCTTCGACCTGGACGGCACGCTGGCCGAGAGCAAGCAGCCGCTGAAGGACAGCATGGGCGAGGCGCTGGCCGACCTGCTGACGGTCGCCCATGTCGCGGTCATCTCCGGCGGCGACTGGCCGCAGTTCGACAAGCAGGTCGCCAGCCGCCTGCCCGAACGGGCCGACCGGTCGAAATTGTGGCTGATGCCGACGACGGGCACCAAGCTCTATACCTATGGCGATGGCCGCTGGAACACCGTCTATGCGGAGCTCTTCACGGACGAGCAGAAGGCGGCGATCATCGAGGCCTTCCACGCCTCGCTGGAAGCGACCGGCTTCGTTCCCGAACAGACCTGGGGCGAGCGGATCGAGGATCGCGGCAGCCAGATCACCTTCTCCGCACTGGGCCAGCAGGCGCCGCTGGAGGCGAAGGAGCATTGGGACCCCGATTTCGCCAAGCGCAAGGTGATCCAGGCCGATCTGCGCCAGCGCCTGCCGGATCTGTCGATCAACATGGGCGGTGCGACCTCGATCGACATCACGCAAAAGGGCGTCGACAAGGCCTATGGCCTGAAGCGGCTCCGTGACGAAAGCGGCATCCCGCTCGACGCGATGATGTTCATCGGCGATGCCATCTTTCCGGGCGGCAACGACTATCCGGCCAAGGAACTCGGCCTCGACACGGTCAAGGTCCGCGATCCCGATGAGACGCTGAGCGTGATCGCCGCGATCGTCGCCTGCCAGAAGTGACGGGTTGATATAGATAAAAGCGGCGGGGAGGCGACGGCGCTACACGCCTTCGCCTCCCCAAGCCTTGTGAGTGTGCACAATCTTCGATCGCCCGTGTCCATGAATGCCGATCCAGCCCGTCGCGTGCTGCCCGTCGAACAGTATCACGCGCTGTTCGACACGATCGATGCCGGCTTCTGCATCATCGAGATGCTGTTCGATGGCGCTCGGGCATACGACTATCGCTTCCTGGAAGTGAACGCCGCCTATGAGCGGCAGACCGGGCTGCGCGATGCGATCGGCCGGACCGTGCGCGAACTGGTGCCGGGGCTGGAGGATGTCTGGTTCGACATCTATGGCCGGGTCGCGACCACGCGGGAGCCGACGCGTTTCGACAATGGCTCCGAGGCGATGGGCCGCTGGTTCGAGGTCCATGCCTTTCCGGTCGGCGAGCCGGAGCGGCATCTGGTCGGTATCCTCTTCACCGACGTGACCGAACGGCGCCTGAGCGAACGGGCCCTGCGCGAGAGCGAGGAGCGGCTGGAACAGGCGCTGTCCGCCGGCGGGGGTATCGGCACCTGGGATTGGGACGTGCCCAATGACCGCGTTTATGCCGATGAGCGCTTCGCCAGGCTGTACGGCGTCGACCCGGACATGGCGCGGGCCGGTGCGGCGATCGGCGAATTCTTCCTCGGAATCCATCCGCACGACCGGCCGCGCGTCGAGGCGGAGATCGCCGAGGCGATGGCCACGGGCGGTGCGTTTGTCAGTCAATATCGTCTGGTGCAGGCGGACGGCTCGATCCGCTGGGCGGCGGCGCAGGGACAATGCCGGCTGGGGATCGACGGCCGGCCGCAACGCTTCCCCGGTGTCACCTTCGACATCACCCAGTCCAAACATTATGCGATCCGCCAGGCGGCGCTGCTCACCTTGGGCGACCAGATCCGCGACCTGTCCGACCCGGCGCGGATCGCCGCCTGTGGCGCGGAGGTGCTGGCGAAGACGCTGGACGTCAGCCGTGCCGGCTATGGCATCATCGACACGCTGGCCGAGACGATCCTGATCGAAGAGGATTGGAATGCCGAAGGCGTCCGCAGCATCGCCGGCACGCTGCGCTTCCGCGATTTCGGCAGCTATATCGACGATCTGAAGCGCGGCGACACGGCGATCGTGCATGACGCGCGGACCGATCCGCGCACCCGCGACGCCGCCCAGGCGCTCGCCGCGATCCAGGCGACCAGCTTCGTCAACATGCCAATCGTCGAGCAGGGGCGGTTCGTCGCGCTGTTCTTCGCCAACCATGCCGAACCGCGCCACTGGAGCGAGGACGATCTCGGGCTGATGCGCGACATCGCCGAGCGCGTCCGCCTCGCGACCGAACGCGCGCGCGCCGAGGCGGAACGGGCGCGGTTGACCGAGACGCTGGAGGAGCAGGTCGCCGAGCGCACGCGCGAGCTGATGCAGGCGGAGGAGGCGCTGCGCCAGAGCCAGAAGATGGAGGCGGTCGGGCAGCTGACCGGCGGGCTGGCGCACGACTTCAACAATCTGCTGACCGGCATCATCGGCAGCCTGGAGATGCTGTCGATCCGCATCGCGCAGGGGCGGATGGCCGATGTCGACCGCTATTCGCTGGCGGCGCAGGGCGCGGCGAAGCGGGCGGCGGCGCTGACCCATCGGCTGCTGGCCTTTTCCCGCCGGCAGACGCTCGACCCGAAGCCGACCGACATCAACCGCCTGATCTCGGGCATGGAGGAACTGGTCCGCCGCACCGTCGGCCCCGCGATCGAGGTCGAGGCAGTGACGGCGGCCGGGCTGTGGCCGACCCTGGTCGACCCCAACCAGCTTGAGAATGCGCTGCTCAACCTGTGCATCAATGCGCGCGACGCGATGCCCGATGGCGGCCGGCTGACGATCGAGACCGGCAATCGCTGGCTCGACACGCGCACCGCCCGGGAGCGGGACATGGAGCCCGGCCAATATGTCTCGCTCTGCGTATCGGATACCGGCACCGGCATGACGCCGGAGGTGATCGCCAAGGCGTTCGACCCCTTCTTCACCACCAAGCCGCTGGGCGTCGGCACGGGGCTGGGCCTGTCGATGATCTATGGCTTCGCGCGCCAGTCCGGCGGGCAGGTGCGGATCTATTCGGAGATCGGCGAGGGATCGATGGTCTGCATCTACCTGCCCCGCCATTTCGGCACGGCGGAGACGGTGGCCGACATGCCCGACCTGACCGATGCGCCGCGCGCGGCGGCGGGCGAGACGGTGCTGGTGGTCGATGACGAGCCGACCGTGCGGATGCTGGTGATCGAGGTGCTGGAGGAACTGGGCTATGCCGCGATCGAGGCGGCGGACGGCGCGTCGGGCCTGAAGGTCCTGCGCTCCGGCCAGCGCATCGACCTGCTGGTGTCCGATGTCGGTCTGCCCGGCGGGATGAACGGCCGCCAGATGGCCGATGCGGGCCGGGAGGGGCGGCCCGATCTGAAGGTGCTGTTCATCACCGGCTATGCGGAAAATGCGGTGATCGGCAACGGCCAGCTCGATGCCGGTATGCACGTCATGACCAAGCCCTTCGCCATGGAGGCGCTGGCCGCTCGTATCCGCGAACTGATCGAGCGGCCCTGACCGGCCGGTTTACTCGACGGTGAAGGCGTATTGGCCCGTCGCATGGTCGCCCTTGCCCGACAGGACGTGCCATTCGACGCGGTAGGTGCCGGGCGTCAGCGGCTTGGCCATCGTCACCGTCAGGCCATTGCCAGTCGGCGTGACGCTCGCCCGGGTGCCGGCAACCGGCATCGGCGCGTGGGCGACGCCGCCCATGCCCGTCATCGCCACGCTGGCCGTCGACATGCGCGGCAACACCCGCTCGCTGAAGCGCAGGTCGATCCGGCTCGGCGCGGCGACCTTGGCGTCGGCGGCGGGGGTGGCGGAGACGAGGGTCGGCTCGGCCAGCGCCGGGGTCGTGAACAGGGCGGCGGCGAGCAGCAGTGGCAGGCGGATCATGAGGATTCTCTCCGGATCAAAAATATTTAAGCCAAGTGAGGTCCGGCCGACGCCGCTTCAACCCCGCGAACCAGCGGGTCGGCGGGTAGAGCAGGACGATGAGGATGGCCGCCAGCAGCCAGACCGAGGCGAGCGCGTGGAAGCCATAGACCTTGCCCTGATTGGGCCCCCAGATCGCCAGCGCGCCCAGATAGAGAAGGCGCAGCACATAGAGGTGGAGCAGGTAGAAGCCCATCGGTGCGCCGCCCAACACGGTCAGGCGTCGGGCGATCGGGCCGTCCCAGCGTTCGAACCCGGCGAGCAGCCACGCGCCGATCCCCAGGGTCGGCAGCAGGTAGAGGAGGGACGGCGGGTATTTGGTGAGCGCCATCATGCTCATGGCGGTCCGCAGCGGCGATCCCGGCACGACGAACCAGGGCGCGTCGCCATAGAGGTTGACCGCGCGCAAGGCGACGAAGCCCAGCAGCAGGCCGGCACCCCACCGGACCAGCCGCCGCCGGCGCCGGGCGGCCTCTTCCGCGAACCAGGGGCCGATCGCATAGCCGAGCGCGATGACCCCGATCCAGGGCAATACCGGATAGGAGGTCTTCACGGTCAGCGCGCCGATCCGCAACGCTTCGCGATGGTGTAGCAGCGCCCAGGGGATGTGGAACGGATCGCCGGGCGGGACGGTGATGGGATCGAGGAGGTTATGGCCCAGCACGATCGCCGCGCCGACCGCGATCACGCCGGCGCGCGGCAGGTGGATCAGCGCGGCGAGCGCGACCATGCTGACCCCGATCGCCCAGATCACCTGGAGCCACAGGGTCTGGGGCGGTAGGCGCGGGTCCCAGGCGAAGCCGACCAGCGTCACTTCCAGCAACATCAGGAACAGCCCGCGCTTGAGCAGGAAGGCGGAGGTGGCGGCCCGCCCGCGCGTCCGGCCATAAAGCCAGGCGGACAGGCCGGTCAGCGCGATGAACACCGGCGCGCAGATCGAACTGAGCAGCCGCGTCGCGAAATAGGCGGGGGCGATCAGCCGGGCGTCGACCGGATCGCCGACGGCCATGTGCGTGTAGAAGGTGTCGCGGACATGATCGAGCAGCATCACGACCATCACCAGACCGCGCAGCGCGTCGATGCTCGACAGCCGGCGGGTCGGGGCGGGGTCGATCATGAAATATTATCTCCTCGGCAGGTCGCGCCTCCTATCGTGAAAATCCTGTCATGCAAAAGAAAGTTGATGGACGGATCAGTGGCTGCTCGCCTGATCCGCCCCGATCCCGGTTTCGGCGCGGACCCGTTGCGCCTCATAGCCGGAGCGGTCGACGACCCCGCGCGCGCTGCGATCGGTGATCGACACCAGCCAGATCGTTAGGAAGGCGAGCGGCATGGAGAAGATCGCCGGCGAGGAGTAGGGGAAGATCGGATCGGCATGGCCCAACACCGCCACCCAGACGGCGGGGGACAGGATGGTCAGCACCAGCGCCAGGCCCAGTCCCAGGCACCCTCCCGCAACCAGGCCGCGCGTGGTCGCGCCGCGCCACAGCAGCGACAGCAGCAGCACCGGGAAATTGCCCGACGCCGCGACCGCGAAGGCCAGGCTGACCATGAACGCGACATTCTGCTTTTCAAACAGGATACCGAGCGCGATCGCCGCGACCGCCAGGACCAGCACGGTCCGTCGCGACACGCGAAGCTCGGCGGCGCTGTCCGCCTGCCCCTTGCGGAACACGGTGGCATAGAGGTCGTGCGACACCGCCGATGCCCCCGACAGCGTCAGTCCGGCGACCACCGCCAGGATCGTCGCGAAGGCGACGGCCGAGATGAAGCCGAGGAACAGGTTGCCGCCGACCGCATGCGCCAGGTGGATCGCCGCCATGTTGCCGCCGCCGATCAACGCGCCGGCACCGTCCAGATATTGCCGGTCGGTCGCGACCATCACGATCGCGCCGAAGCCGATGATGAAGGTCAGCAGGTAGAAATAGCCGATCCACCCCGTCGCCCACAGCACCGAGGTCCGCGCCGCGCCGGCATCGGGCACGGTGAAGAAGCGCATCAGGATATGCGGCAGGCCGGCGGTGCCGAACATCAGCGCCATGCCGAAGGACAGGGCGCTGACCGGGTCCTTGATGAAATTGCCCGGCCCCATGATCGACCGGCCCGCCTCCGCGGCCGCCGACGCGCTGTCCCCCGCACGCGCGGCGAGCATCGTCTTCACCGCCACCGCATCGGCGAACATCGCCTCCGGCGAAAAGCCGTAACGGGCCAGCACCATCACCGCCATGAAGGTGGCGCTGCCGAGCAGCAGCACCGCCTTGATGATCTGGACCCAGGTCGTCGCGGTCATGCCGCCGAACAGCACGTAGAGCGTCATCAGCACGCCGACGATCACCACCGCATATTCGTAGCGCAGGCCGAACAGCAATTTGATCAGCTGGCCCGCGCCGACCATCTGCGCGATCAGGTAGAAGAGGACGACGACCAGCGTGCTGACCGCGGCGAAGCAGCGCACCGGCGTCTGCGCGAAGCGGAAGGAGGCGACATCGGCGAAGGTGTAGCGACCCAGATTGCGCACCCGCTCCGCCATCAGGAACAGGATGATCGGCCAGCCGACCAGGAAGCCGATCGAATAGATCAGCCCGTCATAGCCGTCCTTGAAGATCTGCGCCGAGATGCCGAGGAAGGAGGCGGCGGACATGAAGTCGCCCGCGATCGCCAGCCCGTTCTGGAAGCCGGTGATGCCGCCGCCCGCCGTATAGAAGTCGGAGGCGGTGCGCGTCCGCCGCGCCGCCCAGCGCGTGATCGCCAGGGTGAAGGCGGCGAAGGCGGCGAACATGGCGATCGCCGTCCAGTTGGTCGCCTGCTGCACCGTCT
>Ga0182192_1000031_pt1 | contig 7877 bp, 9 predicted proteins | sample G6R1MG_47_FD_128382 | JGI IMG/M metagenome (GOLD analysis project Ga0182192, IMG submission 128382) | Miscanthus phyllosphere microbial communities from Michigan, USA - G6R3_NF_22AUG2016_LD1 MG | ecosystem: Host-associated > Plants > Phyllosphere > Phylloplane/Leaf | place: USA: Michigan...
CGCGCGCGTGCAGGCGGAGGCCCGCGTGCCGGTGCTGGCGCATCTGGACGGGATCAACCATGTCTATGTCGATGGCGCGGCCGACCCGGCGATGGCGGAGACGGTGGTGCGCGACGCCAAGATGCGGCGCACCGGCATCTGCGGCGCGATGGAGACGCTACTGATCGATCGCGCCTATCCGGCGGGCGCGGCGCTGGTCGCGGCGCTGGCGGCCACGGGTTGCACCTTGCGGGGCGATGCGGCGGCGCAGGCGCTGGGCGTCGCGGAGGCGGCCGAGCCGGCGGATTGGGACACCGAATATCTCGACGCCATCGCCTCGGTCGCGGTGGTGGACGGGCTGGACGGCGCGCTGGCGCATATCGCGCGGCATGGGTCGCACCACACCGATGCGATCGTCACCGAGGATGCGGGCCTCGCCGAACGCTTCCTGGCGGAGGTCGATTCGGCGATCGTGCTGTGGAACGCCTCGACCCAGTTCGCCGATGGCGGCGAGTTCGGGCTGGGGGCGGAGATCGGCATCGCCACGGGGCGGTTGCACGCGCGCGGGCCGGTCGCGCTGGAGGGGCTGACGACGTATAAGTGGCTGGGGCGCGGCACCGGGCAGGTGCGTGGGTGATCACCACCGGGCTGCTCGGCGGCAGCTTCAACCCGGCGCATCGAGGGCATCGGGCGATCACGCTGGCGGCGATCCACGCGCTCGACCTGGACGAGGCGTGGTGGCTGGTGTCGCCGGGCAATCCGTTGAAGCCCGCCAAGGGCATGGCGCCGCTGGCGGCCCGGCTGGCCTCCGCCCGGCAACAGGCGCGCCGCGCGCCGATCCGGGCGACCGCGATCGAGGCGCGACTGGGCACCCGCTACACGGTCGATACGATCCGCGCCTTGCAGCGGCGCTATCCCAAACGGCGCTTCATCTGGATCATGGGCGCGGACAATCTGGCCCAATTTCATGCCTGGCGCGACTGGCGTGGCATCGCCCGTGCGATCCCGATTGCGGTTGTCGCGCGTCCGGGATATGATGGTCGTGCCCTCGCGGCCCCCGCGATGGCCTGGCTGCGACGTTTCCGGCGATCGCAGTCGGCCGCGAAACGATGGACGGTGTGGAGTGTGCCAGCCCTGGTGCTGTTGCGGTTCCGCCCTGATCCGACGTCCGCCACCGGCATTCGCGCCGGCGATCCCGACTGGCACCGGCGCTTCGCGCGCGGACAGTCCTCCTAGGAGCTCCCTTGGCCACTACCCCTTCCGTGCCCCGTTCCACCGATGCCCAGGAGGTGGAGGCGCTTCATCGCCTGATCCTCGAGTCGCTCGATGACGATCAGGCGGTCGAAACCGTCACCATTCCGCTTGCCGGCAAGTCGACCATCGCCGATCACATGGTGATCGCCAGCGGCCGCTCGACGCGGCAGGTGGCCTCCATGGCCAGCAAGCTGGCCGAGAAGATCAAGGCGGAGATGGGCCGCAGCCCCCGGATCGAGGGCCTGCCGACCGCCGACTGGGTGCTGATCGATGCGGGCGACGTGATCGTGCATCTGTTCCGGCCCGAAGTGCGATCCTTCTACAATCTGGAGCGGATGTGGTCGTTCGGGGACGCCCCCGCGCCGACCGCGGGCACGGACTCCCCCTCCGCGCACTGAGGGACCGCCGCCGTGCTGCTCCATATCGTGGCGCGCGGCCGGATCGGGCGGTCGCCCGAAGCCGAACTGGTGGACCGTTACGCCAAGCGGATCGCCTGGCCGATGCGGGTGACCGAACTGCCCGATACGGGCGGTCGGGAACCCGCCACCGTCCCGCACAGCCGCCGCATCCTGCTGGATGAGAAGGGCGAGATGCTGGGTTCCATGGCCTTTGCCGAGAAGCTGGGCCGGTGGCGCGACGATGGCGTGCGCGAGGCGCGCTTCCTGATCGGCGCGGCCGACGGATTCGACGATGCCGCCCGGCAGGAGGCGGACCTGCTGGTGTCGTTCGGCCGGGCGACCTGGCCGCATCTGATGGCGCGCGCGATGCTGGCCGAGCAACTGTTCCGCGCGACCAGCATCCTGGCCAACCATCCCTATCATCGTGAAGGCTGAGCGGCGGCGGTCGCTCGCGGTCGGCCTGTTCGCCGTCTGGCTGCTGGCGAGCGGGGCGGCGGGGCAGGCGCCGATGCCGGACCAGCGCCGCATTCTCGCCGAGGCGCGGCGCGCGGCGGCGGCGGCCAGTGCGCGGGCGGCGCAATTGACGATCGCGGCGGCGCGCGAACGCGACGCCGCCACGCGCGCGGCGATCGAGGAACAGGCACTGGCGGAACGGGTGCGCGGGGCGGAAGCCGCACTGGCGGTGGCGGGTGCGCGCGCGGCGATCATCGAGCGGCAACTGGCGGTGCAGCGCGCCCGGCTGGCGGCGGCGCAGGCACCGGTCGCGCGCTTGCTGGCGGGCTTGCAGGCGCTCGCCAGCCGCCCGGCAATCGCGGCGGTGGCGCAGCCCGGATCGGTCGACGATCTGGTCCATCTGCGCGCCGTGCTGGGCAGTACGCTGCCGGTGGTGCGGGCGCGCACGATGGGCGTGCGGGCGGAACTGGCCCGCGTGCGCGGGCTGCGTCGCGATGCCGCCATCGCGGCCGTGGCGCTGCGCGACGGACGGGCGAAGCTGCAACGCGACCGGGTGGCGCTGGCGGCGCTGGAATCCCTGCATCGGCGGCGTGCGGCGGTGCTGGGACGCGGCGCGATGAGCGAAGAGGATCGCGCGCTGGCTCTGGGTGAGCGGGCCCGCGATGCGATCGACCGGATGACCGAGGCCGACCAGAGCGAGGTGACGGCGGCGCAACTGGCGATCCTGCCCGGTCCGCTGCCGCGTCCGCTGGCGAGCGGCAGCGTGGTGCCGCCGCCACCCCCACCCGTCTATCGCCTGCCGGTCGAGGGACGATTGGTGACCGGCTTTGGCGAGATGTCCGATTCCGGCGTGCGGGCGCGGGGCCTGACCTTCGTGGTGAGGCCGGGCGCGGAGGTGCGCGCGCCGGCGGGCGGCACGGTGCGCTATGCGCGTGTGTTCCGCGACTATGGCCGCATCCTGATCCTGGACCATGGCGATGGCTGGACCAGCCTGTTGACCGGCATGGCGGATGTGCTGGTCGAACCCGGCGCGACGGTGACGGCGGGGCAGCCGGTCGGTCGCGCGGGGCGGACCGGCGGCGCGGCGGGCGACCCGGCGCGGGTCACGGTGGAGCTGCGCCGCCGGGGCCGGCCGGTCGACATGACCGCGCTGACCGGCTGAACCGTTCGGCGTCGCTCATCCTGGGTTCAGCGCCGGTCTGCTTTGCTCCCGCGCGCGTTATCCGCTAGACAGGCGGGCTAGTTTCCGGGTCGGGGTTTTCCATGCGTCGTTCGCTTCTGACTGCCACCTCGATCGTGGCCGCGCTATCGGCTATCCCGCTGGCGACGGCGGCGATGGCCGCGGCGGATTCGGGCAATTATGGCGAGTTCGAGCGGTTCATCGACGTGTTCAATCGCGTGAAGGCGGACTATGTCGACAAGGTCGACGACAAGACGCTGATCAACGGCGCGATCCAGGGGATGCTGACCTCGCTCGACCCGCATAGCAGCTATGTCGATGCGCTCGACTTCCAGAACCTGAAGATCATGACCGACGGCAATTACGGCGGCCTGGGCCTGACGGTGTCGATGGAGGATGGCGCGGTCAAGGTGATCGCGCCGCAGGAGGATACGCCCGCCGCGCGCGCCGGGGTGAAGTCCGGCGACTACATCACCCATATCGACGGCAAGCTGATCTATGGCGACTCGCTGGACGAGGCGATCGGCCTGATGCGCGGCAAGCCGGGCACCAAGATCGCGTTGACGCTGGTGCGCCCCGGCACGACCAAGCCGATCGAAGTGTCGATGATGCGCGAGGTCATCACGCAGAAGCCCGTGAAGTGGGAAGTGCGTGGCGATGTCGGCTATATCAACATCAACACCTTCTCCGAGGCGACGGGCGCGGACACGCGCGCCGCGATCATGGCGATCGACAAGGCGCTGGGCCATCGCCCGCTGGGCTATGTCGTCGACCTGCGCGACAATGGCGGCGGCCTGCTGACCCAGGCGATCGCCGTGTCCGACGCGTTCCTGGACCATGGCGAGATCGTGTCGCAGCGCGGGCGTGAGAAGGCCGACATCGAACGCTATTTCGCCAAGCCCGGCGATGACGCGCATGGCCTGCCCGTGGTGGTGCTGATCAACCCCGGCACCGCCTCCGCCTCCGAGATCGTCGCCGGCGCGCTCCAGGATCACCACCGCGCGCTGGTGATGGGCGAGCGCTCGTTCGGCAAGGGATCGGTGCAGACGCTGCTGCCGCTGGGGCCGGAGACGGCGCTGCGGCTGACCACGGCGCGCTATTACACGCCGTCCGGCCGTTCGGTGCAGGAGGGCGGGATCGAGCCCGATATCCGGGTGCCGCAGCTCAGCGACCCCGACTACAAGGTCCGCCCGGTGTTCCGCGAGGCCGATCTGCGCCGCCACCTGATCAACGAGGTGAAGGCGGACAATGCGGTGCTGGAGGAGGATACCAAGGACGATCCCCGCTTCACCGCCACCGCCGACCAGCTGAAGAAGGACGGCGTGAAGGATTTCCAGCTGCAATATGCGCTGAAGACGATCGCGCGGCTGGGCGGCCCGGCGCAGGTCGCCGCCGCCACCCGCGTCACGCCGCCGGCGGCCGATGGCAAGACCTCCGTTACGAAGACGGGCACCAAGTGATCGGACATAGCGCGCATCGCTGGTACCGGGCGAACTGGCTCGCATTGCTGTTGCCCGTGGCGCTGCTGGTCGGGGCCTGGGGATCGCAGCTGATCGGCGGGCTGTACCCGTGCGAGATGTGCCATTGGCAGCGCTGGCCGCATTATGCGGCGGTGGTGCTGGCGGGGATCGGGCTGGTGCAGCCGAGCCTGCGGCGACCGATGGTGGTGCTGGCGGCGCTGGCGATCATGCTGTCGGGCCTGATCGGCGTCGCCCATGCCGGTGTCGAATATCATTGGTGGCAGGGCTTCACCGCCTGCACCTCGACCGTCAGTGCCAGCGGCGGCAGCGCCGCAGACCGGCTGGCGGCGATCATGAAGGCACCGATGGTGCGCTGCGACCAGGCGCAATGGACCCTGTTCGGCATTTCCCTGGCGGGTTTCAATGCCGTCTTCTCGTTGGGCGGTGCGATCACCATCTTGAGCCTCGTGAGGAGAGCGCGATGAGCTGGAAACCGGGTGACCGCCATGAGGCGACCGAGGCGATGATCCGGGTGGATCAGGCCGGGGAGTTCGGTGCGATCCGCATCTATGCCGGGCAGCTGGCGGTGCTGGGCGACCGGCATCCCGCCGCGCGCGCGATCCACCATATGGCGGCGCAGGAGGAACGGCACCGCGCCTTTTTCGACCGGATGATCGTCGAGCGTGGCGTGCGCCCGACCCTGCTCCAGCCGATCTGGAAGGTGGCGGGCTTCGCGCTGGGCGCGGCGACGGCGGCGCTGGGACCGGATGCGGCCATGGCCTGCACCGCCGCGGTCGAGACCGAGATCGACAAACATTATTCGCAGCAGCTCGCCGAACTGGGCGACACGGACCCCGAACTGTCCGAGGCGATCGTCGAGTTCCAGGCCGAGGAACTGGAGCATCGCGACCATGCCCTGGCGGCGGGGGCGGAGAATACCTTCGGCTATCCGGTCCTGTCCGGGCTGATCCGATTGGGGTGCAAGGTCGCGATCGCGACCGCCAAGCGCATTTAGGAGTGGATGCGATGAGGACCATGATGCTGGCGCTGCTCGCGCCCGGACTGATGCTGGCGGGACAGGCGGTCGCGCAGACGACGCCGCCGGCCTCCGCATCGAGCGGACCGGTCAACCGCCCGACCGAGCTGGATGCCGAACCCCGGGCCGCGCTGCCCGGTCTGGAGCGGCCGCGCAAGGTGACGACGCAGGCGGGCGTCGGTCGCGGCGCGCCGGTGAACGGCGTGCTGATCCTCTACGGCAACGAGAAATGCCCGACCAACGCGGCGGGCGACGAGATCGTCGTTTGCGAGCGGCGCAGCCCCGAGGAACAGTTCCGCATCCCCAAGGAGGTCCGGAACTTCGAGGTCACGCCGGAAAATCGCAGCTGGGCGGCGCGTGCGCAGGGCGTGCTGAGCGACGGCGTCGGCGTCAACAGCATCGGCAGCTGCTCGACCGTCGGTGCGGGCGGCGGCTCGGGCTGTTTCGCGCAGCGCGTGCGCGAGACGCGGGCGGTGAACGAAGCCAATGCGGCGGAGAACCGGCGCGTACCCTGAAGGGCGCGCCTTCCCGACAGGATTGCGGCAGGGGCCGGGCTTTCACCGGGATGGTGCTGGGCCCCGCAAATAACGGTAGCACCATCCATAAGCCTCACCGGCAAGGCCGGCAAAGCGTTGCCGCCCTTGCCGCCTGACCATCGGTGACCGGCCCGCCGCCGCGTCCCGCACAAGGCATCGCCGACATCTGGCACGGCTCTTGCTGATCGATCCCCGAACAGGGGTATCGATTCGACGTGAGCGTCCATCCAGTCCAGTCCGGCCGTATCCAGCAGGCGATCGCCTATGCCGCCAATGCGACCGGCATCGATTTCGACTATCTGCTCGGCCAGGCCAAGGTCGAGAGCGGGCTGAACGCATCCGCCCGCGCCGGCTCCTCCTCCGCCTCGGGCCTCTACCAGTTCATCGAATCGAGCTGGCTGGCCGTGGTCAAGAAACATGGCGCGGAACATGGGCTGGGCTGGGCGGCCGATGCGATCGGCACGTCGGGCGGCCGCTACAGCGTCGCTGACGGCGCGACGCGGCAGGCGATCCTGGCGCTGCGCAACGACCCCGCCGCCGCCAGCCTGATGGCGGCCGAACATGCCTCCGACAACAAGGCGGCGCTGGAGGGCAATCTGGGCCGCGCCGCCAACGGCACCGACCTGTACATGGCGCATTTCCTGGGGCTGGGCGGCGCGAACAAGTTCCTGTCGGCGATGCAGGCCGATCCGCAGGCCAGCGGCGCCAGCCTGTTCCCCGGCGCGGCGCGCACCAATCGCAGCGTCTTCTACGACGATGGCGGCCGGCCGCGCTCGCTGTCGGCCATCTACCAGCGCTTCGCCGACAAGCTGGGCGCGGGGGGCGACAGCGTCGGCGAGACGCGCAGCGCCAATCTCGCCTTCGCCGCGCAGGCTCTGGCAATGGGCGACGGCACCACCGTCGTCACCGGCGCGAACGAGACCGCCGACAGCGCGCTGTCCTGGGCGCGTTCGACCCTGGGGCAGCTGAACGGCAAGGGGGCGGCGGCCGGTGACAGCCTGCTCCGCCCGCGCCCCGATCATGCGCGCCTCGCCTATATGATGCTCGCCCGGATGGGAGGCTGAGATGAAGCTGCTCGCCACCGCTCGCGGCAGCGCCTTGCCGCTCGCCATCCTGCTGCTCGTGCTGGTCATGGTGGTGCCGATCCCGGCGGCGTTGCTCGACATCTTCTTCGTCGCCAATATCGCGATCAGCCTGGCGGTGCTGATGGTCGCGCTCAACGCACAGAAGCCACTGGATTTCAGCGCCTTTCCGACCGTCCTCCTGTTCGCGACGCTGTTCCGCCTCGGCCTCAACGTCGCCTCGACCCGGATCGTGCTGGTCCACGGCCATGAGGGCGAGGGCGCGGCGGGCCATGTGATCGAGGCGTTCGGCACCTTCCTGATCGGCGGCGACTATGTGGTCGGCCTGTTCGTCTTCGCGATCCTGATGATCATCAACCTGATCGTGGTGACCAAGGGCGCGGGCCGCGTGTCCGAGGTGTCGGCGCGCTTCACGCTCGACGCCCTGCCGGGCAAGCAGATGGCGATCGACGCCGACCTCAATGCCGGCCTCATCACCCCCGACGAGGCCAAGACGCGC
>Ga0182192_1000032_pt1 | contig 7661 bp, 9 predicted proteins | sample G6R1MG_47_FD_128382 | JGI IMG/M metagenome (GOLD analysis project Ga0182192, IMG submission 128382) | Miscanthus phyllosphere microbial communities from Michigan, USA - G6R3_NF_22AUG2016_LD1 MG | ecosystem: Host-associated > Plants > Phyllosphere > Phylloplane/Leaf | place: USA: Michigan...
ATGGCGGGCGACTCGCTGCGGTCGGACATCCACCCGGCGCTGACGGCGGGCGCCTGGGCCGCCTTCATCCCGCAGCCGCTCGCCTGGAGCCATGAACAGGCGGCGGTGCCCCTGGACCACGCCCGCTTCCGCCAGTTGGCAACGCTGGCGGACTTGCCCGACTGGATCGACCGGATCGGCAGCGACTGAGATCACGGCGAAAACGCCACGACAGCGTCATGGAGCGGCGATAGATGGGTCCAGATTGGACAGGATTTGATCGATGACCCGGTTGCCCGTTTTCGCCGCATTGCTGCTGTCGGCCTGTGCCCTGCCGGCCTTGCCGCCAGTAACCAATCCTTCCGCCCCGGCGACGAAGGACACGCAGCCCCCATCGTCACAGGCCGTCCGCGACCGGCCCGCCACCATCCTGGTATCGATCGACGGCTTCCGCCCCGACTATCTCCACCATGGCGACACGCCGCATCTCGACGCCATCGCGGCGGCGGGCGTGTCGGGCAGCATGTACCCCTCCTTCCCCTCGATCACCTTTCCCAACCATTATACGCTGGTCACCGGCCTGCGCCCCGACCGCAACGGCATCGTCTCCAACACGATGGAGGACCCCGCCAAGCCCGGCGCGCTGTTCCAGTTGAGCGATAGCAAGATCACGCACGATCCCGACTGGTGGAACGAGGCGGAGCCGCTCTGGGTGACGGCGGAGCGGGCGGGCATCCTGTCGGGCACGATGTTCTGGCCGGGATCGGACCTGCCGATCCGCGGCGTGCGGCCGCATGACTGGATTCTGTACGACGCCGACTATACCGGCGCACAGCGGGTGCGGACCGTGCTGGACTGGCTGCGCCGCCCCGCCGGCGAGCGGCCGGGATTCATCACCCTCTATTTCGACACGGTCGACAAGACCTCGCACCATGACGGCTTTTACGCGCCGCAGAAGACAGCCGCGATCCGCGATGTCGACGCGCAGATCGGCGTGCTTCAGGCGGGGCTGGCGGAGATCGGTCGACCGGTCAATCTGGTGATCGTGTCCGACCATGGCATGGCCCCGGTGCCGATCGACCAGCGGATCGATCCCGCCAGCGTCGCGCCGCCCGCCACCACGCGGACCTTGGGCTGGGGGCCCTTGGTCGGCGTCTATCCCCGCGACGGCGTCGACCCGCGCACGCTCGACGCCTCGGTCGGCCGCCATGCGCATGACCAGTGCTGGCGGCGCGAGTCGCTGCCCGCCCGTTTCCATTATGGCCGCAATCCGCGCGTCGCGCCGGTCATCTGCCTGGCGGATACCGGATGGAGCTTCGCCGACCGGCCGGCCGACTATGTGCGGGGCGATCATGGCTATGACCCCCGCGACCCGGCGATGCGCGCGCTGTTCCTGGCGCAGGGACCGGCCTTCCGGTCGGGGCGGCGGCTCGCGCCGTTCGACAATGTCGATGTCGCGCCGCTGCTCCGCGACCTGATCGGCCTGCCGCCGGGCCAGGGGCTGGACGGCACCGACCGCACCTTCCGCGCCGTCCTGCGTCCCGAGCGACTGGACCGCTGAGCCGATCTCCCGCAGATTGTCCGCAAACACGGACAATTCGGGGAGAGGACCATGCGCTATTTCGAGGATCTGGTGGTCGGCGGCCGCGCCAGCTTCGGCGACTATGCGGTCACGCGCGAGGAGGTGCTGGACTTCGCCCGGCGCTACGATCCCCAGCCCTTCCATCTCGACGACGATGCCGCCGCCGCCACGCATTTCGGGCGGCTGGCGGCGTCGGGCTGGCACACGGCGGCGATGACGATGGCGATGCTGGTCGCGCAGATGGGCCGGACGGCGGAGGCGTCGCTCGGCTCGCCGGGGCTGGACGAACTCAAATGGCTGCGCCCCGTCCATCCGGGCGATCGGCTGCGGGTGGAGACCGAGTTGCTCGAAAAGCGGCTGTCCGCCAGCCGGCCGGGCCTCGGCCTCACCAAATCGCGCACCACCACCTTCAATCAGGACGGCGTGGCGGTGATGACCTTCGTCGCCAATGGCATGATCCGCACCCGCCCTTCGGACGGGTGACGGAGACGATCATATTCGGGCGACGCCCGACAAGCGCTCGACATGGCCGCGATGATCGCCACCAAAGGCGCGATCGAGATAATAGCCGGCCAGCGTATAATGCGCCTTGGTGGCGGATGCTTCCGTCGACGTGCGCGCCATCCGCAATTCGGCCTCGGCGCGGGCATGGTAATAGGCTTTGTCGTCCCTCATCGTTCGATCCTTGGTGGATGTCTCACGCTGTACTGGGCTTCTGGCCGATGCCATCATGCGCCAGTACCGCGCGGACTTCCTTCACAAATATTAGTTCTACGACCGGATTGCCGCGCACGATCGCACGGTCGAGGCATCCGGTCGCCTCTTCATTATAGACGGCGCACGTCCGGTCAGCGCCGACCGCGTCCTGGTCGACCGCCCCCGCCGCGCGGACCACGCACGCCCTCGGGACGCGGGGCATAGACGGCCGGGGGGCGATAATCGCCGCCGGGTCGCACGGTGCCCGACGGACGCGGACCGCGAATGCCATCGGGACGCGCCACCCCGGGCTGGCCGAACCCGCCCCAGTCGGCGCGCGGACGACGGCCTTGTCCCCAGCCGCTATTATTGCCCCAGCCCTGGCGACGCCCCTGGCCGTACCAGGCGCGGCGACGATCCTGCCAATAGCGTTGCTGACGGCCATTCCAGCGATAGGCGCGACGATCCCGGTCGAAGACATAGGCGCCGGTGCCGGGATAATAGAAATTGTCGTACCAGCCATAATAGCCCGGTGCATAGCCCGGCCCGTATGGCCCGCCGGCATAACCATATCCGGAGCCGTAACCGGCCCCATAGCCGGCATCCACGCCGCCATAGCCATAACCGTCCGCACATCCGGCCACGGACAAGCCCAGCCCGACGAGCAACGCCGTCAGGCACGAGGATTTCAGGATCATCGGGAACCTCCGATACATGAGGCTCGCGGTTTCGAACGCACCGCCAGTCGGTCTATAACCCGGCGGGGCGGCGGCGGGTTCCACGCCTGTTCCGCGTACGAAAAAGGGCGAGGCCGCCGGCCCCGCCCTTGTGACTTGTACGAAACCCCTTCGGGATCAGTGCTTCACGTCGCGCCAGACATTCTGATAGGCGCCCCAGGCCAGGAAGCAGAAGATCAGCAGGAACACCACCGAGGCCAGGCCGGCGGCATGGCGGCGCTCCAGCTTCGGCTCGGCGGTCCAGGTCAGGAAGGCGGCGACGTCGCGTGCCATCTGGTCCTTGGTCGCGCGGGTGCCATCGGCATAGGGCACCTGCCCGTCCGAGGTGAGCGGCGGCGGCATCGCGATGTTCAGGTTCGCGAACCAGGGGTTGTAGTGCAGCCCGGTCGGCGTCTTCGCGCCGGGGAACTTGCGGACCAGCTCGGCCGGCTGGGTGCGATAGCCCATCAGCAGCGCGTGGATGTAATTGGTACCGTCGTGCCGCGCCTTGGCCATCAGCGACAGATCGGGCGGCAGCGCATTGTTGTTCGCCGCCCGCGCCGCGACCTCGTTGGCGAAGGGCGAGGGGAAACGGTCCGAGGGGATGTTCTTGCGGGTCGTGGCCTCGCCCGTCTCGGGGTTCACGCTGGGCTGCTCGATCGCCCACTGGCTGGCGATCGCCTTCACCTCGGGCTCGCTATAGCCCAGCTCGGTCAGGTCGCGGAACGCGACGAACTTCAGGCTGTGGCAGGCCGAGCAGACCTCCTTGTACACTTGGAAGCCGCGCTGGAGCTGGCGGCGATCGAACCGGCCGAAAAAGCCGTTCGACGACAGGCCGATATCCTCGGGATGCTGGTGATAGATCGCCTCCGCCGTTTCCGGCGCGGGATCGGAAATGGCGGTGGCCACCGTGCCGAACAGCGCGATCGCCAGCACGCCGACAAAGGCGGCCCCGACCAATATGGAGATCAAGCGAACCATGGTCTGTTCTATCCTCTCGTCGGTTCGTCAGGCGATCGCGGTCTTGGCCGGGCTGGTGCCGCCATGTTTGGCCAGCACCGCTTCCGTGATCGATCCGGGCAGCGGACGCGGCCGCTCCGATGCGGCGACCAGCGGCAGGATGATGAGGAAATGCGCGAAATAATAGGCCGCCGCGATCTGCCCCAGCACCACGTTGCGCGCGATCGGCTCCGCCCCGCCGACATAGCCGAGCACCAGCACGTCGAGCAGCAGCACGATCAGGAAGGCGCGGTATTTCGGCCGGTAATTGGCCGAGCGCACCGGCGAACTGTCCAGCCAGGGGAGGAAGAACAGCAGCAGGATCGAACCGAACATCGCCAGCACGCCCCACAGCTTCGCCGGCAGGATGAAGTCGGCGGTGAAGCTCTTCAGGATCGCGTAGAAGGGCAGGAAATACCATTCGGGCACGATATGCGCGGGCGTCGAGAGCGGGTTCGCCTCGATATAATTGTCCGGATGGCCGAGCAGGTTGGGCGAGAAGAAGATCAGCAGCGCGAACAGCAGCAGGAACACGCCCAGCCCCACCGCATCCTTGGCGGTGTAATAGGGGTGGAAGGGCACGGTGTCCTGCTCGCCCTTCACATCGACGCCGGTCGGGTTGTTCGATCCGGGGATGTGCAGCGCCCAGATATGCAGGATGATGACGCCCGCGATCACGAACGGCAGCAGATAGTGGAGCGAGAAGAAGCGGTTGAGCGTCGCATTGTCCGGCGCGAAGCCGCCGAGCAGCCAGACGCGGATCGACTCGCCGACCAGCGGGATCGCCGAGAAGAAGCCGGTGATGACCTGCGCCCCCCAGAAGCTCATCTGTCCCCAGGGCAACACATAGCCCATGAAGGCGGTGGCCATCATCAGGAGGAAGATGACGACGCCGAGCAGCCACACCATCTCGCGCGGCGCCTTGTACGATCCGTAATAGAGGCCGCGTCCGATATGGATGTAGACGACCAGCAGGAACATCGACGCGCCGTTGGCGTGCGCATAGCGCAGGAACCAGCCGGCGTTGACGTCGCGCATGATGCTTTCGACCGAGCCGAAGGCGACGCCGGCATTGGCGGCGAAATGCATCGCCAGCACGATGCCGGTGACGATCTGGATCGCCAGCGCGGCCCCGGCGAGCACGCCGAAATTCCAGAAATAATTGAGGTTGCGCGGCACCGGATAGCCGGCGCCGACCGCATTGTAGACGAGCCGCGGCAATGGCAGCTTCTCGTCCAGCCACCGCATCAGCGGCTGCTTCGGCTCATAATGCTTCGCCCAGGGAAAGCTCATCGCGCGTCTCCTCAGCCGACCGTGACGGTCGTGGGGGAGTTGAAGTTATAGTCCGGCACCACGAGGTTCTTCGGGGCCGGACCCTGGCGGATACGCGCGGCGGTGTCATAGGCGGAGCCGTGGCACGGGCAGAAATAGCCGCCGAACGGCCCGCGATTCTCGCCCTCGCCCGCGCCCAGCGGCACGCAGCCGAGATGGGTGCAGACGCCCAGCGTGATCAGCCAGTTCTCATGCCCCGCCTTGGTCCGCTCGGCGAGCGTCTGGGGATCGCGCAGCGTGTTGATCGGCACCGCATTGGCCTCGGCGATCTCCGCCGGGGTCAGGTTGCGCACGAACAGCGGCTGCTTGCGGAAGCTGGTCTTGATCGCCTGGCCGGGCTGGATCTTGGACAGGTCGACCTCGGTGGTCGACTGGGCCAGCACGTCGGCGGAGGGGTTCATCTGGTTGATCAGCGGCAGCACGACCGCGATCACGCCGACCCCGGCGAAGGACACGGCGGCGATGTTGATGAAGTCGCGGCGGCGCGGGTCGTGCACCTCCTCGGCGAGCAGCGCCGGGTCTTCACCGGGAGGAAGCCTATCGTCCACTGTCGCCATTCACCTACCCTCAGCCTGTTATGTTCGGGTATTCCCGACTGGTCCTTGTCCGGGCTGTCCCCGAATGAGGGTTCCGCCGTTCCCGCGGCGCACCCCAGCCTTTGTTAGACAAGGCGTGGCGGCTTTGCCAACAGCATTTTGGTTCGTTAAGACTTTGTCGGATTGATGCGATCCGGGTTAAGATCGGCCATGCGCCTCGCCCTGTTCGAACCCGATATCGCCGGCAATGTCGGCACGCTGATCCGCACCGCCGCCTGTTTCGACGCCGATGTCGACCTGATCGAGCCGATGGGCTTTCCCTTCGGCGAACGGGCGATGGCCCGCGCGGCGATGGATTATGCCCGGAGCGCCACCGTCACCCGCCATGCCGACTGGGCCGCGTTCGAGCGGACCGTCGCCGGGCGCATCGTGTTGCTGACGACGCGCGGAGCACAGCCGCTCTGGGATGTAGCATTCCGGCCCGATGACGTGCTGCTGCTAGGATCGGAGGGCGCCGGCGTGCCCGACCATGTCCATGAGCGTGCCGATGCGCGCGTGATGATCCCGATGCGGCCCGGTTTGCGTTCGTTGAACGTCGCGGTCGCCGGCGGTATCGCCTTGGCAGAAGCTCGACGCCAACTTCAATGAACCGGCATTCTGCTATTGAACAACTTATGTTGTCATTCGCTATGCTGTGAATGTTATGGCAAGCTCATGAACAGACGATAATCCCGCGGTTGAGCGATGGCGACTCCCGCCGCGTGTCCGGGAGTGCCGATGGCCGAAACTGACACCCTAGAATTCCTCATCCGAAAGTTGGAGCGACACACGACCCTGCCCGAGGCGGATCGGCGGGCCATACTCGACCTGCCGGTCCATGCCCGCAGCGTCCCCCCCGCCACCTATCTGGTGCGCGAGGGCGAGCCGCCATCCAATTGCGTCATCCTGTCGTCCGGTTTCGCCTTTCGCCACAAGATCGTCGAGAGCGGCGCGCGCCAGATCGTGTCGCTCCATCTGCCGGGCGACGCGCTCGATTTCCAAAGCCTCTTCCTGCGCTATGCCGACCATAACGCGCAGACGCTGACCCGGGCCGATCTGGCGGTGGTGCCGATCGCGGCGATGCGCGAGCTGGTGTCCACACGACCGCTGGTGGCGCGCGCGGTGCTGATGGACCTGCTGATCGAGGCGTCGATCCTGCGCGACTGGGTCGTCAATGTCGGTCGCCGCAACGCGCGGGCGCGGCTGGCGCATCTACTGTGCGAATTCGCCTGTCGCATGGACATGATCGGCCTGAACGAGCCCGACGGCTATGCGCTGCCGATGACGCAGGAGCAGATCGGCGATGCGCTGGGCCTCACCTCGGTCCATGTCAACCGATCGATCAAGGCGCTGTCGCAGGAGGGGCTGATCACCCGCAAGGGCCGGCTGATCGGCTTCCCGCATATCGAGCAGTTGCGCGAAGTCGGCGATTTCAGCGAGCTATACCTGCACCTGCACGAAACCATCGCCTGATCCGCCCCCTTTCCCGCCGCCCCGCGCGCTTGCTAGGGGGCGGCGATGATCCAGCTCGACGAACAGCAAGCCGCCGCCCGCATCTGGTTCGAGTCGCTGCGCGACCGGATCTGTGCCGCCTTCGAAGCGATCGAGGCGGAGGCGGGATCGGACGCCCGCTTCGCCTACACGCCCTGGGACCGCATCGATCCGGACGGCACGCCCGGCGGCGGCGGGGTGCGCGGCGTGATGAAGGGCCGGGTGTTCGAGAAGGTCGGCGTCAACGTCTCCACGGTCGGCGGCCGGTTCGAGGGGGATTTCGCCCGCTCG
>Ga0182192_1000033_pt1 | contig 7643 bp, 4 predicted proteins | sample G6R1MG_47_FD_128382 | JGI IMG/M metagenome (GOLD analysis project Ga0182192, IMG submission 128382) | Miscanthus phyllosphere microbial communities from Michigan, USA - G6R3_NF_22AUG2016_LD1 MG | ecosystem: Host-associated > Plants > Phyllosphere > Phylloplane/Leaf | place: USA: Michigan...
CTCCATGGACAAACTCATCCTGACACCACGCTGTGCTTGATGCCTTAGTGTAATACTAAAGTTATGCTCTCTGCGAGTAATCTAGTTCCATGCCTATGAGCTGTCATATAGCCGGCCAATAGCTGGGCTCGCCATGCCCCCCCCTCCCCCCGCTCCCCCCACGCCACCACCACCAGCGCCGCCGGAACTCCCGACCGGCGCTCGCCAGCGGCCACCCGCCGTCAGGGGCGGCTGCCACCCTCCACGCCATCCCTCAGCCACTATGCTTCGGTACCCTGTCACCCTCGCTCCTCGCCCCCCACAGCCACACTCCCTTCTTCCCCTCCGCCCCGCTCCTCCACTCCACTCCGCCCCCCCATGGATCTGCTGCACGTCCCGCGGGGGGAGGTGTTTCCGGACACACCTGCCGCTCACGTCGGACAACAAACGCACGGGGCAACACTGCCAGTGGAGACACGGATCTGGCCGTCGGTGCAAGCGAACATGGTCCTCCCCAATCTCTGCCCGCCAACTGTTCGACGAAAGACCGTGCGAAGATTGGGCTAAGCCTGCGCAGCTCTGCTACTCGGGATAAAGAGCTCGAAGCCACGGCGAGCTACGGAGGACACCGGCGTAGCTCCTCCGCCATGATCGCCGCGGCTGATGGCGGTGTCGTCTACGACGCTGTCCGTGGAGCAGAAGACGAGCATGGAGGCCGCAAGGGGCGGCCGCGAATGTGCATCATCTCCATCGACTTCGCCGACCATCCCGGTACGCAATTTCAAAACCGTCTCCTGGTAGATTATCGCTGCCCGGTTGTTAGGCCGCTGGCCACTAGTATCCCCCCCGTGGTTCTCTGGATCGCCCAGACGAACACGGCCTCCCCTGCTTCCACCGGCCAAGTAGCCAAAGTTCTTGACTTCTACTTCTGCGCCCCTCCGGAATCCTTCCCTGTCCATGACGATCTCCCCTTCATCTTCCGCACCATGGTCTCCAATGACATCGTCAAGTTCCATCTTTTACAAATCGGTGTTTGCGCCATGGACGGAGTCATCTACCACATCCACCCCGATCGTCACTCTGCTGCTCGTGACGTCATCTCTTCTGCAAGTGGTACTCCGATGGGCTCCCATTTCAAATTTCGAATCAGCTACTCTGCCCGGGCCCAACAACGGCCCGCTGCGGCCTACCACTTGTCTGACAAAACTGGCGCTCAGCAGGAAGGCAAAACAGGTTCACACGATGTGTGTCAACCCTGTGACGCCCCTGGCGATGGAAGCAAGAAATGTCTTGGCAACTTCACTTCATCCGACCACGCCCTCAATGCTTCCACCCAACCTCTCTCCTACCTCGACGCTGCTCGCCAGCTACCTAAGCCTATGCTGCAGACTACAAATCTGACGAGCGATCGTGACAACAATGCTTACTCACCCCCTTCTACCGTGCTGGGTAACTACGGTGATCGACACCTCAGTGGGACGGCTCGGCAAAAATGGACACGTCCACAAATTGACAGCTCCATGGCTGGAACGAGAGCAGCTGGTGGCAACCATGCAGCCCCTGCACGGATGAAGAGGTTCCTTAGGATCAAAGGAAAAAATACAGTGAAAATCTGCTTCCGATGTTTATCATCTGATCATTTGGTGTCCCAGTGCCGTGACCCTATAAAATGCACGTCGTGCTACTGCTCCGGACACAAGAGCACACACTGCAAGCGACGCTACAACATGTCTTCCAAAACATCCTCCAACGATGGCTCGCCCAGAGCCCGCTCCCCGGAAACCTCGACCATGCTCACCGCAGCCGCTTCCATCATCCATGACCACTTCACCATCCCCCCGCCCACATCACCCAACGCTCCACCACCTAGCCCCGGGGAGGGATCATCCGCCCACCCGAGGCGCTCCATGGCCGAGGCCCACGTCGATAATGGCGATTACGACGACGCTAGGGTCTTTGCCTACGTCTATCTCGAGCATGCTGTCCATAGTCCGCATCTCTTCATCCGCCAGGCCATGGAACAGGCCTGCGACGCTCCCGCCTTCCAGCTGGCGGCGTCGGCCAGAGGTGCCGGCGTCATGGTGTTCAACACCCCGAAGGAGAGGGAGGAGGTCGTGGCTAGGAGCCCCATCACCCATGATGGCAACACGCTCACCATCGAGCGTCACGAGGAGGCGGACAACAGGTTCTACGCCTTCTACCGCGTCTACGCCGAGATCGCCGCGGTGGACTTCCCCCTCGAGCACTGGGACGAGGAAAGAGCGAGGGGGGCGCTGGGGGCCATCGGCAATGTCTGCTGCCTGGACCCAGCCTGTTTTGGCGGCGGAGACTACACCTCCATGCGGGCTGTGGTCCGTCTGGACCATCACCAGGAGATCCCCGACCAGCTGCTCGTGCGCAACCACAACGGTCCCGCGAGCATCGCCAACGTCTACGCCATCCGCACGTGGATCGACCCCGGGCCAGAGCCGGAATGGGGTGACTACAACTTTGGTCCCGTCCCCGCTCTGCACGCCGCGCCCTACTACCACCCCGTCGGCAACCCGCCCACCCAGCTGCCGCCTGCGCCGCAGAACCTGGTGGCCACTGTACTCGAGTGGGAGAACGACGTCGCAGACACTCCTCCGCTGCGCCCGGTCCGCACCAGGCGCGCCACGCCATACCCCGCCCGTGCGGCTCCTCCGGTGCTTGCCCTTCCCTGGTACGGGATCGGCGGGGTCCCTGAGCAGGAGACCCAGGAAGGAGGTGTGTCTGGCGGAGACAAGGATGGTGGCAAGGAGGCGGTCATGCCAGAGGAGGAGGTGGTTCCAGAGTTCGAGGTGGCCAAGGATGGAGACAACACTGCTGAGTGGCTCGCGGCACTGGCCCTCGACGCGCCACGCGGGTTCACCACCGGTGGGCGCACTGATCTGGAGCACGAGAGCCGTGCCCAAAAACGGCGTGCCCGCCGCAAGAGGGCCAAGGACAGCGCCAGCAAGCTGAGGAGGAGCCTGCGTCTCATGGAGAAGGAAGAAGCGGGCTTTGAGCTGCCCGAAGACAAGGCGGCGCGCGTTCAGCAGTCCAAGTTCGATTTCTCTGGTGCGTCTCGTCGTCTTCGTAATGCCCTCTCTCACTCTTATCTTACCTTTGATAACCACTATCCCTCCGATGACACTGAATCCCTTCTAGATATCGCTGCTGCTTGCGGAGCCAACGAGGAAGAGATGGCAGAGATCTCAGGCGGGGCGGCTATGCCGTCCACCAGCAACTAATGTGTTACACCAGAGCCAGGCGAGATGGGCGAGCCTACTTCTACGCCAGCGAGCACCTGTGCTCCAATTTTGTACTAGGTAGTAGTAGCGCTATGCTGAACCCCACTAGTATGTGTACAAGGATGCTTCCTACAACCATGTCTACACCCTACCTCTGCAGTGTTGGTTGCTGCAAAAATAATGTACAGAAGATGACGGCTGCCTGGGTGCCCCGTCCCGCGCACGGTGTAGAATCCTTTATCTATGAATAGAAGCATCAAAGTCTGTAGCTGGAATGTAAGAGGCCTGAATGATCCCGTTAAATGTGGCAATGTGTTGTCTGAACTCCTATCCGCTAATCCTGACATTGTCTTGCTCCAAGAGACTAAACTGCACTCCATCCCTCCCCTAAAACTGCGGTCGTTCCTCCCTCGTCGCCTTGACAGCTTCCTCTACAATCCTGCTGTTGGCACCGCCGGCGGCATCCTTACTGCCTGGTGTAGTTCTGTCGTGCTTTCCAACAGCGCGTCATCCTCTACTCACACCCTCACTTCCCACCTCGTCTCCACCGCTTCCAACACCCCTATGGCTGTAACAAATGTCTACGCTCCTTCCACTCCTGAGCTGAGGCCATCATTCCTTGATGAACTACGATCTCTCACACCTCACCCCGATTCCCCCTGGATGCTTTTTGGCGATTTCAATATGATTCGCTACCCCCATGAAAAGAACAACCAAAATTTTCATCACTCCGAAGCTGAAGCCTTCAATGATTGCCTCAACGCCATGTGTCTGATCGAATTGCCACTCCTGGACAGGCGATACACTTGGACAAACAACCGTGACTCCCCCACCCTTGAACGACTTGACCGTGCCTTCATCAATCTTGCCTGGGACGCTGTCCTTCCTAACACTACCCTTTCTTCGCTCACTCGGCATACGTCTGATCACGTTCCTCTGTTGGTCAACGTGTCTACTCACATCCCCCAATCCAAAATCTTCCGTTTCGAGAACTACTGGATCCACTGCTCAGGTTTCAGGGGAGTCGTCGAGGCTGCTTGGCGTTGTCGGACGCCCAACAGTGACCCCGCCTGCTTGCTGGCCGCCAAGCTGAAGGAAACCAGGCGGGACCTCAAACTTTGGAGAAAGCAACAGTCTAACCTTAATCAGCAAGAGCATGATTGTAAGATTGTCATCAACCTCATCGACCGAGTAGAAGAGCGCAGACTTCTGTCGCCGCATGAGGCTAGTCTACGTACTGTCGTCGTTACTGTGCTTGGCCGCACCACCAACGCAAAGCTACTGCTCTGGAAGCAGAGAGCCAAAATCAGAGCTGCTGTAGAGGGCGATGAAAATACACGCTTCTTTCACGCGTGTGCGAATCAACGCCGGAGAAGAAACAACATACAAGTTTTGGAACACAATGGATGCGAGGTCCACGGGCATGAACAGAAAGCTGCTGTCCTTCATTCGTTTTACCTGAACCTCCTGGGAACGTCGACTGAAACCACTTGGGATTTTGATCTGAATGGCTTGTACCCGGATGATGCCCAGCACCTTGCTGGTTTGGATGGCGAGTTCGAACCTGAAGAAATCCGGTCTGCTTTCCGAAATATGCACTCCACCGCAAGTCCAGGTCCTGACGGCTTTGGATCTCTCTTCTTCAAACATTCCTGGACAGTTATCTCTGCAGACATCACCGCCCTCTTCTCTGCCTTCCATATGCACTCGGTGGATCTGGAAAGGATCAACAGATCCTACCTCGTGCTGCTACCTAAGAAGGAGGGAGCCCGGCGCCCACATGATTTCAGACCAATTGCGTTGCAAAACTCTACGGTTAAGAGCATCTCCAGAGTTCTCATGAACCGCCTGCAGCCCTTTATCCCCTCTCTCATCGGAACTGATCAATCCGGCTTCGTCAGTGGAAGGTGCATCGCGGACAGCTTCGTCTATGCAGCAGATCTACTGAATTGCTGCTACCGGAGAGGGTGCCCTACCGTTCTCATGAAGCTAGATTTCCACAAAGCCTTCGATTGTGTCGCCTGGGACAGCTTGACCAAGATCATGAAATGCCGTGGCTTCTCTGATAGATGGTGTGCCTGGATCAACGTCCTGCTCAGCACTGGGAAAACTACTGTCCTCCTTAACAGTGTTCCTGGCAACTGGATTAACTGCCGCCGTGGACTCCGGCAGGGGGACCCCCTATCACCGTATCTTTTCATCATTGTTGCCGATGTTCTTCGCCGTCTGCTCCAAAACCATCACCTTGCCGCGGATATTCGACATCCCATCCTCCCCGATGAGCCGTGCCCCGTCCTCCAGTACGCCGATGACACCCTTGTTTTCATGCGCTGCACCCCCAACGCCATCTCTGCGACCAAACGCATCCTGCAGCTGTTCGAGAAAGCTACTGGCTTGGCCATCAACTACCACAAAACTACCTTCTTACCAATTGCCGTCCCTGACGACGAAGCCGCCGCCCTTGCCACCTCTTTTGGCACCACCACCTCCACCTTCCCTCAGACCTACCTTGGACTACCTCTTACCCCTCACAAAGTCTCTGTTTCTGACTGCCTGCCCCTTATCACCTCTTGCGACAAATACTTATCAGGTTGGCGAGCCTCTCTTCTTAACCGCGCGGGGCGCCTCACCCTCTGCACTTCTGTTCTCAGCGCACTCCCGCTTCACTACATGTCTGCAATCAGCGTGCCTAAGACAGTCCTCAAGGCCATCGACAAGAGACGTCGTGCCTTCTTCTGGACTGGAGAAGATAGCTGCCACGGTTCCAAATGCCTTGTCGCTTGGGACACGGTCCAAGCTCCCAAAAACGCCGGCGGGCTGGGAATAAAAGACCTGGAGCTTCAGAACCGGTGCTTGCTGATGAAATTCGTCAACAAATTATTCAGTGGAGAACAAACCAGCTGGAAAGATTGGCTTCTACGCAGTGCCTCCTCCTTCGATACCCCGATCAGCGGCGCGTCTAGCTTCCTCTGGCGCATTGTCAATGACGAGCTTAACACCTTTCGCTCCATCACCATCGTCAAAGTCAACAATGGCGCCGCAACCTCCTTTTGGTTCGACCATTGGCTTCCTGCCGGCCCCCTCTTCTCCACCCATCATGCTTTGTTCACACACACCACTATGCCTAACATCTCGGTGCAGCGCGTCTTCCAGAGTGGTTTTGATTTGCGTCTGCGTCCTCGACTCACTAATGCTGCTAGCCATCAGCTAGGCAGCCTGCTCTCTTTGTTGCAGGAGATGAACATCGGCGACGGCCCTGACTTACGGCTGCTCAAGCTGACAGGGCACACCTACTCCGCTAGGGATGCCTACGCAGCCCTCGACTCTTCAGGTGACCACACTGACACGCACGGTGGGCGTGTTTGGCGGACAAGGCTACCAAACAAGGTCAAGGTGTTCGCTTGGCTGTACTTCAAAGACCGGCTCAGCACAAGGGTGAACCTCCATGCAAAACACATCGTCGACGGCGAACAATGCGAGCGCTGCGCTAGGCACCCGGAGAACAGGCGACACGTTTTCTTCGGCTGCGAACAAAGTGATGCGCTGTGGACTGCAATAGGCATGGGCGATGTGGGACAGATGACGGATGATGAAGCATGGGAAGCAGACACTCCAGCAAATCTAGAAGCGACTCTCTGGCCTTTCATCTTCCTGACTATCTTATGGCGTATCTGGGACGGTCGGAATGGGTATGTATTCCGTAATGAAAATTTCTGTAATCGCGTGGTTCTTTCGAGGGTCTGTGATGACCTTGTAACTTGGCGCAAGCGCCTTCCTCCTGAGCTAGGGAACGGCCTGCTGGGCTGGTACGCTCACCTCCGCGATTGTACCTCAAACTCTTTTCCACGTCCTACTTAACTTGGGCGTGTGCTTTTGAATGGAAAGGTGGGGAAACTCTCCCCTCCGTTTAGTTCAAAAAAAAAATGGACGAACGTGCTATATACGGAAGGAATTTTCAAGTTGATGCTAGATAAGGAAGTTCAAAATTTCCAGTGCCAAATACGAAAGAGTGATTTGTTTCGGTGCCAAATACAGAATTCTCCCTTCTTTAAAGTGACCTTGTCTTGCAACAAGAGGACTTATGCTCTTGCGCGAATTGCTCGTTTGTTGAGAAGGGCGTGTTTGGTTTCCTTCACTCGTCCACCGAGCATAGTAGTCTGTTTTCATTAATTCCTATACAAAATACAAATCATGCTTCAATTCCTAAATGCACTCCCACCTTTGATCGACTTAAACAAACCTGAACAATGTTTATGATATGGGGAAAAACATATACGACTAGAACAAATCATGCAATCCAATGGAACAAACTTTTATACAAAACGAACAAAACAATGTATACCTAGAACAAATCAGGCGAGAACACACGTGGACCGAACCCCGACTCGAATCTAGGGATAGGATCGGCAACGC
>Ga0182192_1000034_pt1 | contig 7398 bp, 5 predicted proteins | sample G6R1MG_47_FD_128382 | JGI IMG/M metagenome (GOLD analysis project Ga0182192, IMG submission 128382) | Miscanthus phyllosphere microbial communities from Michigan, USA - G6R3_NF_22AUG2016_LD1 MG | ecosystem: Host-associated > Plants > Phyllosphere > Phylloplane/Leaf | place: USA: Michigan...
CACGCCGAACTGGTCGCTGACCGCCGCCGGGAAGCGCGGATTGGCGATATAGGCGTACCAGGCGGTGCCCAGCCCGAGCAGCATGGCGATGGCGGTGGCCAGCTTCACCGGCTCCGGCACGGTGTGGATGGCGTGCATCAGATGCTCGTTGAAGAACAATGCGCCACGCCAGAAGGCCCCACCCGTTTCCGCGCCGATGAAGAAGGGCGCGAAGACGAAGCCCGCCGCGATCGCGCCGATCGACAATACGATCAACGGGACAAGCATCGGGAACGGACTTTCATGGGGATGATAGCCCGCCGTGCCGACCTGCAGGTCCTGCTGGCGCGGGCCATGCTGCGACGGGGCGTCGCCCGCATCCTCGGCCTGGGCCGGGTTGTGGTGCGCCTCGTCGGCATGGTGCGCGTCATGGCCATGCGCATGATCGTCATGACCATGGCCGTGCGCATCATGCACCGCGTGCTGGATATGCTCCGAATTGACCCAGCGCGGCTTGCCCCAGAAGGTCAGGAACATCAGGCGCCAGGAATAGAAGCTGGTCAGCAGCGCGACGAGCACGCCGACGAACCAGGTCCCCGGCTGCCCGGCTGCCCAGGCCGCCTCGATGATCGCGTCCTTTGAATAGAAACCCGCGAAACCGATGTCGACGAACGGCAGACCCACGCCGGTGATGGCGAGCGTGCCCATCATCATGCCCCAGAAGGTCAGCGGGATCTCTTTCCGCAGGCCGCCATAATAGCGCATGTCCTGCTCGTGGTGCATCGCATGGATCACCGAGCCGGCCCCCAGGAACAGCAGCGCCTTGAAGAACGCGTGCGTGAACAGGTGGAACATCGCCGCGCCATAGGCACCGATGCCGGCCGCGAAGAACATGTAGCCGAGCTGCGAACAGGTCGAATAGGCGATGACGCGCTTGATGTCGGTCTGCACCAGGCCGCAGGTCGCGGCGAACAGGCAAGTCGCGGCACCGACCCAGCGCACGACCTCGAGCGCGGCGGGCGCGACCTCGAACATCGGCGACAGGCGGCAGACCATGAAGACGCCGGCCGTGACCATGGTGGCGGCGTGAATGAGCGCCGACACCGGGGTCGGGCCCTCCATCGCGTCCGGCAACCAGGTATGCAGGCCGAGCTGCGCCGACTTGCCCATCGCGCCGACGAACAGCAACAGGCAGAGCACCGTCATGGTGTCGGCGCGGAAGCCGAGGAAGCCGATGGTCGAACCCGCCATGCTCGGCGCGGCTGCCAGGATCGCCGGGATCGACACGGTGTTGAACACCAGGAAGGTCCCGAAGATGCCGAGCATGAAGCCGAGATCGCCGACGCGGTTGACCACGAAGGCCTTGATCGCGGCGGCGTTGGCGGTCGGCTTGCGGAACCAGAAGCCGATCAGCAGGTAGGAGGCGAGACCCACCCCTTCCCAGCCGAAGAACATCTGGATCAGGCTGTCCGCCGTCACCAGCATCAGCATGGCGAAGGTGAAGAGGCACAGATAGGCGAAGAAGCGCGGCTGGTCCGGGTCCTCGCTCATATAGCCCCAGCTATAGAGATGGACCAAGGCCGACACGGTGGTGATGACCACCAGCATGACCGCGGTCATGGTGTCGACGCGCAGCGCCCAGTCGACGTTCATGCTGCCGGAATGGATCCAGTCGAGCACCGGCGTGACCGTGGCGGGCGTGTTACCGCCCAGGAAGCCGATGAAGATCGGCCATGACAGCAGGCACGAGACGAACAGCGCGCCGGTCGTGACCAGCTTCGCCGGCGTCGCGCCGATAGCCTTGTTTCCCAGCCCCGCGATCGCGGCGGCGAGGAGCGGCAGAAAGACGATTGCGAGGATCAACCGTTTACCCCTTCATCCGGTTGACGTCGTCGGTCGCGATGGTGCCGCGGCCACGATAGTAGATCACGAGAATGGCGAGACCGATCGCCGCCTCGCCGGCGGCGACGGTCAGCACGAACATCGAGAAGACCTGCCCGACCAGATCGCCCAGGAAGGACGAGAAGGCGACGAGGTTGATGTTCACCGACAGCAGGATCAGCTCGATCGCCATCAGGATGACGATCAGGTTCTTCCGGTTGAGGAAGATGCCCGCGCAGCCCATGGTGAACAGGATCGCCGAGACGACCAGATAATGGATCAGTCCGATCACAGCTCCACCCCCTGGCCCACGGCCGGCTTGACGTTGCGGGTCGCGTCCTGCGGGCGGCGCGCGACTTGGCGGCTGATATTCTGCGCCCGCGTGCCGCCCCGCTCGCGATGGGTCAGCACGATCGCGCCGATCATCGCCACCAGCAGGACGAAGCCCGCCGCCTCGAACAGGAACAGGTAGCGCGTGTAGAGCAGCTGCCCCAGCGCCTCGATGTTCGGCAGCGCGCGGTCGACCGGCGCGACGCGGCGCGTCAGGTCGATCTTGCCGGCGTTCCAGGCGAAGGCCGCGATCATGATCTCGGCCGCCAGCGCCGCGCCGAGCGCGAGGCCGATCGCCGCATAGCGCGCGACATCGGTCTTCAGCTGCGCGAAGTCGATGTCCATCATCATGACGACGAACAGGAACAGCACCGCGACCGCGCCGACATAGACGATGACCAGCAGCATCGCGATGAACTCGGCGCCGACCAGGACCATCAGCCCCGCCGCGTTGAAGAATGCCAGGATGAGCCACATGACGGAGTGCACCGGATTGCGCGACGAGATCGTCAAGCCGGCGGACACGACCAGAATGGCGGCGAACAGGTAAAAGGCAATGGCCTGGATCACGCGACGGCCCCCTTACCCGCGCTGAGTCGATTGTGCGGGCGCATTAACGATACGGCGCATCGGCGGCAAGGTTCGCCGCGATCGTGCGCTCCCAACGGTCACCATTATCGAGCAGCTTCGCCTTGTCGTAGATCAGCTCCTCGCGCGTCTCGGTCGAGAATTCATAGTTCGGCCCCTCGACGATCGCGTCCACGGGGCAGGCCTCCTGGCACAGACCGCAGTAGATGCACTTGGTCATGTCGATGTCGTAGCGCGTCGTGCGGCGGCTGCCGTCGTCGCGCGGTTCGGCCTCGATCGTGATCGCCTGCGCCGGACACACCGCCTCGCAAAGCTTGCACGCGATGCACCGCTCTTCCCCATTGGGATAGCGACGCAGCGCATGTTCGCCCCGGAAGCGCGGGCTTACCGGATTGCGTTCATACGGATAGTTGATCGTCGCCTTGGCCTTGAAGAAATATTTCAGCGTGAGGGCGTGGGCCTTCACGAACTCCCAAAGCGTAAACGCCTTGACGTATTGCGCGACACTCATCGTCAAATCCCAACCCGGTGGTACATGAGCACACCGGACACGAGGAACACCCAGAACAGCGACACCGGCAGGAAGACCTTCCAGCCCAGCCGCATCAGCTGGTCGTAGCGGTAACGGGGTACCGTCGCCTTGATCCAGCTGAACACGAAGAAGAAGAACAGGATCTTGGCGAAGAGCCAGATGATCCCCGGCACCACATAGAGCGGTGCCCAGTCGATCGGCGGCAGCCAGCCCCCCCAGAACAGCGTCGCATTGAGCGCACACATCAGGATGACATTGGCATATTCGCCGAGCCAGAAGAGCGCGAAGCTCATCGAACTATATTCGGTCTGATACCCGGCGACGAGCTCGGACTCCGCTTCCGTCAGATCGAACGGTGCGCGCTGAGTCTCGGCCAGCGCCGAGATCAGGAACATCACCGCCATCGGGAAGAGCAGCGGGTTGAAGCCGTTGCCGTTGACGAAACCGTACAATCCCTTCTGCGCGGCGACGATGCCGGACAGGTTGAAGGTGCCCGACCACAGGACGATGGAAATCAGGATGAAGCCGATCGCGACTTCGTAACTGACCATCTGCGCGGCCGCGCGCAGCGCCGAGTAGAAGGGATATTTCGAGTTGGACGCCCAGCCCGACAGGATGATGCCATAGACACCGAGCGACGAGGCGGCGAGCACGTAAAGCAGGCCGACATTGATGTCGGCGAGCACCACGCCCGGCGCGAACGGCACCACCGCCCAGACGATCAGCGCGACCGTGAAGGTGATGATCGGTGCCAGCAGGAACAGGCCGCGATTGGCCGCCGTCGGGATGATCGTTTCCTGCAGGAAGACCTTGAGGCCGTCCGCGAAGGACTGGAGCAGGCCGAGCGGACCGACGACGTTGGGGCCACGACGCAGCGCCATCGCCGCCCAGATCTTGCGATCGGCATAGATGATCATCGCCACGGCCAGCATCAACGGCAGCGCGATGACCAGGATGCCGATGATCGTCGACACGAACCAGGCCCAGCCATAGGGCAGGCCCACGGTGGTTTCGAAGAACGAGGTCATTCCGCAGCCTCCGCGAAGGTCTCGCCATGGACGAGTTCGGCCGAGCAGCGCTGCATGGTCGGGCTCGCCCGGCAGATCGCGTTGGTCAGGTAGAAATCCTTGATCGGATAGCCGTCGAGCACGCCGCTGGCGCTGCCGTCGAGCGCCGGCACCTGCCAGTCGAACGACACCAGGCCCTCGTCACGCAGCGCCGGCACTTCGCCGAACATCTCTTCGCGCAGGCCCGCCAGGCTGTCGAACGGCAGACGCCGGCCGATCACGTCGGACAGGGCGCGGAAGATCGACCAATCCTCGCGCGCGTCGCCCGGTGCGAACACCGCACGCTCGCCGCGCTGGACCCGGCCTTCCAGATTGACCCAGGTGCCCGACTTCTCGGCATAGGTCGTGCCCGGTAGCACCACATCGGCCGCGGCCGCGCCACGATCGCCGTGATGGCCGACATAGACCTTGAACCCGCCGAACTTGGTGAAGTCGACTTCGTCCGCGCCCAGGAAGAAGGTCAGCTTGGCGTCGTGCAGATCGGCGATGCCGCCCTTCTGCGCATAGCCGAGCATCAGCCCGCCCATCCGGCTCGCCGCCATGTGCACGACATTGAAGCCGTTCCAGCCGTCCTTCACCAGGCCGAGCGTGTCGACCAGCTTCAGCGCCGCACCGTGCCCGCCCTTCAGCGCCGCGCCGCCGACGATGACCATCGGCTTGCTGGCGTCGGTGAAGGTCTTGACCAGCGCCTCGGGCAGGTTGCCGAGGATCGACAGGTCCGCGCCCAGCCACTCGACCTTGTAGGTCAGGTCGGTCTCGGGGCCGATCGCGAAGACCTTCGCGCCCTTCTTGATCGCCTTGCGGATGCGGGTGTTCACCAGCGGCGCTTCCCAGCGCAGGTTGGTGCCGATCAGCAGGATCGCGTCCGCCTCTTCGGCGCCGGCGATCGTGCTGTTGAAATTGACCGCCGCCACCGACGAGGTGTCATAGGCCATGCCGGTCTGGCGGCCTTCCAGCCGGTCCGAGCCGAGCGTGCGCAGCAGCGCCTTGGCCGCGTACATCGTCTCGCAATCGACCAGGTCGCCGGCCACCGCCGCGACGCTGCCGCCATGCGCGACCGCCGCGATCGCGGCGAACGCCTCGTCCCAGGTCGCCGCCACCAGCTTGCCGTCCCGCCGCACGAAGGGACGGTCGAGCCGGCGACGGACCAGGCCATCGACCACATGGCGCGTCTTGTCCGACGCCCATTCCTCGTTCACATCCTCATTGATGCGCGGCACGCAGCGCAGCACCTGCCGGCCCCGGCTGTCGAGGCGGATATTGGTGCCGACCGCGTCCATCACGTCGATGGTCAGCGTCCGCCGCAGCTCCCAGGGCCGCGCCTCATAGGCATAGGGCTTGGAGGTCAGCGCGCCGACCGGGCAGAGATCGACGACATTGCCGCTCAGCTCGCTCGTCACCGCCTCTTCGAGATAGGAGGTGATCTGCATGTTCTCGCCGCGATAGATCGCGCCGATCTCCTCCACGCCCGCGACCTCTTCGGCGAAGCGGATGCAGCGGGTGCACTGGATGCAGCGGGTCATGATCGTCTTGACGATCGGGCCCATATATTTCTCGGTGACCGCGCGCTTGTTCTCCTGGAAGCGCGACTGGCCACGGCCATAGGCGACCGACTGGTCCTGCAGGTCGCACTCGCCGCCCTGATCGCAGATCGGGCAGTCGAGCGGATGGTTGATCAGCAGGAATTCCATGATGCCCTCGCGGGCATTCTTCACCATCGGCGTGGTGGTGAAGATCTCCTGGTTCTCGGCGGCGGGCAGCGCGCACGAGGCCTGGGGCTTGGGCGGCCCCGGCTTCACCTCGACCAGGCACATGCGGCAATTGCCGGCGATCGACAGCCGCTCGTGATAGCAGAAGCGGGGAATTTCCTTCCCTGCCGCTTCGCACGCCTGGAGCACCGTGGCGCCCTGCGGCACCTCGACCTCGATCCCGTCTACTTTCAGCTTGGGCATTATTCGGCAGCTTCCTGCATCGGCGCGAGCGAGCCGCCGCGCTCATGGATGCGGCGTTCCAGCTCGGGCCGGAAATGGCGGATGAGACCCTGGATCGGCCAGGCGGCAGCGTCGCCCAGCGCGCAGATCGAATGGCCCTCGACCTGCTTGGTCACCTGCTGGAGCATGTCGATGTCCGACACCTCGGCGTCGCCGGTGCGCAGCCGCTCCATCACGCGCCACATCCAGCCGGTGCCCTCGCGGCACGGGGTGCACTGGCCGCAGCTCTCATGCTTGTAGAAATAGGACAGGCGGCTGATCGCGCGGACCACGTCGGTCGACTTGTCCATGACGATGATCGCGGCGGTGCCCAGACCCGATCCGACCGCCTTCAAGCCGTCGAAATCCATCGCACAGTCCATGATCTGCGCGGCCGGCACCAGCGGCACCGAGGAACCGCCCGGGATCACCGCGAGCAGATTGTCCCAGCCGCCGCGAATGCCGCCGCAATGCTTCTCGATCAGCTCGCGGAAGCTGATCGACATCGCCTCCTCGACCACGCAGGGCGTGTTCACATGGCCGCTGATCTGGAACAGCTTGGTGCCGCGGTTATTCTCCGCGCCGAAGCTGGAAAACCATTCCGCGCCGCGCCGCAGGATCGTCGGCGCGACCGCGATCGACTCGACATTGTTCACCGTGGTCGGGCAGCCATAGAGGCCCGCCCCCGCCGGGAAGGGCGGCTTGAGGCGCGGCTGGCCCTTCTTGCCCTCCAGGCTTTCGAGCATCGCGGTCTCTTCGCCGCAGATATAGGCGCCGGCGCCGCGATGGACGAAGACGTCGAAGTCATAGCCCGAGCCGCAGGCGTTCTTGCCGACCAGCCCGGCCGCATAGGCCTCGGCCACCGCCGCGAACAGCGTCTCCGCCTCGCGGATATATTCGCCGCGGATGTAGATATAGGCCGCCCGCGCCCGCATCGCAAATCCTGCGACCAGCGCGCCCTCGATCAGCTTGTGCGGATCGTGGCGGATGATCTCGCGGTCCTTGCAGCTGCCGGGCTCGGACTCGTCCGCGTTGATGACCAGGAAGTTCG
>Ga0182192_1000036_pt1 | contig 7280 bp, 3 predicted proteins | sample G6R1MG_47_FD_128382 | JGI IMG/M metagenome (GOLD analysis project Ga0182192, IMG submission 128382) | Miscanthus phyllosphere microbial communities from Michigan, USA - G6R3_NF_22AUG2016_LD1 MG | ecosystem: Host-associated > Plants > Phyllosphere > Phylloplane/Leaf | place: USA: Michigan...
CCCGCGCAGCTTCGTGATCCTAGACGAGGTGGGGCGCGGCACCTCCACCTATGACGGGCTCGCCATCGCCTGGGCGGTGGTGGAGGCGATCCATGAGGACAATCGCTGCCGCTGCCTGTTCGCCACCCATTATCACGAGCTGACCCGGCTGGCGGAACGGTGCGCGGCGCTGTCGCTCCACCATGTCCGCGCGCGCGAGTGGAAGGGCGAGCTGGTGCTGCTCCACGAACTGGCCGAGGGGCCGGCGGACCGCAGCTACGGCCTAGCGGTCGCACGGCTGGCGGGGATGCCGCCCGCGACCGTCGCCCGCGCCAAGGCGGTGCTCGCCAAGCTGGAGGCGGGCCGCGCCAAGACCGGCGGCCTGGCGGCGGGCCTCGACGACCTGCCCTTGTTCGCCGCCGCGCAAGTCGCGGAGGAAGCGCAATGCGACGCGATCCGCGCCGAGGTGGAGGCGCTCGACATCGACGCGCTCACCCCGCGCGAGGCGCTCGACACGCTCTATCGGCTGAAGGCGCTGGCGCGGGAGGGGTGACGACTGTCGCGTCACACCGAGGTTCTGCTTGCCGTAGACGGGAATGGGCGCTGAGCGTGGTCCAGCGCGCATTCCCGCCTTCGATGACGTCAGGCAAGCGCCGTGGCGAGGCTGTTACGCCGCCGACGGACCATGGCGGCCACAGCGCCCAGGCCCAACGTCATCATCGCCCAGGTTGAAGGTTCGGGCACCGTTGGCGGCAAGCCACCGATGTCGATCGCGGAATAACGGATCGTACCGCCAGCGTAGAGTGCCTCACCAAAGCCGTCCCCCCAGAACTCGGCCGTGGTGAATGTGCTGGAATCATCCAGCGCGCCGACGAACATCGAATATGCGCCGTTCGTCCGCGGTACATCCTCGTCGGAAAGGGCCGTACCGACCAGGATCGCGGGACCGCCGTCGAACGCGATATAGAGCGATGACGGATAACAGCATGTTCCCCAATCGCCGACATTAAGCCCAAAGGCGTTGATCGGCGCGGCAAAGGTGAATTTGATGCCGCTGGGGCGTGAATCACCATCGGGTCCACGAACCGTCCCGTCCGGCGCGATATCCGTCAACTGTCCGGTTATTTCGGGATAGGTATTCAATGCCGGCTTACTGATGGTGAAATCGGTGTAGCTGGTCGTCACACCAAGGATTTGCGTCTCCAGCACACCACCGGCAGCGGCAACGGTCGCGTCAAATGCGCTCTGCCCGTTCGGCACATTGTTATAGACGACGGAGGTGGTAGCCTGAACGGTAGCAGGTGCCAGCATCAACATGCCGGCTGCGATTGATTTCATACATCCACTAATCATGACCAATCCCTTTCCCGCAAGGATAGTATCCCACCTTCTCATGAAGGAAGATGAGCCGATTGCCGCACCACGATGCCAATACTACGCCATCTCACACGACGCGCGCCAATCTCGACCTACCAACGCATTCCTGGATTTACCATATTCAAACATTGGTACATTAACGCCATTATTTGAACTATAGTATACAGCCCATGCTGCTTAAAAGGTATTTACAGCCATGTATAACTATAGACACCCTCCGAATGGAGGGCCTTTACCAAGGATTATGTATCCGATGACTGTCGACGAAGAGGGTCGTGCTTGGTCGAGATTCCACGTTACACGATGCGTAGTGACAGCATACCCCGTCGGCCCGCCCGGTTCACCGCCACATGCCAAACCCGCTGGCGCCCCGCCCTCAAGCCCGCCATGAAGCGGGCATGAGCCAGTTCGACCATCTAGCCAACCGCCGCGCGATCATCGACCGTCGGGCGATCGCCGAGCGGATCGCGGCGATGCCCGATGCCATTCCCGCCACCATCGTGCCGCTGCTCAAGGATGCGCTGGCGGCGGGGCGGGCGGAAATCGCGCGGCGGCTGGCCGAACGCCCCAGTCGCGGGCTGGAGGCGGCGGCCGGACAGGCCTATCTGACCGACCAGATCCTGCGCCTGCTGTTCGAGAGCGCCGTACGCCTCTATCCGGCGGCCGAGCCGATCGCGCTGGTCGCGGTCGGCGGCTATGGCCGGGGCGAGATGGCGGCGCATTCGGACGTCGATATCGGCTTCCTGACCCTCGCCACCGCCAGCCGCGAGGCGGAACATGTGTTCGAGGCGATCCTCTACGCGCTCTGGGACCTGGGGCTGAAGGTCGGCCACAGCTCGCGGTCGATCGACGAGATGCTCCGCCAGGCCAAGGGTGACATCACCGTCCGCACCGCCTTGCTCGAACGCCGCCTGGTCGCGGGCGACGAGGGCGTCCATGCGGAAGCGACGCGCCGCTTCAAGGCGGAGGTGCAGCATGGCACCGAGCGCCAGTTCATCGCCGACAAGCTCGCCGAGCGCGACACGCGCCACCGCCGGATGGGCGATACCCGCTATGTCGTCGAGCCCAACGTCAAGGAGGGCAAGGGGGGCCTGCGCGACCTGCACGCGCTCTTCTGGATCGGGAAATATGTCTATGACGTGCAGCGCGCGCGCCAGCTGGTCGGGGTCGGGCTGTTCACCCCGGCCGAATATCGCATGTTCCACCGCGCCGACGAGTTCCTATGGGCGGTGCGCTGTCACCTGCACATCATCACCCGCCGCGCCGAGGACCGGCTGACCTTCGACGTGCAGCGCGAGGTGGCGCAGCGGATGCGCTTCCGCGACGGCGCCGGCAAGTCGGCGGTCGAGCGGTTCATGCAATATTATTTCCTCCAGGCGCGCGCCGTCGGCACGCTGACCGGCGTGTTCCTGGCGCATCTGGACGAGCGGTTCGCGGCGCGCGGCAGCCGCTTCGGCTTGCCGACACTGCGACGGAAACCTCGCCGGCTCAACGGCTTCGCGCTCGATCGTGGTCGGCTGGCGCTGCCCGATGACGGCTTCTTCCGCGACGATCCGGTGCGGCTGATCGAGATCTTCCAGCTGGCCGATCTGCACGGGCTGGAGGTGCATCCGCTGGCGATGCGCGCCGCCGCGCGCGATGCCAAGCTGATCGACGACCATCGCCGCGATCCCCGCGCCAATGCGCTGTTCCTCGACGTGCTGACCAGCCCGCGCGATCCCGAACTGGTGCTGCGCTGGATGAACGAGGCGGGCGTGATGGGCCGCTTCATTCCCGATTTCGCGCGCGTGGTCGCGCAGATGCAGTTCGACATGTACCATCACTATACGGTCGATGAGCACACGATCCGCGCGATCGGCCTGCTCGCCCGGATCGAAGCGGGGCTGGAGCGCGAGGCGCATCCGATCGCCACCCGCATCGTCCAGCAGATCGTGTCGCGCCGGGCGTTGCGCGTCGCGGTGCTGTGCCACGACATCGCCAAGGGGCGCGGCGGCGACCATTCGATCCTGGGCGCGGCGGTGGCGCAGCATCTGGGGCCCCGGCTGGGCCTGACCCCGGCGGAGACGGAGACGGTCGCCTGGCTGGTCCGCTATCACCTGCTGATGTCGGCCACCGCGTTCAAGCGCGACCTGGCCGATTTCAAGACGATCCTGGATTTCGCCACCACCGTCGCCAGCCCGGAACGGCTGCGGATGCTGCTGGTGCTGACCGTGGTCGATATCCGCGCGGTGGGGCCGGGCACCTGGAACGGATGGAAGCGCCAGTTGCTCGGCGACCTGTTCGAGGCGGCGGAGGAGGTGTTGCGCCTCGGCCACAAGCAGCGCGGCCGTGACGAGCGGATCGCCGATCGCCAGCAACGGCTGCGCGAGACGATGGGCTGGGACGCGGAGCGGCTGGCGGCGGCCGTCCACCGCTTCCCCGCCGCCTATTGGATCGCCGAGCCGGACGATGTGCTGGCCCATAATGCCCGGCTGATCGAGGCGGCCGGCGACGCGCCGCTGACGATCGATGCGCAGGTCTATGCGGAGCGTGGCGCGACCCTGGTCAGCATCTATGCCGCCGACCATCCCGGCCTCTTCTATCGTATCGCCGGCGCGATCAGCCTGGCGGGCGGCAACATCATCGACGCGCGCATCCACACCACGCGCGACGGCATGGCGATCGACAATTTCCTGGTCCAGGACCCGTTCGGCCGCCCCTTCGACGATCCGGCGCGCCTCACCCGGCTGAAAGCGGGGATCGACGATGCCCTGGCCAATCGCGGCAAGCTGATCGACCGGCTGGTCGCCAAGCCCGCCGTGCGGCCGCGCGCCGACGCCTTTCCGATCGAGCCCAATGTCCTGATCAACAACGACGCGTCGAACCGCTTCACCGTCATCGAGGTCAATGCCCGCGACCGGCCGGCGCTGCTCAACCAGCTTGCCCATGCGCTGTTCCAGTCGAAGGTGACGATCCACTCCGCGCATGTCGCCACCTATGGCGAGCGGGCGGTCGACACCTTCTACGTCACCGACCTGACCGGCGACCGGCTGACCGCCAGCAGCCGGCTGCGGACGCTGGAGAAGCGCTTGCTGGAATCGGCGGACGGCACGACCGCCTGAGAATGGCCGCGTCGATCGCGTTCAGGGACTGGTGAGGATGCAGTAGAGCAGCAGGGGTATGCCGAGCAGCAGCACCATCAGCAGCAGGGGAATGTCCACCAGTCGCTCCAGCATCCTGGTGAAGCGTGCATCGCCGGTCGGATGGTCAGTGGTATAGAGGGTCGGGCGATCGCCCGTGTCGATCTTGATCCGGTCCATGGCGGTTGGTCCGCTTATTCGAGGTGACGGGCGCGGATGACGCCGCCCGCGAGAGGATCGAATAAGGCCCGGGTCCGCCCCGACGCCTGTGCGCCGGAACGGCCCGGGCTAGACTCGTGCGGCCAGTTGACCGCTATGGTTGCGAAACCGCTGGTATGGCACCGGCGTGATCATGATGAATGGATGGGCTTGGTCGGCTTGCGAGTCAAGCAACGCCATGGCCTGGGCATATCACAAAAATGCAGACTTCCTTATTGCGGAGGTAAGTTATTTGCATTCTCGAAATAGCCTGCTGCACCGCACTGCAACATTCCCGCCGAACATATCAGACAATAGATGTCAGAGCGGGATGACATCCGCTCGCCCCACGCTGTCATCTCCGCAAAGGCCGGGATGGCGTTGGGCGGCCTTTGCAAGTCTTTCGAAACGCCCCGTGACCGAACCTTGGCCTCCGCCACGGTCCGGCCACGGGAGCGAAACATCGGAGGCCCCGCCCCCGCCCGGATGCCTGCATCCAGACGACGGGCGATATCGCCTCAGGCCAGGGTGCGCACCTTCGGCTCGCGGTCCCAATAGCGCCGCTTCGCCGCCTCGACGAAACCGTCCAGGGCGACCACGCCCTCGTCCGGCTCGACGCCCGCCTTGTCGAGCAGCGGCTGCGCGGCCGCATTATGGCCGATCGCCTTCAAGTGACCAAAGGCATCCATCACCCATTGCACTGCCGCGCCCTCCTTGGTCAGCTTGGCGGTCGCCTCGGCGGAGAGGATCACCGCGCAGGCATCGACCGTGACCGAGGGCTGGCCGAACAATTGCGCGTCCGCCTTGACGGTCGTGCCGTCCGACAGCGGCACCTGCCCGACCTTGGGCGCGATCAGCAGCGGGTGGCCGCCCGCCGCCTTCACGCCCTTGCGCACCATCGCCAGTTCGCCGGCATCGCTGCCGTCCGCGAACAGGATGCCGACCGTCCGGCCCTCCAGCGTGTGCTTCTCCAGCGGCCCGCGAATGATGCGGAGCGCGGGCGACGGGTCCATGTCGATCACCGGCGCCGCCGCCGGGGCCGCCTCCGGCAGGTCCATCGCCAGCCCCTCGGCGACGCGGGTCGCCAGTTGCTCGTCCACGTTGCGCAGGTTCGCCATCACCTGCCGACGGATATGCTCCAGCGACACCTTGCTCAGCTCGAACACGAAGGCGGAGGCGATATGCGCCTGTTCCGCCGGGTCCATCGACCGCCAGAACAGCCGCGCCTGGCTATAGTGATCGGCGAAGCTTTCGGGGCGGATGCGCAGCTTCGGCCCCTGTTCCTCCGCCGGATAGGTGACGAAACCGGCCTTGGGGTCCTCGCGCGGACCGCCCTCTTCGCCCGCCAGATGCAGCGAGTTGGGCTCGTAATTGGCGCGGCCCTTGGGCACCTGCATCTGCATATGGCCATCGCGCTGGAAATTGTGGAACGGGCAGCCGCCTTCACGGCCCTTGGCCTGGTTGATCGGCAGCTGATGCCAGTTGGTCGATCCCAGTCGCTTGATCTGCGTATCCTGATAGGAGAACAGCCGGCCCTGGAGCAGCGGGTCGTTCGAGTGATCGATGCCCGGCACCATATGGCTGGGGCAGAAGGCGACCTGCTCCGTCTCGGCGAAGTAATTGTCCGGATAGCGGTCCAGCACCATCTTGCCGACGATGCGGACGGGCAGCACCTCTTCCGGGATGATCTTGGTCGCGTCGAGCACGTCATAGGGCTGGCTGGCGGCGAATTCCTCGTCGAACAGCTGCACGCCCAGCTCCCATTCGGGATAGTCGCCGCGCGCAATCCGCTCGAACAGGTCGCGCCGCTGGTAATCTGGGTCCGCGCCGGCGGTCTTCACCGTCTCGTCCCAGATCGACGAGGCCAGCCCCGCCTTGGGCTTCCAATGGAACTTGACGAAGGTGCTCTTCCCCTCGGCATTGACGAAGCGGAAGGTGTGGATGCCGAACCCCTCCATCGTCGCGAAGCTCTTGGGCAGCGTGCGGTCCGACATCGCCCACATGATCATGTGGGTCGATTCCGGCATCAGCGAGATGAAGTCCCAGAAGGTGTCGTGCGCCGTCGCGGCCTGGGGATAGCCACGATCCGCCTCCATCTTGGCGGCGTGGATCAGGTCGGGGAACTTGATCGCATCCTGGATGAAGAAGACCGGGATGTTGTTGCCGACCAGGTCCCAATTGCCCTCGCGCGTGTAGAACTTCACCGCGAAGCCACGCACGTCGCGCGGCGTGTCGACCGATCCCGCGCCGCCCGCGACGGTCGAGAAGCGGGTGAACACCTCGGTGCGCTGGCCCTTCTTCTGGAACAGGTCGGCGCGCGTGATGTCGGACAGGCTGTCGGTGCACTCGAAATAGCCGTGCGCGGCCGTGCCGCGCGCATGGACGATCCGCTCCGGGATGCGCTCGTGATCGAAGTGGTTGATCTTCTCGAGATAGACCTCGTCCTCAAGGAGGACGGGCCCGCGCGGCCCGGCCTTGAGCTGGTTCTGATTATCGGAGACCGGCGTGCCGTGGTTTGTGGTCAGCACGGGGTGGTCGGCGTCGGCATTCTGGTGGGTCTCGCCACCGTGGCCGGCGTTGAGCGAGGTGAGTTCGGTCATGGCATCC
>Ga0182192_1000037_pt1 | contig 7152 bp, 8 predicted proteins | sample G6R1MG_47_FD_128382 | JGI IMG/M metagenome (GOLD analysis project Ga0182192, IMG submission 128382) | Miscanthus phyllosphere microbial communities from Michigan, USA - G6R3_NF_22AUG2016_LD1 MG | ecosystem: Host-associated > Plants > Phyllosphere > Phylloplane/Leaf | place: USA: Michigan...
GTCCCTCCTCCAGGTAATTTGCCTGCCAATTCGTCATCTCATAACTTGCAATCGAGCCAATCTGATGATAGTCCCTTCTCCGATTGCATAGTTACAGCTGGAGGATGCACTTCTAAAATTTAGTGCTTATGATTTATACTCATATGCATCAGTTATTGTTTACAGTTCCGGGAAATCTTATAATCTAATTACAAAAATCCTGAAATTTTTTAAGGCATTAAGGGCATATATAAGCAAACATTGATTGTTTTGCTGTGTGTTAAAAAAATGTTAAAGATACTGGGCGACCCCAGAAACTGGCTGGACACTTGTTGCAACAATCTGATGGATTCTGTATTTGGAACATTCCTTTTCAAAAAGGCTGTACAGAACAGGGTCGAGCGGCGGGTGTCGGCAAGGCAGAGGCGTCTCAAGGAGAGCCGAGTGGAAGCGTGGTCGTGGCGTCCTCACGCCTGCGGATGCGCATGGCCCTGCGCCGACGGCCATTTCTTGGCCTGCGATCCTGTAGGGCACGCGCCATCCCTATCCTGACAGGTGTGGGAAATTCCTTTTCTAAAATTTCCATCGTAATTATTGCACTCTAGAAATTTTTTATCGATATCTGTTTTGGGGATAACTTGTTAGCTAAACATATAGAGTATTCATGTCGTGCGATAGATTAAATACATTCACATCATGTACATCTTATAAATCATAGAGATGGATTTTATTGTTGTCATCGCTCGGGTATATATATCTGTCATAACTCCAGAATATCTCTATATACAATATTTTTTGTCCTCTTTCCTGTTGGATCAATAGCTTTGTTTGTTTTTGTCAACACCCATGTACTTTTTCGTGAAACACCCCTTGATAATGCTACATAGAGTTGGCCATGAGAGAATACTGGCTCAGGTAGGTAAATACCTACATTAGGTATGGTTTGACCTTGGGCTTTATTTATTGTCATCGCGAAACTCAATCTGATTGGAAATTGCTTCCTCTTAAATTTGAATGGCAATGAAAGGTCCTCAGAAGGTGACATAGGAATCCTTGGTATGAACACTCTAGTTCCTTCAAACTGCCCATTAACAATTTCAGCGTCGATTGAGTTGTTTTGAAATCCTCTGATTATCAGCCGTGTCCCATTGCAAAGCCCATTGTGAGGATCTAGGTTGCGCAGCAAGATAACAGGGCAATTCTTTTTAACCTTGAGCTCATGTGGAGGCAACCCATTTGGAGTAATGGTGTTAAGGAAATCAATAGGATAATTATTTCTTGAATCATCATCGACCGAGTCAAAACTGTAGTACACCTTTTCTTCTCCAGGAAATCTGTCAATCATTAATGCATTTACTGCATCGACGTACTCATTCCTCGTAGAAAGAATCGCACGCTCGCGCATATATTCTGTAGATTTGCAATTCGCTTGTAGATTTGGAAACACTCGATCGATAAGAATGTTAATGGAAGCATCTTCTGAACTTATCTTTTTATTTTTTACGGAATTCTCTGTGAAATCTTCATCGTTGCATCCAATCAGAATGTCATCAGGCAGCTGAACATATCCATCATCATATGTTTCTTCCGTGCCATTTCCAATTCTTAATAGGTATTCTGAGAACCATTTGTCATTTCGAGCTCGCATATTTTGAGTAAGCCGAATCCTTCGAACATTTTCCCATAAATATGATTTGAGCAAAGTAGCATCTGTGATTTGGGCTCGTGTACCTCGTGGCACAACAGGAAGAACCTGCCTAAAGTCACCTCCAAACAACATGACCTTACCCCCAAAAGGTTGATCGCAACCCATTATATCCTGAAATGTTCTATCAAGTGTTTCTATTGCTTGCCTCTTTGTCATAGCAACTTCATCCCATATTATCAAAGATGCCTCTCTAAGCAACATAGCAGTCCCACTTTGTTTTGTAAAGTTACACATGGAATTAGCATCTAGCTTGATAGGAACCTTGAATCGCGAGTGAGCAGTGCGGCCACCGGGCATAATAGACGCTGCTATACCAGACGTCGCAGTAGCAATGGCAATAAGATTCAATGATCGAACCTTAGCCAACAAAGCCTTATAAAGATATGTCTTTCCGGTGCCTCCAGGACCATCAACAAAGAATACACAGCTTCGTTTGTTGAGCACATGATCTAGTATCTCATCGAAAGCAGCCCGTTGCTGTACATTTAGTGTATCAATAAGTTTTAAATGATCTTTGTCAAAACCAACCTTCATCTCCTCAGTAAACTCTCTATAATAGTCTCTTGATAAATCATCTATCAAATTTAAAGAAAAAAAAGAGTAAGTAATATGAGCATGAAGGAGCCACAGAATAAAGTATATATAAATAATACCATTAATCAAAGTCAAATACTTCACCTAATTCCTCCAGTTCTGGAAGGCCATAGTTTCTAATATCTCTGCCCATTGAAGCAAGATGATTCGATATGTCTCTAAGAACCTTTTGCTCAACCAAGCTAGACTTCCCATGGGATCGACGGTAGTCCTCAGCCATTGATTCAAAATGCTTGTCCCAGAGACTACGAACATTGGCGCACTCACAAAAAACCATAATAGTTGCAAATAACCTCCTAAGAGCACAAGGCATTTGGAATACTGCAGATTCAGATAAGCATGCATCTAGTGTTTCATCGGTTTCCACAAAGCCCATGACCTCACAAGCCTGTCTAAACGTAGGATATGTAGCACCATGCCAAGTTCTAAGATCCTCAAATGAGGTTGCACCCCTCACATGGTTTAAGAGCACCCGTAGGTAGTATCTTTCACCTTCAGCAGGGTGCGCATACACAAGTCTGCCAATCTGTATGCGTTTTTTTCTAGGCTCCCAGCGTTTATGAGACTTGTTCCAAATGAAGTATTCTGGGAACTCCCTGTATAAATATTTTCGAGCTCTAGGATTGTCCATGTTTGTTACGAAATACTCTGTAAGCATTGACCTCTTTGACCTTTCTCTCTTGACAACATCATTTAGATCATCTCTAGATTTGAATGACACCATATGCATACCTGGTAGGTGCACTTGCATCTGTAGTACAGGTGGTGACATAGAATACAAAGGAAATCCATACAGCCTGTACATCGCCTCTATAGCAGTTATGCATCTTGCATTTCTGTATTGCTTAATCTCATCAATTTTTTGTGCATGAGTATCTGAAGGATCAACACTAACAGATACACAATCATGACCTTTATATATGTACTTATACAAGTACTTAATAGATTGAATACTGCAGCAAACTTCAACATTAATATGGCAGTTATACTTCATCAAGAGCATTGGGTTATATGGAACAACCCATCTGTTATCTAAAAAATTTTCACCCCTTACTTTTACACTTTGACCATTATCCCTTCTCCTATAAATCGGATATGAGTCTTTTCCTTGCTGGGTGGTATCACAAAACTGACGAGGATACCGAAAGCGACATTCTCCATCTACCATGCACGGACAGTTTCGGTTCAACGTACCACAAGGACCATGCATCATATGCTTGCAAACCAACTTATGTAACACTGGATATTTAACTGGGTCAGGTAGCTCCGCTGATATAAACTTATCATAGTCATCTGGACTCCTCAACTTAGTATTTGGTTCCATAATCAAAAGGAAGTGTTCATGTGGTAGGCCTCTCTTCTGAAACTCCGTCACATGAGCATATGCTGCAACCTTTCCAAGGACTCCCTTTTTAATCAAATCGTCATGCAAGTTTAGTAATCTGGCTCTGTAAACTCTTGTCACCACATCAGGACGATCTTGAGCGGTCTGTCCAGGCAATAACTCTTCCATTATTTCATTCCAATAAGGGTTGCATGTCATTGTTATAAAAAGATCAGGCTTTCCAAATCTGGTAACTAAAGTCATTGCATCCATAAATCTCGCATGAACATCTCTATCACTTCCATGGAAATCTTTGGATAAGACAATTCTTTTTCCTGCTTCTGAAGCACGGGCCTCTCCAGCAGCAAGTGTGTCGATTAGACCCTAGGGTTAAAGAAATGTCAATAGATCACAATTTGATAAGAATGTGAAATGTAACTTTTAATTGACCTCACCTGGTAAAGATCAGCACGGATTAGATCTTGATGCTCCGGTTTGGAGTACCAGTCTAAACGCATTGACTCAACTTTCACGTACATGTCCACGGCCCATTGTTGGAAAAGACGGCCACCCCAAAAGAAGATGTTAAATTCCCCTTCACGAATTTGTAGCCTAAAACATAAGTATTCTCTGGCGCTCACGTAACGTCGAGATTCTTTATCTGTTGACAGAAGCATGTTTACTTTTATTTAGTTTGGTAACCAGTGTTCCATTAAGGGACTTATTTGTTTATATAAAAAACTTTGTTTTTTTTAAAAAAAGTCAAACCTCGAATTTCAATATCCTCATTGTTTCCATCATCAGCATCGTTATCATCGTCCACTAAAAAAATATTGTTGTATAAATAAAACATTTTGCATTTACATATAGAGGAATAAAAAATATATATCACGCTATAAAAGACAAACCTTGTTTTTTACGTTTTGTATATTTTCTCCTCGGCTTTGAAACAGGCTGATCTTGGTACAGTATCATTTTATCCTCCCAACCAGTTTCACCGTTTGGATAAAATAAAGGATAGGCCAAAGGATCATAGCAGCCATGATAAGCCCTGATATAATGGGGATGGTTCTCGTGGCCATATATTATTATGCTCCTCTCAAATCTGTGTTGGGGATCATTTCCATCCATCCATATCGCAGCCACTTGTCCCATTGTAGGCGCATTGAATCTCCTTTGATCAACAGATATCTTCGTATTGAGAGCAATTGTGTAGGCTTGCAGGTTAGGCAGGGTGCCTAGACTCCTGAACGTTTGCACATAAGGATTGTTCTCTAGGATGTTCAGTATTTTTATGATCAACTGAGCATCAAGATGTGGAGACCTCTTAATCCTATGAGATATAGAATTGTCTGTGTCATAAAAATATAGCTGCATATGTCGTGGACCTTGACCACCAGGTATGAGTGGATCTAGCTTGTGATATATTTGACCATGAGCTTTGAATGTATATATACCAGTTCCTCTAGCAGTGGCCAGTCGGCGATCAACTGAGACACCAAAACTGGTGAATGAGAAGTGTGAATTGAAGTACCTTATGTGATTTCTAAAATACTTTGCATCAGCATCCGTTTGATTGGTGAACAATTGTTGAAGTTCATCAGGCACTTCTGGTATAAATATATTGACAAGTCCCTTTCTGCAACAGAATGCAGGACCTTCACCAGGGAACCTTTTAGCATGACAGAATGCACAATTGGGCACCTTTCTTAACACAAAATGATCTTTAGGAAGATTGTTATATACAAAGTCATAACGATCGGGTTTCTTTGCCACTGATTCAGATTCCATATAGCACTCATATTGAAAATCTGTGTACGATCATGAAGGATGTATTAAATTCCACTCTTGTTAGGACACTTACTATTGTTAGCACACTAATAAAATTAACTGAATGTAAGCACTCACCTTTGTCATTGAAAACCCTTGCCTCATCGTCCTCGTATATGTCATGATCACCTTCAGTTGGATCGAGACAATCTAAATCATTTTCTGCTCGAAAAAAATTAGAGATAAAATTAGTAAATTTAAAATATGTAATTTTTCCATTTATCAAATTTAATTTGATAAAATTTTAAACTTACCCTCTATCCCATGTATTGGATTCTCAGGTTCAAAAATACCCGAGTTATATGGCTCTTTATCAGTTTTCTTGAATGGAACACAAGTATTTACACAATGCTCCACCGGGATAGAGTTTTGGCAAGATTGTTCCACACCCAACCCTACCAAGGTACGCCTTCTGATCCGCGACACTTGATTGTCGTGTTTTTTCTCTTTGGTAACTGGATTGTTGCCAGGGGCAAGATTTTGATCACCAATACATACTTTGTTTTTTCTTCTTTCTCGATATTGTCGCTGGTACTCACGATTTCTTGCGCGTAGTTCATCTTTCTTCTTGTCAATGGTCCCCAAAGTAGTAACGCTGTTCAATATCTGTCCGCACTCCTTTTGATTTGCATCTATGGACATGAGCTACATAATTAAGACAAATGTCAATTACAAAAGTGATTTTGTATTTAGTGATAGAAAGAGGGGTCAGGGGTCCTGACTAACCTTGTCATCTATGTTAAGGAAATTGTTCTCATCACGATTCATCTGGACGGAAGCTGCAGGTTCTGAAAAATTAGGAAATTTTTGCTCTCCAACTTGCATATCAAGTTTGCATTTTTTAGCCGGAATATTGCAATCTTGTTCTCTCGTATTTTCACTATATGCTTTGGCTCTTTTTCTCTCTCGATATCGTCGCTGGTACTCACGATTCCGTGCACGTTGTTCCTCTTTCTTGTGATCAATGGTTCCTAGATTTACATCCATAGAAGCTGATTGTTTCTGCACCACCAAAAATACTTGTGAAATCAGACTTTACATGTTTTGACTAACCTTTAACAAATCCATGGACCAGGTGGTGCTTTGCACAAATTTGGAGTGTGATTGCAAGAAGGGAAAGAGTTGATGCCTCTCATATGCGCAGCTGCTCCTCCAAATCTGCGATGCTCAGAGTCTGCGCCGCCCTTGGCCGTTCGACCACGGCAATGCCTCCAGGCAAGCACGGAATTGCCTTCAGGTGGTAGACAGGTTCGCGGCAATGCATCTAGGAAGTAAACGTGCACAAGATGTATTGTAAGAAGCCTAGCCAAATAGAAAAAATATAGTGTAACAGGGTCGTATTAGTCAGGATCGTATTATGAAGGTGCACAAGATAGGAAAAGGAAAGAGAAAAAACATAAGACATGTTGGAGACTTGACCACGGACGATGTTTAGAAAATGGGTTACGAAGGTGCACAAGATAGGAAAAGGAAAGAGAAAAAAACATAAACGTAGACAGGTTGGAGTCTCAACCACGGAAGATGACTCGGACACAACGGCTAGGACACGGACGGATCGTATTATGAAGGTGCACAAGATAGGAAAAGGAACGTAGACAGGTTGGAGACTCAACCACGGAAGATGATTCGGACACGGACACAACGGCTAGGACACGGACGGATCGTATTATGAAGGTGCACAAGATAGGAAAAGGAACGTAGACAGGTTGGAGACTCA
>Ga0182192_1000040_pt1 | contig 7074 bp, 5 predicted proteins | sample G6R1MG_47_FD_128382 | JGI IMG/M metagenome (GOLD analysis project Ga0182192, IMG submission 128382) | Miscanthus phyllosphere microbial communities from Michigan, USA - G6R3_NF_22AUG2016_LD1 MG | ecosystem: Host-associated > Plants > Phyllosphere > Phylloplane/Leaf | place: USA: Michigan...
AAGCTGGTGCGCGGGCTGGAGCTGGGCGTCGGCTATCGCAAGGTTGGGGCGCATAACGGCAGCAGCGGCACCAACGAGGACCGGTTGCGCCAGCAGCTGGTCGGCAGCTTCGGCCCCTTCGCGACCCGGTTCCGCATCGACGAGCGGTTCAGCACGGAGGCCGGCGGGGTCGGCATCCGCATCCGCCCGCTGATCCGCTACAATTACAAGCTGGGATCGCCCGGCCTTGCGCTGTTCGCCAGCCATGAAAGCTTCTATTTGCCCAATTCCACCCGCTGGGGCCAGCGCAGCGGCTATGAGCGGATGCGCAACATCGTCGGCGCGACGCTGCCGATCGGGACCGAGGCGTCGCTCGATATCGGCTATCTCAACCAGTATCGCCCGGGACGCGGCGGCCGACCGGGGCAGATGGATCATGCGCTGACCACGCAGCTGACCATCAACCTGCACGATCTGAGCTTCCCCTCGCTCCACGACTGACCGCGCCCGACCGCGTCGCGGCACGGAAGTGACCGGGGGACCGGGGGCGGGCAGGGGCTTCCAACGCACGTTAAGGGCCAGTATCGCCTGCGGGACGGGCCATGGCGGATGACCCGGTGAAAGGGGCAGGCGGCCGGATGCTGCACGACATGGGTGCGAGGGTGGATGACGAGATGGCGCGCGGGGACGATCCGCGCGGGCCGCTTCGCTCGATCGTGATCGTCGGCGGCGGCCTCGCCGGCTGGATGGCGGCGGCGCAACTGGCTCGCCAGCTGGAAAGCGTGTCGATCACCATCGTCGAATCGCCCGAGGACCAGGCGGCCGGCATCGCCGAGGCGACGACGCCGACGATCCGCGCCTATCTGCGCGGGATCGGCGTCGCCGAGCAGGAGGTGATCGCCGCCTGCCAGGGCACCGCCCGGCTGGGCACCGAGTTCGTCGACTGGCGCGGTCCCGGCCGACGCTTCTTCCACCCCTTCGGCCATTACGGGATGCGGTCGCGCGGCGTCGCCTTCCACCATTATTGGCGCAAGCTGCGCGCGGCCGGCCACGAGCTGCCGATCGCCGAGCTTTGCCTGGCGAGCGCGATGGCCCGCTATGACCGGTTCATGCTGCCGAGCGACCGGCCGGAACAGGACCTGCTGGCTTTCGATTGGGGGCTGCATCTGGATGCCGGCCTGTTCGCCCGTTTCCTGATGCGGCGGGCGATCGCGCAGGGCGTCGTCCATGTCGATGCCGGGATCAGCCATGTCCATGTCGAACACGGCCTGATCCGCGCGATCGACACGGCGGGCGGGCGTACGATCACCGGCGACCTGTTCCTCGACTGCACCGGCCCCCGCTCACAACTGCTCGGCCGCGCATTGGAGACGCCGTTCGAGGATTGGAGCAACCTGCTGCCCTGCGACCGGGTGGTGACGGTTCCCTGTGTCCGCACCGGGCCGCTCCATCCCTATACGCGCAGCACCGCCCGGCCCGCGGGGTGGCAATGGCGGATTCCGCTCCAGAACCGGATCGGCAACGGCCATGTCTATAGCAGCCGGCATCTGTCGGACGATGCGGCGGCGGCGGCGCTGACCGGCTGGCTGGAGGGCGAGGCGATGGCCGAGCCGCAGCTGCTGCGCATGCGCGCCGGTCGCCGGACCCGCGCCTGGGCGGGCAATTGCGTGGCGCTGGGCCAGGCGGCGGGCTTTCTGGAGCCGCTGGAATCGACCAGCCTCGCCCTGATCCAGAGCGGGATCGAGCGGCTGTTGGCGCTCCTCCCCGATCGGGGGTGCGCGCCTGCGCTGGCGGACGAATATAACCGCGTCACCGCATTGGAACATGAGCGGCTGCGTGACTTCCTGGTGCTGCATTATGCCGCCAATGCCCGGCACGGCGAAGCCTTTTGGGACGAGCGTCGCGACACCGCGCTGCCGCCGATGCTGGCGCACAAGCTGCGCCTGTTCCGCGCGCGCGGTCACCTGGTCCAATATGATGGCGAAACATTCGGGGATTCGAGCTGGCTGTCCCTTTATGCCGGCTTGGGCGTCGAGGCGGCGGCGCATGATCCCATGGCCGACCATTTCTCCGTCGACGATGTGCAGGCGGCGATCACGCGGATGAAGGCGTCGATCGCCGACACGGTGGCGCTGGCCGAGCCGCACGAGGCGTTCCTGGCGCGGGCGGTGCGGGACTGAACAGGGCGGCGTGCGAAGGAGGGGCTGGCGACGAAGGCCGCCCCGCCATCGCGGCCGCGCGCGATCGCGCCACCGGCGGCTCAGCGCCCGGGACGATCGGATATACGTGCTGTGGGATAGTCCTGGATGCCCCGTGAGGATTCGAACCTCAATTGACGGAGTCAGAGTCCGTAGTCTTACCTTTAGACGACGGGGCAACCGGAGGCGGCCATCTAGGCGGTGGCGCCAAGCCTGTCAACAGTGCTTGTGAGCGGCCCCGCGCATCGCTAGGTTGCAGGGCAAGCACCGAGCGGTCGGCAACGGCCGTGACGGCAGAACACGAACACGAAAGTATCACGGCTCATGGGGAATTTCGCCCGACAGCCGTACCGGCAGGCGCATCCTGCCCGTCCGGCGCCGACCCGGCCGCCCCGCGGCCGCTGGGCGGACGCGCAGGCCTATGCCGCGCTCGATCTCGGCACCAATAATTGTCGCCTGTTGATCGCCCGGCCCCAGGGCGGCGGATTCGCGGTGGTCGACGCCTTTTCCCGAATCGTCCGGCTGGGCGAGGGGCTGGCCGCCAGCGGCCGGCTGAGCGACGCGGCGATCGACCGCACCATCGCCGCGCTCCGCGTCTGCGCCGACAAGCTGAAGCGCCGCAACGTCGTCCTCGCCCGCTCGGTCGCGACCGAGGCGTGCCGGCGCGCCATCAACGGCACCGACTTCATCGAGCGCGCCCATGCCGAAACCGGCATCCGGCTGGACATCATCACCGCCGAGGAGGAGGCGCGGCTGGCGGTGCTCGGCTGCCACGCGCTGATCGAGCCGGGCTCCGACCCGGCGCTGGTGTTCGACATTGGCGGCGGATCGACCGAATTGGTGCTGGTCGATACGCGCGGGGTCGTGCCGCGCGTGCTGGACTGGCATTCCATGCCCTGGGGCGTGGTGTCGCTGACCGAAAGCGCCGGGGGCAGGGACGATGCCGAGGGCCGCGCCGCCGCCTATGCGCGGATGCGGACGCTGGCGACGGAGGGGATGGCGCGATTCGCCGCGCGCCTGCCCCGGGTCGAGCGGCCGCGCCTGCTCGGCACCAGCGGCACGGTGACGACGCTGGGCAGCGTCCATCTGGGCCTCAGCCATTATGACCGCAACACCGTCGACGGGCTGATCGCACCGGCGGCGGCGATGCGGGAGATCAGCCGGTCGATCGCCGCCAAGTCGCTGGCGGAGCGCGCCCAGATCCCCTGTATCGGCAACGAGCGCGCCGATCTGGTCGTCGCGGGCTGCGCGATCCTCGAAACGATCCTCGACCTTTGGCCCGCCGAGCGGCTAGGCATCGCCGACCGGGGGATCCGCGAGGGCATCCTCCGCCGATTGATGGGGGAGACGACACCATGAGCCGCGGAGGAATGAGCGGGCGCCAGCGGGTGCGCACCGCGCGCGGGCGCACGGCGGCGTCGACGCGCTGGCTGGAGCGCCAGTTGAACGACCCCTATGTGCGCCGCGCCAAGGCGGAGGGCTATCGCAGCCGCGCCGCCTACAAGCTGCTGGAGCTGGACGAGCGGTTCGGCCTGTTGAAGGGCGTGAAGCGCGTCGTCGACCTGGGCATCGCGCCGGGCGGCTGGACGCAGGTGGTGCGCCGCCGGGCGCCGGGGGCACGGGTGGTCGGCATCGACCTGTTGCCGGTCGATCCGATCGACGAGGTGACGATCTTCCAGATGGACTTCATGGCCGACGAGGCGCCGGGCGCGCTGATCGACGCACTGGGCGGCGCGCCCGACCTGGTGCTGTCGGACATGGCGGCGAACACGGTCGGCCATGCGCAGACCGACGCGCTGCGCACCATGGCGCTGGTCGAGACGGCGCATCTCTTCGCCTGCGACGTGCTGCGGCCGGGCGGCGCGTTCGTCGCCAAGGTGTTCGCGGGCGGGGCCGATTCGGCGCTGGTCGCGGAGATGAAGCGCAACTTCGCCACCGTGAAACACGCCAAGCCGCCCGCCAGCCGCAAGGGTTCGGTGGAGTGGTTCGTGATCGCGCAGGGGTTCAAGGGCCGCGCGGCGAAAAGCGAGGCGGAGGCGGAGCCGGAATCCTCGGAGGATTGAGGGGGCGGCGAGCCCGGGGCGTCGCGCGATCGGCTGGCTCGCCTCTCGCGCTACCCCGGCCAGGGCTAGAGCCTGATGACATGACCTTGACCTGTAAACGTCATTGCGAGCGTAGCGAAGCAATCCAGGGCGTCACGCGCGCGGCTGTGGATTGCTTCGCTGCGCTCGCAATGACGGCTGGGCCAGCTCGATGTCATCCTGCTCCAGACCTTCGCGAAGGTCGCTAGCGTGCGCCTGGACACCCTGGTCTGCCGGAGTGTCGCAACGGTCCCCCCTTCACCGCGCCGATGACGGGAAGGGGGTTCGAACGCGCCTTATGACGTGACGGTGCTGGTCACCGGTCCGTCCGCCGGCTGGGCATCGTCGTCCTGCGGCGCGACCATCGTCCTGGGCTGGGGCTGCGCGCCCTGGGCCTGGCCCAGGATCGCCGCCGTCTCCAGCACGTCGAGCGCCTGGTGGACGAGCAGGTAGCGATGCGCCGCCGCCATCCAGCCGCTCGCGGCATCCGCCCCCGGCAGGCGGGCGATCTCGGCGCGGGCCGCCTCGACCCGGCCATCGGCGAGCAGCCCACGCGCGCGCGCGATCCGGTCGGCCGGGCGGGTCGAGGGCGCATTTTCGGGCCGCAGCACGACCAGGCTGCCCAGTTCGCGACGGATATCCTGCCACCAGCCGTCGCTGGCCGGCGCGGCGAGCGACGGGGCCAGCGAGTCCAGCCCCTGGCGCAGATCCTCGATCGTCACCGGCGTGCGCGCGGCCTGGATCACCACCGACACGGCACGCGGCTGCGCCTGGCCGAAGCGGGTGCGGAGCTGTTCCTCCAGATAGCCGAGCGGGGCACCGCGATCGATCGCGCGGCGCGCGGCGAAGGCGACCATCAGCGCCTCGGCACGCGTCGCCTGCGCACCGGCGGCGGCGGCATCGGTCGAGACGGCGGCGGCGCGGGCCTCCAGCGCCGAAAGCTGCGCGGCGAGCGCGGCCTCGCGCGTCACCAGCGTCGCCGGATCGATCGCGGGGGCGCCGGTGACGCCGACGGGCGGCGCGGGCTGGTAATGGCTGGCCAGCGCCTCGCCCCGTTCCGCCGCGGCGGTGGTGCTGGCCTTGCTGGCGAACAAACTGGTGGTGCGCGCCAGATAGGCGACGGCCGCGCCGCCGCCGACAAAGGCGATCACGACCAGCACGAGCGCCAGCCAAAGGCGCGATATCCGCGATCGCGGCGGATCGGTGGGCGCGTAGCTGCTCATCGCCTGCCTCTATCCCCGCAGCGGGCGATGCGGTCAATCGGCAAGCGCGATGGCCGCCGCCAGCAGGGCGTCCTCTTCCGGCACGGCGACCGCCGTGGAGCGGCCCCAGCCGGGGCCGGCGGCGGCCAGGATGGCGGGGCTGAGCGCGGCGAGGCGGATGCGGGCGCGGTCCACGTCGCCCGCCGCCAGCGCCCGCGCCGCGCGGGCCGAATGGAGCAGCGCGACGCTGCCCGACAATCCCGCCCAGTCCGCCGGCGTCACCGGCCGCGGGTCGGCGGCATAGACGGTGATCGCGGTCACGCCCGGCACCGCCATGCGCTCGCGCCCGGCCAGATGGAGCAGGCGGGTCTCGCCGCGATCCGCGGTCAGCGCCGCCACGCCGGCCGCACCGGTCCGCACCACGCGCAGGCCCGCCGCGCGCGCCGCCGTCGCCGTCGCCGATCCCACCGCCCAGACCGGCAGGCGGGAAAGCGGCGTGGCGGCGATGTCCGCGTGGCGGACGGCATTGGCGCTGGTCAGCACCAGCGCGTCGAAATCGGCCGGGTCGGGCGGTGTCCAGGCGACGGGGACGATGGCGAAGAGCGGACGGCGAATCACCGTCGCGCCCAATGCGGCGAGCCGATCGGCGGTGCGTCCATTACCCGGTTCCGGGCGGAGCACCGCGATCGGCCGGGTCACGCCGCGAACAGGCGGCGCACGGGATCGGGCGCGCGGGCGAGCAGATCGGCGGCCAGGCGTTCGCCCAGCGGCTCGCCGACCGCGCCCTCCACCGCCCCCTCGATCGAATGCACGCCATCCTCCGACAGCAGTTCGGCGCGCAGCGACAGCGTCTCGCCCGCCAGGCTGGCCAGCGCCGCGACCGGCGAGTGGCAGTCGGCGCGGAGCGCGGCGAGCAGCGCACGTTCGGCGGCGACGCAGACATGGGTCGGCGCGTCATCGATCGCGGCCAGCCGGACCAGCGCGGTGGAGTCCGCGCGCCGCACCTCGATGCCGACCGCCCCTTGCGCGGGCGCGGGGAGCATCAGGTCGGTCGGCACCGCCACGCCGACCTCGCCCCGGCCCAGGCGGTCGAGCCCGGCGGCGGCGAGCAGCGTCGCGTCGACCTCGCCCGCCGCCAGCTTGGCGAGCCGCGTCTCGACATTGCCGCGCAGCAGGACGACGTTCAGGTCCGGCCGGTGGCGCAGCATCTGCGCGCGGCGGCGCGGGCTGCTGGTGCCCAGCGTCGCATGGGGGGGCAGGTCGACCGGCGAAGTCGCGCCGATCAGCCGGTCGCGGACATCGGCGCGCGGCAGCATCGCCGCGATCGCGATCGCATCCGGGCGCACCGTCTCGACATCCTTCATCGAATGGACCGCCGCGTCGATCTCCTCGCCGAGGAGCGCGCGGTCGAGTTCCTTGGTCCACAGCGCCTTGCCGCCGATCTCGGCGAGCGCACGGTCCTGCACCCGGTCGCCGGTGGTGCGGATCACCACCAGCTCCACCTGGTCGCGCGACCAGCCATGCGCGGCGCATAGCGCATCACGCACCATATTCGCCTGGGTGAGCGCCAGCGGCGAACCGCGCGTGCCGAGCCGGAACCGGATCATCCCGCCC
>Ga0182192_1000042_pt1 | contig 7021 bp, 6 predicted proteins | sample G6R1MG_47_FD_128382 | JGI IMG/M metagenome (GOLD analysis project Ga0182192, IMG submission 128382) | Miscanthus phyllosphere microbial communities from Michigan, USA - G6R3_NF_22AUG2016_LD1 MG | ecosystem: Host-associated > Plants > Phyllosphere > Phylloplane/Leaf | place: USA: Michigan...
CTGCGCGTGGCGTTGCGGGATGCCGGCGGCGTGGAGGATTCGAAGCTGGTCGCGCTCGGCGTGGCGGCGGTGGCACGCCCCTGTCCCGGCGTGCTGCACCTGTTGGCGGCGGATGGCAATGCGGAGCGGCTGACCGCCTGACGCCGATCGGCCGGTCGGCCATATCGACGCCGCCGCTTTGGTGAGACGGTCGGAAAGACGGCCTGACCCGTCTTTCACGCTCAGCTCCGGTGGAAGCGAGACCGTTGTAGAAATCGCTACCGTGCTCCTGCGGACGCAGGAGCCCAGGGTTGCAAGTGCCCCTCGCCTGGCTCTGGGCTCCTGCTTTCGCAGGAGCACGGCCCTGTCTGCTCAATCTTTGCGAAGCCCCTGCGGAGGCCGGGCTCAGCCGTCAGAAATGCGCATCCCGTCCCGCCGCTACCGGATCTTCCGGTAGGTCACATGCTCGCGGATATGATCGCGGGTCGACAGATAGTCGGCCATCCGCGCGATCTCCTTGTCATAGCTGTAGAGCTGGCTGCGCGGGCGGAAGCTGTGGTCGACGGGCACCGCATCGATGATCCCCATCGTCAGGCCGGCCTTCTCCGCCGTCTTCGGCCAGACCAGGTCGTATCCCCAGCCCATCGGGCTGTCGGTGCTGAACGGCGTCGCCAGGTCGAAGAATGCATGGCTCATGCTGACCACCGGCCCGCTCTCGATGAAACCGGTCTGCCGTGCGGTCAGCCCCAGGCGGCGACGCACGATCGGCCAGTCGGTATAGCTGCGCCAGGTTCGCGCCGGCTGCGCGATCGCAAAGCCATGCGCCTGTTGCAGGCCGATCAGCGCATCCAGGAACCGGCGGCCCATCCAGATATCGTCGTCGCAGAACAGCACATAGTCGAAGCCCTGGTCGGGCGCGTCGCGGACCAGCCGTTCGAGCAGCAGCCATTTCGGCTCATAGCCCTGAATCCGCTCGACGGTGACCGCATCCACCGCCGGACTGGGCGACGCACCGCCGATCGCGGCCCAGCGCTGGACCAGATCGACCTGCGTGGCGGTGGCGAGCTGTTCGACGATATGGTCGATCAGGCTGGGCTTGTTGCCGACATAGACGCCGACCACCAGCACCTTGGGCCGGCCCTGCGGCGCGGGCGTGCTGCGATAATGTGGATCGCGCCGGGGCAGCAGATGCGCCAGCTTGCGCGTGATCTTGAGCGACAAGGCCAAGCCGATCTCCCGTTCGTCGAACGCAATCGGCTGAAAAGGGCCGATTTCCGCCGCCTCCTTGCCCGGTGGCCGCGCGTCGGTCCAGCAAAAGCGAAACGGCGGCGGAGCGGATCACCGCCCCGCCGCCGGGAAGATCAGCCGATATGCTCGGCGAGGACGGTCAAGCCTTGCGCATTGACCTCGGCGAAGCCGCCGCGGATCGCGATCGTCTCGGGCTGGCCATTGGCGCTGGTATAGACCGAGAGGATGCCGTCGCGGATCGTCGACATGAAGGGGGCATGGCCCTCCAGCACCGCGAAATCACCCTCGGTGCCGGGAACGGTGACCATGTGGACCGACTCCGAGCGGACCAGCCGCTCGGGAGTGACCAGCTCGAAGTGGAGCGCCATTACGCCTCCTTGGCCATCTTCTCGGCCTTGGCGACCGCTTCGTCGATGCCGCCGACCATGTAGAAGGCCGCTTCGGGCAGGTGGTCGTAATCGCCGTTCACCACGCCCTTGAAGCTGCGGATCGTGTCCTCGATCTGCACGAACTTGCCCGAGATGCCGGTGAAGACCTCGGCGACGTGGAAGGGCTGCGACAGGAAGCGCTGGATCTTGCGCGCGCGGGTCACGGTCAGCTTATCCTCTTCGGACAGCTCGTCCATGCCCAGGGTCGCGATGATGTCCTGCAGCGACTTGTAGCGCTGGAGCAGCGACTGGACGGCGCGCGCCGTCTCGTAATGCTCCTGCCCGACGATGCGCGGCTCCAGCACGCGGCTGGTGGAGTCGAGCGGGTCGACCGCCGGATAGATGCCCAGCTCCGAGATGGCGCGGTTGAGCACCGTCGTCGCGTCCAAGTGGGCGAACGAGGTCGCCGGGGCCGGATCGGTCAAGTCGTCGGCGGGCACGTACACGGCCTGGACCGAGGTGATCGAGCCCTTGTTGGTCGAGGTGATCCGCTCCTGCAGCGCGCCCATGTCGGTCGACAGGGTCGGCTGATAGCCCACGGCCGAGGGGATGCGGCCGAGCAGCGCCGACACTTCCGCGCCCGCCTGGGTGAAGCGGAAGATGTTGTCGACGAAGAAGAGCACGTCCTGGCCCTCCTGGTCGCGGAAATATTCGGCGATCGTCAGACCCGACAGCGCGACGCGCGCACGGGCGCCCGGCGGCTCGTTCATCTGGCCATAGACCAGCGCGACCTTCGACCCCTCGCTGATGGCATTGCCCTCGGCATCCTTGGCGATGACGCCCGCGTCGAGGAACTCGTGATACAGGTCGTTGCCCTCGCGGGTGCGCTCACCCACGCCGGCGAACACCGAGGTGCCGCCATGGCCCTTGGCGATGTTGTTGATCAGCTCCTGGATCAGCACGGTCTTGCCGACGCCGGCGCCGCCGAACAGGCCGATCTTGCCGCCCTTCGCGTAAGGGGCGAGCAGGTCGATGACCTTGATGCCGGTGACCAGGATCGCGCTCTCGGTCGACTGGTCGACGAACAGCGGCGCGGCGGCGTGGATCGGCGCGCGCAGGTCGGTGGCGACCGGACCGCGCTCGTCGATCGGCTCGCCGATGACGTTGAGGATGCGGCCGAGCGTCGCCGGGCCGACCGGCACGGAGATCTGCGCGCCGGTGTCGCGGACGGTCTGGCCGCGGGTCAGGCCCTCGGTCGAGTCCATCGCGATCGTGCGGACCGTGTTCTCGCCCAGATGCTGCGCGACCTCCAGCACCAGACGGGTGCCGTTATTGTCGGTCTCCAGCGCCGACAGGATCGCCGGCAGCTGCTGGTCGAAATGCACGTCGACGACCGCGCCGATGACCTGCGCGATCCGGCCGACCGTGTTGGTGTTGCCCGTCGACTGGGTCGGGCGGATGTCTTCAGCGGCGGTTGCCATTGCGATTCTTCCTGCTTCGAAACTTTTAGAGCGCTTCCGCGCCCGAGATGATCTCGACCAGCTCGGTCGTGATCGCGGCCTGACGCGCGCGGTTGTACTGGATGCTCAGCCGCTTGATCATGTCGCCGGCATTGCGCGTGGCATTGTCCATCGCGGTCATGCGGCTGCCCTGCTCCGACGCGGCATTTTCCAGCAGCGCGCGGAAGATCTGCACCGCGATGTTGCGCGGCAGCAGTTCGGCGAGGATCGATTCCTCGTCGGGCTCATATTCGGTGACGGCGGCGGCGGCCGGAGCCGCATCCTTGAGCACGACCTGTTCGGCCAGCGGCACCGGGATGATCTGGATGCCGGTCGGCACCTGCGCCAGCGCCGACTGGAACTTGGAGAAGAACAGATGCGCCACGTCGAACTCGCCCGCGGTGAAGCGCGCGATCAGGTCGTCGGCGATCGCCTTGGCATCGTCGAAGCCGGCGACCTTCATCGCCGACATGTCGCGGTCCGCCAGGATGGCATCGGGGAAGAAGCGCTTCAGCACGCGCCCCTTCTTGCCGGCGATGTAGAAGCGCACGGTCTTGCCCTGCGCCGACAGATCCTCGGCCTTGCGGCGCGCGGCGCGGACGATGTTCGAGTTGAACGCGCCCGCCAGGCCGCGCTCGGAGGTCGCGACGACCAGCAGGTGGACCTGGTCCTTGCCGGTGCCCGCCAGCAGCGGCGACGCGCCGGGGCCGCCGGCGCGGGTCGCCAGGCTGGCCATCACCCGCTCCAGCCGCTCGGCATAGGGACGGCCGTTCTGCGCCGCGTCCTGCGCCCGGCGCAGCTTGGCGGCGGCGACCATCTTCATCGCCTTGGTGATCTTCTGCGTCGACTTCACCGAGCCGATGCGGATCTTGAGGGCCTTGAGTGACGCCATCTTCTTCCTATCGTCACCCCGGCCGGAACCGGGGTCTCCCCGTTATCGCCCTGCCCCGACCATCGGCCAAGGCAAGGCCCGTCCTCAGGCGAAGGTCTTCGCGAACTTGTCCAGCGCGGCCTTCAGCCCCGCCTTGGCCTCGTCGCCCAGGTCGCGCGTGTCGCGGATCTTGGCGAGCACGCCCGAATGGTTCGCGCGCAGATCGGCGAGCATCGCGCTCTCGTAGCGCACCACGTCCTGCACCGCGATCGTGTCGAGATAGCCATTGGTGCCCGCGAAGATCGACGCCGTCTGCTCCTCGAAGGGCATCGGGTTGAACTGCGCCTGCTTGAGCAGCTCGGTCAGCCGCGCGCCGCGGTTCAGCAGGCGCTGGGTCGAGGCGTCGAGGTCCGAGCCGAACTGCGCGAACGCCGCCATCTCGCGATACTGGGCCAGCTCCAGCTTGATCGAGCCGGACACCTTCTTCATCGCCTTGGTCTGCGCAGCCGAGCCGACGCGGCTGACCGACAGGCCGACGTTGATCGCCGGGCGGATGCCCGCGAAGAACAGGTCCGTCTCCAGGAAGATCTGGCCGTCGGTGATCGAGATCACGTTGGTCGGGATATAGGCCGACACGTCGCCCGCCTGCGTCTCGATGATCGGCAGCGCGGTCAGCGAGCCGCCGCCATTCGCGTCCGACATCTTCGCGGCGCGCTCCAGCAGGCGCGAGTGGAGATAGAAGACGTCGCCCGGATAGGCTTCGCGGCCCGGCGGACGGCGCAGCAGCAGCGACATCTGGCGATAGGCGACCGCCTGCTTCGACAGATCGTCGAACACGATCAGCGCGTGCATCCCGTTGTCACGGAAATACTCGCCCATCGCGGTGCCGGTATAGGGCGCGAGGAACTGGAGCGGCGCGGGGTCCGAGGCGGTGGCGGCGACGACGATGGAATATTCCATCGCGCCATTCTCCTCCAGCGTGCGGACGAGCTGCGCGACGGTCGAGCGCTTCTGGCCGACCGCGACATAGACGCAGTAGAGCTTCTTCGACTCGTCGGAGCCGGCGTTGACCGTCTTCTGGTTGATGAAGGTGTCGATCGCGACGGCCGACTTGCCGGTCTGGCGGTCGCCGATGATCAGCTCGCGCTGGCCGCGGCCGACGGGCACCAGCGCGTCGATCGCCTTCAGGCCGGTCTGCATCGGCTCCGACACGCCCTGGCGCGGGATGATGCCGGGGGCCTTGACCTCGACGCGGCTGCGCTGGTCGCTGGCGATCGGGCCCTTGCCGTCGATCGGGTTGCCGAGACCGTCGACCACGCGGCCGAGCAGGCCCTTGCCGACCGGCACGTCGACGATGGTGCCGGTGCGCTTGACGGTATCGCCCTCGCGGATCTCCGAGTCCGACCCGAAGATCACGACGCCGACATTGTCGGCCTCGAGGTTCAGCGCCATGCCCTGCACGCCATTGGCGAACTCGACCATCTCGCCCGCCTGGACGTTGTCGAGGCCATAGATGCGCGCGATGCCGTCGCCGACCGACAGCACCTGGCCGGTTTCCGAAACCTGGGCCTCGGTGCCGAAATTGGCGATCTGGTCCTTGATGACCTTGGAGATTTCTGCGGCGCGGATGTCCATCACTTCAGCCTTTTCCCAACAGCGTTCGCTGTCAGCCTTTCATTGCGTGCGCGAGCGCGTTCAAACGGGTGCGGATCGACGAATCGATCATCTGGGAGCCGATGCGGACGACCAGCCCGCCGAGCAGCGCCGGATCGACCGACAGGTCGACCGTCACCTCGCGACCGACGCGCTGGCGGAGCTGCTGCTTCAATTCGCCGACCTGATCCTCGGTCAGCGCATGCGCGCTCGTCACCTCGGCGGTCAGTTCGCCGCGATGGCGCGACGCCAGGGTGCGATAGGCGCGGATGATCGCCGGCAGCGCGCCCAGGCGGCGGTTCTCGGCAAGCACGCCCAGGAAGCTGCGCGTCGCCGGGTCCAGCCCGAGATGATCGGCGACGGCCAGCACCGCCTTGGTCGCGGCGCCGCGCGCCACCACCGGGCTGCCGATCAGCGAGCGCAGATCGTCCGAATCCCGCAGGGCGTCACGCACCGTGGCGAGGCTCGCCTCCACCGCGTCGATGCTGCGGGCGTCGCGCGCCAACTCGAACAGGGCGAGCGCGTAGCGCCCACTTAAGCTGGCCTGAATACCGCCGGATGTCTCCACGGAGCGTTATGTCCCTCAGCATTTCAAAACGGGTAGCCCATAGGGAACGGGGCGCGGAACCGCGCCTGTCGCTGGGCTTTCGGGCGGCTAGCATGAGGGTGCAGAGGATGCAAGCGAACCTGTCCATCCTGTCACTTTCCTTTACCGGATGTTCAGGCATGTCCGGTTCAGGATCGGTGGCGTACCGATGACCCGTTCGACAGGAGGGACGGCGCGATGCGCGGATGGGTGCTGGTGGCGGTCGTCGCGATGGTCTGCGCCGCCCCCGCCGCCGCCGAGGTGATCCATGTCGAGGGCATTTTCGCGGCCGGATCGCGCGAGGCGAGCCTGTTGCCGACGATCGGCGTCGACCTGTTCGACGGGCCGGCCGGCGACGCGCTGGGCGTGGCGATCGAGCGGCGGCTGGCGACGCTCGGCCGGGACGGCGTGCCCCATGCCCAGGTCGTCGCCCCGTCGCTGCGCCCCGACGGCCTGGTGTCGGGCCGCGCCGCGTCCTCGGTCGACCAGGCGGGCTATACCGAAAGTCGCGAGCGCTGCGTCGAGAAGAAGGACGACAAATGCGTGCGCCGCGTGCGCTACACGGTGCCCTGCATCCAGCGGACGGTGACGCTCCATGCGGACCTGCGCCTGACCCGGCAGCGCGACGAGCGCATCCTATACGCGTGGACGCCGACGCGCAGCGATACCAGCAGCTGGTGCGAGGACGAGGCGGGCGGCCTGGGCGCGGATCTGGCGGTCCAATCGATGGTCGAATCGATCGCCGACCAGGTCCGGCTTGACCTCGCGCCGCACCGCGAACGCTACAAGGTGCGCATCCGCGAGGAGCGCGACGGCC
>Ga0182192_1000043_pt1 | contig 6970 bp, 3 predicted proteins | sample G6R1MG_47_FD_128382 | JGI IMG/M metagenome (GOLD analysis project Ga0182192, IMG submission 128382) | Miscanthus phyllosphere microbial communities from Michigan, USA - G6R3_NF_22AUG2016_LD1 MG | ecosystem: Host-associated > Plants > Phyllosphere > Phylloplane/Leaf | place: USA: Michigan...
CTGTCCGAACAGATCTCCACCGCCGGCATGGAGGCGTCGGGCACCGGCAACATGAAGTTCGCGCTGAACGGCGCGCTGACCATCGGCACGCTGGACGGCGCGAATGTCGAGATCCGCGACCATGTCGGCGCGGAGAATATCGTGATCTTCGGCCTGACCGCCGATCAGGTCGCCGAGAAGCGCGCCCAGGGCTATAATCCGCGCGAATATATCGAGCGCTCGCCCGAACTGAGCCAGGCGCTGTCGGCGATCGCCTCCGGCGTCTTCTCGCCCGACGATCCCGACCGGTACAAGGGGCTGATCGGCGGCCTCTACGACGGCGACTGGTTCATGCTCTGCGCCGATTTCGACGCCTATGCGACCGCGCAGCGCGAGGTCGACCGGCGCTGGAACGACCGCAAGGCGTGGAACCAATCCACCATCCGGAACGTTGCCCGGGTCGGCTGGTTCTCCTCTGATCGTACCATCCGGGAATATGCCAAGGATATCTGGGGAGTCCTGTGAACCCACCAAGTGACGCCATCATCGCCCTGGTCGAGGGGCGTCACGACGATCCCTTTTCGCTTCTGGGTGTCTTTCCCGGTCCGGACGGCGCATTCGCCCGGACCTGGATAGCCGGAGCCGAAAAGGTCGAGGCGATCGGCCCGGACGGCCGGTCGCTGGGAACGCTGGAGCCGGTGCACGACGCCGGCATCTTCGAAGGCCCGATCGCCGGCGAACCCGGCCCCACCACCTATCGCGCGACGCGCGGCGAGGCGGAATGGCAGGTCGTCGATCCCTACAGCTTCGGCCCCGTGCTGGGCCCGCTCGACGAATATCTCTTCGCCGAGGGGACGCATCACCGGCTGTGGGACCGGATGGGCGCCCATCCGATCGAGCATCAGGGCGTCGAGGGCATGCACTTCGCGGTCTGGGCGCCCAATGCCAGCCGGGTGTCGCTGGTCGGCGGCTTCAACCATTGGGACGGCCGCCAGCATGTCATGCGTCGGCGCGGCAGCGTCGGGGTGTGGGAGATCTTCATTCCCGGCCTCGGCGCGGGCGAGCCGTACAAGTTCGAGATCCTGTCGCAGGGCGGCGCGCTGCTGCCGCAAAAGGCCGATCCCTTCGCCTTCGCCGCCGAATTGCGGCCGCGCACCGCCTCGCTGACCACCGGACCGTTCCAGCACGAATGGCAGGATGCGGGGCATCGCGAGCATTGGGCCTCGGTCGATCCGCGCCGCGTGCCGATCAGCATCTACGAGGTCCATGCCGGTTCCTGGGACAAGGACGAGAATGGCTGGTTCCTGAGCTGGGACCAGATGGTCGAGCGGCTGATCCCCTATGTGGTCGATCTGGGCTTCACCCATATCGAGTTCATGCCGATCACCGAACACCCCTATGATCCGTCCTGGGGCTATCAGACGACGGGCCTCTATGCGCCGTCCGCCCGGTTCGGCGATCATGAGGGGTTCGCCCGCTTCGTCGATGCCGCGCACCAGGCCGGGATCGGCGTGCTGCTCGACTGGGTACCCGCGCATTTCCCGCTCGACGCGCACGGCCTGGCCCGGTTCGACGGGACCGCGCTCTACGAGCATGACGATCCGCGGCTCGGCTATCATCCCGACTGGAACACCGCGATCTACAATTTCGGGCGGCGCGAGGTGTCGAGCTATCTCGTCAACAACGCACTGTTCTGGGCCGAGCGCTATCATATCGACGGCCTGCGCGTCGATGCGGTCGCCTCGATGCTCTACCGCGACTATAGCCGCAAGGCGGGCGAGTGGATTCCGAACGACCAGGGCGGGCGCGAGAATTGGGAGGCGGTGGAGTTCCTGCGCGCCACCAACCGCGCCGTCTATGGCCAGCATCCCGGCATCTTCACCGTCGCCGAGGAATCGACCAGCTGGCCGGGCGTCTCGCAACCCGCGCCGCCGCCGGGTGAGCGGAATGGCGGGCTAGGCTTCGGCTTCAAGTGGAACATGGGCTGGATGCACGATACGCTCCAGTACATGGCGCGCGAGCCCATCTATCGTCAGCATCACCACGGCGAGATCACCTTCGGCCTGGTCTACAGCTTCAGCGAGAATTTCGTCCTGCCGCTCAGCCATGACGAGGTGGTGCACGGCAAGGGGTCGATCCTGGCCAAGATGCCCGGCGACGACTGGCAGCAATTCGCCAATCTGCGGCTCTATTATGCCTTCATGTGGGGCTATCCCGGCAAGAAGCTGTTGTTCATGGGCCAGGAATTCGCCCAGCGTGCCGAATGGTCGGAGGAGCGGGCGCTCGACTGGGGCCTCAGGTACAGCCACGCGCATGAGGGCGTGCGCAACCTGGTCCGCGACCTCAACCGCATCTATCGCGAGACGCCCGCGCTCCACGCGCGCGATTGCGAGGGCGAGGGGTTCGAATGGCTGGTCGCCGATGATTCCGCCAATTCGGTCTTCGCCTGGCTGCGCAAGGCACCGGGCGAGGCGCCGGTCGCGGTCATCACCAACATGACGCCGATCGCGCGCGCGCCCTATCGCCTGCCCCTGCCCCATGACGGTCGCTGGACGGAGGTGCTGAACTCCGACGCGGGCGAATATTGGGGCTCGGGCCTGGGCAATCTGGGCGGGATCGAGGCGAAGGACGGGATCGGCTGGGTCACGCTGCCGCCGCTCGCCACGATCATGTTGCGCTTCGACGGCTGAACGGGACCGGGGTCGGTCCCGACCCCGTTCGCCGCGCCCCTATCCTCCAGCGATGTCCTCCGCCATGACCTAGCCGCCCACACCTCCGGGCTCCGACCGGATCCGATATAAAAACAGCGACAAACAGGGCGGCCATCCCTCGACAGTTTCCATTCCGGGTGGAACAGTGCCGTCGAGACAGGAGGGAAGAGGATGGATCATCGCAGGGGGCAGCCGCTGGCACGCGACGCCATGGCCTATGTACTGGCGGGAGGGCGCGGCAGCCGGTTGTACGAGATGACCGACACGCGCGCGAAGCCCGCCGTCTATTTCGGCGGCAAGTCGCGCATCATCGACTTCGCGCTGTCGAACGCGATCAACTCGGGCATCCGCCGCATCGGCGTGGCGACCCAGTACAAGGCGCATTCGCTGATCCGCCACCTGCAGCGCGGCTGGAACTTCCTGCGGCCGGAGCGCAACGAAAGCTTCGACATCCTGCCCGCCTCGCAGCGCGTCTCGGAATTCCAATGGTATGAGGGCACCGCCGACGCGGTGTTCCAGAATATCGACATCATCGAAAGCTATGGTCCGGAGTTCATGGTCATCCTGGCGGGCGACCATATCTACAAGATGGACTATGAGATCATGCTCCAGCAGCATTGCGACAGTGGCGCCGACGTCACCGTCGCCTGCATGGAGGTGCCGCGCATGGAGGCGGTCGGCTTCGGCGTGATGCATGTCGACGAACGCGACCGGATCGTCGATTTCGTCGAGAAGCCCGCCGATCCCCCCGCCATTCCCGGCCAGCCCGACGTCGCGCTCGCCAGCCTGGGCATCTATGTCTTCGCCACCAAGTTCCTGATCGAGGAACTGCGCCGCGACGCCGCGACGCCCGGCTCCAGCCGCGATTTCGGCAAGGACATCATCCCCTATCTGGTCAAGCACGGCACCGCCCAGGCGCACCGGTTCGGCGCGTCCTGCGTGCGTTCGGAATCGGAGGTCAGCGCCTATTGGCGCGATGTCGGCACGATCGACGCCTATTGGGAGGCGAATATCGACCTGACCGATGTCGTCCCCGCGCTCGACCTGTACGAGAAGAGCTGGCCGCTCTGGACCTATTCGGAGATCACGCCGCCGGCCAAGTTCGTCCACGACATCGACGGCCGGCGCGGCAGCGCGGTGGCCAGCCTGGTATCGGGCAATTGCATCGTGTCGGGCGCGTCGATCAACCGCTCGCTGCTGTCGACCGGCACGCGCGCGCACAGCTTCTCGATGCTCGACGAGGCGGTGGTGCTGCCCAATTGCCATATCGGGCGCGGCGCGCGGCTGCGCCGGGTGGTGATCGATGCCGGCGTGCAGATTCCCAACGGCCTGGGGGTCGGCGACGATCCCGAACTGGACGCCAGCCGTTTCCGCCGCACCGACAAGGGCATCTGCCTCATCACCCAGCCGATGATCGACCGGCTGACCGCGTGAGGGGTGAATCGAAGCGGACGGCTTCACCATATCGCCCGAATGATGCTGTGGAATGCCGGCCCCTCTCCAACGCGACCACCCCGGCCTTTGCCGGGGTGGCAGGGTGTTTTGCCGGGATGCCGCTTCTGCCACGACGTGCGATGATGATCCGCCACACAGCCCCACGACAGGCCCATCCATGACCCCCGTCCTTTCCGTCGCATCCGAATGCTATCCGCTGGTGAAGACCGGCGGGCTGGCCGATGTGGTCGGCGCGTTGCCGGCCGCGCTCGCGCCGCACGGCTTCGCCACCTCGACGCTGATCCCCGGCTATCCGGCGCTCGCCGATTCTATCCGGGCCGGCACGGTGGTGCATCACTGGCCGCACCTGCTGGGGGTCGAGGCGCGGCTGGTCGAATCGCGGCTGGGCGACCACCCGCTGCTGATCCTCGACGCGCCCGCCCTGTTCGCGCGCGATGGCGGCCTCTACACCGACCAGGGCGGCAAGGACTGGCCCGACAACTGGCGGCGCTTCGCCGCGCTGGCCCGCGCCGCCGCCGATCTGGGCAGCGGCGCGGTGCCGGGCGGCGAGTTCGCCATCGTCCATGCGCATGACTGGCAGGCGGCGATGGTCCCCGCCTATCTGCGCTTCGCCCCCGGCCCCGGTCCGGCGGCGCGCACCGTGGTGACGATCCACAATATGGCGTTCCAGGGCTGGTTCGACGCCTCCGTCTTCCACGATCTGGGCCTGCCGCACCACGCCTTCCAACTGGACGGGGTGGAATATTATGGCGGCGTCGGCTTCCTGAAGGCGGGGCTGGAATCGGCCGATGCGATCACCACCGTCTCGCCCACCTATGCGCGCGAGATCCGGCATGGCGATTTCGGCATGGGGCTGGAGGGGCTGATCGCCGCCCGCGCCGACAGCGTCAGCGGCATCGTCAACGGCATCGACCCGGCGGTGTGGAACCCGGCGAGCGACCCGCTGCTCGCCGCGCGCTACGATGTCGGCACGCTGGACCAGCGCGCCACCAACCGCGCCGCGATCGAACAGGCGTTCGGCCTCAGCCCCGGCGACGGGCCGATCTTCACCGTCGTCAGCCGCCTGACCTGGCAGAAGGGCATGGACGTGCTGCTCGAGGTGCTGGACGATCTGGTCGCGCTCGGCGGCCGGCTGGCGCTGCTGGGCTCGGGCGATGCCGGGCTGGAACAGGGTTTTCGTGACGCGGCCAGCCGCCATCCCGGCCGCATCGGCCTTCGCATCGGCTATGACGAGCCCCTGTCGCACCGCTTGCAGGGCGGCGCCGACGCGATCCTGATCCCGTCGCGGTTCGAGCCGTGCGGCCTGACCCAGCTCTACGGCCTCGCCTATGGCTGCGTCCCGGTCGTCGCCCGGACCGGCGGTCTGGCCGATACGGTGATCGACGCCAACGAGGCCGCGCGCGCCGCCGGGGTCGCGACCGGCATCGTCCATGACGGTGTCACGCGCGAGTCACTGATCCACGCCATCACCCGCGCCACCGAGCTGTTCGCCGACCGGGCGGCGTGGAAGATGATGCAAACCAATGGGATGCGGGCCGACTTCTCCTGGACGGAGAGCGGCCGCCGCTATGCCCGACTCTATAATAGCCTGGGGGCCGCATGATCCGTACCGTAGAATCGACGCCATATACCGACCAGAAGCCGGGCACTTCGGGCCTGCGCAAGAAGGTGCGCGTCTTCCAGCAGCCCAATTATGCCGAGAATTTCATCCAGTCGGTCTTCGACGCGATCGACGGCAAGGACGGCGCGACGCTGGTGATCGGCGGCGACGGCCGCTTCCTCAATCGCGAGGTGATCCAGGTCGCGATCCGCATCGCCGCCGCCAATGGCTTCGGCCGGGTGCTGGTCGGACGCGGCGGCCTGCTCTCGACCCCGGCGGCGAGCAACCTGATCCGCCAGCGCGGCGCGTTGGGCGGGCTGGTACTGTCGGCCAGCCACAATCCCGGCGGGCCGGACGAGGATTTCGGCATCAAGTATAATGTCGCCAATGGCGGCCCCGCGCCGGAGAAGGTGACCGACGCGATCCATGCGCGCACCCTGACCATCGACCGCTGGCTGACCGTCGAGGGCGCGGATATCGACCTCGACGCGCTCGGCACAGTGTCGGTCGGCGCCATGACGGTCGAGATCGTCGACCCGGTCACCGACTATGCCGCCCTGATGGAGACGCTGTTCGACTTCGACGCGATCCGCGCCGCGAACCTCACCATGGCGTTCGACGCGATGAGCGCGATCACCGGCCCCTATGCGACCGAGATCCTGGAGAAGCGACTGGGCTTCGCGCCCGGCACGGTGCGCAACGGTACGCCGCTGCCCGATTTCGGCGGTCATCATCCCGACCCCAATCTGGTCCATGCACGTGCCCTCTACGACACGATGATGGGGCCCGACGCACCCGATTTCGGCGCGGCCTCGGACGGGGACGGCGACCGCAACCTGATCATCGGGCGCGGGCGCTTCATCACGCCGTCGGACAGCTTGGCGATGCTGGCGGCCAATGCGCATCTCGCGCCCGCCTATGCCGGTGGCCTGAAGGGCATCGCCCGCTCGATGCCGACCAGCGCCGCCGCCGACCGGGTGGCCGAGAAGCTGGGCATCCCGGCCTATGAGACTCCGACGGGGTGGAAATTCTTCGGCAATCTGCTCGACGCCGGGATGGCGACGATCTGTGGCGAAGAGAGCGCGGGCACCGGATCGGACCATGTGCGCGAGAAGGACGGGCTGTGGGCCGTGCTGCTCTGGCTCAACATCCTGGCCGCCTCGGGCAAGTCAGTGGACCAGATCGCGCGGGATCACTGGGCGACCTATGGCCGCAACTATTATGC
>Ga0182192_1000045_pt1 | contig 6905 bp, 7 predicted proteins | sample G6R1MG_47_FD_128382 | JGI IMG/M metagenome (GOLD analysis project Ga0182192, IMG submission 128382) | Miscanthus phyllosphere microbial communities from Michigan, USA - G6R3_NF_22AUG2016_LD1 MG | ecosystem: Host-associated > Plants > Phyllosphere > Phylloplane/Leaf | place: USA: Michigan...
CAAGGGGTCGCGCCGCCGCTACCGCCCTTCGCGTGACGCCCTCCTCCTCCCATCACGACGCCCTGTTGCCCGCGATCGGCCTGCGCCTGCTGTCGGTGCTGCTGTTCGCGGGCATGAATGCCAGCATCAAGCTGGCGCAACAGGGCGGCGCGGCGCTGGGCGAGATCCTGTTCTTCCGCCAGTTCGGCGCGGCGCTGCTGGTGACGACGGTGATCGCGGCCGGGCCGGGACTGGCGTCGATCCGCACCCGGCGGCTGGGCGCGCACGTCACCCGCGCGACCGTCGGCGTGATCAGCATGGCCTTCACCTTCGCCGCCCTGATCGCGCTGCCCCTGGCGGAAGCCACGACGATCGCCTTCACCGCACCGATCTTCGCCACGGTGATGGGCGCGCTGGTGCTGGGCGAGCCGACGGGCTGGAAACGCTGGGCGGCGGTGACGGCGGGCTTTGCGGGCGTGCTGATCGTGGTGCAGCCGGGCGGCCATGCCATTCCGCTGGTCGGCGGGCTGTACGGCCTGATCGCCGCCTTCCTGACCGCGATCGTCTTCATCCTGCTGCGCCAGATCGGCCGGACGGAGAAGGCGCAGACCACGGTCTGGTGGTTTTCCGTGCTGTCGCTGCTGCCGCTGGGGATCGTCTTCGCGTTCGAGGTCCATGCCCTGCCCGCCCGCACCTGGGCGACGCTGGCGATGGTCGGGCTGTTCGGCGGGGGCGCGCAGCTGGCCATGACCAGCTCGCTGCGGCGGGGGGCGGTGTCGCTGGTCGTGCCGTTCGACTATACGTCGCTGCTCTGGGCCAGCCTGCTCGGCTGGTGGCTGTTCGGCACCATCCCGCGGGAGACGACCTGGATCGGCGCGCCGATCATCATCCTGAGCGGCCTCTACATCGTCTGGCGTGAGCATGTCCGCCGCCGCGAACAGACCGCCGCCGCGATCACGCCCGACTGAGCCGGGCCGCCATCAGCAACCGCTTGCCGCGCAGATACATTTCCAGCCGCTGCGCCGCAATCAGCCCCAGGGCGAGCGCCATCAGCATGTCGGTGACCGCCCAGACATCGAGGTGCAGCCACCCCGCCCCGCCCCGCGCGCCCTGGCGCAGCAGGACGATGGCGAGGATGAACAGCATCGCGGCCGGCGACGAGGTCTGGCGGAGCGCATGGCTGTCCGGATCGACGCGGATCGTCATCATCCGCCCGCGCTGCCAGCCCAGCGCCGCGCCGATCGCCAGCGCGACCGCGCAATAGAACCAGCCGGCCCCCGATGGCGGCCGCTCCGCCAGCACGAACGCGACCAGCGCGGCATAGAAGGCCGGCAGCATCCACAGCCGCTCCAGCCGCAACAGCGTCTCACGCCGCATCCGTCGCCAGCGCACGGCGAAGACGATCGCGATGATGATCCCGGTGATCGCATAGGTGATCAGCGTGGCGGGCGGCTGGTTCATGGGTCAGTGGTTCCAGAGCGTCGGATGCGTATCGACATAGCCGGCCACCGCATCGGCGATCCGCCGGTCGTCGGCGACCGTGGGATGGCTGTTGCATCCGCCGAAGCTCAGCCCCTTGAGCGTCGCGAAGCCGATATCGGCGACCCCCTCGGCACGAAGCTGCTCGACCACCTTGCCCGCCTCCGCCGCAATCTCGCCGTCCGCCTTGTCGGTCGCCCAGACAAAGATATGCGCACGCGGATTGGCCGCGTGCAGATCGCGCAGAAAGGCCGCGTAGCGCGTCTCATAGTCACGGTGCAGCGCCGCGCGGTCCGCCCAGGCCTCGCCCTGGTGCAGCGGCGTCGAGAAGTCGTTGGTGCCGAGCGCCACAACGTAAAGCTGCGGTCGCCAGCCGCGATCGTCGGCGACGTGGTCATGGTCGAACAGCGTGTAGCGATAGGCGACCGGCAGCGGATCGGCGGCGAAGCCATTATAGTTGCGCACCACGCCGCGCCCGGAGATCGCGTTCACCCGGTAATCGGCATCGTAGCGGCGGCCGAGCTGCCCCGCGATCCCCTGAGACGTGTCGGTCGTGTCCCAGACCTGATCCGGCGTGCACGTCTGGCCATCGGCGGTATTGCCATAGCCGACCGTATGCGAATCCCCGATGAACTCGATCCTGCGCGCGCGCGGCCGGACCGGCAGCGGGTGGCGCGCATAGACGCCGCCCAGCACGGTCGCCCCCGCCTGGCTCTCGCTCGCCACCTCGACGCGCAGGCGGTGCGCCCCCCTGCCTAGGCCGGTCAGGCGATAGAGGCCCGGCTTCGGCTTGACGAGCGTCGCCACCGGCCGATCGTCGACCAGGATGTGGAGGCGGACATCGCCCGGGCCGATGCGGAGATCGGCGCTGTCGTCGGCAAAGCCGGCCTCGACATAGCTGCCCGGCCATTGCCGGCGAAGGGCATCGCCCTCGACCATGCCCCGCCCGCCAATGTGCAGGGGCACGGAAGGTCCTTGCGGTGGCGCTCCCGTGGAGACCGGCTCGATCCGGACCGGGGTCGGCGCGGTCGCTCCCATCGTCAACACCGCCAGTGCGGCCAGCGCCACGCGATTACCATGTCGTGCCATCGTCCGCCCATCCGTTCTAATCGTGGTCCGGCACGTTGGGGGCATGACGGGATCGGATCAATAGCTTCGGTTACGCTTTCTACCGCGATGAAAGATCGCCATTTGCTCATTCTCGGCTGGGTCGCGACCGCAACCGCCGTGGCCATGTACCTGTCCTATATCGACCAGATCCGCCTCAACCTCGCCGGCGACAAGGGGTCGGTCCTGCAACCCCTCGCCGCCGTCGTGAACTGTTCGCTTTGGGTCGCTTACGGCCTGCTACGCGAGAAGCGGGACTGGCCAATCGTCTTCGCCAATGCCCCCGGCGTCCTGCTCGGCGCGATCACATTGGCGACCGCGCTCTAGGAACCTCAGATGCGGTGGGTGGGCCGGGGACCGAAGTCGAACCAGCCACGCCGCTCGCCGACCGGATAGGCGGGCCGCGCGGCGCTGGCGGCGCGGCTGGTCATCGGCGCGACGCGCTCGCGAAGGCGGGGATCGGTGACGACCGCATCGTCGACCACGCGTGTGCGCTCCGCCACGACCGGCGTCGCGGTGCGCAGCCGCTCCTGCTCGCGTTCCAGCTCGGCATTGCGCGTCTCGGCGGCGGCGAGGCGTGCCTCGACATCCTTGCGGTGCGCGGCATGAGCGTCGCGTTCGGCGGCGTAGCGCTGCTTCCATTTGCCGCCGCCCGGATGACTGGCGAGGCCGAGCAGCCAGCCCGCGACCAGTACCAGGCCGAGTACCGCAAATTGCGTGGGTGTGGTGAACAGCATCGCATCCCTCCTGTGGTGCGCCGACAACGAGCGGCGCGCCACCGGGTTGCGAGGCGTGCCGTTCACTTGCCCGCGAGCATCGAGTCCTTGATCGAACAGGCCGCCGGACCCAGGATGACGACGAACAACACCGGCAGGATGAAGCAGATCAGCGGCACGGTCATGATCGCCGGCAGCCGCGCGGCCTTCTCCTCCGCCCGCATCATCCGCTCGTTGCGGAACTCCGCCGACAGCACGCGCAGCGCCGAGGCGAGCGGTGTGCCGTATTTCTCGGTCTGGATCATCGTCGTGGTGACGCCCTTCACCGCGTCCAGATCGACGCGCATCGCCAGATTCTCGAACGCCTGACGCCGGTCGCTGAGGAAGCCCAGCTCGATCCCGGTCAGGGTGAATTCCTCGCCCAGCTCCGGATAGGCGCGGCCCAGTTCGCGCGCCACGCGGTGGAAGGCGGCATCGACCGTCAGCCCCGCCTCCGCGCAGATCACCAGCAGGTCGAGCGCATCGGGCAGCCCCTTGCGGATCGCATGCGATCGCTTGGTGATCTTGTTCTTCAGGAAGATGTCGGGCGCCTTGTAGCTGGCGATCAGCGAGACGGCGACCAGCGCATATTTCTTGAGCGGCGACCATTCGGCGAAGCCGTCGGTGCCATAGACCCAGATGGTCATGAACCCACCGATCAGGATCGGCAGCACCAGCCGGCCGAAGATCACCGCGACTGCCCATTCCTTCTTGCGGATGCCGGCCTGGAGCAGCTTGATCTGCGCGGCCTTGAGCTGGCTGTCCTGCAACACCTTCATCGACGACAGGATGGTGCGCATCCGGTCGGCGGCGTCGTTGCGCTGGACCAGCTGGGCGCGGCGCTTGGTGGAGGCGGTGATGCCCGCCTTCAGCTGTTCGCGCCGGTCGTTCAGCGCCTTGACCCGCTTGGTCATCGGATCGCGCGCGGTGGTCGCGGCATAGAGCGCGACCATCACCGCGAAGGCGGCGATCCCGGACAGGATCGTCGCCACCCACAGCACGTCGACCCCCAGGATCGTCGGTCCGCCCGTCTGGCCCATCATCCGCCCCTCAAATCTCGAAACTGACCATCTTGGCCATGATGAAGCCGCCGATGCCCATCCACAGCAGGCCGCCCATGCCGACGACCATCAGCCGTTCGTCGGTGAAGAAGTTCGCCATATATTCGTGGTTGATGATCGAGATGAGCGTGAACACGATGAAGGGCAGCGCGCCGACGATATAGGCCGACGCCTTGGATTCCGACGACATGGCGCGGATCTTCAGCTTCATCTGCCCGCGCTTGCGCAGCACGTCGGCGAGATTGGCGAGCGTCTCGGCCAGATTGCCGCCCGTCTCGCGCTGGATGGCGATGGTGATGACGAAGAACTGGAATTCGGGCGTGCCGAGCCGGTCCGCCGTCTCCTGCAACGCCGCGTCCATCGACCGGCCGATCTTCATCTTGTCGGACACGGCGCGGAACTCCTCGCCCACCGGTCCCTCGACCTCGGCCCCGACCACGCCCATCGTCTCGCTGATCGGCAGGCCCGAGCGCAGGCCGCGCACCAGCAGGTCGATCGCATCGGGAAAGCGCAGCGTGAACTTCGCGACGCGCCGCGAAATCACGCGCCCGACGACGAAATGCGGCACGCCGCCGCCCACCACCATCGTCGCGAACAGCGTCAGCAGCAACGGCGCGCCCTTCATCAGGAGCAGGAGCAGCGTCAGCACGCCCAGGCCGGCCGTCGCCAGGCCATATTGCCCGACCGTCCAGTCCTTGCCCGTCATCGCCAGCCGCTTGGCGAGCAGCGCCCGATTGGGCAGCAACCGCCCGACCGCCACGTCCATCCGCGTGTCGCGCGCGGCGGCGATGCCGCGAGTCTGCGCATCGACGACGACGTCCCCCCGCCCATGCCGCTCGCGCAGCGCCGCGATCCGCCGCGTCTGCGCGCGGGAGGCCGACGGTCCGGAAAAGGCGAGCACCAGCATCGCCAGCACCAGCCCCGCGCCACCGGCGATCAGGATCAGCGGCAGCATCGCGTTCAGGCCTTCTTCGCCGGCCGCTTGGCGACCAGCGCGCCGAGCTTGCCGATCAGCGACCCCGATCCGCCTGCCCGCTTCAGCCCGACCCCCGCCGCCTCGCCATCGACCGTGGTCAGGATCGCGGTCATCAGGTCGCCGAGCGGCGCCACCGTCTTGCCGCCCTTGCCGACCTCGGCGATCGGCTTGCCGAGCTTCGCCGCCTGCGCGACCAGCTTCTGGTCATAGGGCAGGACATGGTCGAGCTTGCGTTCGATCGAGCCCTCGAAATCCTTGCGGGCGATCTCGGGCTGGCCGTTCGCTATCATGCGGTTGCAGAGCAGATGGACCTGGGTCTGCGGCGCATGGGTCTTCAGCCAGGACAGCAGCCGGATCGTATCGCGCGCCGCCGCCAGCGTCAGTTCGGTGACGATCACCGCGATCGGCACATCGGCCATCAGGGTCGGATACTGCACCAGCATCGCGCGCGGCAGGTCGACCACCGTCGTCTCGAACGCGGCGCGCATCTCCTCCTGCAACTGGCGGAAGACGGTGCCGTCCGTGGCGGGCGGCGCGTTGATCGGCGCTTCGGCGGACAGCACCGCCAGCTTTTCCGAGGCACGCACCATCGCCCGCTCGATGAACAGCCCGTCGATGCGGCTGGGATTCTCCATCGCATCGGTCAACCCGCGCCCCGGCTCCAGGTCGAGCGCCAGCGCGCCCGTGCCGAAATGCACGTCCAGGTCGAGCAGCGCGGTGCTGCGCCCCGCCTGTTCCGCCATCAGCCATGCCAGCGAGGCCGCGACGGTCGATGCGCCGACCCCGCCCCGCGCGCCGATCACCGCCACCGCGCAATGCGGCCGCTCGACCGCGCCGTCGCTCGCCTTGGGTGCGTTCAGCATCGCCAGCGTCTGGGCAAGCGCGTCGCGCAGCATCTCCGGATGCAGCGGCTTCAATAGGTAATCGTGGATGCCGCTGGCCAGCAGGCCGCGATACAGCCGCACATCGTTCACCTGCCCCAGCGCGATCACCACCGTGCCGGGCTCGCACACTTCGGCCAGGCCGTTGATGTCGTTCAGCGGGTCGCCCGATCCGGTCAGGTCGACCAGCAGGACCTGTGGACTGGCGCTGACCGCCAGCGACTGGATCGCCGCGCGCAGGCCGCCGCCGAACACCTTGTCGGGCGACCAGCCCATCTCGCCCGCGACGATGCGCACGACATCGGCGGTCGCCTCGTCGCCGACGAAGCAGGAGAAGGGATCGCGGGCGCCGATCGTCCCGGGCTTCCAGGGCGCGTTCATCTCAATTGCCTCCCTTGGCGCTTTCCGTCTTGACCGTCGCGCCGCCGCCGCCGGTCAGCCCCGCCTTGCGGTACTCGGTGACCGGCTTGGCGGCGCGCACCGGATCGGTCAGGCCGTCACCGGTCTTGCCCTGGACCAGGTCGCGCGGGTCGGCGATCATCGCGGCGAGATTGCTGTTCACCGAGCAGCCGTAATCCGACGATGTATGCTGGTCGAAATTGATGCTGCCGTTGCGCGACCAGTCGGGACAGCCCGGCACGCTGGCCTGCGCACGGCTGACCACGAC
>Ga0182192_1000046_pt1 | contig 6773 bp, 7 predicted proteins | sample G6R1MG_47_FD_128382 | JGI IMG/M metagenome (GOLD analysis project Ga0182192, IMG submission 128382) | Miscanthus phyllosphere microbial communities from Michigan, USA - G6R3_NF_22AUG2016_LD1 MG | ecosystem: Host-associated > Plants > Phyllosphere > Phylloplane/Leaf | place: USA: Michigan...
CTGACCGCGCGCGCCACCGCCGCCCTGGCGGGGGGGGACACGAATGCCGCGCTTCGCGACGCGCGCGTGATCATGCGCGACGATCCCGAATCGCCCTATGCCTATGCGCTGCTCGCCCGCATCTACCGCGCGCAGGGCGACACGCTGCTGGCGGATCGGACGCTGGCCGATGGCGCGCGGGCGGCGGTGGACGATTCGACGATGCTGCGGCTCTATGCGACGATGCTGGCCCAGCGCGACCGACTGGACGAGGCCTTGTCGCTGGCCCGCGCCTTCACCCTGCGCAATCCGATGTCCGCCTCCGCCTGGGCGACGCGGCAGCGCCTGTGCCGCGCCGGGGGCGACGGACCGTGCACGGCGCGGAGCACCGCCATCCTCGCCCGGCTGCACGGGCAGAGCGTATCGGTCCCGCCACCCCCGCCGGAGGAGACGACCGGCTCGCCCGATTATTCCGCGCCCCTATCCGACGACGGAGATTCGACACCATGACCCGGACCCGCTTCATCGGCGTGGATTATGATCCGCTGACGCTGGACGACCTGCTCGACCAGTTCGGACAGCGCCCGGCCGAGGCCCGCTTCGCCTATCTGGTCACGCCCAATGTCGACCATGTCGTGCGCCTGCACGATCCGATGCCCGATGGCGATGCGGTCTGGGCCGCCTATCGCGGGGCGGAATGGTGCGTGTGCGACAGCCGCATCCTCGCCGCCCTCGCCCGGCGGCAGGGGATCACCCTGCCGGTCGCGCCCGGCAGCGACCTGACCGCCATGATCCTGGAGCGGCTGTGCCGGCCGGGTGACCGGATCGCGATCATCGGCGGCCGGGCGGAGACGGCCGAGCAGTTGCGGGCGCGTTATCCGACGCTCGACATCGTCCATCATGCGCCGCCCATGGGGCTGCGCCGCAATGCCGCCGCGCTGGAGGCCGCCGCGCAATTCGCCGCCGGGACGGGCGCACGCTTCCTGTTCCTGTCGGTCGGCTCGCCGCAGCAGGAGCTGCTCGCCGCCCGCATCGCCGCACAGCCGGGCGCGACCGGCATCGGCCTGTGCGTCGGCGCGGCGATCGAATTCGTGGTCGGCGAGCAGACCCGCGCGCCCGAACTCGTGCAGCGCCTGCATCTGGAATGGGCGCACCGGCTGCTCGGCAATCCGCGCCGGATGTGGCGGCGCTATCTGGTCGAGGGGCCGCGCATCTTCCTGCTCGCGCGTCGCCACCGGTCGCGCGGCTGAACGAAAAAGGGGCGCGCCACGCGGCACGCCCCTTTTCCTGTCGTCGCGGGCGAAGCTTACTTCTTCGCCGCGCCGCCCTTGGCATCGGCGGGGGCGAAGCCCGGCTGATATTCGATCTTCGCGGCGGCGCGGGCCTGCTCGACCTGCTTCTTGGCGATGTCCGACACGGCCTGGCGGCGGATCGCCTCGGCGGCGATGCGACGGGCCTGGTCGCCGTTGATCGGCTGGACCTGCGGCGCGCCCAGGACGCTGACGATCACGCGGCCATTGGCGGCGAGCACGAACGGCTCGCCGGCGGGCAGGCGCTTGATCTGCGCCAGCAGCTCCGGCGGCGTCGCGGCGGTGTCGAGCTGGCCCTTCTGGCGGGCGAACTGGATGCCCATCTGGGTCAGGCGCGCGGCCACCGCGTCGAGCGTATGGTCGGCCTCCAGCGCCTTCAGGCGCGACGCGTCCTCAGGCTGGGCGAAGACGATCTGGTCGGCCGGGTAGATGGTGCGGCTGGCGAACATGTCGGGATGCGCGGCGATATAGGCGTCGATATCGGTCTGGCTGGGCACCGGCACGTTCTTCGTCACCTGGTTGCCGAGCATCGAGATCATCAGCTCGTCGTTCATCCGGCGCTGGCGCTGGAGGAATTCGGGATCCTTGTCGATGCCGCGATCATGCGCCTGCTGGACCATCAGCTTGCGGTTGATCAGGTTCTGGAGCGCGGCGGCGCGCAGCGCGGTCTTGTCGCCGCCCTGGGGGGCGTTCTGCAGCTCGCTGTTGAGTTCGGACAGCGAGACTTCCTCGCCATTCACCACCGCCACGACCTGACCGGTCGCGGCGCGCTTGCACCCGGAGATCGAGACGGCGGCCGTCGCCAGCAGCGCGACCGTGATCATTTTGGAACGCATAACCTTCTTCCACTCCCCACCATCGTCCACTAACCGGGACGAAGCCTAGAAAATCTTACTGCAATGCCTGTACAGGCCGATTCGACGATTTGGAAGGAACGCCTAGATGCAGACTATCTACGATTGGGTTACGGTGGCGTTCTTCGCGGGCCTGGTCGTGCTGCTGCTCCAGCGCTCGATCGGACCAGAGGAATCCCAGGATTCCATGTATCATTATATCGCCCCGGCGCTGGGCTGTGCGGTGACCAATTGGCTGGGCAATAACGGTTACGACATCTTCGCCGTTCTCGTCTTCGTCGCCGCCCTCGCCTATACCTGGTATTTCCTGAAGCCCTTCGCCCGCGCCTGATCCAGGCGCGACCGGCCGGCCCGTCGCCCCGGGCCGGCCGCCGATCAATGCGGGCCGATCAGCATCTTGCGACCGGCGGGGCCGACCGTCTTCACCATCGTCTGGACGAAATGCGTCAGCGCCGCGACCGCTTCCTCGCGATCCTCGGCGATGACCGAGACGCGCGCGAGCAGGCCGTCGGGGATATAGCCCTGCAGATTGGCCTTGGCCATGAACAGCCGCTGGTCGAACCAGCGGATCGGCATGTTCGGCCCGACGCGCGTCCAGTAGAAGACATATTCCCGCCGCGCGCCGCGATCCGCGACCAGGAAACGGCCATGGATCGCGAAGGACGGGTTGATCGGGATCGCCATCGGCTCGTTGTCGAGGATGGTGAAGCCGGCCGCCGGCTAGCAGACCTCCGGCCGGTGGACCTGGAGCCGCCCTTCCTGCACGCTGCTATAGGCCAGCACCATCATCACCTGCGGACCGTTATCCTCCGCATAGATGCGGGTCAGCAGCTGCTCGTAGAGGAAGCGCGACAACTGGTCCTGCGGCGGCAGCACCAGGCCCGACGCGGTGACATAGGTCCAGGGCCCCACCTTGTCCGGGAAGAGCGCGGCGAACGACTTGTCGGTCATGCGCGCCACGCTGCGCCGGGGGACGTAGAGCTCCGACACCGCGACCGTCGCGCCCAGCGCCAGGCCGATCATCATCTTGCGGCGCGAGATCGGGTCGCCCTCGCGCACCGGCACCGCATTGGGCGCGGACTCCGGTCGTGCGGCGGCGGGATCGAAGGGCGGCGTGGCGGCGCTGCTCATGCGGTCATCCAGCCCATGCGGGTGCCGATCATCGTCAATACCTTGTCGATCAGGAAGATGGTGAGCACCGACACCACGAACATGAACAGGCCGGCCGCTTCGTGCAGGAAGCCCTGCGCCACCGCTTCACCCGCATAATAGGTGAGCAGCACCAGGATCATAACGCGCAGGAAATTGGCGAAGACCGCGATCGGGAAGATCATCATGATCAGCAGCAGCGTATAGCGCCAGCTCGCATTGTGGCGGAGATAGACGTAGAAGCTGCCGATCGCGGTCAGGCTGATCAGCGAGTTGAGCCCGGCGCAGGCGGCGGCGATCAGCAGCTCGAACTGGCCGATATAGATGCTGACGCCCGAGGTCGCGACCGGCAGGCCGAGATTCGAGAGCAGGCCCACCACCGCCTTGGAGATGCCGAGCTTCACCGGCTGGGTCGCGATGTCGACGAAGGTGTCGGGGATCGGGATCAGGAAGATCGAGTAGAGGATCGGGAACCACAGCACGCCCAGCGTGCGTGCGCCGCCGACCGCATAGAGCACCGCGACCACCGCCAGATAGGCGGCGAGCCCGCGCACCTCCATCAGCCCGGTCACGCGCGCGGCGATGTAGAGGAGCAGCGGCGGCGCCAGCGCCAGCGACGCCGCCCAGGCCTTGGGCGGCACCGCGACGATCGCGGCGCGGCGGGCGCTGCGGGCGAAGATCCAGATCGCGGTGGCGAAGACGATCGGCGCATGTGCGGCCTGGTCGGTGCCCCAGCCGCGCGACGCGACGTCGTACAGCGTCGGCGCGACCAGCGTGATGATCCCGAGCCAGAAGATCGGATTGCGGCGGAAGCGATTCCAGACCAGCGTCGCAAAGGCGAGCAGGTCCGGATTCTGCCGGACGGGCGTGGCGCGCTTGCCTGTGGTGGTCGGGGCGGGCGCGGCGTCCCCGTCGTCGACGGGGGTGACCGGCATGGCGTGTGGCGACGAACTCAGATTCATAATCCCGGCAATCATGACCCAGCAAAAGTTAAGGGCGTCATTATGATCCGGAAGCGCCGGCGCGATCGATCGGGCGGGATGCTGTCCTGCCCACTGCCCACCGGCGTCGCCATCCTTCCCCTTGGGGGTCAATCTCTAAGGTCGCGGCCGCACCTTGGCAATGGCCGGCCCGTGCCCGGCCTGTCCCGTTCCGGCAGGGATCAAATCAATCTTCATCAATGGGTAACCATGATACCGACCGCTTCCTTTACGGCCGGTCGCGCATGGTCGGGCCATGCCGCTGCCCATTCCCCCGCGCCTGATTCCCCTGGTCGCCGCCGCGCTGGCGGGTGGGATATCCCCGGCGGGCGGCGTGGCGTCGAGGGGGCAGGCGCCATCCCAGGCCCTACCGGCCGTGCGGGTCGCGCAGGATCGCGACGGCCTGTTCCGCCTCACCATAGCGGCCAATGGCACGGCGGTGCGCTTCGTCGTCGACACCGGGGCGAACGTCGTCGTGCTGACGCCGCAGGATGCCAGGCGGATCGGCGCGCATCCCCTGGCGGATACCGGCCAGCGTCTGCGCACGGCCGTGGGCGACTCGGCGATGGCCGAGGCGCGGATCGAGGAGCTGGTGATCGCCGGCCGCCGCCTGGGCCCGGTCCGCGCGGTGATCGCACCGGGCGCGCCCAGCTCGCTGCTGGGACAGAATGTGCTGGGACAGATTGAATCGGTGACGCTGCGCGGCGATCGACTGGAGCTTCGCTGAGCCGCCGACCGGTGTGCGACCGCAAACACGCCAGTGATTCAAGCGAAGGCGTGTCGCCATGACCGCCGGACCATCATGGCCGGAAGGCCGAGCGCAATATTTTGGCGAGTCCGCCGCGCCTCCGATCCGTGGCGCGGTCTGGGCGGATCGGTCGGGCGGTCGCCCTGCCCTCAGCCGAACAGCAACCGACCGGCCGCGACGACCGCGATCCATGGCAGGGCCAGGCCGGTCAGGATGATGACGCCCCGGAACTTGCGCACGCTCTGCTCGAAGGCGTCGAGCGGCGGCGTCTCGTCGGCGGCATAGCGGATCATCTCCGGCGGGCCGAACGCAGCCGCGACCACCGTGCTCGGCGAGGATTGCAGCGCCAGCGGGTGCGAGGCGAGCGGCACGTCGAACCGGCAGCCATAGCGATCGCCCGCGCGGCGCACGACCTGCGCGCTCTGCCGGCCGATCCCGGCGATGCCGAGCGACACCGACGCGCCGATCGGCAGATAGTCCGCGCAGGACATGCGGAAGCCGGTGACCGACAGCTGGTCGACCACCACGTCCAGCGGTCGCTGGTCCTGCCCGCGCAACGTCGCGTCGAGCTGGACCTCATGCCGTTCGGCGGTCCGGTTATCGTCTTCGCGGTACAGTTTCGCGGTCAGTGCCATCGCACGCCCTTTCCTACTAGGCCTGCAGCATTAGCCGCAGGCTGGTTAGGGCGCCGTAAAGCGCAAAGGTGAATCCGGCGGTAACCAGGACCGCCGGACTCCTTGCATCAGGGCAGGGTCGGCTGCGCGACCGGCACCACCGGCAGCCACACCGCGCTCGCCCCGCCCGCGCCGCGCTGGATCGTCACCGTCGCCGCCTTATAGTCGGCCGGTTTGGCCAGGAAGATATTGGGCACATAAGTCTGCGGATTGCGGTCGTAGAGCGGGAAGAGCGACGACTGCACCTGCACCATGATCCGGTGCCCCGGCTGGAACACATGGTTCACCGTCGGCAGGCGGAAGCGATAGCGCTGGACCTTGTTGGCGGGGATCGGCGACGGCTTGGCGAAGCTGTCGCGGTAGCGGCCGCGGAAGATGTCGAGGCTGATCGGCAGTTCATAGCCGCCCTTCTTCGGATCGTCCGGCATGGTGTCGGGATAGACGTCGATCAGCTTGACCACGAAGTCGCCGTCCGTGCCCGTCGTCTTGGCGAAGACATCGGCGAACGGCGCGCCCGAGACCCGCAGCGGCTGGGTCAGCACCGGGGTCTGATAGGTCATGACGTCGGTCCGCCCGTCGACGCCGCGCTGGTCGCTGACCAGCCATGCGCCCCAACGGCCATCGCCGAAATTCACCGGGCGCGGCAGATGCGGCACCGGCTTGGCGGGATCGGAGACATAGGAGTCGCCGCCCGATGCCGCCGGCTCGAACCCCAGCCCGCCATTGGCCTGGAGATAGAGCGGCTTGAGCGGCGCCTCGCAGCCCGACTCGCAGGCCAGCGGCCAGTTGGCCAGCTTGTCCCAATGATTCTCGCCGGTATTGTAGATCAGCGCCTGGGGCGGGGTGAAGCGCGGCTGGCCGTCGCGCAGATACTGGTCGAAGAAGGGGAAGAGATATTTCTCGCGCCACTCCGTCGCGGTATCGCCGTTCCACTTGAAGTCGCCCAGCGACGAGCCGTCATAATTGGCCTGGCTGTGCCGCCACGGCCCCATGACCAGGAAGTTGTTGCCCAGCTTGCCCTTGGCCTTCAGCGCTTCCCAGGCGGTGATGGTGCCGTACATGTCCTCCTGGTCCCACAG
>Ga0182192_1000047_pt1 | contig 6773 bp, 8 predicted proteins | sample G6R1MG_47_FD_128382 | JGI IMG/M metagenome (GOLD analysis project Ga0182192, IMG submission 128382) | Miscanthus phyllosphere microbial communities from Michigan, USA - G6R3_NF_22AUG2016_LD1 MG | ecosystem: Host-associated > Plants > Phyllosphere > Phylloplane/Leaf | place: USA: Michigan...
ACGCAGTAGGCCCGTTCGCTTGTTGCCAAAAGAGGATACCGACTCGCAATAGGGGAAGGGGGGCGAATTAGAGGGCGCGGGAATAGGTATGGGCGTCGAACGCCTCGCCACCCCGGCCGCGATAATAGGCGCGACGCTCGCCCACCTTGGCGAAGCCGGCCCTGTCATAGAGCGCCAGCGCCGGATTGCCGGCCCGCACCTCCAGATGCAATTTGGTCACTCCGGCGCGCTCGCACTCGGCGATCACCTCGCGCAGCAGCGCGCCGCCGATGCCGTGGCGCTGATGGGCGGGGACCACCGCGAGCAGCAGCAGTTCCGCTTCGTCGGCGACGATCCGGGTCATGGCGAAGCCCGCCGGCACCTCGTCGATACAGGCGATCATCAGCGACACGCCGGGCATCGCCAGCACGCCCAGGCACTGGCTGCGCGTCCAGGCTTCGCCGAAGCGGGGGTCGAAGGCGGCGGCCATCAGCTCGTCGACGATCCAGGCGTCGCGGGTATCGCCAGGGCGCAGGGTGAGCATCCGGGTCGCCATCATTGCGGCAGCTTGGCGTCTGGCGCGCGCCCGTACAAGGGGCGCGGTGGCAGGTCTGCAAGCGCGGGCGGCAGCAGCAGGAGGTCGGCCGCATCGGGCAGCGCCTGTTGCCGGTCCGCGACCAGTCCCTCCAGCCGGTGGACGCCGTTGCCGACCGCGGGTGCGTCGCCGATCAGCGCTGCCGCCTCGGTCGGCGGCATGGAGCGCACGTCGTCGAGCGGCGACAATGCGGCATCGAAGCGCTGGAGGAAGACCTCGCCATGCCCCGCCTCCAGCACGGCGGCGACGAACGCCGCCTCCGTCGGCAAGGGCCGATCGCGCAAGGCCGCCGCCGCGACCAGCGCCAGCGAGGAGAAGCCGCCGACGCTCGCGCCCCAGCCCAGCTTCAGCCCGCGCGCCGCCGCGATCCCGACGCGCACGCCGGTGAAGCTGCCCGGCCCGACATCGACCAGGATCCGTTCGGCGCGGCCGCCCTCCGGCAGTTCCGCGATCATCGGCACCAGCCGTTCGGCATGGCCGCGCCCGACCACGTCATGGCGCGCCGCGATCACCCGCCCGTCCGCGATCAGCGCGACCGAGCAGCTTTGGGTCGCGGTCTCGATCACCAATGTCCGCATCGACTCAGGCCGTTCCGCTCATGCGATGCTGTTGAACTTCTCGAACGCCGGACGCGGCGAGCGGCCATGCAGCGTCGCCGGATCACCATGGCCGAGCGTAGCGATGAAGTTGGTCTTGACCGAGGGCTGGTCGGCGAAAAACAGCTTGTCCACCGCGCCCGCGTCGAAGCCCGACATCGGGCCGGTATCGAGCCCCAGCGCACGGGCGGCCATGATCAGATAGGCCCCCTGCAAGGTCGAGTTGCGGAAGGCCGATGCCTGGCGCAGTTCGGCATTGCCGTCGAACCAGCTCTTGGCGTCGGTATGGGGGAAGAGTTCGGGCAGATGCTCGTGGAACTCGGTGTCCATCGCCACGATCACCGTGACGGGAGCCTTCAGCACCTTGTCGCGATTGCCCTCCGAACAGCATCCGGCCAGCTTCGCCTTGGCGTCGTCCGACGTGCACCAGACGAAGCGCGCCGGCAGCTGGTTGGCGGAGGTGGGGCCCATCTGGAGCAGGTCCCACAATGCGTGCAGCTCGTCGTCCGACACCGGCTGGTCGGTATAGTGATTATAGCTGCGCGCAGTCAGGAACAGCTGGTCGAGCGCGGACGGGTCGAGCTTTGCCATCAGACAGCCCTTACCTCGGTGACTTCGGGAACATAGTGGCGCAGCAGCTGCTCGATGCCGTTCTTCAGCGTCGCGGACGAGGACGGGCAGCCGGCGCAGGCGCCCTGCATCCGCAGATAGACCTTGCCCTTGTCGAAGCCGCGATAGACGATGTCGCCGCCGTCATTGGCGACGGCCGGGCGGACGCGCGTGTCGATCAGCTCGCGGATCTGCGCGACGATCTCCGCATCGGCGGGATCGTCGGTGAACGTCTCGGCCTCGACCGGAACCGAGAAATCGGCGCTGGCGGTACGGAACAGCGGCATGTGCGCGGAGAAATGGTCGAGCAGGATCGACAGCACGTCCGGCTTGGCGTCGCGCCAGTCGGCCCCCGGCGCGATCGTCACGGAGACGAAATCGCGGCCGAAGAACACGCCGGTCACGTCGCCGAGACCGAACAGCGCCTCGGCCAGCGGGCTCACCTCCGCTTCCTCGGGGGTGGCGAAATCGCGCGTGCCGGCGTCCATGACGACGCGGCCGGGCAGGAACTTGAGCGTCGCCGGGTTCGGCGTGGCTTCGGTTTCGATCAGCATGACCGGCATGTGGCGCGGGCCGGCCGCCGGATCAAGCGCCCAGTCCGGAAACACCGTGTTGCCGGCGTTGCACCGGTCAGCCGCCGGTCAGTGCGCGATAGGTGTCGAGCACCGCCTGGTTCGCGGTGTCCCAGCGATAGGCGGCGGCGCGATCATGACCCGCATGGCCCATTGCCGCGCGCTTGGCCGGATCGGCGACGATCGCGGCGATCGCATCGGCATAGCCGGCGATGTCGCGCGGCGCGACCAGATAGCCGGTCTCCCCCGGCACGACGAGGTCGACTGCGCCGGTGGCACGCGCCGCGACGACGGGCACGCCCGCCGCCATCGCCTCGGTCGTCACATTGCCGAACGTCTCGGTGACGGAGGGGTTGAAGAACACGTCCATCGACGCGACCGCGCGGCCCAGATCGTCGCCGCTCTGGAAGCCGGCGAAGATCGCCTCGGGCGCCTGTTCGGCGAACCAGTCCTGCGCCGGGCCCTTGCCGATCACCAGCACCTTGTGCGGCACGCCGCGCTGGCGGAGCGCCGCGATCACGTCGGCGAAGACGTCCAGCCCCTTTTCCTTGACCAGCCGGCCCAGGAACCCGACCGCCCCGTCGTCATCGGCGATGCCCAGCGACCGCCGCCATTCCAGGCTGCGCCGGTCGGGGCGGAACCGGTCATGGTCGATGCCGCGCGACCAGATGCCGATCGGCGCGGCGACGCCCCATTGGTGGAGGAGGTCGATCATGCTGGGGCTGGGCACCAGCACCCGGTCGAACTTGTCGTAGAAGCGGGTCATCAGCCGCACGATCAACGGCTCGACCGCGGCCAGACCGTAATAGCGCGGATAGGTCTCGAACCGGGTGTGGAAGGAGGCGACGGTGGCGATGCCGCGCCGCTTCGCCCAGCGTACCGCCGCATGGCCGAGCAGTTCGGGCGCGGAGACATGGACGATATTGGGGACGAACGCCTCCAGATCCTGCGCCACGCGCCGGGGCAGGCCGCGCGCGATGCGATATTCGGCGCGGCCGAACGGCATCGGAATGGCGGGCACGTCGACCAGGTCGCCGGTCGGGGCGAAGGCCGGCTTGGGCAGGGTCGGCGAATAGACGCGCACCGCCACCCCCGCCGCCAGCAAATGGCCGACGAGCAGGTTGAGCGACTGGTTGGCCCCGTCGCGGGTATAGTTGTAGTTGCCGCTGAAAAGGGCGACGCGAAGATCGGTGGCCTGCATGGAACCGGGGCCATAGCCGGATGGCCCGGGAATGACCATAAGCCGCAGAACGACCGGTTCGCCCTTGGCGTTCCTGTCCTGTTCCCCTATGTCGCTGCCATGGCCAAGATCCAGAAACGCTATGTCTGCCAGTCCTGCGGGTCGGTGTCGCACCGATGGCAGGGGCAATGCGCCGATTGTTCGGCCTGGAACACGCTGGTCGAGGAAGCGGGGGCGAGCGCGACCCCCTTTGCCGCCAAGCATAACCTGCAGGGCGGCGGTCGCATGATCCTGATGAGCGGGCTGGACGCGGAGGTCGCGCTGCCCGATCGGATGACGACCGGCATCGCCGAGTTCGACCGGGCGCTGGGCGGCGGCTTCGTCGAGGCGTCGGCGACGCTGATCGGCGGCGATCCGGGCATCGGCAAGTCGACCCTGCTGCTCCAGGCGGCGGCGCGGATGGCGATGCAGGGCAAGACCGTCGCCTATGTCTCGGGCGAGGAAGCGGCGGATCAGGTCCGGCTCCGCGCGCGGCGCCTGGGGCTGGGGGGGGCGCCTGTGCAGCTCGCCTCCGCCACCTCGACTCGCGACATCCTGACCACGCTGTCGGCGGGGACTCCGCCCGACCTGCTGATCATCGACTCGATCCAGACCATGCACAGCGACCTGATCGAGGGCGCGCCGGGTACGGTCAGTCAGGTCCGCGCCTCGTCGCAGGAACTGATCCGCTTCGCCAAGGAGCGCGGCACCGCGCTGGTGCTGGTCGGCCATGTCACCAAGGACGGCAGCATCGCCGGTCCGCGCGTGCTGGAGCATATGGTCGACACGGTGCTGGCATTCGAGGGCGAGCGCAGCCACCAGTATCGCATCCTGCGTGCGATCAAGAACCGGTTCGGCGGCACCGACGAGATCGGCGTCTTCTCGATGCAGACGGAGGGGCTGGCCGAGGTCGGCAATCCGTCCGCGTTGTTCCTGACCCAGCGCGACGAGGGGGTGACGGGGGCGACCGTGTTCCCGGCGCTGGAGGGGACGCGGCCGGTGCTGGTCGAGATCCAGGCGCTGGTCGTGCGGCTGGCGAGCGGGGCGACGCCGCGGCGCGCGGTGGTCGGCTGGGACAGCGGTCGGCTGGCGATGATCCTGGCGGTGCTGGAGGCGCGGTGCGGCCTCAGTTTCTCGACGGCGGAAGTCTATCTGAACATCGCCGGCGGCTATCGCGTGCAGGACCCGGCGGCCGATCTGGCGGTGGCGGCGGCGCTGATCTCCGCCCTGTCCGAACGGCCGGTGCCGGCGGACTCGGTCGCGTTCGGCGAGGTCGCGCTGTCGGGCGAGGTGCGGCCGGTCGCCCATGGTCCGCTGCGGCTGAAGGAGGCGGGCAAGCTCGGCTTCGAACGCGCGATGGTGCCGATCGCCATGGCGAAGGACGACGGTCCCTTGCGCCTGTCGGGCTTTCGCACGCTGGGCCAGTTCGTTGACCATATGATGGGGCGGGGCTAGTCGAAGGACGAGGCGGCGCGGGCGTGGCGTCGTAGCGTTCAGCGGAGACAGCGTGACCCAGCCAGCCGTCCTGATCGATCAAGGCGAGGGGTTGCGCGCATGGCGCTGACCTCGCTCGACGTGATCGTGCTGCTCGCGGTCGGCGGCGCGGCGGTGCTGGGCGGCATCCGGGGCTTCGTGACCGAGGTGCTGTCGCTGTTCGCCTGGGTCGCGATCGTCGCGGCGCTCAAGCTGTTCCACATCCCGCTCGCGCAATCGCTGACCGGCGTGATCGGCACCGTATCGGGCGCGGCGGTGCTGGCCTTTGCGATCATCGCCGGCATCACCTATTTCGGCGGCAAGCTGGTCGCCCGCGCGATCGGCGCGCGGACCCGCACCTCGGTGCTGGGGCCGGTCGACCGGGCGCTGGGCTTCGGCTTCGGGGCGCTCAAGGGCCTGATCCTGGCCAGCCTGGTGTTCCTGCTCGCCGCGCTGGTGGTCGATACGGTCAGCGGCGGGCCGTCGCGCCGCCCGACCTGGATGACGCAGAGCCGCACCTATCCGCTCCTCAACGCCACCAGCGCCGGCATCGCCGATTTCGTCGACCGCCGCCGTCGCGGCCTGCCGGTGTTCGGCGCGCGACCCACGCCCGCCGCCGAACGAACGAGTAACCAGCCATGACCGAGACGCTGTACAATACCGAGATCCTGCGGCTCGCCGCCTCCATCCCCCATCATGAGCGGCTCACCGACCCGCAAGGCTCGGCCGAGCGCCGCTCGCCGATCTGCGGCAGCCGGGTGACGGTGGACATCGACCTGGGCCCGGACGGCCGGGTCGCCGCGATCGGCGTACTCGCGCGCGCCTGTGCGCTGGGACAGGCCTCGACCGCGCTGCTCGCGCGCGAGGTGATCGGCCGCACGCCGGCCGAGCTGGCGATGGCGCGGGACGCGCTGACCGCATGGCTAGCGGCGGGGCAGGGCGAGCCGCCCGCCTGGCCGGGCCTGGCGCTGTTCGCGCCGGCCCTGGCCTATAGCGCCCGACATCCCTCGATCCGGCTCGCCTTCGAGGCGGCGGCGGAGTCCGCGGCCCAGGCCCAGACACGGGAGGGAGCCGCCGCAGCCGATGCATAACGAGGTATCGCTGCTGCGCGACGGCGCGATCCTGTTCGGGGTCGGCCTCGCCTTCGTCCTGGTGTTCCGGCGGCTGGGGCTGGGGGCGACGCTCGGCTATCTGGTCGCGGGCGCGGTGGTCGGTCCGCATGTGCTGGGGCTGGTCGACGGCGCGGAATCGAAGATGGGGATCGCCGAGCTCGGCATCACCCTGTTGCTGTTCATCGTCGGGCTGGAGCTCAATCCGTCGCGCCTGTGGCGGATGAAGCACGAGATCTTCGGCCTCGGCCTGCTCCAGGTGCTGGCCTGCGGCCTGGCGGTGACGGGCGTGGTGTGGCTGGCCGGGTTCAGCGGCCCCGCCGCGCTGGCGCTGGGCCTGCCGCTGGCCCTATCCTCGACCGCGCAGGTGCTGCCGATGCTGCAATCGGCCGGACGATTGCGCACGCCGTTCGGCGAGCGGACCTTCGCCATCCTGCTGTTCCAGGACCTGTCGATCGTCCCGCTGATCACCATCGTCGCCGCGCTCAGCCGCAATCCGGCCGACGCCAATGCGCCGCCGGGCTGGCTGCTCGGCGTCTACACGCTGATCGCGGTGGCGGGGCTGATCCTGGTGGGGCGGTTCCTGCTCCGGCCGCTGTTCCGGTTGATCGGCAATCTGGG
>Ga0182192_1000049_pt1 | contig 6666 bp, 8 predicted proteins | sample G6R1MG_47_FD_128382 | JGI IMG/M metagenome (GOLD analysis project Ga0182192, IMG submission 128382) | Miscanthus phyllosphere microbial communities from Michigan, USA - G6R3_NF_22AUG2016_LD1 MG | ecosystem: Host-associated > Plants > Phyllosphere > Phylloplane/Leaf | place: USA: Michigan...
ATCCTACAAACATAAAGGGTTAGGTTCATGATGACGGATGACCATCTTACTTAGAATGGAGTCATTCGTGAACCATGTCTATGCATCATACATGCATGCTACTTGTGTGGCCCAATTTTCTTACTCCAAAAAAACTCCGGAAATGAGTGGAATACGACTATATATAATAGCTACAGAATGAGAACACAATGTACTACCAACATAAAGGATCATAACATGCATGAATTATGTGGGTGCATCATATATGCCACTTGTTTGGCCCGATTTACTAAGAATTGGTGGAATACGACCAAATTTACTATCAACATAAAGGGATCGTGACATGATAAACTATGTGTATGCACTTACATGATGCTTGTTTGGCCCAAATTCCTAATTCCGACAAAATAATTAGTAGAATATGACTAATAGCGATGGAATGGGATAATTTTTTTTTGAGAAAAGAATGGGATAAATTCAAGGGGAACAAATTTGCATCATGCACTGTTTTACAGTACTTACTAGCTAGAAGCACTAATTTTGAAATTATGTGTTGAATATGTTCCAAATTCAGTCCACATCATTTTTGGCCGACTTCTGACGAAGCGAAGCGGAGGCCCGTCGCCGGAGGCTTGGGCCGGAGCTGAGGTCCGGGGGGTGCGGGGGGGGCTGGCCCCCCGCGGTACGGTACATTTACCCTGTGTTAGGGTTTCCACTTTTATTAAAGCCGCCATACGGCGTTGTAACCCGACTCTTGAAAATAGTGAGAAGTGTTTGCTGGCTGGCGCCCGTGGTTTTTACCTTCCGCATTGGGAGGGTTTTCCACGTTAAATCTTGTGTCTCGCTGTGGTTTGATTTTGCGTTCTTCCTCGTTTGATCGTCGTCATTCACAACATTATGAACCCTTATAGTTTTATCAATTATTATTTTACATAATAGCAAATCTCAAATATAGCCTTCCTATGAAACATATACTTATCTAGAAGGTTCCAAATATAAAAGGCAATGTTCAGCTTCAGGAAAAAAGAAAGTTCCCACGCGCCCAAGCGGCTCAGCGCGCTTTCAAGTGAAATGTGCGCCAGCCCCAAATGTTTCGTGGTTCGAATTGACCTTACTACCCTAAGTTGCATACAGATTAAAAATATATAGGCAATGCTATTACAGATTTTATCAGGGGTACCTTGGTCTTCCCAATTCCACTCCCCACCCACATATATGTGTCGACACTCTCTGGCTCCAAAACCTAATTCCCAGCTGCCACCCACCTCCAGCCGCCACCCACCCTCCAGGAGCAGGAGGCTGCCACCCACCTCAGTTCGGCCTCCAGCCACCTCCAGGAGCAAGAGCAGGAGGCCGCCACACACCTCCAGGAGCAGGGTGCCTGGGTTCGGCCTCCAAGTCACGTCCTGCCGGCCACCTGCTGGAGCAGCCGTTCCTGGATGGCCGCGGGCGCCCCGGGAGATCCACCGCCATCATCATCTTCAAGCCCCGCCGGCCGCTGTCGTCGACTTCAAGCTCAACCCGCCGCCGTCGCTGTTGGAAGGACTGCTCCACCGCCATGCCCATTGTTGCTGCTGGGAGGATCAGAACGCTGCCACCAGCATCCTAGGCCGCAAAAAGCTGTTATGGCGCCGAAGGGTGTGCCAAATAAACCGAAAGGAGGCCGGATAGCAGATATAGTCCTAACATCACCTCTTTAGTTGCTGGTTTGAGGAACCAATGGTACTTTGGAAGCCTTGTCTTGCCCAGGCTGGAAATTTTTTTGACATTTTACATCTGGATGTGTTTCACTATTGTTAATTTTAGATATCATGTCTGTAGCATGTGTACTTGTTTGGCAAATGCTTTCCTGAATAAAATCCTTGTTGAAAGATCTGAGTGCACTCCAGATTGATATATCAATTCTTCTCTTCTTTTGTATGTCAGCATGTATCATAGATATCCCAAATATTTAGGGGGCTTCAGTTCTAGTTTGTTTTACAGAAATGTTAATGTGAATCCCTGCTATAGAGTATTCAGAATAGTTTGGGATGCTTTGATTCAGTCATTCTGGTGTTCCAAAATTATTTCTTGTTACACAAACTTTCACTGAAGTACTGATGCTTTGATTCAGTCATTTTGGTTGTGAACTATATAATATTATTGATATGTTGGTCTTGTTTTTTTTCATCTTGTTACCAGGGCTGCTTCCAATTGAAATGGAGCGCCTGAGAGAATGCATGAAGAACAGTGCAAGGCTGAAGGAACTTGGACTTGCTGATCCCTATGCCAAAATGTTGGCCGAGTACGGCCTGCAGGATAATACTGATGAAGGAGATTTGATTGACGATGAGAATTCTAAGGTCCTAATTCCTCCATGTTGCCAAGTCTTAACTTGTTCTTCTTCCCTTCCTAATTCAATCTAACTCTAATGCTATGTGGACTAATACATGCTTTCATTTCTAACAGTGCTCTAAGGAGAAGACTCACAAGAAAACTAACAACCAACCTTCAAGAATCCACCCTGGTGGAGTCATGTTTCAGTCTCGCAAGAGAGTTTTTGCAGACCAAACATCTCCTAGAGTTACAAGGACAAAGAAAAACAATGCCCAGCAAGATGCAAGGCTAACACCAAGTGAAATTTCTGTGCCACCTCCATCGCAAGCTAATGAGAGCCACGCTGGAGAACTTGTTGGCAACTTAGATGACCAAGCACAGGATGCTGTTGAAGGCCAGTTCTACTGCCACATTACTTAGTCTCACTCCATTACCATGACTCAGCTATGAAAAATGTTTAACTTGATCTATGAAGTTTGTCTATGTGTTGTACCTGTTTATCCAAGTTTAATGCTTGTTTAGCTTGTGAAAATGTTAACTAGAGTTTTAGGTATAAAAGATTCATGAAACCAATTTTCACTATTTTTTTAAATCTGTTGTTTGACACTAAAAAGTGGGCTGAACTTGTTTAAGTGGGTCTAAACTTGTTTTGTTTCTCCTTTTTGTATGATGCTTTATATATCCAAATCTGATTCCCCTAAAAAAATATATATGTATCCAAATCTGATGTAATTTATGCAATGTGCTATTTATAGCATGTATGTACTTCTTAATTTGTCTGGGCATCAGATTTGTATAGCAGATGACCTTTTCCTTTGTGTGCCTTGTTTACTAGGTAACATGATGAACTAACCTTTAATTATTGCCAATAATTTTAGGTAATAACTCTGCTCTACTTGACAACACACACATGACCACTGGGGCTGATGCAATTGACTGGCCTAATCAGCATAGCCGAATGGATGATGGAGGTGATGGTTTCTTACTGTCATTCTATAAGTTAGGTTTGTATGATGAATGCATTCTTACTGGCTGCCCTTTTTAGATGGCTTTGCCCAACATGATGACAACACCATCGTGGCTGGTATAGCTGATGGCATTACCCAACATGGTGACGACAACCAGATTGCCAACGAAGGTGATAGTTTGTTCCTCTATTTTTCATATTCCATATTGCCTCAATGGATCAATGTTTGCTTCACCTACTTAATTTTAATTTCAATGTACATTTACAACTAGGGGGAGAGGAGAGAAGGGACCGGGGACATAATATGGGACTTGGTCTCCAAAGGTTAAACCGAGCGCGCCGTGGCAAGCTGCAAGTTGTCATAACTGAAGGGCATATAAGGCCGGTGGTTCCTCTTGTTGCTGCAAAGTTTGCAAGTGAATGCAACATCATAGTTAGGAACCATGTGCCTATACTCCCGCATTGGAAGCTGTACAAGAAAAAACCTGCATCAAGTTCAAAGGAGAAAGAACCAAAAGAGAAAGAACCAAACGAGAAAGAACCAAAAGAGAAAGAACCTGCATCTGCGTATGTTGATTTATTCTTAGGAAAACTAAAGGTACATACATTCTTTGGCCCCTTCCACATTTAGTCTCAATATAAGAACCATTGTTTGTTGTTTTATGCCATAAGTTACTGAATTGATATTCTTTTCTGCACATGTTCTTCCATTCAATTAGGCCAAGTTTGACATAAACACAGAGGATAACACAGTTAAAAAGGGTTGTATTGAGATGATGCAATCTGCGGTCCGCCAACAAAGATACAGGCTGAAGGCAGAATATTTTGATCCTTTTCCACTACATTTGGTTACAAAAACTTCTCCTGTCAAATGCATGACTGATGAACAGTGGCTTAAACTTTTAGAATCATGGAAGAGTCCCAAAAAGATGGTATGTTTTCTCTGAAAAACCAAAATGATGCCTTGTACATGCTAATCTATCACCAACCTTACATGCATTTTTTGTCTTTGATGTAGGAGATGTGTCAAAAGAACAAAGACAACCGAGGGAAAGTTAAGTACCATCACACAACCGGATCCCGTGCCTACATGGTTCATGTTGAGAATTTGGTAAGTGAGCCATGTTAAACACCTTATAAATAAATGTATGCAACTGTTACTTAAGCATGCTGGGGGATAAAGCTCTCTATATGAAGCTCATCAATAATTTTCATATTGCTGAAATGTTTTCTCACTTTACATAAGGGAATTTGAGATGTATTGATTTATGTAAGAACACAACTACTTGTCATGCTGCTGCTCTAATGTAAGGATAAGTTTACAGAATATTGTGTTTTTAACATGCTGTGCTCTTGTGATGACAATATTAAGCATATTTTATCTTCCCAAGCCTTTAGAGCCTCACCAGATAATTGTAGCCTTGCTGTTTTCACATGTATCAGTTCCGAACATATTTGTAGATGTCCTCTTCATGAGGCTTTGTATGATGTAAACCAGGAGTGGTTCTCCCTTGTTGCAGCAGCTTGCTGCTAATCAATAAAGGTTCCTTTGTCATAAAAAAAATATTAAGCTTCTGCTGCTATTAACCACCATATTAAGCTATTTGTAACATGCTGCTGCATATGCTATTGTAACAAGCTACTGCTGCTATTTTTTAGATTTGTCTTTGTATAATTTGGTACAAGCTACTGGTGCTATTGTAATAAGCTACTGCTGTTATTGTAACCGCAACTGTCTTTTTTTTAGTTGGACATGTTCTTCCAGATTTTTAGTTGAACAGTAACTATTCAGGTTAATCCTATTTATAGTTGAACATGTTCTTCTAGATTTTTAGTTGAATAGTAGCTGTCCAAAATTTTGTAACATCTTAATTCATGCCGGACCTAATGCATATATGTTGTTCTCAGGATGACAAATATAATGATGAAGAACCTAATGCATTTGATTTGTTCAAGGAGTGCCACTACAGCAAAAAAAAATGCTACACCCCTATTGTACAAGAGGCTATTGTAAGATAATTTTCAGACTTTGATCTTTGTATTTTTAATTCTCTCAACATCAACCATCTTTGCTACTTGTTTGCTAGACTCAGATGGAAAACAAGCTATCTACAACAACAGAAGGTGAAGAACTTAAGTCTGCGGCTCAAGTTGTTGCTGATGTGCTTGCTGAGAACACCAAGAAGAATCAGTTCTTGCAGAATGTGGGGTACCAGAATGCCCGGCGTATTTCCAATGAGCAGAGCGCTGAACTGGAAGCGGAGAAAAAGACCAATGCTGAGCTTCGTGTACAAGTGGTTGATTTGTCAAATAAAGTGCAAGAATCTGAGTAGGCAAGGATTATTGACCGAGAGGAGATGAAGAGGAGTCAATCTGAGATGGAAGCAAAACTTAACCTTTTACTTAGTCAAATTCGACCAAGTTAAGACGTGCATGGTGCATATCTTTTGCCACTAACTTGATGCATTTTGCTGCTGCTAACTTGTGTCAAGTCAATTTCGACCAAGTTAAGCGATACATGGTGGTATATATTTTGTTGCTGCTGCTCGCATTTTGCTGTTGCTGCTACATGCATCAAGCTGCTGGGCTTCTATGCATTCTGTGTTGTTGGCTTGTGCCATGGTAAACTATATGGCTGTATGCACTTCTGTATGTTAACTATTGTTGGATGAATACTTGTAATCTGATGTTGGTTGCAAATTTATGTGATATATTGTTGGATGGAAATATGAGTTATTTTATTTAATGTGTGGGCTGTGTATTATTTTATTTAATGTGTGGGCTGTGTATATTGTTGCAACAGTAATTATTTGAGCTGTGTGTGGGCTGTGTATATGGGCTGAATGTTCAAAAATGGGCTGTGTATATGGGCTATATGTGCTGTAGTAGTGGACTGAAAAGTGGGCTAAAAATTAGTGATGAATTTGGGTTGCAATATGCTGAAATGGGCCTGTGAAAATGGCTGAAAAATTGATGCGAAAATGGCTGAAATTGGGCCAAACTTGGCCCATCTTTGATTCTGGCCTGTTAACAAATGAGCTGGTGTATCTTTGATGTGGCAATTGATTCGTGACGGTTATTTTTCGTCACAGGAAATGGGTTCGGGCTGGACTAACTAGGCCTCGGGCTCTATCGTGACGGTTTAAAACCGTCACCGTTTATGTTAATCCGTGATGGTTTTCGACAAACCGTCACGCATGTCAATCCATGATGCTCAATCCGTGATGATTTCTGAAACCATCACAGATGCTGTTTACTGACGGTTTTTCAGTGATCCGTGACGAAAATTTTCCATCATGGATTAACAGGATTCTTGTAGTGAGTATTGTCATGCTTGTTCAATCCTACACCTCTTTGCTTTGGAAAACATTATTCCCCACTGCCTAAGTTCGAGTCTGAATCTC
>Ga0182192_1000050_pt1 | contig 6657 bp, 7 predicted proteins | sample G6R1MG_47_FD_128382 | JGI IMG/M metagenome (GOLD analysis project Ga0182192, IMG submission 128382) | Miscanthus phyllosphere microbial communities from Michigan, USA - G6R3_NF_22AUG2016_LD1 MG | ecosystem: Host-associated > Plants > Phyllosphere > Phylloplane/Leaf | place: USA: Michigan...
AAGGATTTCGGGTATAGTTTTCCTTGCGACGGCCCAGGGCGCGGCGGTACTTGTGATATTTCTGCTTGGGACGCGTTTTATTTGGCAGTTTTCTGGATGTTAAATACCATTGGATGGGTTACTTTTTATTGGCATTGGAAACACATTACATTATGGCAGGGCAACGTTTCACAATTTAATGAATCCTCCACTTATTTGATGGGATGGTTAAGAGATTACCTATGGTTAAACTCTTCACAACTTATTAATGGATATAATCCTTTTGGGATGAATAGTTTATCAGTATGGGCTTGGATGTTCTTATTTGGACATCTTGTTTGGGCTACAGGATTTATGTTCTTAATTTCCTGGCGTGGATATTGGCAGGAATTAATTGAGACTTTAGCATGGGCTCATGAACGCACACCTTTGGCTAATTTAATTCGCTGGAGAGATAAGCCCGTGGCTCTTTCCATTGTGCAAGCAAGATTGGTCGGATTAGCCCACTTTTCCGTGGGTTATATATTCACTTATGCAGCTTTCTTGATTGCCTCAACATCAGGCAAGTTTGGTTAATTTAGTTATTTTTTTTTGTACTGTATCAGAACCCAGTTCATTACTCTTGATGGAGAGGGAGGATCCGCCTTTTTAGATTTTTTCTATTTATTTTTCTATCTAGGATTAGAACCATATACTTGGTAATAAGAGGAACGGCACATTATGGCAAAAAAAAGTTTGATTCAGAGGGAGAAGAAGCGGCATAAATTAGAACAAAAATATCATTTGATTAGTCGATCATCAAAAAAAAAGATAAGAAGCAAAGTTTCCCCTTTGAGTTTGAGCGAAAAAACAAAAATGCAAGAAAAATTGCAATCCCTACCACGTAATAGTGCACCTACACGCCTTCATCGACGTTGTTTTTTAACCGGAAGACCTAGAGCTAACTATCGAGACTTTGGGCTATCTGGACACATACTTCGAGAAATGGTTTATGCATGTTTGTTACCGGGTGCAACAAGATCCAGTTGGTAAGGATAAAATACCCTTTCTTTCATATTTGTATGGTTTTCTCGAATTGATGATCGTAGAAGAGCCCTCTTTACCATTCTGTATAAGTGGACTATTCTATTTGTATAGATATGGTAGAGGGGCCTATCCAATCCCCTTTTATCCACCAGTTCCCCGCTAAGAAGGTAGAGCAGTTTGGTAGCTCACAAAGCTCATAAGCTTGGGGTTACGGGTTCGATACTGACTACCTGCTCCATATTCCTTCTTTATGATATATGTATCATCCATTTGTATATGGTATATGGATTTGTTTTTCTTTCCTAAAAGAGTTTCGGTCTAACAGTTTTTTATTATTTCTCTTGTTCCGAGAAAGCAAAATAAAAAAGAAAGAATAAAATAATAAAGAGAAGCGTCCATTGTCTAATGGATAGGACAGAGGTCTTCTAAACCTTTGGTATAGGTTCAAATCCTATTGGACGCAATCTTTTTTCTATCTATTCTTTAAATAACTATACTAAAAACTAAAAAAAAAATTTGCATGATTCAAATGAAAAATCTTTCTCAACGATTCCTCTTCTACTAACACGAGTTATACTAATAAGAGTAGACATGCTATATTTATGTTTGTTCCTGAAGGGAAAACCGTTCAAGCTGTTCCTGAATAGCTTCCTTCAAAAGGGTTTCTGCTTGCTCGGTGAATGTCTTACTAGAAGATATAATTTCTTGGAATTGAGGTTTAGTATCTTTTAGGTGTTTACGTAACTCATCCAGAAATTTCTTTACCTGTTCAATTTCTAACGAATCAAGATATCCTCTCGTTCCGGTATAAATAGTAGCTACCTGCTCTTCCACTGGGAGAGGGTTTGATTGGGATTGTTTAAGCAATTCCCGTAATCGTCGACCCCTTGCCAATTGATTCTGACTTGTTTTATCCAGAGCAGAGGCGAATTGTGCAAAGGCTTGTAATTCTGCGAATTGAGCTAGTTCCAATTTTGATTTGCCAGCTACTTGTTTCATGGCTTTAATTTGAGCTGCGGATCCCACTCTGGAAACTGAAATACCCACATTAATAGCAGGTCGAATTCCGGCATTGAATAGATCCGCGGATAAGAATATTTGTCCATCTGTAATTGAGATTACATTAGTAGGAATATAGGCGGAAACGTCTCCAGATTGAGTCTCCACTATTGGTAAAGCGGTCATACTCCCTTCGCCTAAAAGAGAATTTAATTTAGCGGCTCTTTCTAAAAGGCGTGAATGCAAATAAAAAACATCCCCTGGATAAGCTTCGCGGCCGGGAGGTCTTCTTAATAGAAGGGACATTTGGCGATAAGCTTGTGCCTGTTTGGAGAGATCATCATAAATTATTAAAGTATGCCGTTCGCGGTACATAAAATACTCAGCCAGGGCTGCTCCCGTATAAGGAGCGAGATATTGTAATGTAGCGGGTGAATCCGCCATTTCAGCTACTACAATAGTGTATTCCATGGCCCCCTCTTCGTGGAAAGTAGTTACTACTTGAGCCACGGAGGATGCTCTTTGACCGATAGCTACATAAACACATATTACATCTTGCCCTTTTTGATTGAGAATTGTATCTGTGGCTACTGCTGTTTTGCCAGTCTGTCTGTCCCCAATAATTAACTCTCGCTGACCGCGCCCTATGGGGATCATCGAATCGATAGCAATAAGCCCTGTTTGAAGGGGTTCATATACGGAACGCCTAGAAATTATACCCGGAGCAGGAGATTCAATTAAGCGAGATTCTGAAGCGACAATTTCGCCTCTCCCATCAATAGGTTTAGCGAGAGCATTTATAACACGACCCAAGTAAGCCTCGCTCACGGGTATCTGAGCAATTCTTCCTGTTGCTTTTACAAAACTTCCCTCTTGTATCATCAACCCATCGCCCATTAATACAATCCCAACATTTTTGGATTCCAAATTCAGAGCAATACCTCTCGTCCCTTCTGCAAATTCGACTAATTCACCTGACATTATTTCACCAAGACCTATAATACGAGCAATCCCATCCCCCACTTGCACTACGCGACCGATATTCTCAATCCCTCCTTTCCTATTATATTGTTCAATACGTTCGCGGAGAATTTTATTAATTTCGTCGACTCGAAGGGTTGCCATTAGTGTTTCTTTAATTTTTTTTTGGAAGCAAGGGAAAAATAATGCCTAAATTCTAAACAAAAGTAGAAGTTCAAAACCTAATAAATTTAATTATCTCTTCCATTCTATGGCCCCGAGAATGCCAATATTAGCACGAATCGTACGGAAATGTAACTCGGTATTCAAACAACTATTCAGAGTTCCTAGAGCTCCTTGTACAGCTTGTTGGAAAACCCGTTGTCGGACCTGATTCATCGCCCTTTGTTTTTCAAAATAAAGGGTTTCGTTTTTAGACTTTTCTAATTGTTCCAAACTAATAGAAGTAGCATTAATCAAATTTTCTTTTTCTCGTTCTATTTCAGAGTATCCATTCATTCGATACTCATCTGCTTCTAGTTCGACTTTCTGTAATCGAATACGAGCTTTTTCGAGTTGTTTAAGGGTCCCTCTACGCAATTCTTCCGAATTTCGAATAGTACTTAAGATCCTCTGTTTTCGATTATCTAATAAATCTTTTAATGAAAGTAGATTATCTTGCTATTAAGTTTACAATTTTTATGATCTCTTCCCGAACCAAACATGAATCTTTCGATTCATTTGGCTCTCCCGCTCCTTTTTTTCTTTTTTGTTATGTATTATGGCTATTTCCATATCTTTTTTTTATGTAATGAGCCTATCCTCTATCCTCTCTTTTCTGTTTGTATTTCTATATACCCAAACTTATATAAGACTAGATGAATATTAAGAGGACTCTTCCAACTAGATAAAAATCTATCATGGTCAGCAAAGTTGTTTCTTTATTTGTGTTTGCTCTGTTAGTTAATAATTTCAATTTCATTAAGAAAAACAAACTAAATAAATGGAAAATAAAAATTGATAGAATTCCTTTTATTTTTTCTTCAAATCCAAAAAATTTCTCTTTTTTTTATACATAGGTCGTCCATTTGGCATTGGAAAAAGGACTGCGTGCCCTTCTAGTAAATAGTTCAAACTATTTTATCGATATGAGTGTTCTATATCAGATAAATTCTACACTAGCTATTTCCCGTTTAAAGCATTTCGAGACTAATACTAATGTAGTTGTAGAAAGAGTACCCCTTTTTGCCCGGACTTCAAGCAGTTTAGCTTTAACCGTGTTAATGGTCTCACATTATTGGTCTATAGAGAATCAAAGTAAATTTACCAATGAATCGCGAAATGCTATGGTTCTTCCATATGATTTCTGAAGTTATTCAGAAGTAATTCGTCGAGATCGTGCACCTTTTCTTATTTATCAAAAAAAAATACTAAAAATATTCTAAAGTGCAGCCGGATAGATCCAATCTATTCTTGAAATAGACAACTCGCACACACTCCCTTTCCAAAAAAAATCAATACACCAACCACTACAGTTAGATTTATTAGATTTGTTGCTAAAATATCGGTATTAAGCCCGAAACTCCCAGCGAATGGCCAGTGAGCTAAAAAAACGAAAGAATGGGTTACATTTTTCATATGCTCTCCTCTTATAGATAGGACGAACAAAGAAGAAAGTTTTTCGATCACTTACTTCGCTCGTCCTTTTTTGATCGGTTTTTTTAATGCAATTTTTTTAATGCAAATAGATTCAATCTAATAATTTCTTTTAGATTAAATCTTAGGTCTCGTTTGACCTGTGAAAGATCTCCTTTGTTGAAATGTTCCCAAAATTCCTAAAATAAAAGGAAAAATACTTTCCACTGTCCTAAACTAAGGACGGGAAGGAAGAGGGCGAGCATATCCTCTAAATTGATCATGCTCAAATCAGCCCTTCTTGGGGTTCCTAGGGTATTGTCTGTCCCGATAAATACAAAATTTCCGGAATAATATAAAAAATAAATAATATAATAAATAGGAGTAAAGTATTGATATACTTAGAATTACATAAGCAAATACCAATGTACTAAAAAAAGAAAAAAGTATCTAATCTAAAGGACTTATTTTCTTTTTTAGGATTAAACAAAAGGGTTCGCAAATAAAAGCGCTAGTGCCACAACCAGTCCATAAATTGTTAAAGCTTCCATAAAAGCTAGACTAAGCAATAAAGTACCTCTTATTTTACCTTCTGCTTCTGGCTGTCTCGCAATACCTTCTACAGCTTGTCCTGCAGCAGTACCTTGACCAACTCCGGGCCCAATAGAAGCAAGCCCTACGGCCGATCCAGCAGCAATAACGGAAGCAGCAGCAATTAGTGGATTCATGGTGAGTTCCTCGTGTCAAAAAAAAAGAAATGGTTAAGGATACAATGAACCAAGAAATTATTACTTCCAACTTCTAAGCTCTATCGGGTAGAAGTAACTAATAAGTACAAATAAATGATAATCGAAATCGTTCGAATTACTTCGAGATCTCGTTTTTAGTTTCTAATCATTAGAGGTTTGTGTAAATCCATATGATTCTCATTATTCTATTTCTCTTTCTTTTCAACCAATCACTCTTTTATTCCATCCTTTTTTTTTTACTCTTTGATATCTTTGAGTTCCCATTTTTTCCCCTTCATCTAACATAATATTCATCTAACATAATAAAAGACGAAATACAGGAAGAACCCCTATTGAAATCGAACTAATCCAAATCCAATAGGAATCAAATCAAGATATACAATTGATAACAATATGATGCATAGAACTTGATATGGAATCCAGTTCCATATAGAAGGGAATTCTATATATCGGATTAGATAATGAATCTAACTTAGGAATAAAAAAAATCCCATATACATTTGTTTCTTCTATTTTGTTTGCGTATTTTCTCATTTTCTATTGAATCCGATTCTAAAATCATTCCTTAGAAAGCCACACAAAAGATGACTGTCTTATAGGCATTAAGGATATAGATCTAACCTGATTCCGCCCCCCTGAATGCATATATACTTTACCTCTTCCATAATATAGTCTATTCTCTCTCCTACAACTCTAGGTTGTATATTCATACGCCTTTCGAACTATTTAGTTTTCCAACTAAGAGGATTATCCGGAATCATGCATGAATTGGGCTAAGCTAAAAAAAAAAAAAAGACTATTTCAAAAACTAGTTAATTCAATGATGACCTTCCATGGATTCACCTATATAGGCTGCGGCTAACGTTGCAAAAATAAGAGCTTGAATACCGCTTGTAAATAATCCAAGAAACATGACCGGTATAGGGACTACTAAGGGGACTAAAGAAACAAGAACAACAACGACTAATTCATCCGCCAATATATTTCCGAAAAGTCGAAAACTAAGTGATAATGGTTTTGTGAAATCTTCTAGGATGTTAATAGGTAAAAGGATTGGGGTTGGTTTAATATATTTTTCGAAATAACTCAATCCTTTTTTGCTAAGACCTGCATAAAAATATGCCGCTGATGTTAGTAAAGCTAAAGCAACAGTAGTATTTATATCATTCGTGGGCGCTGCTAATTCCCCATGGGGTAACTCTATAATTTTCCAAGGTAAAAGAGCACCTGACCAATTCGAAACAAAAATAAAAAGGAACATAGTTCCAATAAAGGGAACCCAGGGACCATATTCTTCTCCAATCTGAGT
>Ga0182192_1000053_pt1 | contig 6411 bp, 6 predicted proteins | sample G6R1MG_47_FD_128382 | JGI IMG/M metagenome (GOLD analysis project Ga0182192, IMG submission 128382) | Miscanthus phyllosphere microbial communities from Michigan, USA - G6R3_NF_22AUG2016_LD1 MG | ecosystem: Host-associated > Plants > Phyllosphere > Phylloplane/Leaf | place: USA: Michigan...
GACTCGTCACCCCGGATCGTGCCGCCGAACAGCATCTTCACGCGGCCGGACAATGAGATGTCGGTCTCCCACAATTCCGCCGAGTCGATGTCGAAGCGGAGCAGCGCCAGGTTCGGGTCTTCCTTGCCGCCGGGAAACCAAGCCTCGACCTGATTATTCCACAGCTTGTCGATCTGCGCGCGGTCGTTCTGATGGCTAAGCGTGCCCGCCATGCAGGCGAAGAAATCATGGCCCTTGCCGACGAACTGCGCCATCGCGTCGCCGCCCTTGGCCGCGCGATTGTCCTTGCCGGCGAAGAAGAACAGCGTGTTGGGCTGGTCGTCATCGAGCTGCGCGGTCATCGGCTCGCTATGCTGGCCGTCCATCAGGCCGAGCATAACGAAAGGACTGGCCTTCAGCTTGTCGATGAAGGTCGCGGCGATTTCCTGCGGGCTGTCGGTGTCGGCCATGGTCCGTCTCTCCTTTGATACGTTCGCAAGGGGAAACGTGGCGGCGGGGGGTTGGTTGCGGCAGAGCAAGGCGTCGCCGTGCCCCATATGAAAAGAGCCCCGGCCGCCGGTGCGGACGGGGCTCCGAAACCTACATCGCCGACATCACAGCACTTCGAACAACCCGGCCGCGCCCATGCCGCCGCCGACGCACATCGTCACCACGACATATTTCGCGCCGCGCCGCTTGCCCTCGATCAGCGCGTGGCCGGTCATGCGCGCGCCCGACATGCCATAGGGATGGCCGATCGAAATCGCGCCGCCATTGACGTTGAGCAGCTCGTTCGGAATGCCCAGCCTGTCGCGGCAATAGAGGACCTGCACCGCAAACGCCTCGTTCAGCTCCCACAGGCCGATATCGTCCATCGTGAGCCCGTTGCGCGCCAGCAGCTTGGGGATGGCGAAGACCGGGCCGATGCCCATCTCGTCCGGCTCGGTGCCCGCCACCGCCATGCCGACATAGCGGCCGAGCGGGGCGAGGCCACGCCGCGCGGCTTCCTCCTCCGACATTAGCACCGAGGCGGAGGCGCCGTCCGACAGTTGCGAGGCGTTGCCGGCGGTGATCGTGCCGCCCTCGATCACCGTCTTCAGGCCTGACAGCCCCTCCAGCGTCGTATCGGCGCGATTGCCCTCGTCCTTGGCGAGGGTGACCTCGTGATGGGATACCTCCTTGGTCGCCTTGTCCACCACTGCCATGGTTGCGGTGACGGGCACGATCTCGTCGTCGAACTTGCCGGCCGCCTGCGCCGCCGCCGTGCGCTGCTGCGACTGGAGGCCATATTCGTCCATCTGCTCGCGCGTGACGCCATAGCGTTTCGCGACCACCTCGGCGGTCTGGAGCATCGGCATGTAGATGTTCTGGTGCATCGCCAGCAGCTCGGGATCGGGCGCGACGTTCATCTTGGGGGTCTGGACCATGCTGATCGACTCGACGCCGCCGCCGATCGCGACGTCCATGCCGTCGACCATGATCTGCTTGGCGGCGGTGGCGATCGCCATCAGCCCGCTGGCGCATTGCCGGTCCACCGACATGCCTGCGACCGTGGTGGGCAGTCCGGCGCGCAACAACGACGTGCGGGCGATATTGGGCGACTGATAACCCTGCTGGAGCGCGGCCCCCCAGACGACATCATCCACGTCCTCACCAGAGAGGCCGGCGCGCTCGACGGCTGCGCGGATCGCATGGGCGGCGAGCGTCGGCGAGGGCAGGGCGTTGAACGCGCCGCGATAGGCGCGGCCGATCGGCGTGCGGGCGGTGGAGACGATGACGGCGGAGCGCATGGACGGCAATCCTCAAGGCTATGGGGGAAGGAAAGGCGAAATCAGGTGAAGGTCTGGCCGATCCACTCGGCGATCAGCGCGGGCTTGTCCTGCCCCTCGATCTCGACGGTGAAGGCGTGGGTAAGCTGATATTGCCCGGGCCGCTTCTCGATGAAGTCGACCAGGCGGAAGCGTCCGCGCACCCGCGCGCCGGAGCGGACGGGCGACAGGAAGCGGACGCTGTTGCCGCCATAGTTCACGCCCATCCGCGCCCCCTCCAGCCGGGGCAGGTCGGTGCGGGCGGACAGCATCGGCATCAGCGACAGCGTCAGGAAGCCATGGGCGATGGTGCCGCCGAACGGCGTCTCGGCCGCGCGGACCGGATCGACATGGATGAACTGGTCGTCGCCGGTCGCCTCGGCGAACCGGTCGATCATCGCCTGGGTGACCTCCACCCAGTCGGAGACATGCTCCGTGCCGATGCTCTCCTTCATCTGCGCGGGGGTGACCGTCGCCATGGCTCGTCCTGTCGTTGGGCGCTGGACTGCGCGTGCTCCTTCTAGGACGAGCTTTGCCGGGACTGCAAGCCTCGGCGCACCGTTCATTCAATTCCGTCGAGTGTCGTAGCGGAAAGCATCTGGTTTGCCGTGCTCACGGACGAACCCGATATTCTAAAATTGGAAGTGCGACGTCCGATCCACTATTTCAGCACCGCATTGCCCTGCGTATATTCGATCCGGATACGCACCCAGGCGCCGATCAGCGGCTTGCCGCCCAGGCGCGGCGGGCGCACGCGGAACTGCCACGCGGCGAGGCGCAGCGAGCGGGCGAAGCCGGAGCCGAGCGGGGACTCACCCAGCGATCGGCAATTGTCGACATGGTAATCCTCGATCGTCCGGCAGGCGACCATGCCCCAGCCGGTCGGCGGCGCGTCGGCGGGCAGATAGCCGTTCAGCTCGCTGTTGCTCGGCTCGCGATACCATTCGGCATTGTAGAGCCGCTGTCCGCCCGATCCTTCGCCGGGCCCGTAGACGGAGCGGCTGTCCTTGCCGTCGCCGGCCTCGCCGTCATTGTCGCCGGTACGGCCGCCGCCGGACCCCTGGACCTTGGCGAGGTCGAACGAGTCGAACAGCGCCTTGCTGTTCGGGATCACACCCGGCGCAAAGGGTGGCGGCACGGGCGTTTCGACGGGCTTGGCCTGCGCCACGGGGCGGGGCGTGTCGACCTTGGCGGAGTCGCCGCTCTTTTGCGGCTGGACCTTGGTGGTCTTGCCCTGCGCGGCGGGCTTGGGGGCCTCGCCGCGATCGGGGAGCAGCGAGAAGCTGGTCGGCGGTTCTTCCGGCTTGCGCTCGGTCAGCGGCGGGGCGAGCCGGAGCAGCAGCAGAAGGAGCAGCAGATGCGCCACCACCGTCAGGATGAACGCACCCGTGCGGCGGCGCGGCGATGCGTCCTGACGATTGGGGTCGGGCTGGAGATACGCCGAGCGCATGAGCGTGCCGGTTAGGGCGCGATCATGGCTGCGGCAAGGCGGTCAGGTACCGGATGGCCTATTTGTCATCCAAGGCAGTTCAACGACTTGGGGCGTTCTCGACATGCACGGGCTGGACTTCCGGATAGGGCATGATGATCCGGCCGTCGGGCGCGGCGGTATAGGTGGTCTGGGTCGGATAGGGGATGCTGATCCCCTCCTGCGCGAAGCGGCGCATGATCGATACCACGATCCGGTCGCGCATCGGATGCGCCTTGTTCCAGTCGTCGCCGGGCACGTCGAACAGCAGCGACAGGTCGATCGAACTCGCCCCGAACGTCTCGAACCCGGCGCGCGCCACCGTGCCGCCCTCCGTCTCGACGATCTCGCGCAGGATCGCGGGTACGCGTTCCAGCAGGTCGGGCGGCGTCTCATAGGCGACGCCGATGGTGAAGCCGATGCGGATATGGTCGCGCACCGTGATGTTCTGGATCTCCTTGTCGAGCAACTGCCGGTTGGAGATGATGCGGAGTTCGCCGGTATAGGCGCGGATGCGCGTGGACTTGAGGCCGATCCCCTCGATCACCCCGCTGGTCTGGTCGTAATTGACCTTGTCGCCCCGGCGGAAGGGCCGGTCGAAGATGATCGCCAGCGCCGCGAACAGGTCGGCGAAGATGCCCTGCGCCGCCAGGCCGATGGCGATGCCGCCGACGCCCAGGCCGGCGACCAGGCCGGTGACGTTGACGCCGAGATTGTCGAGCACCACGACCAAGGCGATCGCGAACAGCGCGAAGGTGACGAGCAGCCGGATCAGCCCCATCGCCGACAACAGGGCCTCGCCCTGGTAATTGGCGGCGGAGGTGCGGTGCTCGATCGATCCCAGGATCAGCTCGCGCGCCCAAAGCGCCGCCTGGAAGACGGCGGCGATGGTGAACAGGAAGTTGATCGTGCTTTCGACCTGGGCCGGCGCGCCGGCATAGCCGACGACCAGCTTGGCGGCGAGCATGACGATGAAGATATTGCCGGTGCGCGACACGGTGCGGCCCAGCACGACGCCCCAGCCGGCGGCCCAATGCGGCCGGTCGCAGAGTTTCGCGCCGATCCGGCGCACGGCGTGCAGCGCCAGCACGATCACGGTGCCGATGGCGAAGGCGATCAGGATCTGCAGCCAATGTTCGCGCAGCCATTCGGTGGAGGCCGCGATCAGGCCGTGCGTCTGCGCCGACAGCGCCGCCGCGTCGAAGATCGGCTCCTGCGCATTGGCAGGCGGGGATTTGGACATGGAAACCTCGTCAGCGATACGGTGTCAGGCGGCGGCCGGTGGCGTGCCCGTCTCCAGGAAAGCGATCAGCCCGCGTTCGGTGCGGCTGAGATAGGCCCGTGAGCGGGGCAGGCGCAACGCCCGGCGGAACGCGGCCTGGCCGGTCTTGGTCAGCGCGATCAGCGCCGGATGGACATAGCTCTTGCGGGCGATGGCCGGCGTATTGCCCAGCCGCGCGACCACCGGCTCCAGCATCGCCTTGAGGCTCAGATCCTCCTCGGCCTCTGCGAGCGCCTCGAACGCCGCGACGCTCGCGCCCCAGGTGCGGAAATGCTTGGCGGTGAAGTCGCAGGCCGTCGCCTCCTTGATATAGGCGTTGACGTCGGAGGAGGTGACCGGATGCGCCTCCCCCTCGGCATCGATCCAGGCGAACAGATGCTGGTCGTCCAGATCCTCCATCCGGCGTACCGTGGCGGCGAGCGCGCGGTCGGTGATCGCGACATCGCGCATCTTGCCCGACTTGCCCTTGTAGCGCAGCTTCAGCGTCGATCCCCTCACCGTGCCGTGGCGTTTGCGCAGGGTGGTCGCGCCGAACGACTGGTTCGCCTCGGCATAGGCCTCGTTGCCGACGCGCAGATGACCAATGTCGAGCAGGCGGACGACGGCGGCAACCGCGCGCTCCTTGCACAGGCCGCGCCGCTTCAGATCGGCCTCCACCTGCTTGCGCAGGCGGGGCAGGGCGGTGCCGAACTCGCAGCACCGATCATATTTGGCGGCCTCCTGCGCGGCGCGGAAATCGACATGATAGCGATATTGCTTGCGGCCCTTCTCGTCCCAGCCGATCGCCTGGATATGGCCATTGGCCTTGGGGCAGAACCAGGCGCGCTCATAGGCGGGGGGCAGGCCGATCGCGTTCAGCCGGGCGATCTCGTCCGCATCGGTGATCCGCTCGCCGGCCGCATCGCGATATTCCCACTGGTCCCGAACCTTGCGGCGGGTGATCCCGGATTTGGAATCATCACAGTAGACGATGCGCGCAGCCACCCGGATCTCCTTCGTTCCCTTTGGCAAATGCGCGTCCGCCCGCCTTCGTTCCGGAACGGGCGCGGTCCGGGAGGGTTCTCGGCGACAGGTTCCCCCACAGGAGTAATGACATGGCCGACCTTTCCAACGCGCGCGTCCTGATGATCGCGGCCGATGGCTTCGAGACGGTGGAGTTGTTCGAACCGAAAAAGGCGCTGGAAGCGGCGGGCGCCACCGTCACGCTCGCCTCGATCAAGCGCGATCCGATCCAGGGCATGGAGCAGGACATCAACAAGGCAGAGATGGCGACGCCCGACCTGACCCTGGCCGAGGTGGACACCGACGATTACGATGCGCTGGTCATTCCCGGCGGCACCTGCAACCCCGACAAGCTGCGCCTGGAAGAACGGGCGGTGGAGATCGTCGCGGAGTTCATGGAGGACGACAAGATCGTCGCCGCCATCTGCCACGGCCCCTGGCTGCTGGCCGAGGCGGACGTGATCGATGGCCGGCGACTCACCAGCTATCCCTCGATTCGCACCGACCTGGAAAATGCCGGTGGCGAGGTCGTTGATGAAGAAGTGGTGATCGACGGCAATTTGATCACCAGCCGCAATCCGAACGATATTCCGGCCTTCAACCAGGCGATCCTCTCGGCGCTCGAAGAGGAAGTGTCGGAATAAACTAGATAATATATCCAAATTGCAGGACGTATCGACGCCGCCGGTCTCAGCCGGCGGCGTTGGCCGCAGGTGATTGCCACCATTGCCGTTTCACTTTTATTTACCATTTCCCGCAAGACATGGCATCGAAAGGTTTGCCATGCATCGTTTCCACCGCACGCCCCTGATCCGCACCCTGCCGTTCATCGCGGCGGGCCTGGCGTCGCTGATCGGTGCGGCCGTGGCGGC